>WNFJ01230955.1_pt1 | contig 31632 bp, 27 predicted proteins | sample 5400461 | NCBI WGS metagenome assembly WNFJ01 (sample SAMN13153349, study PRJNA577476) | soil metagenome | isolation source: 115 cm saprolite on Douglas fir-dominated hillslope | place: USA:California | collected 2013-09-17
ACGAATGTCATCAGCCTGTTCTTTGTAACTTTTCACGCGGTAACGTGGTTCAACCTGGCTCCGAAGGCCATGGCGGTGCGCTTCCGCGGGAAGCGTATTCCTGACCTGTGGATTGCAGGTCCCAACTATATAGCCTGGGCCGCAGTGTCGGCGATTGTGGCTTGGTTCCTTTTGAGGGCTTGAATGGCGAAGCGATCCAACGAACCGGTTCTCTGGGTCCTGTTCAGCGCGGGCGGGGTGGTGGCCGCCTTCCTGGTGCCCGTCCTGCTGTTTCTGTTGTTCCTGGCCTTCCCGCTGGGATGGATCAAGCCGCCTTCCTACGACGGCCTGCTGGCGCTGGTGCGGCTGCCCATCACGCGGCTGGCATTGTTCGTCCTCTGCTTCTTTTCACTGTTTCACTGGGCCCACCGGTTTCGTTACACGCTTTACGACGGGCTGCAGATCAAGCACCTCAATCAGCTGATCTTCCCGTTCTGCTACGGTGGCGCCCTCGTGGGATCGGTGCTGGCAGGATACATTCTGTGGAATATCGGGTGAATGCGGACGACAAGAGTTACGATATACTCGGGGGCGTCAAAGCGGGATTAGAATAGCGCGATTAGAATTAAGACAACGGTATGGAACGCCAGTTGAAGACCATCTCGAAGGGCGGCATCACCGAGGCCTTGGCGAAAGCCAAGCACTACCGCTATCTCAACCAGGCGGAAGAGGCCGAGTCCATCTGTCGTGACATTCTGGCCGTCGATCCCGAGGACCAGAAGGCCTTGCGCCTTCTCGGCCTGGCCATCACCGATCAATTCACCGGAGCCACGACCGACCGTCGCCAGGAAGCGCAAGACTGCTTTGAAAAACTCACCAGCCCTTACGAGCGCGCCTACTATCTGGGCATACTCCACGAGCGACGTGCCAAAGCCCAGATGCGCGCCGGCCATCTGGCGCACAGCCTGCTAGCCAGCTTCGAGCAGGCGATGCGCTGTTTTGAAGGAGCGGAGAAGATTCGTCCTGAGGGCAACGATGACGCCCTGCTGCGCTGGAACCGCTGCCTGCGACTCATGCAGGGCATTCCTGAGCTGTCGCGAGAAAGAGAAGCGATGGAGCTGGAAATCAACGATGCGCCCCCGATTTTCAGGGACTAAGTTGGATTGGGTAATTGAGTAATTTTGTAATTTGGTAACTGTTCGGCGATTCAAGCTCGACTCAATGTCCGGTTACCAACCAAATTACCCAATTACCAAATTACCCAATGACTCAATCTTCCCTTCCGCTTTCCAGCACTCTCACCTTCCACCGGTCTTCCGCGCCGGTCATGATCGCGTAGTAGTGGATCTGCGCGTGATCAGAATGGATCACGGTGTTGCCGTCGAGAATCTGGGTATCGATGGTGGCGGTGTCTCTCAGTTCAATGGCGGCTCCCTCGCTGGAGTAGAAAATGGCTTCCACTTTGTGGCCGCGATCGACGATGTGCGTTCTCAATCCGGTGTGTTGCTGGTCTCTGACGCGCCGGGCCAGTTGGTCCTGGGCGAAGCCGATGAAGTTGTCGTTGAGCGCGGCGGCGTTGTTGTTGGCTAAGGCAACAGCAAGTGCCTGCCAGGCGGCTGAATAGTCCCGCACCAGGGCTTGCTGCACCGTTTCATTCACTTCGCGCGGCACGGCCTGGTCAACCCTCAGCTCGACTGCCGGCTTGCTGTCAGCCTTTGTTCCCTCATGGAACGCCACACCAGCAGAGATGGCCAGGGCCAGGCCGGCCGTGAACGCGAGCCCGCGCATGAACACCCGGCTCATTGCGAGACCCCCACGTGCAGCTCATTTCCAAGGACCACTCCGGAAGCCACGGTGATGGTAGCGTCGTCGGAGAAAGGCAAGAAAGCGCGGGCAATGCCTTTCTTGATGCGCGCGTCCACCGTGCTCCGGCCGCGGCTGTCGGTTTGCGTGAAGGTAACAATGGTTCCGTCGGGGACCGGATTGCTGGTGCAGTCGCGCACCGGATCGGTCTCGACAATGATTCCGTCGCTCTTGCGCTGGGCCACATGCATGCGCAGGTTACACGGATCCGAAGCCACCTGCTGCACCACGCGCCGAACGGATACGCTGCCGGCCGCAGCGATGAACTGCGCCGCTCCGGCCCCGCGCGCCGAGGAGCTGTTGACCCACGCCACACCGTCGCGGCTGGTCACAGCCTGTGAGACTGAGGCGCCGTCTACTGACAGGCCGAACTTGACCGGGGTGGGCTTGAGCACGAGATTCTGGAATCTGTCGAAGACAACGGCTATGCCGCTGATAGCCCCCGGCCGCGCCACCGGCACCCGCGAAGGCCGTGCCAGGAAGCTCAGGTTCTCAGGCGGCCCCGGCTGGACGAAAAACGCTTGCGACGATGATCGGCCAGACGAGCGCAGAATGGCGATCCAGCGGCCGGCGCTGCGCAGCTCTTCGCCGCCGATCCGAACGTCACTGCCCAGCTGCACCTGGCGCTTGCTGATCTGTGCCGGGCCGATCAGATAAAGCGTGCCCTCGCCTGCACCGCTAGTTGCAACTGTAATTGGCTGGCCCGCGACGGCATTTTGCGGCAGACGCAACTCCTCGCCCTGCGCTCCGAAGGCGACAAACCCGCAGGCGGCTAGCGCGAACACGATGAATGCATTATTGCGCATGCCTAATCCTCGCGGTTCCGGCTGTACTGGTTGACGGTCACGCGATAGCTGTGGACGTTCGCGGCCAGCTCGTCGCGCAGATCCACGGCGAAGGGCTGCGGCGTCTGGGGCAGAAGAGCGTGGTCCACGTAACCATCCGAAACCCATATCACTTTTCCGGCTGCGTCGTAAAAAGTAGCCAGCACGTGAGGGATGTTCACCATCTGCCCGCTTTCGTTCAGCAGCTCGCCCTTGAGCACGGTGCGGCCCTTGGCGTCCTTTTCGATGCGCTGATGGAGCACGCCGATCACCGGATCGGCTGCGGCCGGCACCAGCATGGAGTCCGGCTTCATGCGCACGGACTTCATGTCCGCGAGCTTCATGCTGGGGAAATCGATCCGATACGGCGAGATCTCCTTGGGCAGGAGCACGTGAGAGGTCTTGTCGAAACTGGCCTCCTGGGCCACATCCCGGCCGTTCTTGTCCACCAGGGTCGCGGCCACGGAGACAAATGCCGGGACGGTATCTTCGTTCTCAATTTCGCCCATGATGATGATTCCGCCGTCGTGCTCGGTGGGATTCATGGACAGAATGCGCACGCGCGGGTTCTCAGCATTCTGGGCGCCCCAATCGTCGCCGGGGCCGCGGTAAATGATGTCCCAGCGCAAGTAGTTCACGGGAATTACCTGCGGGGGCACATTCACGTCCTTTTCCCCCTGCCAGAGCACCTTCCACGCGCCCCCGTCCTTTACCACTTTCAGATCGCGGGTATCGTAGAAAGCTCCCACCGCGGTGGAGTACTTGAGCTCTGTACGCACCACGGCGTCGTTGTCGGTCTCACGCAAGACGCGAGTATTGACTCCTTCCAACTGCGAGTAAGTACGCAGGCTGCCATTGCGGCCCGCCAGGTCGTGCTCAAAGTTGGCCGGGTCCACATTGCTCGAAGCCGCGACATAGGAGTAAGCCGCCTTCCAGTTGCGCGCCTTCACGTCATCGAACATGGATTGCACCGCGCCTTCCGGACTGGAGGCGGGCGCCGTCGAACTCTTGTGCACCGCGCCCAAGGCGATCAGCGCGACGATCAGAAGCGCAAACAGGAGCGAGAGAAGGCGGCTCATGACTGGGCCTCCCGAAGTACAGGCTCGGTCTCGGTGACAGACGGAAACTGAATCGTCTCCGTGATCGGGCGGCGGTCGCGCCAGAAAAGGACCAGGATCAGAGCCAGGACACTGCTGCCGATGGGCAGCGTACCCCAGAGAATCCCTTCGAAGGCAGTTGGCCGTGTGCCGAATGAAGTGGGGTGCGCGGGCGGGATGCCGTCCTTCACCCACAAGCTCACGTTGCCGTGGTCATAGATTTCCTGCTTGCGCCAGCCGGCGAAAGCCAGCAAAGGCTCGTAATAAAGGTCGCGGACAAAAATCCATTTCAGGCCGTACTGGTCTGCATGCTTCAATACCTGGCGCAAAGATTCCATGCCGTTGGTGCCGTAGAATTTTGAGTTGGTGAGCTGGGCGGAACCATATTGGGTCATCTCGGGCAGCAATCGGGCGGAGTTGTACTCGCCGTCCACGCTGGAGGCATTGGCGTAGGCGCCCACTTCGGAAATCTTGCTGCCGAAGCCGAGAGTAAGGTACCGATACCGGTCGTGCCCGTCGCGGTTCAGGAATCGTGCATCGGATGGTAAATGGGCCAAGCCACAGCCATGGCCATGGTCATTCCTGCCAGCGCGCTCAATCCCAGCATTGCCTTCTGTCCGTAGCGGTCAATCAACTGCACTGCCAGCAAGCCGACGATCGGCAGGGCCATCAGATTGGCCCAGAAGCTGAAGCGCTCAAAGGTCACCACTTCAAACGCGCGACCCAGCAGAAGCCGGGGCAACGGAGTGGTGCCGCCCATGGCAAAGATCATGGTCAGCCAGAAACCCAGGAACAGGGGCCGCAAACGCGGTTCACGCAGCCCTCTGATGAAGATGAACGGCAGCGCCAAAATCAACGCTCCCCAGGGGATGATGAAATAGTTCAGCGACCAGATCGGTTCCAGAAAATAGTTGTTGCGGCTGGCGTGGGGGATGGGCATCTGCTTGATGGGGTTCTGGGAGGGCGCCACCCAATAGGGCCACAGCACCACGGCGACTCCAACCAGTGCCAGCAGCCCAAAGATCAAGGCCCGGCCCACGACTCCGCCGGCGTGGCGCTTGCGGTCCATGATGGCGGTCACCAGTACCGGCAGACTGCCGAAAATCAAGGTCACGTGGTGGGCCGCCGCGGCCGCACAACTCAATACCAGGCCCTTCACCAACGAACGCCGCTTGCCTTCGCGCGACCATTCATACAAATAAGGCAGCGCGTTCAGATAGAGCGGTGCGGCCCAGGTGGTTGAAATCTGTCCCGCCTGATACACCAGAAATGAAAGCGAACCCAAGAGCACGCTGGCCAGGGCAGCATAACTGGCCGCTCGCTCGCTCACCCAAATGCGGGCGTACCGGTATACCCCGATGGGAAGCAGGAGAATGGCAATGAACTGCACCAGCATGTACGCCAGGCGCAGCCCCATAACATAGGAGAACACGGCGATCCACTGCTGTTCCAGCGGCGGATACGTCGTCTGGGAAAAACCGGTGAACCATTTCTCGTTCCAGGGATTGAACCAGTGCTGCGCGTAGTGAGCGGCAAAGAACTGGTGCAGGTGGGCGTCATATGAGTCGTTGGGAAGTTGCATCAACAGCAGCGGGCCATGGAGTAGCAGCGCCAGCAACAGGATCCAGCTCAACGGGACCGGCCGGCTGAGTGCAGGGACCTGCCTCCCGGGAGCGAAGGATGGGGAACTCATCAACAAGACCTCCTGATCTGCCCCTGCGATGAAATACGGGGAGCGAACCTGAGCAGCAGGTTTGCTTCAGGAGAAGTTCGATTCGCAAAGAGGCTCGAGGGTTTGCCTTGTGGCATCCGGATTCTCATCGTGGTTCTCCTCTCGCTCTCAGTCTCACCAGCAGCAAGGAATCCCCGCGCCAACAATCAGCATCTGGAATTCAAAGTAAGAACAAAGCTGCTGCCCGGCGACTGTGCGGCACGCCGAGTTCTGTCAAGCGGCGGCCAGGGACCTCGGCGTTCCCGTTCTTGGCCGCAAACATCTGACAACGGTGGTCCTGGTGAAGAAAAGCCTTTTGGGTGCGGCTCTCTTTGGTTCTTTGTTTTTGTCCGGCTTCGGCCGCGCGCAGACGTTTGAATTGGGCAGCCAGCCCCCAAAACAAGATCAACAGAGATCACAGCCGGGAAAAAAAGGCGCCAAGCAGACGCCTTCCGGCGCATCTTCTTCAGCCGGAGGCATGGGCTGGGGAAGCAGCATTGAGGTAGGGCGCAACGCTCGCGCCGCCGAGAGCGCGCTGAAGAAAGGCAACTACGCTGCGGCCATGAATTTTGCGCAGCGTATGACCCAGTCTGCACCCAACGACGCCCGCAACTGGTTCCTGCTGGGCTATTCTGCGCGGCTTGCCGGCAAATACCAGATTTCGCTCGACGCTTACAATCGCGGCCTCACCAGGGAACCTAGCTCGGTGGAAGGGCTCTCCGGGATGGCCCAGACCTACATGCACGTGGGCAAGGCCGACGAAGCCAAGCGTCTCCTGCTGCAAGTCATCGCCGCCAATCCCCGCCGGGCCACGGACTTGGCCATGGCCGGCGAGTTGTTCACGCGCTCCGGTGACCTGGCGCGCGCCGCCGCGTTGCTCGAACGATCGGAAGCAATTGAGCCTTCCACTCATGCGGAGCTGCTGCTGGCCATCAACTACATGAAGCAAAAGCAGCCGGGCAAAGCCAAACAACTTCTGGACCGAGCTATAAAACGCAGCCCGGGGAGCGCGGATATCTTCCGCGCTGTAGCCCAGTATTATCGCGAGACGCAGGACTACAAGGCAGCGATTGCAACCTTGCAGCGCATCCCGCGCAAGACTCCCGAGGTGCTTTCGGAGTTGGGGTACACCTTTGGGCTGGCCGGCATGAAGAAGGAATCGGCGGACACATATGACAAGGCCGCGTCCCTAGCGCCGGAATCGGTCACTATCCAGCTCGCCGCAGCCCAAGCCCAGCTTCGCATCGGCGATCTGGATAAGACGCGAACGTATCTGGCGCGCGCGCAGCAGATTGATCCCGACCACTACCGTTTGCACGCCACACGCGGCGACCTGGCCATGCTGGAGCGCCGGGACAATGACGCCGTGCAGGAGTACCTGGCGGCGCTGGCGGCCATACCGGAGGGGCCGGCGGAGGGAGTTCTCTATCCTACACAACTCCGCCTCGACCTGATCGACGTCTACAGGAACCTGGATGACCAGGCAGCGGTCCAGCAGCAGCTTGCTCGCGCCCAACAAGAGCTGGCTGCCATCCAGATGGAGGGTCCGCAACGAGTGGAATACCTTCGCCTGCGCGCTGCCGTTCGCGGCTTGAGCAGCGATTTCTCCGGAGCCGAAACCGATTTGAAGGAAGCGCTGGCGCTCGATCCCGGCAATGACAAGGTGATGCTTCAGTACGGCAGCTTGCTGTGGAAGGCCGGGCGCAAGCAGGAGGCCACGGAGGTGTATACCGCCCTGCTCGTACGCGACGGCAAGAATCGTTATGCGCTGGAAGCCATGGGCTATCTCTCCCGCGACGTAGGCGACAGCAAGGCCGCGGAATCGTACTTCACACGCATGGCTGAGGCGTATCCCAACGACTATGTTCCCTACGCTGCCCTGGGCGATCTCTACACCTCAGTCCGGGATTTTGCCAAGGCTGAGGAAAACTATGAGCGGGCCTACAAGCTGGCCCCCAGCAACACGCAAATTATCGCAGGCGGTTCCAACGCTGCGATCGACGCCCACCAGATCGACTTGGCCGGCGAATGGGTCGGACGGGCCACCGGCGCCATGAAGAATGATCCACGCATCATGCGTGAGACCGAGCGCTACCTCTTCCTGAAGGGCAGGTACGCTGAGTCCGCCCGCCTGGGCCAGCAAGCCGTACAAAAGTTGCCGCGTGACCGCGATGCCGCCGTCTATCTTGCCTACGACCTTTACAACCTGGGCCGTTACGACGATGTGCTGGCGCTGGTAAGCCGCTATGAAACGGTCTTGCCCAAGGAACCCAACTTCCCTCTGTTGGCGGGACACGTCCACCGGCAGAACGAGTTGCTGCAACAGGCCATCGATGATTTCACGCGCGCTCTCATGAAGGATCCCAACATGGTGGAAGCGCTGGTGAACCGCGGCTACGTCCGCAATGACATGCAGGATGCCAACGCGGCCATCCGAGATTTTCAGCCAGCCATCAAGATGAGTCCCGATAACGGCGTCGCCCATCTTGGACTGGCCTACTCCCACCTGCAATTGCACGAGTCGCGCGAGGCCCTGGAGGAAACCGAGAAGGCGGAGAAGCTGATGGGAGAGATGGGCGCCACCCATATGGCACGCGCCACCGCGTACCGCCAGATGCGCGTGCTCAACAAGGCGGAGAGCGAATACCGGCTGGCCTTGAAGTTCGCTCCAGACGACCTGAAGGTACATGAAGCGCTGGCGGACACGCTCTATCACGCCCATCGCTACCCGCAAGCTATCACCGAGCTGAATGCGGCACTGCGGCTCTCACCCGACGATCCTCTCATCTACGCGGACCTGGCTGCGGCCCACGCGCAACTGCATCAGCGGGCGGAAACCCTTGAGTACATTGCGGCTGCCGAGCGCGAGGCGCCTGACCAGTCCGCGATCCTGCTAGCCACGGGCGATGCCTTGATGACTCTGGGCGAACGCAACGCCGCCATGGACCGTTTCACCCGCGCTCTGGACGCTCCGGACGCCAATCGGGTCAATGTCCGTCTGGAGTTCGCAAAATTGTTCGTCCGCGAAGGCAAATTTGATGCAGCCCGGCAGCAGGTGGGGCTGGCATTTGCCGAATCGCGCGTGGGTGAAGCTTCTCCCCTCACTACGGACAACCTGGTGGAAGCCGCCAACGTTTTCGTGGCTGCGCATGACTTCGCCCTGGCGGAACGGTACTTCTCCAAGGCCAAAGACATGGGCGCTTCCGACGATACGGTCGCCATCGGCCTGGCTGATACTTACATTGCCGAAGGCAAAGATCAGCAGGCCGCCGAGGTTCTGGCCGCGCTTGGCAATCCACCGGACTATCAGCAGAACTACGATTACCAGCTCGCCTGGGGCAACGTTTATAGCCAGCGGCACGACAACGCGCGCGCGGTCACCTCGTTTGCCCGAGCCAACCAGATTGCGGCCGCCGATGACACAGCAGAGCGAGCCATGTTGCAGGTGGCCGGCGAAGAAGGGACGCAGATATTGCCCAGTCTCAGCATGCAGAATGGCGTGGCCAGCAGCCCCATCTTCGTGGACGCCACGATCTACCAGATGGATAACAAGCTGATAGGGGCGCCGACACCGCCGCCGCCTTACGCCTCTCAGGCCACGGGTGTGGGAAGCGTCTTCCGCTACCATCATCCAGGCTGGCCTCCCATCAACGCGTTCTTCGCCGAGCAGAATTACAACGGGTCGTTTTCCCTGCCCAACCAGCCGGCCATCATCAACCGCAACACTTTTGACACCATTTTCAACTTCGGCACGACTCCGGTGCTGCGCATCGGTAGCGCCCACATCGTCTTCAATCCGGGCATCCAGTTCAACATCCAGCGGGACACGCAATCCCCCGTGCAGATGGACCAGAATCTCTTTCGCGGCTACCTCTATTTGGATACGTCGCCGTTGTTCCGCTGGCTCACGATTCGCGCCGCCGGCATCTACGAGGCCGGCCCGTTCACCCGGCAGAACCTGCATTCGCGGGACCTGGTGGGGAGCCTGGAATTTGAAGTCGGCCGCCCCTGGGGACGCACTTCCATGATCACCGGGTACTACGCGCGCGATCTGCTGTTCCGGCCGCAGGTCAGCGAATACTTCACCACTTCCACCTGGGCCGGTTTACGGCGCAAGTTGGGCCAGAATGACAAAATGAGCTTGACCGCGCTGGCTACGTACGTGCGTTCCTGGCGCGTCCAGAACCTGAACTTTGTCATCGCGCAGATCCTGGTGCCGGGAGCGCGCTTTGAGTACAAGATCAACAACCGTTGGACAGTCAACGCAGCGGCTTACTTCACCCACGGCGAGGGTTTCAGCCTCTATAACAACGTTCAGAGTGGATTCCTCGTCTCGTATATGAAGCCGCTGCGCCGCAGCTACGACGATGGAAGCGGAGCGATAGCGGTGGACTATCCGTTGCGCTTCTCATTCGGTTTGCAGCAACAGTCGTTTTACAACTTCCCCGGCAGCGGAAAGACCTCTAACCTGCGGCCGGTGGTCAGCATTTCATTCTTTTAGGTGCCCCGGGTCCATGAAGATATGTCTCGTCAGTTCCTTTCCTCCCAGCAAGATCGTGCTGAACGAGTATGGCTATCACGTGGCCAAGGAACTGCAAACGGACCCGCTGGTCAGCCTGACCGTCATGGCCGACAAACTTCACGAGGCGGAGGCGGAGCTTGCGGGGTTCAACGTGGAGCGCTGCTGGGAGATCAACCGCCTCAGCAATCACGGGCTGCTGATCCGGGCGATTCGCGAAATCCGGCCGGACGTGGTCTGGTTCAACCTGGTTTTTTCCAGCTTCGGCAATCGTGATCATCCCTTGGCGGCGTTCTCAGGGCTGACGCTGCCGGCGGTCACGCGCATGGCCGGCTACTACACCCACGTCACCCTTCATCATTTAATGGATCACATTGACCTGAATGACTCCGGTGTCCGGAACAAGACCCTGTTCCGGATGGCCGGGCACCTGGCCACGCGCATGATCCTCACCGCCAACTCGATCTCCGTGCTGTTGCCGGCCTATCGGCGCACCCTGATCGACAAATACCGCGGCGAAAATATTCACTTCCGCTCCCACGGGATCCTTTCGGCCCGGCCCGAATATCCGGATTTCTCCCGCCGCGGAAATCCCGAACACCGCATCCTGGCCTTCGGAAAGTGGGGCACCTATAAGCGCTGCGAGCTTCTGATTGAGACGTTCCAGGAAGAAATCGCGTCGCGCATGCCCAACGTCCGGCTGGTCATCGCCGGCTCCAACAACCCGAATTCGGCCGGCTACATTGAGTCCGTGCGGGCAAAGACCCACAGTCCCAGAATCGAGTTCGTGGGATACGTGCCGGAAGAAGACCTCCCTGAATTATTTGGAACGGCATCTGTCCTGGTGCTGCCTTACACTTCCGCCGCGGGGTCGAGCGGCGTGGCCCACCTGGCGGCGCAGTACGGAGTGCCCATTATTTCCGCCGATGTGCCGGACTTCCGCGAGATGTGCGAAAACGAAGGCCTGGCCATCCGCTTCTATCCGGTGAGCAATAAGCCTGAGCTGGCGCGCCAGATCATCGAGCTGCTGCGATCCGAAGAAGCGCAGCGTGAGATGGCGGAGCAGAATTTTTCCGCCGCGCTGCGCATGACCATGCCCCAAGTCATCCGCCAGTACGTCCGCTCGTTTGACCGGCACCAGAAAGCGCGGGCCCTGGAAGCCGTCTCGCGCTTCCGTCGCATTCCTTCGTGGGTCCCTTCGCGCTCCACCATCTTTCGCGCTTCCACGCCTCGATGGGGGAGCTGGCTGTGATGAGCTCGTCAGAGCCGCACGGGATTCATCCGACCCTGCTCAGTTCGCCGCCCGCGGCTTTCGCCACTTCTCGCGTTGCCCGGCTGCCGCTGGCCATGGCCCCGTGAACAGTTCCGTTGTGCCCCTCAAAATTTGTGGCCTCGCCGGCGAAGAACAGGGTGTGGTCAACCGGCGCCGCCAGCGTCTGCGCAGCATCCGCGCCTCCGACCACGGCATAGCTGTAGGCGCCGCACGAGAATGTGTCGGTTTGCCAGTCGTGGACGAAGGCCCCTTCCATGATTTGGCGAAGCTCCTCCGGGCTCGTCTCCAGAATGCGCCCCAGAGACTGGAGTGCCCGCTCCACCATCCCGGCCTCGGTGTGGAACGTGAGCGCGGTGGCGCGCTCTCCTGCGGCCCAGCCGGTGAGAATGGAATATGGCAACGGATTGCTGGTCCACCACGTCGGGAACTCTTTATCGTCGGTGAACAGGAAGCTTGCGTCCCGCAGTTCTCCGCGACTTTCCCAGAACTTTTGGCGGAAACACAAGCTCACGCGGATGACCGGCCCCATCTCCAACAGCTTCATGGCGGCCTCTTTCTCCTCGAGTTTCGGCAGAAAACGAATGCCGCCAGACTTGAGCACACTGAGGGGAACAGTGATGATGGCGCGAGCAGCGCGAAACTCCGTTGCGCCTGCCTTGACGCTGACCTGGCCGGGTTTCCAGAGGACCTCGGTTACTCCAGTTTGCAGGTGGACGTCGCAGCGGCTGCGATCAAGCCGTTCAACCACGGCGTGCACCAAGCTTTCATAACCATCGACAAGGCGAAATGAATGTTCGCCGTCAATCTCTTCTTCAGCTTTCGTTGTGCGAATCAGCCAGTGCACACTCACTTTTCTCGGATCGGCAGCGTGAAAACCTTCCACAAAGCTGAGCGCGTGCTGCTTGGCCTCCTGGCTCACCGGCGCGCGAGCAATGTATTCAAGGAACGATTGGTCAGGTTCGTCGGCGGGCATGTTCTCAAAGAGTTGGTTGACCTCGGCCCACAACTCTCCACCGTAGCGCCACTGACCCTTGTTTTTGCTGATGAATTCCCCTTCTACGGGAACGACGCGCAAGCCTGCTTGTGAGGCCAGCTCAAAGATCTCCGGGGGGCGGCCGTGAACAAATTCTGCACCGAGCTCTACCGGATGGCCGGCACAACGGCGGGTGTAAATGCGCCCGCCCAGCCGATCGCGCGCCTCGAGAAGGGTTACCTGTAAGCCGCCCCCTGAAAGGTTGCGCGCCGCCTGCAGGCCGGCCATGCCGCCGCCGATAACAAGCACGTCTGCCACAGTTCACACGCTGGCCGCTGGTACGCCGGAGTGCACAAAGGCCACTGCTTCCTCCAGCAACTCTTGCACCAGCTCCGGAGAAGATGCTTCTGTATAGATGCGCATCAGCGGTTCGGTGCCCGACGAGCGCAGCAGCAGCCATGCTTCCGCGCCCTTGTCTTGAATAGGGGTATCAAGGAAGAACTTGACGCCATCGAGGGTTTCTTTGCGGAGGATCTTGTAGCGGCCCAGCGCGGTTGTGCTGACGTCGGCAGCACGGACGATGGCAGCTTCTTTCACATCGTTGGGAACCGTCAGGTCGCGGCGAGCGTAGTAATGCGGGCCGTATTCCTCCTGCAGCGCGGCTACCAGCTGGCCCAGGCTTTTGCCTTCGTCGGCCATCACGTTGGCCAGCAACAGCGAGTTGAGTAGGCCGTCGCGCTCAGGCAGATGCCGCTGGATGCCGATCCCTCCCGATTCCTCTCCGCCCACCAGGATCTGGCGTTCCATCATCAGGTCACAGATGTACTTAAAGCCAATGCCGCACTCCAGCAGCTTGCGCCCATGCTTGGCGGCAATGCGGTCCAGCATGCGCGTGGTGTTGAAGGCGCGAACCACATCGCCCGGCCAGTCCTTGCGCGTCAGCAGCCACTGCAACAGGACGGAATAGATTTTGTGCGAGTCCACAAAGCTGCCGTCTTCGGCGGCGGCGCCGATGCGATCGGCGTCGCCATCGGTCACGAAGCCGGCGTGGCACTTTTCTTTGACCACGGTCTCCTGAAGCATCCGCACGTGTGGTTCTATAGGCTCGGGATTGATGCCGGGGAACAAAGGGTTGACTTCGCTGCGGATCTGGACGTGTTGGATTCCGCGCTGCTTGAAGATGTCTGACAGCACGTCGCGCCCGGCGCCGTACATGCAATCGATGGCGAATTTGAAGCCTGCCTTCGAGATTTTGTCCAGGTCGGCAAAGCGCGTGATTGCTGCGACGTAAGCGGGCTTGAAGTCGGCCTCTTCGATCTTGGCAGGTGTTCCTTTCGGCATGGCGCCGGCGCGCACTTCGGCTTCAATCTGGGTGATGATCGCGGGCGTGGCCGAACCTCCGTAAGTAGCTTTGAATTTCACTCCATTCCAGTTCCAGGGATTGTGGCTGGAAGTGATCATTACGCCGCCGGCCGCGCCCAAGCTCTTGACCGCGTAGGAAAGCGCCGGTGTGGGCGTGTAATCGTTGGCCAGCTTGACGGGAATACCGGCGCGGGCGATGACTTCTGCCGATGCCTCGGCGAAGCGGCGCGAAGCAAAGCGCGTGTCGTAGCCGATGACCACGCCGTGCGCGGGATTCTCATTCTTCAAGATATAGGCGGCGATAGCGCCGGCTACGCGGCGCACGTTCTCGAAGGTGTAATCCTCGGCGATCACGCCGCGCCAGCCGTCCGTTCCGAATTTAATCTCAGCAGCCATTCATCGTCTCGATTGTCCTCCTGAACAATTGATCTGTTTGGCGAGACAGCAAGAACAAGAAGCTGTCCCCCTCGTGCTATTGATTGTGTCCCTTCTCTAATCCCTGGGCGTCCTGAGCGAGTCCGAGGGAGCGCAACGACTGAGGGTCGAGTCGAAGGATCCCCGAGGGGGCGTCCCGCGTCACACCACCACTCCCAGGCGTAGAGAGATTGGCTCTTGGAAACCGAGCCCGGCGCAGCAACTCGCAACCTTATACCAACTCCGTCATTTTCTTGTCAGTCAAGTATTTCACGATCTTGCCCACGTCCTGGGAGTGTTCGCGCGTGGTAACCAGGATAGCGTCCTCGGTCTCAACTACAACCAGATCGTTCACGCCCACGGCGGCCACAAATTTTTCCGGAGCGTAGATATAATTACGGGCGGCATTCACAGCGTAAAAGTCCTTGCCATCAACCACGTTGCGGCCATCATCTTTCTGCTGGACGGCGTGGTGGTCATACAGCGCGGCCCAGGAGCCGAGGTCGTTCCAGCCGAAGTCGGCGCGCAGGCAAAACAGGTTCGAGGAATGCTGGCCCTTGGCGGAGCGCGGCTCCAGCACCGCGTAGTCAATGCTGATGTTCTCGCACTTTGGATAGAGCCGTGCGAACTTTCTGTCGAACTCTTTGGTTCCCCAAGCGCCGGCGATCTCTTCCAGGTAAGGCGCGCTTTCTGAGAAATGCTCGCGCAAGGCGTTGGTCAGGGTGCGCACGCTCCAAACGAACATGCCGCTGTTCCAGTAGTAATTGCCCGCGGCAATAAATTCTTCGGCTCTCTCCTGGCTGGGCTTCTCCGTGAAGCGAGTCACACGGAACAATCCCGGATCGAGTTTGTCCCCGGTCTCAACGTAACCGTAGCCGGTTTCAGGGCGCGTAGGCTCAATTCCCATCACCACCAGGTTTTCGCCCCTGCCCGCGATCCCAATGGCCCGGCGCAGCACCTTGTGAAATTTCTTTTCGTCGCTGATGACGTGGTCCGCCGGGAACATCCCGATGATCGATTGCGGATCCAGCTTCTCCAACAGAAATGCGGCCAGCCCGATCGCCGGCGCGGTGTTGCGCGGCTGCGGTTCCACAACCACCTGCGGAACTGGAATCCGTGGCAGCTGGCGCCGGATTTCTTTGCTGACGAATTCGTTGGTAATGACCCAGAAATCCGTCTCGGAGCTCATCGGCAGGAGCCGTTCCACGGTCGTCTGGATCATCGTCCGTTTTCCGTCCAGGGCCAGCACTTGTTTGGCCAGCCTCCGCCGGCTTCGCGGCCAGAACCGCGTGCCGCTACCGCCCGCCAGAATCACCGGATAGAAATGATGTTTGCTCAAAGATGGCTCCTGGAATTACAAACCGAAAACGACACGAATCATCTTTCCATCTTGGCTGCGTCTTCGACAAGGCCCGGGGCATGCGCCTCCTCGTCCACCGGCAAGGACGAGCATAATAACTCTATTTCCCACTGAGGCTTGAGAATGAAACGGTCCACCGCTGCCGGGACAACCACGGCCTCGCCTGCCGAAAGAGTTACGGGCGCGGCACTCTCGCTCTCCACCACACCACAGCCCTGGAGGGCGGTCACACACCACACGCTGCGGCGTGGGTGGCGTGGCCGCTGGAACTGCCATGCCTGAGCCAGCCTGAACTTATCCACGATGAACCACGGCGACGTGATCAGGTTCACCTGTGTCTTGCCCTCAAAGGTTTCAGTACGTCCAGCGGGCACCTTGCCGGCGTGGGTCTGCTCTTTGGCCGCGCGCAAGCCATCCTCGATATGCAACTCACGCGGACGCCCGTAATCATAGAGGCGGTATGTAGTGTCAGAGTTCTGCTGGATTTCGACGATCACCGAGCCCGGCCCGATGGCGTGGATGGTTCCCGCATCCACGTAAAACATGTCCCCCGGACCCACTTCAATCCAGTTTAAGAGATGCTCCAGTCTGGTTTCCCGAATGGCAGTTTCGACTTGCGTTTTAGTTGTCCCAGGCTTGAGTCCCAGGGCGATCTGGGCACCGGGCTCAGCTTGCAACACGTACCAACACTCGGTCTTGCCGCACGGTTGGCCGACGCGCGCGGCAGCTTCATCGTCAGGATGCACTTGGACAGAAAGCTTGTCTTTGGGAAAGAGAAACTTAATGAGCAGAGGAAAGCGCGAGGGCGAGGACGCAGCCTCACCCACCAGCCTTAGCCGAAATTCGCGGCTCACATCGGCCAAGGTGCGCCCGGCAAGCGGACCGTTGGCGACCTGGCAATTATCTCCGGTGAGCCAAGCCTCGCCGATCGGGCTGCCGTCGATCCCGTGAGAATAGACCGGCGTCAGATCGAGGCTACCCCACACGCGCTCATGAAATTGGGGACGCAAGAGTAGTGGATATAAATCAATCATGTATGCCGTGAGAAGATGGCAGCTACTTGTGACTCGAAAATTTTAGAATCCAAAAACCTCGGAGGCGTTGTCCTGAGCTGCGCGCAGCACGCCGACCCAAAACGGGACTCAGCATGCCGGCACCCGCAATGTTCTCACAGCCCGGCAAACCAGGTCCGCATCCGCTCCAGGCCGCGCTGGATTTCACTGGACGAAGTCGCATAGGACAACCGAATGTGTTCGTGGGTCCCAAAGGCCTCGCCGGGGACCGTGACCACGCGCGCTTCGTGCAGCAACCGCCTGGCGACCTCAGCGGCGGAATTGATGCCGGCTTTCCCGAAGTACGTTGAAACCTTGGGGTAAACGTAAAATGCGCCTTCGGGCCGCACGCACGTGATGCCGGGGATCTTGCCGAGCGCGTGCAGAGTCTGGTCGCGCAGGCGAATGTACTCGGTTTTCATTTCGGCTACGCACTGCTGCTGGCCGGTGAGAGCTGCAACGCCTGCCATCTGGACCATGTGCGCGGTGCTGGAGGTGCTCTGGCTCTGCAGCTTGGTCATGGCGCTCACGATGGGAGCGGGACCAAGAGCGTAGCCCAGGCGCCAGCCGGTCATGGCGTAAGTCTTGGAGAGCGAGCCCACGATCACCAGGTGCTCGCGTGCCCCGGTGACGGAGCCGGCGGAAAAATTGCGTCCGGTGAAATTGAGATAGACGTAGCACTCGTCGGCGATGACATAGATACCGCGCTGGTGCGCCAGCCGCAGAATCGACGTGAAGTCCTCCGGCGCCATCACGGCGCCGCTGGGATTGTTGGGTGTGTTCACGATAATGGCGCGGGTGCGCGGCGTGACCTTGCGCTCGATCATCTCCGCGGTCAGGCGGAAGCCATCGGCTTCGCTGGTCTCCGCGTAGATACATCTTCCGCCGGCGTACTCGATGATGTCTTTGAATGAGACCCAGTAAGGCACGGGGAGAATCACTTCGTCGCCATGGTCCACCAGCACCTGGATGGCGTTGAACAGCGCGAGCTTGCCCCCTGTGGAGGCGATGGCCTCTTCGGGCTTGTAGGCGGAACCGAAATCGGCCGCGTGGCGCTTTACGATGGCCGCGCGCAGCTCGGGAATGCCGGCCACCGGCGTGTAACGGGTAAAGTCCTTCTGGATGGCGTCGATGGCCGCATCCTTTATGTGCTGCGGCGTGGGAAAGTGCGGCTCGCCCGCGCCGAACTCGACCAGGTCGGCCCCACCGGCCTTGAGCTTGGCGGCTTCAGCCACCACGGCCATGGTAGCGGAAATCTCAATGCGGTTGACGCGGTCGCTGAACTGCTTTACTGCGGGTAGGGTCGCCATTCTAACCTCTCTCAAATTCTTGCTGCCGTGCCATGAAATTTCTCGCGCATCCGTTGTTCCACCATCTCCGGAACCAGGCCGCGCACGGAGCCGCCCAGCCGAAAAATCTCTTTCACCAGCCGGGAACTCAGGTACGAATAAGCCTCCGCCGGCATCATGAAAACTGTCTCCAGTTGCGGCTGGAGCTTCCGGTTCATCAGGGCCATCTGCAATTCGTATTCGTAGTCCCTGATGGCGCGGATACCCCGCAGGACCGCCTTGGCCTTCTGCTGGATGGCATAATCCACTAGCAGCCCTTCAAAAGTATCCACCCGCACGTTGTCGAAGGGCCTCACCATTTGCTCCAGCATCTCGCTCCGCTCGGCCACGGTGAAAAGCGGGTCTTTCTCCGGATTGCGCAGAATGCCCACGATCAACTCGTCAAAAATCTTGCTCCCCCGCTCAATCAGGTCGAGATGGCCGTTGGTGAGCGGGTCAAACGACCCCGGATAAATGGCGCGTACCAGGTTCAAAATGGAGTCCTGCTTCAAGCGCTGGCTGAATCCTGATTTTATTCTGGATTACGGCGTGCGGCAAATGGGGAATTAAACCGGTGGCGGGCGCTTCTCCCTGATGGTTGACAGCAGCGCATAAAAAAGGCGCCCGTCACGCGACGGACGCCTTGAGAGTGCTCGAACCGTTGATCAGCGTGGACACCGATCTCCGCTGCCGTTGGGAGTGAAGCCGAGGCCCGTTGTGGGGTCACCCAGGAACGCCGGCTCCGACGGGTCATTGCTGAACCAGAACGCCTTGTAGGGGACCTCAGCGTGCGGCATGAACTTCTGGTTCCCGGGCGGGACGCCTTCCGTCTGCACGCAGGCCCTGTTCTTGATGTCGGTGTTGTTGAACGGGTCTGTGACCTGTGCGTAGGTCGTCCAGTCCGGGGGGAAGCCGCCCTGGGCCACGTGGCACGTCCGACAGGACGGCCGTGGAATGGTTTGATACAACGAAGTTGTGGTTGCGTTGGTCTGCCATCCCGTCGGCGTAAAGGGTCCCAGGTCGCCTGGATGCCCGGGCCGGGGTCCATCCTGGGCTCGGCAGCCTATGGTATTCACGTTGCACCCGGACCAGTTATACATCCCGTTGATGAAGCTCGTGATGGGATTGTCCGGGTTGGTATTGTTGGGGTTGGTGGCCGCCACCAGCGCGTTGAGTTTGCGGAAGGCTTCCTGCCGGCCGGCCAGTGCGTCAATGTCTTGAGGATCACCGACGCGGCTGTCATAGATGAAAGAGAACACGTCGAAGGCGAGGAACGAAGCGCGTTCCACGCGATTTGTGGTGTGATTGTACGTCCCACCGTGACAGGCCATGCAGTTTTGGGGCAGGAACTTGCCGAGTTCAGAATCGAGCACCGGGTTCTCAAACTCCCCGCCATCGTTGCCTGCCGCGGCATGGTAAACGTAGAACTGAACAGCATCCACGGGCGGCGGACTCCCTTGCGCGGCGTCGTATTCCATGGCCACGGTCGCCAGCGGCAGGATGTCATGATCCACGGCGTGCTGCACTCCGAACTGCGGATCGCCTTGCACTCCGTTTGTGCCGTTGCCGTAATTGCTGACGTAACAAGCAATGTGGTCATGGGTCACGCCGCTGACCACGGGCGTGGTCTTCAGGCAGTGCATGTCGCGGCCTAATTGCAGGTCACCGTTGTTAAAGTATTGGCCGTTGGCTTCGCCGCCAACCAGTACCGTCGGGTCATTATTGAAGCCGTTGGTAGTCTTCCAGTGGCTGAAGGTGTCGCGAAGCGTGCCTCCTCCCAGCACTCCCAGCTGTGTGTAATAAGCGTCTGAGGTCGTGTGGTCACCCGCCCCGAAGCCGGTGATGAAGGGCAAGTGCGCGGGTTGGGTGAGAATCACCACCGCGGGATTGGTCGGGTTCGGCGCGATCGGCGCGGTGTCAAAACCTTGGCACACGTTCAAGTTCGAGACCGGGTAAGCGATACTGTTCGAGATTTGCGCTCCCGAGTTCCAATGGAACGTACCCAGTACGTGCGGGCTCGGGCTCGAGGGGGTTCCCGGGCCGGTTCCGGGATACACGGTAATGGTCATGGGAGTGATGGGAGGCAATCTCTCCAGCCCATTGTTCGTTTCCGTGACCTGGAAATCGTTATGACGCGGGCCGCCCGCGCTGCTGGTGTAATCCACATGGAGGATGAACGGGAATTGGGGCACGTCGTGGTCGGCCACGTTGAATTGCAGGCAGGAGCGGTTGGGAAAGACGGTGTCAGCATTGAAGGTGCTGAAGTGCTTCACCGTACCTTCGTAGCGGTTGCCATTCCGGTGGAGCACACCTTCTTCGATCCAGTAGCCCTTCTTCTCGTCGTAACTGAGCAGCGGAATCGTGGCCGGGGCCGTGCCCAAGGAAGCGGGATGGATGGAGAGCCCCACCTCAGCCGTCGCTCCAGGCGCAAGCTGAAGCTTGTTGCCCCCCGCGTCAGTAAAGTTCAGGTCAATCGCGCCATAGCTTTCCAGGCGCACATCTTTGCCGCCGATGGTCTTGGCGCTCATATCTCCGGGGATGGGATTGGAGCGGTCCAGATCGTACGCGAAGGCGTAACCGTGAATCGTGCCGGCCACCTTGTTTCCTTTGCCGTCGACCATGGTTCCGGGGCGGATGCGCACGGTGGCGGTGTTCTTGCGCTCATAGGTCACGGTGCCGCCCTGTTCACCGGGAAACGTTGACGTCTGGGCCGGATCCAGCAGCAGATCCAGACTGGTGGCGCTGGTAAAAAAGATGCGTGAGAGCAGTGCATAGCCCAGTTTGTGTACGTTGAGCACATACCGCGGGCTGTCAGGAACCGTCACGCTGAACCATCCGTTGGCGTTGGAAGTGGAGCTGTGGAGTACGCCACCCGAGCTGAGAGCGATCTCAGCCCCGGGGATGATCGCCAGAGTGTTGCGGTCACGAACCACTCCGGAGAAGAGAATTTCGTTTGGACCGCTCTGGAGGTTGATGGAGCGGAAAGCGTACCCGCCCTTGCCGTCGGTTACCTGGACGGAAACGACGTTCACTGCTCTGGCATTGGGCATGGTCCAGTTAAGTGTGGGGGAGTCGACTGAGGTAAAGCTGGGCGTATCGGAGACCCACTTGTAATGTAGCGGGTCGCCGTCCGGGTCGCTGGCCTTGACCGTCAACTTCACGGTGGCTGCCGCGTCTGCGCGGCGGACGAAGTTGCCGCCGACGGTCGGCGCCAACGATACCAGCCGCGGCGCGTGGTTTTTGATGGTCACGTCAAAGCTTCCTCCAGCCAGGTCGGCACTCGAGAAAGTCACATTGCGGTTTCCCTGACCTCCGTCACACGAAGCCTTGAGCTGATACGCGGCCGGCGCAGGGATCTTTGGCAGCACGTATTGTCCCGCGCTGTTAGTCATCACCGGCCCCGCCACCTGGTTGCCGCCGCCATCAACCAACCAGACCTTGCCGGCAGCCTCGGTTCCGAACGTCTGCCTCTCCGTAAAGCAGGGCATCTGCGCGCCATCGGCCAGTATGACTCGTCCTTGAACCGCGCCCGGCTCCGGCGCGATCAGAAGGTCGAAGTTGAGAACGATGGTGTCGCTCGCCACGTCAAACACCTGGCCGGTGCAATTGGGTACAAATCCGGGCGCTTCGACGCAAAGCTGGTATTTTCCCGTGTCCAGCCGGGGAGTAGTGAAGTGTCCGTTCACGTTCGTGGTCGTGGGCGCGCTCAAGGCGTTGGTCACAGTGTTCTTGGCCATAACCTTGATGTTGGGTACCCGGATTCGAGGACCTAGGGCGCCGACAACCGTTGCGCCCACATCCTGCTTGCCGCTTCCCGTGGAAACAAATCCGTGGATCTCGCCGCCTAGATTTCGCGGTTTGGGCTTGCAGCCCGCCAGCGCCACAATCAGTGCTGCAGCGAAGACAAATCCCCGTTTCGTCCCGAGTGAGGTTTTCATGATGGTTCTCCTTGCATGAGGTGTTTGGACTGCCGGCAGGGAGTGCCCCCGCCGCAAAGATGATTGGAAAGCCTGGTTTTGTGGCTACATGGAGAGTAGTGCGCCGGAGTTCAGTTGCGTTTCTTCAGCGAGGGTTTTTATTCCGGGAGGTGCGATTCTCGCAAAAAGCCCGTGTGATCCCTTCCCGCTTTCTTTACATCTTAGTGAGCAGACGTGTATGGTATCCCCAGGCAAAAGCACAGCCATCTTCCTGACCAGGCTCATGCCACCCAAACCTTCTGGTGCTCGGGATGTGTCGAGGGGTTCGCATGCTGGCGGCCTGCCCAGGGCTTCTGGTAGGGAAGAAAAATTGCTGTTCGCCAGAAACTTCTTGCAGCATCCCAGGATGCTGGGCTCGCTGATCCCCAGCTCGCGCTTCCTGGTCGACCGCCTGCTCAACAAGATCGACTGGGCTCGCGCCAGCACCGTGGTGGAATACGGCCCCGGCGTAGGCACCATCACGTCGCGCATTCTGGCCCGCATGTGCCCGCAATCCCGGCTGGTGGCCTTTGAGATGAATGAGGATTTCGTCGGGTACCTGCTGCGGAATTTTCCAGACCCGCGCCTGCACGTCGTGCACGGCTCGGCCGAAACGGTGCAGAAGGAGTTAGACAGGCTGAAACTCGCGGGCGCCGACTACATTATCTCCGGCATACCTTACACCACCATGCCCGCCAGTCTGCGGGAAACTATCATGCGCGAGTCGCGCGCCGCCCTTAATCCTGGCGGCGCAGTGTTGGTCTATCAGTTTACGCGCGCCGTTTTGCCGCACCTGAGGACACACTTCCGCCACGTCCATCAGGACTTCGAACCGAGAAACATCCTGCCGGCGCGGCTGTTCTACTGCACGCAGGAGCTAGCCTAACCACCAATTCTCCCCCGGCAGCCGGGCTGATCATGTGAGCCGGAAAGCGACTCTGCCGGTCTCTCTAAAAACTGAAAAAACGCAATGTGAAACGCACCCGCGGCGCGGTCATTCCGTCTATTTCTGCGCTTCCAACCACGCTCGCATGGTCCGCGTGACCAGATCAGCAGCGTCCTGCTGCACGAAATGTCCGGAATCGGGAATCGTCACCAGCGTGAGGTCCTTGCCCATCCAGTCCCAGGTGTTGTTGAGCGCATCGGAGAGCAGCGCAGTATCTTTCAAGCCGTGGAACATGAGCACCGGCATCTGCGTCTTCACCACCGGCGATGGATCTTCCTGATACGGCTGAGGCGGATAGTTGCGCTTGTAATACGCGAGCATGGCCTTGATATCGGAACGCTGGAAGGCTGCGATGTATTTCGGCTTGGCGTCGGGATCGGTCACCCAGAAGGCAAGCTGCTCGGGCTTGATCAGAGCTTCCGCGCCTTCCTTCTGGAAGTTGCGTGCGTACTCGCTGGCCGCCTGCTGCTTGGGATTGTGGGCCAGCTCGCGCATGATGCCGCGGGGGTGCGGCAGGTTGAGAATGATCAGCCGGTCCACGAACTGGGGAGCATTCAAGGCCAGTTGCCAGGCCACCACACCGCCCCAGTCGTGGCCTACCACGATGGCCCTGTCCTTGCCGAAGTACTTGATCACGGCGATCACGTCGCCCACCAGCAGCGGCACGGCGTAATTGTCCACGCCGGCGGGCTTGTCGCTCAGGTTGTAGCCACGCTGGTCAATGGCCACGCACTGATATTTGTCGGCGAGACCTTCCATCTGCCTGCGCCAGGTGTACCAGTAGTCAGGAAAGCCGTGGATCATCACCATCAGAGGCCCGCTGCCGATGGTGGCGTAATGAATCTTGACGCCGTTCGAATCCACAAAGCCTTGCTTTACCTTGGACTCGAAATCGGCAGCGCCAGCGGAAGCAGCGGCAAGACTCAGCAACAATAGGACTAGCGCAGCGCGGGTTGGCATGAGTGACTCCTTAGGTGAATCTGTGAGTATAGCAACTCGTGCGCCCGGCCAGGCGGCGCAGGAGCTTGGGTAAAATGAGGAACTTGCAAGCCGGCCGCGAGCAGCCTATAGTCGAGGACATGCGTCACCCTGTGCCATCGTGCTGTTGTTGCCTCTCCGGCAACCAGGCGATGAGCTGAATCTTAACTGACGCAATTTTCAACACCATCGCCGGCGCCGAAAGGATGGGTTAATGGCGATGGACTCCATTTCACATTCCATTTGGGCTGCCGGCGGCGAGTGAAAGGAGCATCTCCATGAGTGTTACTGACGAAGTCCTCCAGGCAAACCGAGAATATGCCGCAAAGTTCAATCAGAGCGGGCTGGCTATGGCGCCGGCGCGAAAACTCGCTGTGCTGGCATGCATGGATGCGCGCCTTAGCGTGGATCAGGTCCTTGGTTTGAAAACCGGAGACGCCCACGTTATTCGCAACGCCGGAGGCGTGGCCACCGAAGATGCGCTGCGCTCCCTGATCATCTCCCACCATCTGCTGGGCACGCGGGAATTCATTGTCATCAACCATACCGATTGCGGCATGCTCACCTTCGAGGACGACGAACTGCTGGCAAGGCTGGAAGAGCAGACGGGAACCGCGGTGGTTTCGCCCGTCCACTTCTATGCCTTCAAAGATGCGGCCGGTAATGTGAGGCGGCAGGTGGCGCGCATCAAGAACCATCCTTACGTGCCCAAACATATTCCCGTGCGCGGGTTCATCTATGACGTGAGGACCGGCAAGCTGGAGGAAGTTGGCGAGGAGCGCCCCAAGGTGGTTCAGAAGACAGCCTGAAATTCGCCAATGCGGCCCTTGCGAAAGCCTCTGTCGTCTGAGCGAGTCGAAGGATCACGAAGGTGTATCCCACGTCCATTCTGTTTCAGGGAGTTCTCTCGATGCTGCTTCGTAAGACGCGTTAACGCCCAGGCATGCTCAGGTCCTTCGAACCTCGCCGCTCCGCTCAAAACGACAGAGCTGAAGCCATTCTTTCTTCCTTGCAGGTCATCACTTGCTCGTCCCAGCCTTCTTGAGTAGAAAGATCATCTGCTCCGCGTTGTTGTCGAGCGGGGTTTTGGCGAACGAGCCGTACTCTTCCTTGATCTCCAATCCTGCCAGCTGAAAGAGAGCGCGCAGGTGTGGGTAGGTGTAATAGGACATCTTCAGCGGCTCGATTTCTTCCTGAATCATCTTGCCCGCCCGCCAGGTGCGAAAGATAAAAGTGGCGGCGAAGTTCTCTTGTATCTTGTCGTGCGACTCTTTCCTGTAATAGCGCCTGATCACCGTGTCAGGATCAGAGCGGGGCCGCCATTCCAACTCCAGGAACTCCAGCCCAATTCCCGACTGGAGCTTCTCAAACTTGGGATAGAACACATCAATGGCCAGCAAGCCTCCATCTTGTAGATGAAACGCCGCGGTCCGTAGCGCGGCAAGCTGGTCCTCGGCGGTGTACATGTGCTGCAGCGGACGAAAAGGAATGGTGACCAGGGCGTATTTCCGCTGCGAACGGAAACCGCGCATGTCGCCCTCAAAGACGGACACCCGCTCGCGGACATGATTTGCTTCTCGCTCCAGCTTCCGGCGAAGGACGTTGAGCATGGGAAAGGAATTATCTACGCCATGAATGGCTATGCCGGCGCGGGCCGTCGCCAACAACACCCGCCCGGTTCCACATCCAAGCTCCAGCACCGGCCCGCCGATCTGTTTAGCCAAATCAAGATAGAAGGGCAGATCAACCAGATCTTTGTCGGCGGCGTAGGCCTCGTCATAATACTTGGCTGATATCGTGCGCGACTCAACACCAGAGCTCATGCTGCCCTCTCTCGAAAATCTTATAGTATCCGCGCATTCCTCGCGGTCGAAAGGTCATCCGGGCATTTGAAGAGACCTTGGCGCGGATTTACGCCGACCTTTCCCGCTTTGCCATGGCCGGCCGTGGAGGAGCGCGGATCAAAGCTTGGAAAAGCCGAAGGCCATCAGGTTCATCCGTGTCTATCAGTGCTAAGAATTGCTGTGATGGATGACAGCCGCATCCCAACAGAGGCATCATAGTTTGCAAGACGAATGGCGCTGAACTTCAATCTCTCGCAGGCCGTGCTGGCTGCGGCAGCACAGGCCAAGAAGGCGGCGGCTGCCCCCTCCACGCCGCTTATGCTGGTGCGCCATTTCGGGGGAATCGCGCTGGCGCCACTGGCCGTGCTGGACAGCAGCATCATTCCCACCTTCGGCAGTCTCGACCTGCTCACCGGCTGGCTGGCCGTGAGCGATCCCAATTTATGGTGGTATTACGCGCTGATGAGCACAGCCGGTTCCCTGATCGGCGCCTTCCTGATGTACCGCATGGGACAGAAGATGGAAGCCTGGTGGATTGAGAAAAAGATCGGGAAGAAGCGGCTGAAGCAGATCCGCGATGCCATCGAACACCACGGTTTCGGCGCTATCTTTGTCTGCACCATTGCGCCGCCGCCGTTTCCTACGTCCTGGTTTTTCGTGGTGGCGGGCGCCTTCTCGCTTCCCCGCAAGAAGTTTATCGCCGCAGCTCTTGCGGGCCGGGCGCTACGCTATGGGTTGCTCACGCTGGTTGCGGCGCACTATGGCCGCCACTTCCTCCGTTACCTGCGCCATCCGCTGCATTACGTGCTGATCTCGGTCATCATTACCGCGTCTCTGATCGCGGCGGCCATCTTGTTCGGCAAGCGCAAAGCCCGTCCGCAGTCAGCGGCGACCACAGAAGCCTGAAAGGAGCAGGGATCCCATTCCGCCCGGGGTTTTTAGAATAAGGTTTACGCTGCGGAGAGGCTTCCCGACATCAGATCCACCCGGTGTCCACGCTCGGCCAAGCATTGCTCGGCGGCCTTCAGCACGGCCAGCCTGGCTTGGGGCAGAGCCAATGCTGGAATCACCGTCATGCTTCCGATCAGGGTGGAAAGGTCGAAGTAGGCCCGGCGGCACTGCTTCATGAAGTCCACCGGATACTCCGGTTTGCGGGCGTAGGCGGCGGCGGGATCGGCATCGAGAAGGTAGAGAAGGTCCGGGCGGGGCACAAAGCGGCAGACGAACTTCACAAAGGCGCGGCTGAGCGGATTTTGGAGATTCAGGTTCGCCAGCTCGTCGTAGATGTAGCGGTCGAGGATGATCACGTCGCCGGTCCTCAGCTTGTGCCGTGCAATGACCCGGCGGAGCTTGAGCGCGTCGAGCAGGTACAGGAAGTGCCGGGACAAACTCAGATGCCATCCGCGCATATTCTTGTCGCGACGGTTGACGGGCTGGCCGGGCGCCCCGACGCCGCGTTCGCTCTTGTACATCTTGTGCACAAAGCCTTCGCGGTATTTCACGCCTATCACCACGTCGTCCCAGAAAGCGAGCCGGCGCGTCTTGAGACCGGCGGCGTGCAGCGCGGCGCACAGGCTCTCGATCTGGGTGGACTTGCCCGAACCGTCCACTCCCGAGAAGCTGATGAGCAGCGGTGCTTTGGTCACGCTGTTTTCCATAACTCGGCGGCCGCGGGCGTTTCCGCCGCGGCTATCTCATTCTCTACCGTGATCTCTTCTGCACCGCCCCGGGGCTGGTGGCGCCCGGAGGCGTGGAGGGTGTGCCGCGGCTGATAGCGTAAATGGTGCCGGCGGCGACCGCACCGGCGGCGACCGCGCCCAGCTTGATCAGCAGCGAGCGCGCCTGATGCTGCTTGGCCGGAGCGATAGCCACCCCTGCCGGTTTGGCGGCAGCCCCTCCCGCCGTGGGCACTCTCTCCGCCGTGGCCGCGCCCTGGGGTTCATTTTGAGGTCGTTCGGGCTGCTGTGTTCTGGGTTGGGGCGATTCCGGAACTCCGGTTTGTGGCGTCCCCGCGCCTGGTTGCGTTTGCTGCTGGCCGCCGGCAGCGTCAGGGTACGTGGTCACCGGCTGCAGCGGTGGCTGCGAAGGATTCACCGTGGTCCCGCCGGCCGGTGGCTTCTGCGGGCTTATTGGCGGTTGCGTTGCTGGAGCATTCGGCTGCTGGCTCTCCGGTGCTGGGGAGGTTTGAATGTCGTTGCTCTGGGCTTGCGCCGGCTGCGCGCCGGGCTGGCTGGTGTTCTGCGCCCATGTCTCAAGGGGCAGGCAGAGAGCCATGCTCAGGACCATGCTCAGGATGCTTGCGGTGTTGTTCTGAATGCTCATACAACCTCGGGCAAACTCAGGACCTATTCCGATTTGGAGGAAACCTCGGCGGAACTGGCGTAGTCCTCCATGTTCTGGCTGCGAACTGTCTGTGGCAGGAGGCTTTTGATATCAGCTTCTCTGCGCCAGAAATGTTTGATGCGGTTTTTCAGGTAGCGGGAGATGTTCACCGTCGTAGTTTTGTACCAGCAGCACTTCTCCATGCCGGGTGAAAAACCGCACACCACGCGCAGGCGGCGGAGCATGATCTCGCGGGGCAACAGCAGAGATGCTACGAAACGGTGATTGCCTTCCAGCAGCGTAGCCGGCTTCGCTTCGTCCACGCCGATAAGAAGAATAGTGGATCTCGGTCCCTCACTGCGCATGAGCGCGCGCAAATTGTGGATCTTGGCCGCAAGGTCGCCCGGGCGAGCCGGGTCAAATTGGCGGTGAATCAGTTCAGCCACATGCAAGGCCTTGAAATTTCCCCGGGCGATGCTCCTCCACTGCGCGCGAGGAAAGACGCTGATCCTTTCCAAGTCCTGAGGTTCCAGGTCGATCTCCCACCACTGCGTGTCGGTGGGCAATTCCCCCCACATGGTGGCGCGGCGGCGAAAGAGCAAGGCCCGGCGCAGCGCGTTTTCCGCCGGGTTGCTGAGGTGAGGATCGAAAACCAAGTCCTCAAAGAAAATGCGGTCGCGGTCATATTCAGGGTGATAGAACTCGCCTTTAAGGAACTCGGCTATCACTTCGGCTTCGGTGACGCGCGAAAGTTTTCTCATGCGGCCTCCGGGCTTAGCGCCACCTTATAGCGGCGAAGGAATGGGAACAAAACCAGAACGAGCATCAAAGCCATCAGCACGATCTGCACCGCAATGACCTGACGCAACGTGTTGTGAAAGGCGCTGATCGCGAGCACTAACACGCCGCTGAAAATCAGTTGCATCCAGCCCGTGTTGGCGATCCGGCGCGACATTTCGTATGCCATGATTACGACGCTAAGAGAGTAGATCCCGGTTGCCGCGGCATAGAGCGCCAGCAACGGTTCGCATTGGTGGAATTCAACCCCAAAGACGGTATGAATGATCAAATGCGGGAAGAAACTCATGGTCAGAATGAAGCTCACCGAGAGGAGCAGCACCAAGAAGAGAGGCAAAAAGACAGCTTTGGGGTTTTCGTCCTGCGGTTTGGCGGCCGCCGTTACCGGAAACATGGCGCTTACCACCGACCAGGACGCGAAATACAGGAGCCGCCCCACCAGAGCCACAGCCGCATAAAGCCCAGCCAGTTCGGGAGCAAAAAAATGCTTTACTAAGAGGATGTCAATGTTGCTGATGATGACCTGTCCCACGAAGAAGACAATCGCCTGGATGCCCTCGCCGAACGATGCCGGATTGCCGGCTTCAGCCTTGACGCGCAGTTCGGGGCCCAAAGGGGGAAAAAAATACGCTGCGAGCACTGCGGCAGAGATCGCCCCCACTGCCCCGAGAACGCCGTATCCCATAGCCACCAGCGCGACCCCAGTCAAGAAGCGGGTCACAGCTTCGATGATGAAACTGGCGCTCAGGCGGCGGAATGAACAGAGACCCTGCATGGCGCCGCGGCGCACGCCCAAAGGCACGTAAACCGCGATCCCGATGGCCAGCACCGCCAAAATTCTAGGATCGGGCAGGTGCAGATAGCTGGCCGCAGACCGCTGGCTCGCGAACAAGGCGCCGCCCAGAGCCAGGCTGAGCATCCAGGCCTTGCCCAGCAGAGAGCGGTAAACACCGGCTTTGGCGCCGGGAGTCGGATTGCGGGCTACAAATTTGGCGCAGACCATCTGGAAGGCCAGGGTGACGGCGGAAGCCAGCATGAGCAAGGTCACCGACGCTGTGACGTGTCCGAACCTCGAAGGGCCGAGCATTCGCGCCATGACCACGTTGTAGGCAAAGTTCAGCAGGCTCACCAGCGTGGAGCTCAACAGCATGATGATGCTTCCGTTCAGCATGATCGCTTTGGGATCCTTCCGGCGCAGCTGGCCGGCCACTGCCAGCAGCAGATTGGGCCGCCCGGGAAGAATCACCGTGCTGTCATGTGGCGTCATAGTTTCATCAGCCTTCGCTTCAGGCAGCGGCCGGGGTCTTGGGGCGTTTATGAAGGAGTTGTTGTCGCATGGCGTTGGGCAAGAAACCGCTGAAACTGCGGACGGCGTCCACCGAAGTCTCGTAGATCTCAAACAGGCGTTCCGTGCGAGTCAGCTCCAGCACAACAGCGGCCTGCTCGGAAAGCGAAGCCAGCTTCAAATCACCATCGCGTTTATGGGCTTCGGACATGCAGCGCAGCAGCATTTCGACGCCGGCTGCGTCCAGCTGCACCACCTCCGAGAGATCGAAAACCAACTGCGGACGGTCGGTGCTCAAAAGCGGCTCGACGTCACGGAGAAACTCGCGGGCCGTGCGGGCATTTACCCGCTCAGGCACCCTCTTCACCACCACCGGTCTGCTACTGGTCTCCATAACGTCTCGCTATTGCCAGCTTGGGAGAAAACTCTCCTGATGCTTTCGTGTCGTAGGCGGAAATGCCAAGCGCCGCCGAAGGCTCCCGCAATGCGCCCTCCAGGTCCGGCTTGTGCGCCGGGGCCGCTCCTTTTAGTGCACGCCAGATTGTTCCAGGAAGTTTTGCCGCAGCGCTGAGCAGCTTCTGCCCTGCGCTACCTGAATTCTGGCTGAGAAGCTTTTCGTCAGCTACCTCTACGGTTGCGTTGCGGCGCAGGTTTGCGATATGGCCCATGCCCACAACAGAGTGGGCCAGATCCAATCCTGCTCCGAGACGGGAGTAAGGCAGCACGGTGGAGTTCTCCACCACCGTGCCGCAGTCCACCTGGGCGTGGCGCTCAATGGCCGTGCAGCGCGTGATCACCGCGCCGGCGCGGATGCACGCCGAATATCCGATGAACGCGGGAGCAAGAACGCGCGAACCCTTTTCGATGGTGGCGCGGGACGCAACCCAGATGCCCGGCCGGATTTCCCTGCCTGCCGGCCGGGTTTCCGCCTTCAAAGTAAGAATGTCAACGCCGAACTGGCGGAAATCGCGGGAATCGGCGAGTGGATTGAAGTAACCGTCGTGGACGAACGGCACATACTCGCTTCGGCAGCGGCCGAGCCGGCTACGGAACAGCGAAGCCGCATCATTGCGGCGAAAGGCGCTCAGACAGAATATGTCCAGCCCCTGGGAACCGCGGACGACCCGGCTCACGCGGCACTGGCGCTCCAGGTGGAATTGGACGAGTTTTTCAAAGTCGATCTCAGCGTACGCGCCCAACCGGATCACCATCACGAGTTCCGCGCCGCTCTGGGCCAGATCATTGAAGGCGCTCTCGCCGGCGCGCCAGAAGCGGTCGGAAGGCGTGGTGCGGCAATCGATCTCAGAGGGCAGAGGAAAGCTGCGGTGGGGGTAACCCGGACTCCACTCGATGACGGCTGTGACCGGCGAGATTCCTTGCCGTCGCAAGCGCTCGGCGAACCGCTCAAACGGGCTCATGCCGGCGACATCCAGCAGGGCCAGAGGCGCCGGGGCAAAAGCCATCCCATTCGTAGCTGGTCCTCGGTCGATCAGGACCAAAGCGCGGATGTCCGTGGCGCTCACCTGGCACCGCTCCGGTCCGTGCGGCGCCGGTGCACCCAAGACTGGAATGAGATATCGAAGAGAACAGGAAAGTTGTTGCGCGAGCAGTCAAGGCCGCCGGCTACGATGCCGCCCGCTGCTGTATTGTTGCGAACCATGGGACCCTGGGAACCCTCAGCGTTGAAATATCTTTTTGCCCGCGCTGACCGCCGTCGTCTTCGGCGAAAATGGCTCTCCGCGCAGGAG
>WNFJ01222405.1_pt1 | contig 31606 bp, 26 predicted proteins | sample 5400461 | NCBI WGS metagenome assembly WNFJ01 (sample SAMN13153349, study PRJNA577476) | soil metagenome | isolation source: 115 cm saprolite on Douglas fir-dominated hillslope | place: USA:California | collected 2013-09-17
CCCTTGGGGCCTCACCCGCTCCTCCACTACCCCTACCCGTCCTGGGAGCCCCTTCTGGGTCGCCAACAACAATTCCGGCACGTCCACCCTCTACACGGGCACGGGCGCCATCATTCCAATCAACGGAACTGGTACCGTCACCGTTCCGCCTCCGAAAGGCTCACCGGCGGGAACCCTCTCGACTCCAACGGGCGTCGTGTTCAACGGCAGCCCCACTGATTTTCTGATTGCTCCCGGCAAATCGGCTGCCTTCATTTTTGCAACCGAAGATGGAACGATCTCCGGCTGGGCTGGCGGGCAGAATGCCGTGCCCGTCGTCGACAACTCCGATAACGGCTCCGCGAATGGCGCCGTCTACAAAGGCGCAACCTCGGGCGAAATCAATGGCAACAAATTTCTCTATGTAACGAATTTCCGTTCCGCAAAAGTCGAGGTCTACGACACGAATTTTAAGAGTGTGCACCTCGGCGAAGATGCTTTCGAAGCCGAGGGCGTTCCGCGCGGCTTCGCGCCCTTCAACGTGCAGAACATCGGTGGAACCCTCTTCGTTACCTACGCCAAACAGGATGCGCCAAGACACGATCCCGTCGGCGGTGATGGCCTCGGCTTCGTCGAGTTGTTCACGCCAAGCGGCAAGCACATCGGCCACCTCGAGCACGGCGACTGGTTCAACGCGCCCTGGGGTGTCGTGTGGACCACTCGCGATTTTGGCGAGTTCAGCAACGCCATTCTCGTCGGCAATTTCCGGAGCGGCTGGATTGCCGCGTTCAACGGCTTCACCCACAAATTCATCGGCTTCGTAAAGAATCCCGACGATTCGCTCGTATTCATTGATGGTCTTTGGTCGCTCACCTTCGGCAACGATGCGGGCGCCGGGTCAGCCAACACTCTGTTCTTCACCGCCGGAATCAACAATGAAACCGACGGCCTCTTCGGTACCATCACGCCTGTTGACGGCCTCGACGGCGACGAAGAATAACTCGCTCAGTTCCACAAAAGAAGAAAGTCAGATACGGAGACGGCAGCCTCGCCTTATTCGCTGCCGTCTTCTTTTTTGCTCGTCTCATTGTTCTTCAACCGCTCCTCAATGCTAGAATCTTTTCGCGCCATTCCCTGTCCATGCAGGAGAAAAATTTCTGGGCGACGACTGTCGATTCGCCGGCCATCGTTGCCTCTCCCAATCTCGCCGACTCCGTTGATGTAGCTGTCGTTGGCGGCGGCTACTGCGGTCTCTCCGCCGCGCGCACGCTCGCGAGACGCGGCGTGAAAGTTGCCGTGCTGGAAGCCGAAACATTTGGCTGGGGCGCCAGCTCGCGGAACGGCGGCATGGTCCTCACCGGCATGAAATTACCCGTGCCCACATTGATCAAGCGCTACGGCAGGGAAGCCGTGCGCAAAATGTACGCCGCCTCGCTCGACTCCATCGATTGCGTCGAGCAGATTGTCCGCGAAGAAAACATCGACTGTAACTTCTCGCGTTGCGGCCATCTGGAAGTGGCGTGCAAGCAAACGCACTTCGATGGCTACGAAGAATCTGCCGCGCTCGTCAAGCGCGAATTCAATCATGAATTGCGCATCATTCCGAAAAGCGAGCTGCGCACGGAAATCGGCTCGGACATTTATTACGGCGGCATGGTGGACGAAACCAGCGCGGGCTTGAATCCCGCGCGTTACGTTGCCGGCCTCGCGCATGCCGCGCAGCGCGCCGGCGCTTGCCTTTACGATCACACGCGCGTCACATCTGTCGAGCTAGAGAGAAATAACAATGTGCGCAAATTCCGCGTGCATACTTCCAAAGGCGCCATCTCCGCGCGCGAGGTGATTCTCGCCAGCGGCGCGTACACGACCGATGCGACTCCCGAGCTCCGCAAAAAAATCATTCCCATCGGCTCGTACATTATCGCGACGGAAACTCTGCCCCCCGATCTCGCCCGCGAACTCAGCCCGCGCAACCGCATGATCTACGACGCGAAACATTTTCTTTACTACTACCGCCTCACGCCGGACAAGCGCATGCTCTTCGGGGGGCGCGCGGCCTTTTTTCCGGAAACCGAAAACACCGTGCGCCAGAGTGCGGATATTCTTCGCCGCGGCATGGCCGGCGTCTACGCGCAACTGCGCGACGCCAAAGTCGAATTCGTCTGGGGCGGCACCCTCGATTTCACACTCGACGTGATGCCGCACGCGGGAAAAATTGACGGCATGTACTTCGCCACGGGCTTTGCGGGCCACGGCGCGGCCGCCGCCACCTGGTTCGGCGCGAAACTCGCCGGCCTCATCTGCGGCGATCCCAGCGACATTCCCTTCGATGGAATACCGTTTCGTGGTGCCCCACTTGGCCTGCACAGCGGCAACACCTGGGCGCTTCCTCTCGCCGGCGCGTGGTACCGCATCCTCGATTTCTTCACGTAGCGCGGTCCTCACTGCTCAGTTGTCAGTCCTCATCTAAGCTAAAGGAACTAGTCATCTTCAACTCTTTTTTTCCCACTGAAAACTGAGAGCTGATAACTGACAACTGACAACTTTTTCTTACCTGGTTACCTCCTTACTTCGTCCCTTCATCATCGTTAGTCCGCCATACATCACCGGTCCCAGCAGCACCGGCACCGGCCCCCACTTCCGCGCGAACGGATCGCTTGCCACGAGCGCGACCACGCTCATCACGAGCGGCGCAACGATCACGTAGAGAAGTCCGGCGCGGCCCCAGGGGATGCGGAGAGGCCGCGGCAAATCCGGCTGCGTGTTGCGCAACTGCCAGGAGGAAAGCACCGTCAGAATCGTTACGCCAATGCGCAACCACACGTAGATGGTCAGAAGTTGCACCATGGTCTTCTGCGCCAGCAGCGCGTAGATGATCGAAGACACGATGATGGCGATGCACGGCGTGCCATAGCGCGGATGGCGCGCCGAAAACGTCGCGGGAAGATAGCCGTCCTCCGCCATAGTGGACGGCATGCGCGTGCTGGTAAGCACTGTGGCGTTCAGCAGCGAAAGATTGGTGATCATCGCCGCGATGGTCATCGCAAAACCCAGCCAGGGCCCGCCGATCAGCCGCGCGGCATCGGAAAAATATCCGGTGTGCCACTTCTGCCAATCGCCCAGCGCCGCCAAAGAAAACATCGTCGGTAGAAAGTATGTCGCCATCGAAAGCGGCACCACGATCGCCAGCGCAATCGGATAGTTCCGCTGCGGATTCTCCACTTCCTCCGCCACGCTGGACACTTGCTCGTAGCCGGAGTAAAGCCACAACCCCAGCGCCAGCCCCGCGCCGAAAACCTGGAACGGCGGAACATGCGGTGGCACCAGCGGCAAAAACGGATTGTGGTGCCACTTTGCCGCGGCGATCGCGCACAGCGCCGCGACCACCAGCAGCACGAAAATCGACATCACTGTGGACGCCGCGCCGACCATCTGGATGCCGCGCACGTTGATCCACCCAACCACGGCGATGACGAGCACGCTCACCATGTGGTGCTTCCATCCCACAATCGCCGGGAAGTAGAAACTCAGGTAATCGGTAGCCAATACGGCATACGCGGCCGCCAGCAGAAACGAGGCGCTCCAGTTCCACCATCCCGCCTGAAATCCCCAGAAGTCGCCGAAGGCCGCGCGCACCCAGCGGTAGAATCCGCCCTCGACGGGAATCGCAGTGGTCAGCTCCGCCGCGACCAGCGAAACGGGAATGCACCAGAAAAACGGAATGAACAGGTGATACAGCAGCGTTAGCCCCGGCCCGCTCGTCGTCACCATGTCTTCGAGCCCAAACGGCCCGCCCGTCGCGTACGCGTACATCACAAAGACGAACGGAAGCAACGCGGCTTTGCGCACTACCGTGCGCACAGCGTTGGATTTGCTCGTGTTGGTGGTAATGTTTGTTGGCCTCACTTGCATCCAGACGGCGGATTTGTTCAGCAGAGAGTAGCGCATTTGCGCCCGTCGGTGGGTAGAGAGTGGTGAGGGAGCAGGATGGGAGGGTATACATTTGAACGGTCGCGTGGAGGAGTGAATGGTGCTGGCGGAATAAGTGTAGGAGCGACAGGGTTTGGGGCTGATGGCCCGAGAAATGCCATCAGCGAGCGAGACGAGGGTCGAAGAGGAAGGGAACAGGCTTGCCAAGGCGGAGTTTGGGGAAACGGGGATGGGCGGGATTGAGGAGAAAGTTGAATTCGGAGGGGATGACGACGCTGGGGACCTGGAGGACGGGAGAGGCGGCGCGAGCGAGCCAGGCATCGCCGATGGCGCGAGTGCTTCGCGGGGCAGGATAGGCGCGCCAGTTCTCCGGAAGAGAGGATGGGGAGAGGCGCTCGATGAGGTGCGGCGGGATGGTGACGGGGATGGCGAGATAGTGGCGGAGGAGTCTTTCGGAATCGAGATGGACAAGAATCTCGAGGGCGGCAAGCGACTGGGATTGCGCGGTGTAGACGACATGGCGGCCGGGGGAGTTCCAGCGGCCGCCAAAGTGGCCCGCGCCTTCCCCGGTGAAGGCGATCTTGGCGAATCGGCGGTGGACGATTCGCCAGGCGACAATGTTCATAGGAAGGCGACCGCGCTCACGGGAAGACGCCGTGCTCGAGCTGGCCGATGAGAGTTTCGACGTCGCGAGCACCGACTTCGGTGGCGGAGTAGGCGAGCGGCGTGGAACCGGCTAACGTTCGGCGCGGAGTGCGGAGCCAGGCGAGAGCTTCGGCTACTTCACCATCGAACAAGCCGACGGCGAGTTCAAAAACCCGGGAGACGCGCAGCAAACGCTCGGATTCCGCGGGGGCCAAACTGCCGGAAGCTGTGCGGCGGGCCAAAGTGCGCGGGGGTATCTCAACGAGGTCGGCGATTTCGCTGACGGAGATGCCGCTTTCGGAGGAAAGAAATTCAAGCGCGCGAAAGGCAAGGCCTCTGCGCAGCTCGCGGATGAGATGGGGCGTGGAGGTCGCAGCCAGGCCGAGACTTGAGCCGGCGGCCCTGTTGCTGGGCGAACTGGCGGTCGCCGAAGTTCCCTGTTTGCGCGCAAAGCGACTTTCCATAGAACTAGACTAAACCCCTATTGCCAATGTGTCAAACTATTTCTGCCAAATGGCACACTGGAAGATACAAGGACTTGCACGACTGAACGCGTGCCCTCCTATTTCGGCGCGGGCTCGGTGCGGAGACGGGCTATGACTAGGCGGATTTCTTCGTAGGGGATTTCGGGCGGGAGAGCTTCCTTGAGGGGCTTGAGGCGGTCCGTTCCCAATTGGCGGCAGGCGGCGCTGATCTGGTTGTAGCGCTCGGCGGGTAGCCAAGCGAGCTGATACTCCACGTCGCCTCGTTCGACCAGCTTCGCCACCATTTCTATGACGGCTTGTACCCGACGTCCGCGAATCTGCGCGATTTCTTCGAAGGTGCGGCTTTCTTCGAGCAGGCGCTGGGTTTCTTTCGCGGGGGAGGAGACTTTTGCCATACCTTCGTTCTTGGCGCGAGCGCCTTCGCGGAAGCGGCGCAATGCGTCCAGAATTTCCTTGCCGTACATTTCGACTTTTTTGTCGCCAAAGCCGGAGACGCGGCGAAGTTCCAGCAAGGTCCTTGGTTTCACCGCGCACAGATCCATGAGAGCGGAATCGTGCAAGACGACGAAAGCTGCAACTTCTCTTTCTCTTGCGATAGTGCGCCGCCACTCGCGAAGGTACTCTTTCAACTCGATGTCGGCGGAGACCGTTAGGGTCGCCGCCGCGGGACGTGGCTCGACGGGCCGTGGTGCGGCGGCGTGCGTGGTCCCCGTCGTGCGCGGGGCGCTGCGCTTTCTTCGCGGCGATCGCAGCTCGATTTCCAGCCAGTCCGGCGTGGCCGCACAGGAATCGCAATTGCCGCAGGACTCCCACTTGGGAGATTCGCCAAAATGGCGGCAGACGTGACGCTGGCGGCACTCTTTCGATTGCACGAAACGCTCGACTTCGTGATAACGCTGCCAGGCGCGTTCTTTTTCCGCAGGGTCTTCAATTTTGCCGATGAAGTAGGCGTGCAAGCCCGTGTCTTTTTTTTGCCAGAACAAAAAACAATCGGCCGGGAGCGCGTCGCGCCCGGCGCGGCCCGCTTCCTGGTAGAACTGCTCGACGCTCTTTGGAAGCGAAAGATGAATCACCGCGCGCACGGCCGCTTTATTAATGCCCAAACCGAAGGCCATGGTTCCCACCATGACGCGCACTTCATCGGCCATCCATTTTTCCTGGTTCTCGCGCCGCGCGGCGCTTTCCATCTGGCCGTGATAGCCGATGGCGGCAATGCCGTTTTCCTCGAGGAAATCGACAGTGTCACCAACGCGCGCGATCGTGGGAGCGTAGACGATCACGCTTCCGTCCGAGACTTGCCTGACGGCGCGCAGCAGCAATTCATTTTGCGTTCTGGCGTCACATTGGCGAACGATGTAGCGCAGATTGGGGCGGCGAAAGCTGGCAATGTGCTTGTAGGGGTCGCGCAGGCGGAGCTGCTCGATGATGTCGTGGCGCACGCGTTGGGTAGCGCTGGCGGTGAAGGCGGCGATGGGGCGGTCAGGAAAGAGTTCGCGGAGGCGGCTGAGCTGGCGATACTCGGGCCGGAATTCATGCCCCCACTCGGAAATACAATGGGCTTCGTCGATGGCGAAGAAGGAGATGGGGAGGCGCTTCAGCCAGTCCACGGTGCCGCTGAACGCGATGCGCTCCGGCGACAAATAGAGCAACTGGTATTTGCCGGTGGCCGCGCGCTGGAGGATGTGGGAGCGCTCTTCGGGGGGAGTGGCGGCGTTCAAACAGGCGGCGGAAATTCCCATTTGCAGGAGTTGCGCTACCTGGTCCTGCATCAAGGCGATCAACGGGGAGATGACGACCGCGGTGGTGGCGTTGAGGACGGCGGGTAATTGATAGCAGAGCGACTTGCCGCCACCTGTGGGCATGACGACGCAGGCGTCGCGTCCCGCGGCGATGCTCCTGACGATGCTCTCCTGGCCGGGGCGGAACGATTCATAGCCCCAATAGCGGTGTAATGCCTCGGAAAAGCGTTCAGGCGCCAGAGTTGCAATCATTCTCTCTCTCGTCCGCGGTCACGACCGCGCGGTGTGCCAGCAAGGCGCCCGATGCGGGCTGTAATTTTCGCTTTTGTTTCTCCATATGTCAAATACAATTTCGGATACGCGGGGAATTGTGATGATCGAAGCATCTCAACGGGGGAGGGTGCAAGGATCGTCAGAGATTCATGCGCCTCTCTCACAGTGAGGAGAAGACGGACCACGTTTGGCGTGGCACGAAATGGCAGCTTGCGCGCGGCGCCTGGGTGTGTGGGACGCAGCGACGCCGCTGCATGTCCGCATCGCGAAGTTGCCGCGGTCATTCGCAGGTGCCATAATTCCACTTTGAACTGCAGGAATGCGGGCGGGGATATCTGTCACCCGTCGCGAATCATTTGCGGCCAGTACTGAGGGGGTTCTATGGGACTGCGCGATAGCTGGATTGAGAAGAGAGAAGCGGCCGCTGCCGGGGCGAACGGTAACAGGAACGTTTCCCAGATGCATCTGGCGCGGCAGGGCGTGATCACGGAAGAGATGGAGTACATTGCGAAGCGCGAGAAGTTGGAAGCGGAACTGATCCGCAGCGAAGTGGCGCGCGGGCGCTGCATCATTCCCGCCAACATCCATCACCGCAACCTGGAGCCGATGGCCATCGGCATCGCTACGAAGTGCAAGATCAATGCGAACATCGGGAACTCCTCCACCACCTCGAATATCGACGAGGAGCTGAAGAAGCTGCATCACGCGGTGCACTATGGGGCGGACACCGTCATGGATCTTTCCACCGGCGGAGATATTCCCGTGATTCGCAAGGCGATCATTGATGCCTCGCCGGTGCCAGTGGGCACGGTGCCGGTATATGAAGCAATCTCTCGGGTGCGGCGGCCGGAGGATTTGACGTTCGAATTGATGCGCGAAGTGATTGAAGAGCAGGCCGAGCAGGGCGTGGATTACATGACGATTCACGCGGGCGTGCTGCGCGAGCATGTGCCGCTGGTGCGCAAGCGGATTACGGGAATTGTGAGCCGCGGCGGTTCGCTAATGGCGCACTGGATGGAGCATCACAAGAAGCAGAATTTCCTGTACGAGAATATCGAGGAGATCTGCAAGATTTTCAAGGAGCACGACGTGAGTTTTTCGTTTGGCGACGGGCTGCGGCCGGGGTGCATCGCGGACGCCAGCGACGAAGCACAGTTTGCGGAGCTGAAGGTGCTGGGCGAGCTGACCACGAAGGCCTGGGAGCACGACGTGCAGGTGATGATTGAAGGGCCGGGGCACGTGCCGCTGGACAAGATTAAAGAGCAGGTCGACAAGGAAATGGAATGGTGCCACGAGGCGCCGTTCTATACGCTTGGGCCGCTGGTGATTGATATCGCGCCGGGGTACGACCACATTACCAGCGCGATCGGGGCGGCGATGATCGGCTGGCACGGCGCGTCGATGCTGTGCTACGTCACGCCGAAAGAGCACCTGGGGTTGCCAAATGCGGAAGACGTGAAGCAGGGCGTGATCGCGTACAAGATTGCGGCGCACGCTGCGGACGTGGCGCGGCACCGGCCAGGCGCGCGGGATCGTGACGACGCGCTCTCGTACGCGAGGTTCCTGTTTGACTGGAACAAGCAATTCGAACTTTCGCTCGATCCGCCGACGGCCAAGGCGATGCACGATGAAAACCTGCCCGACGACTTCTACAAAGAAGCCAAGTTCTGCTCGATGTGCGGGCCGAAATTCTGCTCGATGAACATCACGCAATTGGCGGACGCGGAAGGCGGGCACGACCAGGCGGAGCGGAAACAGAAATTCGTGGAGTTGCTGGCAAAAGTCCAGAACGCCTAGTTTTTCAACGAATGCCTGAGATCACTTCCAACGATTCCCTGCGCGAGGAGTTTAACCGCTGGGCGGAGGCGGGGCGGGGCGAGGGGATGGAGCAGGATCACCTGCCCATCACGCTGCCGGTGCTGGAAAAGATGCGGCTTGCGCCAACGGACAACGTCCTGGACGTCGGCTGCGGGACGGGCTGGCTGTCGCGGCGGCTGGCGAAATTGGCGCCCGAGGGCCGCGTGGTAGGGATGGACATTTCGGACGAGATGATACGCCACGCGCGGCGCGCCAGCGTGGACTTCGACAATTTGATGTTCGTTGCAGGAGAAGTTGCCCAAATCCCCTGGCAGCCAAATTTCTTTTCGCGCGCGATTTCCGTGGAATCTTCGTATTACTGGCCCGACCCTGCCGCGGGCATCAAAGATATTTTTCGGGTTATCGGCGATGGCGGCTCGGCGTGGATCTTGATCAACTACTACCGTGACAATCCGCACTGCCACCAGTGGGGAAGTCTCCTCGCCGTGCCCACGCATCTTTTTTCCGCCGACGAATGGGGCCAGTTATTCCGTGAAGCGGGATTCACGAACGTAACACACGAGCGCATCGTTGATCGATCTCCGTCGCCGGAAGTCTATACGGGCCGGTGGTTCCGCGACGCGGAACAACTGCGCGCTTTTAAGAAGGAAGGCGCCTTGCTCCTATCCGGAACCAAGTAAGAAGCCCAGGTTGCCGTTTCCGAACCCCAAAGCGCGGATTCACGTCTTGCCCGGGAAACAGATGCTAAAATGTATGTCAGTTTCCCTCTCCTGCTGAGTGAATGAGACCTAGCACACCGGAAAGATTTTGTTTGTGAGATGCGCATGAATGATGCCGTGCAGAAATTGCAGGTTCTCGTGGTGGATGATTCACCCGTTTCCCGGAAACTACTGGAGCATGCGCTTTCCGCCGAACCTTACGCCCTTTTGTTTGCGAAGAACGGCGAAGAAGCGCTGAGACTCTTCAGCGAAAACAAGCCTGCCCTGGTCATCACTGACTGGATGCTGCCTGACTTATCCGGTCCCGAGCTCTGCGAACGAATCCGCACCGATGGGCGCAGCTCGTACACCTACATCATTTTGCTCACGAGCATGACCGAAAAAGACAGTGTCGTGGAGGGATTGGCCGCCGGCGCGGACGACTACCTCACCAAACCCTTTGATTCCAGTGAGCTGCGGGCCCGTATCGGAGTGGGGCGACGGATCATTGACCTGCACCGCGAAATCGACGCCAAGAACAAGTTGCTCATGGAGATGGCTAACACCGATCCGCTCACGGGCTTGCCAAACCGGCGCGCGATCGAAGAATGGGCCGGGCGGCAACTGCGGGGCGCGGCGCGTCACGGATTTCCTTTTTGGGTTGTGCATACCGATGTGGATTGTTTCAAGGACATCAACGACGGCTATGGTCACGATGCTGGCGACCTGGTTCTGAGGAAATTCGCGGAAATTCTGAAGAACTTTACGCGGGCATCGGATATCAGTGGCCGGATGGGTGGCGATGAGTTTTTGCTGGTGCTAACGCATGTGGATGAAAAAAACATTCAACTGACAGTGGACCGTTTGTGTAATCAGCTTGCCTCCGAGAAGTTTTCATTTGGCGGCACGATTGTTTCGGTGACGGCCAGCTTCGGGATCGCCGGATTCCAAGGCAAAGAGCCTCCTGAATTTTCCCTGCTGGTGCGGCAGGCAGACAAGGCGCTCTACCGCGCGAAGCGTGCCGGCCGCAATCAGATCAAGATCGAAGTGCACTGATTCTTCCGGCTCCGGACTTCCCTCCTTCCTCTGATTCTGGTGACATTCCGAGAACTGTGGTATGAGTGGCCTGAGGCGGATCGCTCGCGATGACAGATCGCTCGACACAGATGGCCTTGATCGGGGCGGGTCCGGTGGGCCTCGGAATGGCGAAGGCGCTTCTCGAACACAAGATTCCCTACGAAGAACTCGAAGCCGACGACGATCTGGGCGGAAACTGGTATCACGGCGTGTACGAGACCGTGCACATCATTTCCTCGCGGAAGACGACGGAGTACGCCGACTATCCGATGCCGGAGCACTATCCTGATTTTCCGAGCCGGCAGCAGATGCTGGATTACCTGCGCGACTATGCGGAGAAGTTCGGGCTGCGGAAGCACATTCAGTTCCATACGAAAGTGGTGATGGCGCTTCCGCTGGCGGACGGAAAGTGGGAGTTGGAACTGGCGACCGGCGAGAAGCGCATTTATAAAGGATTGATCGTTTGCAACGGGCACCATTGGGACAAGCGATTTCCGAACTATCCGGGAAAATTCGAAGGCCAGCGGATTCATTCGAAAGACTACCGGAGTCCGGCGCAGTTGGCGGGAAAGCGGGTGCTGGTGATCGGCGGGGGAAACTCCGCGTGCGATATTGCGGCGGAGGCGGCGCGAGTGGGAAAGACATCGCGCTTGAGCGTGCGCAGAGGCTACTGGTTTCTGCCGAAGACGTTTTTCGGGATTCCTTCGGCGGAGATGATGAAGCCGTGGTTCCCGGTGTGGGCGCAGCGGCTGATGATCGGTTTGCTGCTGCGCATTACCGTGGGAAAATACAGCCAGTATTGAGGCGCATCCGACGATCAACAGCGAGCTGCTCTATTACGTGAAGCACGGAAGGATTCAGGCGCGGCCGGACATCGCGCGGTTTGAAGGAAAGACAGTTTATTTTGTGGACGGGCAGAGCGAAGAGTTTGATTTGATTGTTTGCGCGACGGGATACCACGTCAGCTTCCCCTTCTTGCCGCCGGGGCTCGTGCCGGTGAAGGGCAGCATCGCCAAGCTGTATGGGGGATGCGTCCTCGCGGAATACAAAAATCTTTACATCATCGGGACGTCGCAACTGCGCTACGGATTCGGGCCCGTGGTTACGCCGGGAATGGACCTGATGGCGCGAATGATGCTGGCGCAGGACCAGATGGAGCTGCCGATCGGGCTGGTCATGAAAGAGTCGGGAGTGCGGCTTCCTACGACCCATTTGATCGATCCGCACGCCGCGTTGCGCAGCATTCAAAGGGGAAAGCGGCTCCTGCCCCTGCTCCTCTGGAAGGAAAAGAAGCTGCGGAAGAAACTTGCAGCGCCCGCTACCACACCGCCGGTCTATCCCGCGAAGCCCGCGACGAATCCTCGCGTCGAGGTTTTCTAATGTCCTTCCTGAGTACGGGGGTAGCGGTACTGACCGGGGCGGGGTCTGGCATCGGCCGCGCCCTGGCGCAGCAACTGGCCGCCGCGGGCTCGGCGCTAGCCCTCGCCGACATTGACGAGGCCGGCCTTAAGCAGACCATCGAATCGCTCGAGGGCAGGAGCGCAGCGATCAGCACTCACGTGACGGACGTCGCCGAGGAAGCCAGCGTGAGCGCTTTCGCCGAAGACGTCCGCAGCCGGCACGGACGCGTCACGCTGCTCATCAATAATGCCGGAGTCTCACTGCATGGCGATTTTGAAGAGATTTCGCTGGATGATTTTCGTTGGCTGATGAATATCAATTTCTGGGGCACGGTTTATGGCGTGAAATACTTTCTGCCAGTGCTGAAACGCGAGCGGCGCGCGCACATCGTGAACCTTTCGAGCGTTTTTGGAATTATTGCTCCGGCGGGACAATGCGCTTACTCGGCGAGCAAATTTGCCGTTCGCGGATTCACGGAGGCATTGCGCCACGAACTCGACGGCAGCAATGTGTGCGTTTCCTGCGTTCATCCCGGAGGAATCCAGACGCCCATCGCGCGCCGGTCGCGCATTGGCGCGGGTGCTTCCGAATCCAAGCGCGAAAAGAATATTGCGCGGTTTGAGAGGCTGGCGCGGACTCCACCGGAAAAAGCGGCGGCTCGAATTTTGCGCGCAGTGGAGCGCCGCGAGCCGCGCATCCTGATCGGCACGGATGCCTACCAGATCGACATTCTCCAGCGTCTCCGGCCCGCGTCTTACTGGAAGACGCTAGCGAAGAAACTGGAAGACCCAAGCGCAACGAGCAACTAAGTGCGAGAGCACCAGCGCGGTCCGTCGGGCGGATGGAAGACTTCACAAGTTAAGCGCGAGACATTTTGACGAGGCGCGCGCGGGAAGATATACTCCGCGACAGGGCGCGGTGCGCGGGGGAGCCTCTACCAATGGGTGTACTGGATCAGCGGTTCGAAAAAAACTTCATGATTACCTCGGTGGACTACGTGTTCAACTGGGCGCGGAAAAGCGCCATCTGGCCGCTGACGTTTGGGCTGGCATGCTGCGCCATCGAGATGATCGCTTCGACGACTTCGCGGTTCGATATGGCGAGGTTCGGAGCGGAAGTGTTCCGGCCGTCGCCGCGACAGGCCGACCTGATGATCGTGGCGGGCACGGTGACGCTGAAGATGGCCCCGGTGCTGAAACGTGTGTGGGAGCAGATGCCGGACCCGAAGTGGTGCATTTCGATGGGAGCATGCTCGAGCGTGGGCGGACCCTTCAATGCTTATTCGGTTTTGCAAGGTGTAGATCGCATCGTACCGGTAGATGTGTACGTTGTAGGATGCCCGCCGCGGCCCGAAGGCCTTTTCTTTGCGCTGCTCAAGCTGCAGGACAAGATCGACCAGATGACGCTCGCGAAGCGGCCCACGGAAGTGCGCCTGCAGCCGCAGATGGTGGAAGAGTTCAAAAAGGGAGTGATGGTGGCGCAAACGCCGCAGCCGAAATAAGAAGCGACTGACGTAAGTGAGGTAAATGAAGTAGAAGTAAAGGATGTAAAGGAAAAGAAATTCGTCCCGCGCCGGAGAGCCGGATCGGGCTGAGGTCTGAAGATGGACGAAGTTCGACCCATATCGTAGGAGAGTGAAAACCAGATGGCGTTTGCGCGAGCAGCAAAGACGAATGAAATCACCCCGGGAACGATTCGAGAGTTTCAGGTGGAGGGCAAAGCGATTGCTCTGGCAAATGTCGGGGGCAAGTTCTATGCCATCAACAATACCTGTCTCCATCGTGGCGGGCCGCTGGGCCAAGGTGTTATGGACGGAAACATACTGACTTGTCCTTGGCATGGCTGGCAGTACGACGTGACCACCGGCAAGATTAGCCAGAATCCAACAGTGGGGGTGGATTGCTACGCCATTGAAGTTCGTGGAGAGGACATTTTCGTGGACGCAGGTTAGATGGCCTTAACATATTGAAAATAGACATGTTATATTGCTTTTGCCGAAATGTGGCCACCTCCGTCTGGTCCCGCCTCTAAGCCTCACTCTCCCCTAACCCTCATATTTTGTTTCGCTTTTTGGATGTCAGCGTGTATATTGCTGCCGACTCGAAGCCTCAATGGCGATAACGACTGCGCAACGACACCACTGGATCTTCAGCGCTGACCCACACCACTATCACTGGGACACCCTGTTCGTAAAAGGCAAGGAGATGTGGCACGGCGCCGGGGCGAAGCCTGACGCGATTCGCGCGTTGAAACAGGTGCGCAAGGGCGACCGTGTATTGTGCTATCACTCGGCGCCGGAGCGCTCGCTGTATTCGATCGCTGAAGTGACGCGAGATCCCTACCCGGACCCGCACGATCGCACGGGAAAAAACCTGGTTGCGGACCTGCGGGCCTTTGAAAAGCTGCCCCGCCAAGTGACGCTGACGGAGCTGCGCGCCAATCCCACGCTGAAGAAAATGAAATTGCTGAAGAATGTGCGGTTGATCATTTCGCTGCTCACCGACCTGGAGTATCAGGAAATCCTGCGCATGGCGGGGATCGTTGCGACGCCGGGAATTCCGCTGCCCTAATGCCGCGCGCGCCGGCGGTGGCTGTTCCACAAGTGAACCCGGAGCGGTGCGCGGGCCGCCTGGCGCAAAGTGAACTGAGGTGAGAGATGGCTGCCTTTGGCCGCTCCAATATTCTTGCCGTTTGTTTTCCTGTACTACTTGCGCTCCTCTTTCAGAACACTCATCGCGATTCCGTACTGGAAGGTGTTCCCTCTGGAAAGACGCGGGTGCTGGACCTGAGTTACGCGATTAACGACAAACTGGTGCCGTGGCCGGGCGATGAGAGGTTCTTCGAAGCGACGGTCAATGCCCGCGTTGAGAAAAACGGATACTTCACGCGGAGCTTCTGGATGCTGGAGCATTATGGGACGCATCTGGATGCGCCGGCGCACTTTCCGCCGGGGAAGACCACGGTGGACCAAATCCCGGTGAAACAATTGTTCGGGCCGGCGGTGGTGATCGATGTCCGCGCCGAGAGTGGCAAGAATTCGGATTATCAGCTTGCAGCCGCGCGGATTGAGAATTGGGAAAAGCGCCACGGCCGGATTCCCGAAGGCGCGATTGTGCTGTTGCGGACGGGATGGGCGTCGCGCTGGCCGGATGTGCGGAAGTACCGGAATCAGGATGAGAAGGGTAAGATGCATTTTCCGGGATTCTCGCCGCAAGCTGCAAAGCTGTTGATTGAGCGAAAGGTGAGCGGGCTTGGGTGCGATACGCTCAGTATCGACCACGGCGCGTCGAGTGATTATGCTGTGCACCATCTGGCGTTGGGAGCTGGTTTGTATCAGCTTGAGAACCTGGCCGACCTGAGCGAATTGCCGGAAGCAGGCGCGTTCTTGATCGTGGCGCCGATCAAGCTGGAGGGCGGCTCAGGCGGACCGGTGCGAATATTTGCGTTGTTGCCTTGATATTGGCCGAAATTCCGCAAACATTTTTGATGTTTGATACGTCAGACAAGGAAGGATTTCGCGTAAGGGTGGGCCAATGAGAAAAATGTGTTTCCGCAGTGCCACAGCGCTGGTGTTGTGTGCAATGGGCCTGGCTGGCCCGGGGGCGCAAGCGCAGGAGTTTCCGGTCCAAACAAAGACGCTGAAAAACGGGATGAAAGTGCTGGTGCAAAGCGACCACAGCATCCCGAATGTGGCTTTGTATGTATTCTATCGCATCGGCTCGCGTAATGAGCATCCGGGGACTACCGGACTTTCGCACTTTTTCGAGCATATGATGTTTAACGGCGCGAAGAAGTACGGGCCGGGCGAATTGGATAAAGTGATGGAGGCCAACGGCGGCTCGAACAACGCCTACACCACGAAGGATACAACGGTCTATCAGGATTGGTTCCCGCGGTCGGCGCTTCCGCTGATTTTCGACATCGAAGCCGACCGCATCCAGAATTTGAATTTCGATCCGCAGAAGATCCAGTCGGAGCGAGGCGTAGTGGCATCCGAACGGCGGCTGCGCACGGAGAACAACAACCGGGGTTTGCTGAGCGAGCAACTGTGGGCGACGGCGTACGTCGCGCACACGTATCAGTGGCCGGTGGTCGGATGGATGAGCGACATCGAGCACTGGACGATGGAAGACTTGAAGCACCACTTCGCGATGGGCTATTCGCCAAGCAACGCAACGATGGTGGTGGTCGGCGACGTTACTCCGGAAGAAATTTTTCAGCTGTGTGAAAAATACATCGAGCCGATTCCCGCGCACGCGCCGCCTCCGCCGGTGACCACCGTGGAGCCGGAGCAGCTCGGGGAGCGGCGCTTAGTCGTGCACAAGCGGGCGGAACTGCCGGTGTTGCTCATCGGATATCACATTCCGCAGACGAACAATCCGGATTTCTACGCGCTGAATATTTTGCGAACAGTGCTCTACCAGGGAGAGAGTTCGCGGATGTACCTGCGGCTGGTGGACAAGGATCAGCTGGCGCTGTTTGCGAATTCCTTTTCGCCGTCGGCATTCGATCCGTCTTTGGAGCAGATCATTGCACAGCCGAAGCAAGGCGTGGATCCGGCAGCTTGCGAGAAGGCCATTTACGAGGAGCTGGAGCGGGCGAAAACTTCGGCAATTACGGACCAGGAGCTGGAAAAGGCGAAAAATATCCGGCTGGTGGAGTTTTACCACCAGATGCGGACGATCAGCGGCAGGGCGAACACCATCGGGACGTACGAGGTGTTTTTCGGCGACTACAACAAACTTTTTGATGCGGCAAAGAATTACGCGGTCGTGACGAAAGAGGACGTGCAGCGGGTGGCGAAAGCGTACTTCGAGCCGAATAACCGCACGGTGGCAACACTAATTCCCGAAAGCGCGGAGAAGGGAAAGCCATGAAAATCCCAACCAAAACCGCGCGAATCCTGACCGTTATGATTCTTGGGCTGCTTGTCGGCGTTGGCGCAGCCGCGCAATCCATTCACATCCCGTCGCATGAAAAGTTGGTGCTGAAGAATGGGCTGACGGTGCTCTTGCTCGAAAAGCACGGGGTGCCGATCGTGAGCTTCGACGCAATCGTGAAAACCGGAGCCGCCGCGGACCCGGAAGGGCAGGAGGGGCTGGCATCGATCACGGCGGAACTCCTGCGCAAGGGCACGAAGACACGCTCCGCCCAGCAGTTCGCCGCGGACCTGGATTACATCGGCGGATCGTTTGGATCCGATGCCGGAGCGGATTTCACGAGTGTCTCGGCCGAGTTTCTGACCAAAGATCTAGGGCCGGGGCTGGATCTCTTTTCCGATGCGCTGCTGCACCCGACGTTTCCACAGGCGGAGGCGGACAAAGTCCTCGCGCAGAACATCGACGGAGTCCGGAGCGCGAAGGACAATCCGCAGCAGGTGCTGGGCGAGTATTACGCCGGATACTTGTTCGGCGCGCGTTCGTACGGAAGGGCGGAGGGGGGTGATGAGCTTTCGCTCAAGCGAATCGACCGCGACGCCATCGTAAAGTTCTACGATTCGAACTTCGCGCCGGGAAACACGATTCTGGCCGTAGCGGGTCAATTCAATGCCTCCGAGATGCGCAAGAAATTGGAAGAAGTGCTGGGCGCCTGGGCAGCGAAGAAGGTCCCGGAAGCCGCGATTCCCGCAGCCGCGTCGGTGAAGGGGAAGAAGCTTTTGCTGGTGGACAAACCCGACGCGACACAAACCTATTTTGCGATCGGAAATGTTGGAACTAAGGTGAATGATCCGGATCGCGTCGGCATTGAAGTTGTGAATACCGTGTTTGGCGGAAGATTCACGTCTCTGCTCAACGAGGCGTTGCGTGTTGAATCCGGGCTCACGTACGGAGCGAGTTCGCAATTCGATTCGCACAGGGAGCCGGGGACATTCGGGATGTACAGCTTTACGAAGAATGAGACAACGGTACAGGCAATTGACCTGGCGCTGCAGGTGCTCCAGAAACTCCACAAGGATGGCATCACTCCGGAACAACTGGCCTCAGCGAAAAGCTACATCAAGGGGCAATATCCACCTTCGATTGAAACTTCCGCACAATTGGCGCGACGGATCGTGCAGAACGAATTCTACGGACTGGATGACAGCGAAGTGAATCAACTGGAAGCCCGGATTGGCGCGGTTACGCCGGAAGTTGCGCGGCAAATCATCCAGAAACATTTTCCGGATGAGAACCTGGTGTTCGTGCTGATCGGGAAGGCTTCAGCGATCGCGCCGGCGCTGAAGAAATACGCCGAGAAGCAGGATGCGCGGCCCGTCAGCGAGCCAGGCTTCTGGCCGCCGCCTACCGGGAAGAAATAGATCGGCCGGCCCACATTCCAAAGAGTTTTGTTCGCCAGAGTTCCAGGGAGGGAGCATGCGTTTTCGGACGACGATCCTGATTAGTGTCTTGTTGGCTGCTACAGGCTTGGCGCACGCGGCGGAAGAAACTCCGTTGCTGGCGAACTCGCCAACAGTAAGCAAGACCCAGGTGGTTTTTGCTTATGGCGGCTATCTCTGGAGCGTGCCGCGCGACGGCGGCGATGCCCGGCAGTTGACCACCGGAGGGCATGAAGGCGTGCCGGTGTTTTCGCCGGACGGCAAGTGGATCGCGTTCACCGGCCAATACGATGGAAACGCGGACGTTTACATTATGCCGGCCGGAGGTGGGGAGCCAGTGCGGCTGACGTGGCATCCTGGGCAGGATTGGGTGGTGGGCTGGACGCCCGACAGCAAGCGCGTGCTGTTTTTTTCCGATCGGGAGGCGTACGCGGATTTCACGCGGTTCTATACAGTGACGGTAGAAGGTGGGGTTGCCGAGGCACTCCCGATGTGGCGCGCGTTTAGTGGATCGTATTCTCCAGATGGAACGCGAATCGCCTATGTGCCGAATTTCCAGTGGCAAGAGGCGTGGAAAAGATACCGAGGCGGACAGACCACTCCAATTTACATCGTGCGGCTAAGCGACTTGGCACTGGAAAAAGTGCCGCGCGAGAATTCGAACGATTCTCATCCGGTGTGGTTCGGCGACACCGTATATTTCCTTTCCGACCGCAACGGTCCGGTGACTCTTTTCGCATACGACACGAAGTCAAAGACGGTCAAGCAGGTGATCGAGAATAAGGGGCTTGATTTCAAGTCGCTCTCCGCGGGGCCCGACGCGCTCATCTTTGAGCAGTTCGGCGGAATTTATGTTTTTGATCTAAAGGACGGCAAATCGAAAAAGGTAACCATTCGAATCGCCGGCGATCTGCCGGCAACGCGGCCGCACTACGTGAAAGTAGGAGACAAGATTCAGAATGCGGCGATTTCGCCGGCCGGCGCGCGCGCCGTGTTCGAAGCCCGCGGTGAAATTCTTACGGTCCCTGGGGAAAAAGGCGATATCCGCAATCTGACCCGGACGCCGGCGGTGGCCGAACGAGATCCAGCGTGGTCACCGGACGGGAAATCTATCGCGTATTTCTCGGATGAGTCCGGCGAGTATGCGTTGCACATTGTCGATCAGTCGGGCTCCAAAACAGTGAAGAAGATCAATTTGGGCAATCCTCCATCGTATTTTTACTCACCCTTGTGGTCGCCGGACAGCAAGAAGATTGCTTACACGGACAAGCGGCTGAACTTGTGGTACGTCGACGTGGAGAAGGGCACGCCGGTGAAAGTGACAACGGATCGCTACGATGATCCGACTTCTGGTTTCAGTGAGACATGGTCGCCGGACAGCAAGTGGCTGACGTATGCCAAGCCGCTCGAAAATCATTTGCGCGCCGTTTTCGTGTACTCGGTGGAAACGGGCAAAGAATCGCAAATCACGGACGGAATCAGCGACGCCCGATATCCGGTATTCGATAAGGGCGGGAAATCACTGTTCTTTGCCGTAAGCACGGATGTGGGACTTTCCGCGGGCTGGCTGGATTTGTCCAGCTTCCAGCACCCGGTTTTACGGAGTGTATACGCGGCGGTGCTCAAGAAGGGCGATCCCTCGCCGGTGGAGCCGCAGAGCGACGAAGAAAAAGCGGCGGAAGAGAAGAAAGATTCGGCAGACAAAGGCAAAGAAGCCGACAAGAACAAAGAGGGCGACAAGAGCAAGGAAGGTGAGAAGGGTAAAGAAGGCGAGAAGAAGAAAGAGGAGCCCATCAAGGTCACCATCGACCTGGAGGGCATCGGGCAGCGGATCGTAGCGCTGCCGATTAAGCCAGCGAACTTCGTGAGCCTGGACACGGGCAAGGCGGGGATCCTGTTTCTCTCCGAGACTGCGGATGTGCCGCGGTTCGAGGAGCACACTCCTGTCACGGTTTCTAAATTCGATCTCACAACGCGGAAGACCGAGCCGTTCATCGGCGGGATCAATGGATTCGCAGTTTCAGCCAATGGCGAAAAAGTGCTGTACCGCCAGGGGCCGGGATGGTTCATCGCCAAAACGGACGCCGCGCCCAAGCCCGGCGACGGCGCCCTGAAGCTGGACGAGATGGAGGTTTATGTTGACCCGCGCCCCGAATGGAACCAGATGTACCACGAGGTTTGGCGCATCCAGCGCGACTTCCTCTACGACCCACATCATCACGGGCTGGACCTCAACGCGGCGGAGAAAAAATATGCAACTTATCTGAAAGGCTTGGGAGGACGCGCGGACCTGAACTACCTCTTCCGGGAAATGCTGGGAGAGATCACCATCGGCCACATGTTCATTGGTGGCGGGGATGTGCCGGAGCCGAAACGGGTGAAGGGTGGATTGCTCGGAGCTGACTACAAGATCGAGAACGGGCGCTACCGCTTTGCCCGGGTTTACAACGGAGAGAACTGGAACCCCGATCTGCGCGCGCCGCTGACCCAGCCCGGTGTGGACGTGAAGCCGGGCGATTATTTGCTGGAGGTGGAAGGACGTGAGGTTCGGCCACCGGCAGAAGTCCATAGCTTCTTTGAGAACACCGCCGGGAAGCAGATCAAAATCAAGGTGGGACCCAACGCGGACGGCAAGGACGCCAGGGAAGTCACGGTAGTGCCGCTGCCAAGTGAATTCGCGCTGCGCAACCGCGCTTGGGAAGAAGATTGCCGGAGGAAGGTAGACGAGCTAAGCGGAGGAAAACTGGCCTACGTGCACGTTCCCGACACGGCCGTCGGCGGTTACCTCAATTTTAACCGCTTCTACTTTGCCCAGGTTGGCAAGCAAGGTGCCGTCATCGACGAGCGCTACAACCACGGCGGCGAAGTGGCGGATTACATCATCGACATGCTGAAGCGCCCGTTGCGGAACTGCGCGATTTCCCGGGAAGGAGAAGCGTTCTGCTCGCCGCTGGCGCAAATCTACGGTCCGAAAACGATGATCATCAACGAAATGTCCGGATCGGGCGGCGATGCGCTGCCGTGGATGTTCAGGCAGGATAAAATTGGGCCGCTGATCGGCACACGCACCTGGGGCGGATTGGTCGGGATTTATGGCTATCCGCCGCTGCTGGACGGAGGTTACGTCACGGCGCCGCGCGTGGCCATCTACGGACTGAAAGGCGAATGGGAAGTGGAGAACCGCGGAATCGCGCCGGATATCGAAGTGGAAAACGATCCAGCGTCCGTTGCGTCGGGGCACGACCGGCAACTCGAAAAGGCCGTCGAGGTCACGCTGGAGGCGCTGAAGAAGAATCCGGTGGTGATCCCAGAGCATCCGCCCTATCCGACCTATCACAAGAAGTAGCTGAGGCGCGATTGCGATTGTTGTTGCTTCGTTTTTTCTGAACGGCTCGCCAACAAATCGTAGAACCGGCCGAGTTCATTTTGCGTTGTGGCGGGAATTGGTTGCAGCGGTGTGTTATTTTGAAGGTTAGCTCTTTCCATGCCGGAACTTCCCGAAGTCGAGACAGTAGCGCGAGGACTGCGGCAAGCGATTCTCGGGCGGCGGATTCTATCTGTCACTCTGGGTAAAACAGATTTTATCGACAATCCAGCAGCCCTTGAGCAATATTTACCGGGGCGCAGGATCGAAGCTGTGGAACGCTACGGTAAATTCATGCTGTTGCGGCTTTCGGCTGTGCATGGAGAAACCAGCGTTGCCACTAATGGGGATGCGGCGCCGGCGTCGTTGCTCGTGCATCTGGGCATGACCGGCCAGATCGCCCCGAGTCCTGCGGAGCAGCCTCTGGAAAAACACACGCACGTTTGCCTGCTTCTGGATGACGGGCGCGAGCTGCGCTACACGGATGCGCGGCGTTTCGGGCGCATCGCTTACCTGACGAAAGCTTTGCTTGCCGAAGAGCTGATGGGATTCGGCGCCGACCCCCTCGAAGTGAGTAAGGAGGAGTTCGCGGACAGGATTCGCGGGCGGCGCGCGCGGATCAAGGCGCTGCTGCTGGACCAGAGCGTGCTGCGCGGCGTCGGGAATATCTACGCGGATGAAAGCCTCTGGCGGGCCAAGATCCATCCAGCACGGTTGGGAGCCAACCTGAACAGGAAACAAGCGGAGACGTTGCGCCGTGTGCTGCAAGACATTTTGCAGAAAGCGATTGTGTTGCGCGGGTCCTCGATTTCCGATTTTCTTGACGCCGAAGGCGAGCCGGGAGAATATCAACGGCACCATCGCGCGTACGGGCGCGAGGGGAAAAACTGTCATCGATGTAAGACACTGATCCGGCGCGCGATTGTTGCGGGGCGAAGCAGTTATTTTTGCCCAAGGTGCCAGCCCTCGCCGCGCGGCTTCGCGCCGTTGCCATTGCCGCGCCGCGGAAAAGTAAGAGAAAGATAACGCAGAGACGCAGAGGACGCTGAGGAATCGGCAGGGAAGAAATGGGAAATCACGGTGAGAGCTGAGAGCCGCTGAAAAATAACGAAACGAAATGACCGGCTCGGCACGTCTATAAGAACAAGTCCAGAGAGTGGACCGCACGGCCATGACGGGAACCCCGTGGGATTGGCTGCGCGAGGATGATGAAACTCTTTCAGTGAAATCTTGTTGAAGACTTCGAGGGAGATCGAATGAACTCACGTCGAGTGGCAATGCTTGTGTGCGTCGCGGTGCTTGTCCTGGCCGGAGTGCGGGCGGGGTTGGCGAAGCCTGCGGCGGATGATACTAATCCGTTCGCTGCGGCGGACGCGCAGATATTAAGCGAGATTCACGATCACAGCCAGGCAATGGATAACCTGGAGTACCTCTCGGACGAGATCGGGCCCCGGCTGACAGGTTCGCCGCAACTGAAGCAGGCGAATGATTGGACGGCGGCCAAGTTCCGCGAGTACGGCCTGACCAACGTAAAGCTGGAGCCCTGGACCATCGCGCACTCCTGGACGCGCGGGACGGCGCACGCGCGCATCCTGAGTCCCGCTGTGCATCCGCTGACGATTGCATCCGCGGGATGGTCGCCCGGCACCAACGGAGTGGTGCGCGGTCCGGTCGTATACTTCGACGCAAAAACGAAAGAGGACTTCGAGAAGTTTCGCGGGAAACTGAAGGGCGCGATCGTCATCTACCAGGAGCCGGAGAGTCTCTCTCCGCCGAAACCGCAAATTCCGAGCGCGGAATTGATTCGCCCGATGCAGGCGCCGCCACCCGTGAAGGGAGAGCCGCCCGCGCCGTCGCCGTTTGCGGCGATGCAGGAAGTAGCGCGCGCACGAAACGAGTTTTTCAAGCAGGAAGGCGTCGCGGCGGTGCTGCGCGATTCGAACAAGCCGCACGGCTTGCTGAACATGACCGGCATCGGCGGGGAGAAGTTCGATATCGGCGTGATCCCGACAGCGTTCGTCACCGGTGAAAGCTACCGGATGCTGTTCCGCATGCAGAAGCACGGGAAAGTGGAAGTCGAGATCGACATGACGAACTCGTTCGGCGACAAGCCCATGGATGTCTACAACACCGTGGCGGAGATTCGCGGGAGCGAAAAACCGGACGAAGTGGTGATCCTCGGCGCGCATCTGGATTCGTGGGACCTGGGGACCGGATCAACGGATAACGGCACGGGATCGATGGCGGTGCTCGAAGCGGCGAGAGCGCTGGCGAAATTAAACTTGAAGCCGAAGCGGACCATCCGGTTTGTGCTGTTCACCGGAGAAGAAGAGGGACTTGTCGGCTCCGCGAAGTATGCGGAAGCCCACAAGGACGAGTTGGAGAAAATCTCCGCCGTGCTGGTTCACGATACGGGCACGGGCCGGGTGCTGACGCTAGGATTGCACGACAACTATCAGGATCGCGAAATTGTGGACCAGGTGCTTGCGCCGCTGAAGGAACTGAAGCTGCTTGAGCCGACCATGCGGAGGACGTTCGGAACGGATCACGCCTCGTTTGACGACGTGGGCGTGCCGGGGTTCTTTGTGGTTCAGGACGGCGCGGAATACAACCAAACGCATCACAGCCAGTCGGACACCTTCGACAAAGTGTGGAAGGACGAACTGAATCAAGGTGCGCAGGTGCTCGCGGCATGGGCGTACAACACGGCGCAACTGCCGGCCATGTTGGCGCGGCGGCCGCTGCCATCCAGGCCATCGGCGGATGCGGCAAAGCCGGAAGCGCCCAAGCCCGACCCGATTTCTGAAATGGATACGAAAATTCTAGAGCAGGTGAAAGCCAGTCAGGGTGAGCTGAAATCCAACCTGGAGTACTTGGTCGACCGCATCGGCCCGCGTTTGACCGGCTCCCCGCAACTGGACAAAGCGAGTCATTGGACTATGGAGCGCTTCAAGGAAGCGGGACTCGCAAACGTGCACCTCGAACCGTGGACAATCGCCAATAACTGGACGCGCGGACCGGCCAGCGGCCGCGTTACCGTTCCGACGCAGCACCGCTTGACGCTGGAGACGGCAGGCTGGTCCGCGAGCACAAAGGGCATGGCGCACGGACCTGTCATTGGGATCACCGCGGAGAACGCGGAAGAGCTGCAGCAATACAAGGGCAAGTTAAAAGGCGCTATCGTACTCGCCGGGCGCATTCGAGAAACGGTTTCTCCCGGCAATCCGCTATCAACACCATGGGCAGAAAATACGATTCCCGTCGCGCGGCCTAAATCGGACGATCAAAAGCCGTTCGACTTCGAGGCCTACCGCAAAATGCGGCAAATGCAGGCGAAATTCTTTGCCGAAGAAGGAGTGGCTGCGGTGCTGCTCAGCTCGGATAAATCCTACGGCTTGCTGAACATGAGCGTCAGCGGAAGGGAATATGTTCCCGGCGCGGTCCCCACCGCCTACACCACGCGAGAAGACTTCGCCCTGCTTTGGCGCCTGGTGGACGCGGGCGCGGTGGAAGCGGAAGTGAGTATTGAGAGCAGCTTCAGCGGGAAACCGGTCGATGTCTATAACACGGTCGCGGAGATTGCGGGCACGGAGAAAGCGGATGAGGTAGTGATCGTCGGAGGCCATCTTGATTCCTGGGATTTGGGAACCGGCGCAACGGACAATGGCACGGGCTCCATGGCTGTGCTGGAAGCGGCGCGGGCGCTGCAAAAGCTGGGTGTGAAGCCGAAGCGCACGATCCGGTTCGTGCTGTTCACCGGCGAAGAGCAGGGCTTGAACGGCTCGAAGGCTTACGTGAACGCACACCAGAACGAACTGGGCAAAATTTCCGGAGTGCTCGTGCACGACAGCGGCACCGGAAAAGTTCTGACCGTTGGGCTGATGGGAAACTACGCAGTGAGAGAAACGATCGATCGCGCGCTGAATCCGCTGGCGCGAGCCAAGGATGTCGGATTGGCGGAGCCGACGCTACGCTCCGAAGGCGGGAGCGATCACGTGCCTTTTGATCAGGCTGGCGTGCCCGGATTCTGGTGCGTGCAGGACAACGTGGATTACGACAAGACGCATCATTCCCAGGCGGACACGCTGGACCGCGTGCGCTGGGATGACTTGACGGAAGGGGCGCAAGTGCTGGCGGTGTTTGCCTACAACGTCGCGCAACTGCCGGAAATGCTGCCGCGCAAGCCGGCCAAGCGGGGTGGTGACTGAGCCGTCTGCATGCGAGCGGTTCTCCAGAGAGTCAGCCGCGCGAAAGTGACGGTCGAAGGGCGCGTGACAGGCGAGGTTGGTGCCGGGCTGATGATTCTGCTCGGCGTGGGCCGCGAAGATACCTCGGCTGTCGCCGCATCGATGGCGGAAAAGTGCGCGAACCTGCGCATCTTCGAAGACGATCAGGGTAAGATGAACCGGTCGCTGCTGGATGTGAAGGGCAGCGCGCTGGTCGTCTCGCAGTTCACGCTTTACGGCGACGCACGCGGGCAGCGGCGGCCCAGCTTCATTTCCGCGGCGCCGCCGGAACAAGCGAAAGCTCTCTACGAAGAATTCTGCGAAGCGCTTCGCAAGCTGGGCGTCAACGTTGCCACCGGTGTTTTCCAGGCGATGATGTCCGTGGAGCTGGTCAATGAAGGCCCGGTCACGATCCTCCTTGACTCCAACAAAACGTTCTAACCAAAAGAATGCACGGAAACCCGCACCATGGACGAAAGCGGCCGTATTGCGAGAACTGAAAACGCTGGCGGACCCGAAGGCGCGTGCGAAGATGGAGTACTTTGGCGTGCATGTGCCGAAGGCTTATGGAATCTCTGCGCCAGTTTTGCATCAATTTGCGAAACACATCGGCAAGGATTATCGGCTTGCCCGGCAACTGTGGACAACAGGCATTCATGAAGCGCGAATCCTCGCGACGTTGATTGGCGAATCAGAAAAAGTCACTGCGGCAGAGATGGACCGCTGGGCGCGCGATTTCGACGCGTGGGACGTGGTCGATGCGGCGTGCTGTTATCTCTACGCGCATGCGAAGCCTGCCTGGAGCAAGGCGGCGGCGTGGAGTCGGCGCCGCGAAGAGTTCGTGAAGCGCGCCAGCTTTTCCCTGATTGCGTATCTCAGTTACAAAGATGAAGCCGCGCCGGATGCGCGTTTTGTGCGATTCCTGCGAGTGATCGAGCGCGAAGCTCACGATGAGCGAAATTTTGTGAAGAAAGCGGTCAACTGGGCCTTGCGAAACATAGGGAAAAGAAATAAACGGCTCAACCGGGAAGCGATCCGCGCTGCGGAGAGAATCCGTCTGCAGGGTTCGCGGGCCGCGCGCTGGATTGCCACGGACGCGCTGCGCGAATTGAAGAGTGCCGCGGTGCAAAAACGGCTTCAAAGGAAAACAGCGTGAACAAGACGGCAAATGGCGGCTCGAAGAAGGAGCTAAAGATCCGCCGGGCGAAGAGGGCCGATGCGCCACAAATCGCCGCGCTTGCGGGCCAGCTCGGGTATCCCGCGAAGACGCCGGAGATGCGCGAAAGGCTGTTGGGAATCAAGCCTGCCTCGCTGCATGCCGTATTCGTGGCAGATGCTCCGGAAGACGGAGTGATCGGCTGGGTGCATGTGAGCAAGCAGCCTTTGCTGGAAAGTGAGATGCGTGCGGAAGTGAACGGGCTGGTAGTCGCGGAAGGGCAGCGCAGCCTGGGAGCGGGCGCGCGATTGCTGGCAGCCGCGGAAGATTGGGCGCGCAAACGCGGTTGCAAGAGCATGTCGGTCCGTTCCAATGTAATTCGCGAGCGCGCACACAAGTTTTACGAGCGCAACGGCTACGAGCATTACAAAACGCAGAAATCGTTCCGCAAACCGCTATAACTCCGGCAATTTCCGATCCCTGGTTACTTCTGTGAATTACGGCATGGGATCAGGTGGAAATATATATCGCATTGCGATATAGTTATTTGGTGGCAAAAGAAATCACCACGGCGGAGTACCAGGCCCTCGCGGAACTTCGTTACCTCATTCGCAAGTTCGTCCGCGAAGGGGACGCGGTGGCGCAGACGGCGGGCCTGGAGCCGCAGCAGTATCTGCTGTTGCTGGCCATCCGCGGCCTTCCCGAAGGCGAAGAAGCTACCATCCGGGCCCTGGCGGACCGGCTGGCGCTGAAACATCACAGCGCCGTGGAACTCATCGACCGGTTGGAGGCGCACGGCTACGTGCGCCGGAGCCGCAACCGTGACGACCGCAGGCGCGTATTGGTATCCCTTTTGCCGCCCGGCGAAAAACTGCTCGAACAAGTCGCACGGCACCGCATCAGCGAATTGCGCGCGAGTGGTACAGCTCTGGTGAATGCCATCAGCGCCTTGCTGGAAAACGGCGGCCCGTCGCCAGGCAAGAAACAAACCGGAAGATCTTCCAAGCGAAGCAAGGAAAGCCGCGGTGAGTGACATTCCCTTCACAGATTTGGGCGAAGCCCGAGTACCGGCCAAGAAGAACTGGCGGGATTCTTGGTCGCGGCAGTGGGCATCGTTTCTCCGGAGTCGCGAGGAGCAAGTTTTTCTGCTTCTGACGCTGCTCATCGGCGCGCTGGTGGGCATGGTGGTTGTCGCGTTCATTCTCTTGACGGAGCGATCCGGGGCCAGACTCTATCCCGCCGGCGGAGCGGCATGGCGAAGGCTGCTTGTTCCCATAGCCGGCTCAGCCGTGATGGGGTATTTGCTCTATCGCTTTTTTCCCGATGCCCGGGGGAGCGGAGTTCCGCAAACGAAAGCCGCGCTGTATGCACGGGGCGGCCGCATTTCGGTTGGCACGGTGTTCGGAAAATTCTTCTGCACTTCCGCGACGCTTGCCAGCGGGATTCCGCTGGGCCGGGAAGGTCCGGCGGTTCAAGTCGGCGCGGGGATCGCTTCGGTGCTGGGCAGAAAACTTGGCTTGCGCCCGGAAAAAGTGAAGGCGCTGATTCCTGTCGGAGCCGCAGCTGCCGTCGCCGCGGCGTTCAACACTCCGCTCGCGGCGGTCTTGTTTGCGTTGGAAGAAGTAGTCGGCGATATGCACGCGCCGGTGCTCGGGTCGGTGGTGCTGGCCTCGGCAACCTCCTGGGCGATGCTTCGATTGCTGCTTGGCAATGATCCGCTGTTCCAGGTGCCGCAGTATCAATTGGTGCATCCGGGGGAATTGGGAATTTACGCGGTACTCGGAGTTGCCGGCGGTTTCGTTTCGGTGGCGTTTACGAAGCTCCTGCTTTGGATGCGGGCGCGCTTTCTGCGTTTCCCGAGAAAGACCGTGTGGTTCCAACCCGTGGCGGGCGGACTGACGGTGGGACTGATGGGATGGTTCGTGCCGCAACTCCTGGGCGTGGGTTACAAGCATGTTGGCGAAGTCCTGAACGGAGGGATGGCGCTCCGGCTGATGATTGTGCTTCTGGCGCTGAAGCTGGTTGCGGTCGCGACAAGCTATGCTTCGGGGAACGCCGGCGGCATCTTCGGGCCGAGCTTGTTTCTTGGCGCCATGCTCGGTGGCATCGTTGGAAACATAGCGCACGGACTATCTCCTACTTACGTTGCGACGCCGGGGGCTTACGCATTGGTTGGGATGGGCACGGCATTTGCCGGGATCGTGCGCGCGCCGATGACCTCCGTGGTGATGATCTTCGAGATCACGAGAGATTATGCGGTCATCGTGCCGCTGATGATTTCCAACCTGGTGAGTTTTTTCATTTCCGCGCGATTCCAGAAGCAGCCCATCTACGAAGTTCTGGCGCACCAGGATGGCATCCACCTGCCGACGGCTGAGACGCGCCACCAAGGAGGGCAGCGCCAAGTGGCTCATGCGATGCGCGATGCCATGGAAATATTGAGCGCAGAGATGACGGTCCAAGAGGCTCTGGCGAAATCTCGCGCCAGCGAATTTCACGCGTGGCCGGTTTGCGACGAACGCGGCGTGATTGGCGTCATCAGTCTGCAAAGCCTGCAACGGGCGAACAGGGATGGTCTTGGTAGCAAGCGGCTAACTGGGGTCGTCGACACTGGCGAATTTCCGCATGTTCATGCCGACCACTCGCTGCACCTGGCGCTGGATCGCATGGGGGCGAGCCAGCTTGACCTCTTGCCGGTAGTAAGCCGAGCCAACGTCCACCACCTCGAGGGCGTGGTGACGCTACAGGATGTGCTGGCACTGTATGGAGTTGGAGCAAAGGAATCCGAGTAGGCCCCCCTATGTTTTTGTAAGTGTTGCATCTAAAGGACTTAAATTGCATCAGAATTGTGCACATTTCGCGAGGGGTAGATGGGCACAGGCGAGGACAGGACTTAGCTGCAATTGTACCCAGAAATTACTATACCAGAGGAATATGGGGGTAGTCAAGAGAAATTAGGCATCGAGTTTTCAGTAGCGGCTCGCGTGGCCTGCTATTGCTCTCGCAGATATTGCACCCAGCCCGATTCGTAGGATTCCACGCGGTCGCGGTAGATTTTTCTGTACCGCTTCACTATTTCCGGATGACTCCCGTTTAGGACAATCGTGACCTTAGAAGTGTTGTCGGCTGAGCAGGCGCGGTCCAGTAGCTGCTTAATGTCCGTGTCATCAGGGTTTAGAGAAAAACCAGCAAAAACAATTTGGCGAGATTCGCTCAAGACCTGTTCTGCTTTTTTCCAAATAGCCTGAAGCGCAGTGTCGTTGGGGATTTTCCGTCCTACAAGGGGGACGAAAACCGCATTGCGACGAGTTCCCTCGCATGCGGGGCACTTTCCACGCCCGATGATGGCATCCTCAGCGCCCCGTTCGTAAATTGTTTCCAAAAGAAATTTGGCACAGTTTTCGCATCGACTCCAGCTCATCGAGCCGTACAGCTTCAAGAGCAAGAGTCTATTGGACTTGCCATCTAGTCGAGGACCAGCCGAAGGTAAGGGAAAGCAGAGTTGGTCTGGGACACCGTAGTCAATTATCCCCGACTCTCCGTATCCGACCGGGGCGAACACGAGGTTCTCAACATCCCACTCGATGACTGTGTCGTAGTTGGTTGTGAGGATGGGATACCCTGAACTCAGATTCCTTTCTAACCAAGAATGGAGGCCACCGCGGGCGTGGTCCTCTAATCTGAGCTTTCGGAAGAGACAGATCTCGAGGTTCTCCCGAGGGTGGAGGGGTTCACGATTCTCCGGAAATTCAAAATATATTTGCTCAAATGGGATCAACCGTTTTTCTTCCGGCCAGTGTTTGTCAACAATATACCGCTCAACATTTTCGATGGCCTGATCGGCACCTTTGGGCGAACCACGTCGGTTGAGAAGGTACTTGAGGGTTAATTCGCTGGCGCGCGGCAACGTCGGATAGATTCCCTTTGAGGCACCAGCGCCGAGGAAATAGGCCTTCTCTATGGTCAATCGTTCTCCCCGGTTCCAGCCACCAGCGGAACTCGGCCTGTGGAATTCGGTCGGCCGTTGGCTCGGAGGGCTCAGAGGAAGGGATTCGCTTCTCGACGCGGGTTCGACTTGTTTCCATCCCGCGACGGAACCCTGAAAAGAATCCTGCGGTTTCCCATTCGCTGTGAATAGCATCTTAATTAAATAGGAGATGGTTGGGCTGCTCCATGGTTGGGCTGCTCCATTGACTCGGTTTCCTTTGCTGTGTTACCCATAAGGCGCTCACATTAGGGGCTCCCGGGGCAGTAGCAACGCAAAAGATGGCCTCTGACACCAAGCACCTGGAAGTGACGCTGGAGACGCAAGTCGAGAGCGTCAATCTCGCCGAGGAGATGTGTCTGCGCGTGGCCGAAGCGGCGGGATTTGGCGAGGACGACTGCTACCGCATCGGGATGAGCGTGCGCGAGGGCGTGATCAACGCCTTTCATTATGGGAACGAGGAGCGCCCCGACAAGAAAATCCACCTTGCCGTGGACCTCACCGCCGACAAGAT
>WNFJ01347587.1_pt2 | contig 31562 bp, 28 predicted proteins | sample 5400461 | NCBI WGS metagenome assembly WNFJ01 (sample SAMN13153349, study PRJNA577476) | soil metagenome | isolation source: 115 cm saprolite on Douglas fir-dominated hillslope | place: USA:California | collected 2013-09-17
CCAGGTGGAGCCACGCCGCGAGCGTCCACGGCACGATCCCGGCGGCGGGGCGATCGACGGCCACCGCGCCGTACAGCGGGGGCAGGCCCGCGACGACGGCGACCGCCAGGTTCCCCGGCAGGCCGCGCCGTTTCAGGAGCGGCGAGTAGGCGAGCATCACGGCGAGCGCACCCAGCCCGATCAGGACGGCCGTGCCGCTCACAAGCGCCGCGGCGGCAAGCCCGCCGAGCACGCCAGCGACGAGCACCAGGTGCGCCGTCCCCGAGGCGATGCGGCCGGCGGCGAGCGGTCGCTCCTCCGGTCGCCGGTTCACGCGATCCCCGGGCGCGTCCCACAAATCGTTGAGGACATTCCCCGCCGCCGCAAACCCCGCCGCGGCAAGCGCGGCCAACGCGAGCACGTGCGGCGTGGTGATGCGCCCCAGGGCGATCCAACCGCCCGCCAGCACCCCCGCCGCGGCAATGAGCAGGTTGGGCGCGCGCACCAGCCGGAGCAGATCACGCACGCAGCGTCTCTTCGTACAGCGCTTCGTAGCGGGGCACCACGCGCTCGGCCGAGAACTCCTGCGCCCGCGCCGCCGCCGCGGCGCGCAGCCGCGCGTGCAGGGCGGCGTCGCCCAGCACCGCGAGCGCCCGGTCGGCGAACTCCTCGACGGCGCCGACCGGAAGCAGATAACCGGTTTCGCCCTCCACGACGACTTCCGGGAGGCCACCCGTACGAGTCGCCAGCACCGGGACGCCGCACGCCATCGCCTCGAGCCCGGACAGGCCGAACGACTCCATCTGCGACGGCAAGAGGAAGAGATCGCTGCCGCGCATCAGGTCGGCGACGCGGTCCACCTTGCCGGGGAACCGCACATCGGCGCGCAGACCCAGTCGATCCACTTCCTGTTCGGCGACGTCGCGATCCGGCCCGTCTCCCACCAGCACCAGCGTCGCGGGCATCGCGCGGCGCACCCGCGCGAAGATGCGCACCACGTCGACCACGCGCTTCACCGGCCGGAAGTTCGACACGTGGATCAGGATCTTGTGGTCGGCTGGGGCGAGCGCGCGGCGGCAGCCGCCGTCGGTAGCGGGGAAGAAATCTGCGGTGGAGACGAAGTTCGGGATCACCCGCACGTCGCAGCCGTCGCACCCGAAGGCCCGGTAGGTCTCGTCCCGCAGGAAGGCGGAGACGGCGGTCACCGCGTCCGACCGCTCGATCGAGAACTTGGTGATGGTGAAATAGGATGGATCCTGACCGACCAGCGTGATATCGGTGCCGTGCAGTGTGGTCACGACCTTCAAGTCGCGCTGGGCCTTGAGCATCTGTTTCGCGAGCCAGGCCGTGGCGGCGTGCGGAATCGCGTAATGGGCGTGCATCAGCTCGAGGCCCTCGCGCAGCGCCACCTCGTGCTGTTTCACCGCCAGGGCGAGGGCATAGGGCGAGTGCTCGAAGAGGGGATAATCGACCGGCACGACCTCGTGGAACGTCACTCGCTCGATGTAGCCGCCGCGCAGCCGGAACGGGCTGGCGTAGGAGATGATGTGGATCTCGTGGCCGCGTCGCGCCAACTCGAGCCCGAGCTCGGTCGCGACCGCTCCCGAACCGCCGTAGGTGGGATAGCAGGTGATACCGACGCGCATCAGGCGGGTGCCGCGCGCGGGGCGCGCGGCGAGCGCGGGCCGACCGGTGCCGTGGCGGCGCGCCACCGCGCGGCGACGACCCGCGCCAGGGTCTCTGGGGCCTCCACGGCGTCCACCGTCCACACCTCCGGCGCCGTGCCGGCGGGGCCCGCCGTGCGCAGCTGGTTACGGATCCACGTCTCCTGGCGCTTCGCGTAGCGCCGGGTGGCAACGACAATCGCATCGCGCAGGCCGGGGGCCGCGAGCCGCCCCTCGAGCAGGGCGACGACCTCGCGGTAGCCCACGCCGTCGAGCCCGGCGGCGTGGGGCGGGACGCCCTGCGCCAGGATCGTCCGCACTTCGTCAACGAGGCCCGCGGCGAGCATGCGATCGACCCGCGCCGCGATGCGCCGGTGCAGCACGTCGCGCGGCACCGTGAGCTGAATGTACCACGCCCGCATCGCGCCGCTGGCACGCGCGTGTTCCTGCCACCAGCCGAGCGCGCGCCCCGTGAGGAGCGCGACCTCGATGGCGCGGGCGGCGCGCTGGCGGCCACCGCCGGCAAAGCGCCGATCGAGGCGTGCGGCCCAGTGTGCCAGCCGGCTCGGCGGCAAGCCCGCCGCCCAGGCCCGCAGCCGGTCGCGCCGCGCGTCGTCGAGCGGCGGCTCGTGGAACAGGCCCTCGGCCAGGGCGCGGATGTAGAAGCCCGTGCCCCCGACCACGGCGGGCTGGCGACCGGCGGCGCGGATCGCGGCGAGCCAACCGGCGGCGTCACGGGCGAACCGGCCCGCACTGTAGCGTTCGCCGGGCGCCACGACGTCGAGCCCCACGTGCGGGACGCGGGCCAACACGTCGCGCTCGGGCTTCGCCGTCCCGATGTCGAGCCCGCGATAGGCCTGGCGCGCATCCGCGGAGATGACGGTGAGCGGCTCGAGGGCGGCCCACGCGGCGGCGACGGCCGTCTTGCCGATAGCGGTGGGGCCGATCAGCACGGGGGTCAGGACGCGCGGGTCAGCTCCGTCCAAATCTCCGCTCCAACTCGTCCCTGGGCAGCTGGACGATAGTCGGTCGGCCGTGCACGTCGTGCGCCGGCAAGGACGTGGCGAGGAGCCGAGTCACGAGTTCGCGGATCTCCTCGGGCTCGAGGCGTTGACCCGCTTTGATGGCGGCGCGGCACGCGAACGTCGCAGCGAAGCGCTCCAGCCGGTTGGCCCAGCCGCCGAAGCGGCCACCCGCGAGATCGGCCACGAGTTCCTGGAGGCACCGCGCGGCGTCGAAGCGCGGATGGGGGTTGGGGGCGGTATGGACCGCCACGGTGCGCCCCGAGAAGGGCGCCACCTCGTAGCCGACGCGCCGCAGCAGCTCGCGGTGCGTTTCGAGCGCCTCGAGTTCGGGCGCGGCGAACTCCAGGGTGAGGGGCAGCAGCAGCCGCTGCGCGGGGGCGCCATCGCCCGAGAGCTGCGCCAGCACGCCCTCATACAGCACCCGTTCGTGCGCCGAGTGCTGGTCCACGATGGCGACGCCGGCGGCGCTCTGGAACAAGAGGTAGGTATCAAACACCTGGAGGACCACGGGGCGCGGGCCGGCTTCGGCGCCTCGGGCACCGGCCGCGAACAGTTCCGCGCTGGCCTCGGAGGGGCCGGTGTCGATCCCCCGCGTCCCGTCCCCGCCGCCCGCGCCGCTCAGCGCCGGCTCGCGCACCCACTCGACCGGGGCGGCGGCGGCGAGCGGGCCGAGGGCCCGCCGCACCGCCGCGGCCACCACCTGCTCCACGAAGAACTTGTCGCGGAAGCGCACCTCGAGTTTCGCCGGGTGCACGTTCACGTCGACCGCGTCACCGGGGAGGTCGAGGCAGAGGATGAGCGAGGGCCGATCGCCGGGGGCGATGGCGGAGCGGTAGCCCGCCTCCGCCGCGCGCAGCAGGAACGGGTCGCGGACGGGCCGCCCCCGGACGCACACATAGCCTTTGCGTCCCGTGGGCTTCGCCTGAGCCGGCCGCTGCGCGAACCCCTGGATCTCGAGCGCACCCTCGCGGTGCGTGATGGGCAGCAGGGTATCGGCGAAGGCGGCGCCCCAGAGTCCGCGGAGGCGCTCCAGCAAGCGCGTGGCGGGCGGCAGCTCGAGCAAGACGCGGTCGTCGCTCGTGAGGCTGAAGGCGACGTCGGGGCGTGCCAGGGCGAGCACCGTGAGCGCCTCGACCACGGCCCGCGTTTCGCTCGCCTGGGCGCGCAAGAACTTGCGGCGTGCCGGCGTATTGAAGAACAGCGCGCGCACGGTGACGGTGGTGCCACGCTGCCGCACTGCGTCGTGGACGTCCTCGCGCTTGCCGCCGACGGCGCGGAGCCCGGTCCCGCTCACGCCGTCGGGCGACGTTTCCAACTCGAAGCGGGACACGGAGGCGATGGCGGGCAGCGCCTCGCCCCGGAACCCGAAGGTGGCGACGCCGATCAGCTCGGGGGTGTCGCGGATCTTGCTGGTCGCGTGGCGCGCGAGGGCGAGCACGGCGTCGGCGCGGCTCATGCCCGCGCCGTCGTCGCTCACGCGGATCAGGCTCTTCCCACCGTCCTCGATGGCGACGCGCACGGTGCGGGCCCCCGCGTCGAGCGCATTCTCGACCAGCTCTTTGACGACCGAGGCCGGGCGCTCGACCACCTCGCCCGCGGCGATCTGGTCCGCGACCGCGGGCGGCAGGACGGCGATGCGATCGGTCACGGGCGCACGACTTCCGTGGCGAGGAGCCAGCCCTCGATCCCGTCGCCGCGGCGCACCTCGACCCAGGTGCCGCGGCTGCGCTCCACGAGCAGCGCGGCACCGGCTCCGACGCTCGTCGAGGCGCTGGCGCTTCCATAGGGTGCGACGCGCACCGGCGTCCCGGGGGCCAGCACGATCGCGACGGGCTGAGCGCGGCGCAGCCACGCGGCGCCGAGGAGCCCGCCGCTCGCCCCGAGGAGGAGGGCGAGCACCGCGACCACGGTGCGGCGCATGCCGACGGCGACCGCCCCCCACAGCCCCATCCACAGGACGGCCGTGACGAGGGCCCATTCTTCTGGCGTCGCGAGGCCAGGGGCGATCAGCGCCTCGCTCGCCGCGTCGGGCGTCGGCAGCAACTCCCGCGCGTGCCGGATCACCCGATCGCGCGGCGCGAGCCGCAGGGCCACCGTCCATGCGGCGCTCGCCTTGCCGTCGGCACCCGCGCGATACAGCGTGGCGCCGAGGTTATACCAGTGGGCGGGCACGCGCGGCTCCGCGACCGCGCGCGCGGCGAAGGAGTCGGCCGCCGCCCGCAGCGCGCCCGCCTCGTACAGGGCCTCGGCGCTCGGCGCCTGGGCGGCGCCGGGGCGCGCCACGAGGGCGAGTGCCACGACCCCGAGCGTCGCCCCGAGGCGGCGTCGCCGCCCCGGCGCCTCGGCGCCGAGCACGCGCAGCACCTTCTCGAGCTCGGCGGCGAGGTCCGCCGCATCGCCCCGTCCGCGCGGCCCATACCGCGCCGCCCGCAGCCGATCGCGCAGCCGCATGATGTGATCGGCCACGGCGCTTTCCAGGCCAGCGGCGCGCAGCGCCCGGGCCAGGCCATCACCATCGCGCGCCGCGCCGTCGGGGACGTGGCTCGCGAGCACGAAGGAGAACTCGCGCTCCAATCGCCCGAGCCGCGTCCCGGCGGGCGCCCCCGACGCGGCCGGGGCGGCGCGAGCGGCGAGGGCGAGCGCCGGCTGGGCCGCGGCCCCGGTGTCCCCGAGGAGGTCGCGCGTCCGGGCGCGGCGGCGCCCCAGCCACGCGAGCAGCGGCGGGCCGAGGAGCAAGGCGAGCCAACCCCAGGGCCGGAGGGCGCGCGCCACCGCGTCGCCCCAGGGCGGATCGCGCTCGCCCAGCAGCGGCGGCAGCGCGCGGGCCGGGCGCGGCTCGAGTCCCGGCGCTACGGCGAGCCCGCGCGGCGCCGTCGTCGCCACGACGTAGGCGCCGGCGCTGATGTCGTAGTAGGAGTAGCGCGCGGCGGCGAGCAGGAACGCCCCGGCCGAGTCCGCCACGACGAGGTAGTGGAAGGTCTTGATGCCCGCGATGCGACCGTCGGGGGCGTCGATGCGCAGCGCAGTGGCGCCGGGGTAGGCGCGCACCCCGACCGGCCAGCTGATCGCGGGCTCAGGCCACAGCGCCACGTTGCCGACGCCCGACAGTCGGGCGGTCACGTCGATCGGCTCCCCCACCCGACCGGCCGGCGGCTCCACGGCGACGTCGAGAGCGAGCCCGTGCGCTACGACGCGCTCCTCGCCGCCGGCCGACGCCGCGGCCGGCAGAGGCAGCACGGTGACGGGGACCGAGTCGCTCCGCAGCGAGTAGCGGTCTTCGCGGCTGAAGAAGGAGAACGTGACGGGAACGGCGTACTCGACCGCCGCAGGTGGGATCACGAGGCGCCCGGGGGTGAGTGGGAACACGGCCTGGTGCGCGGCAAACAGATCCATCCAGCGCCCCCGCACTAAGCGGGACGTCGCGACGTCGCTCGGGGCGGCGCCGGGGTAGGCCCACACCCCTTCCGGCGTCTGCAGCGTGAGGATGGGCGGACGGCGCAGCCGGGCGCGCAGTTCGCGCGGGAACCAGGCGGCGGCGATAACGTCGAGCTGCTGCCCCACCAGCGCCGAGTCGCCCGGGATGATCACCGTGAGCTCGACTCGGTCGTTGCGCCCAGGCGGCCGGGCGCCCTCGAGCAGGCCGCGGGCGATGGGGGAGAGCGCCGTGGTGAGCGTCGTCCTCGCGCTGTCGACCGTGACGAAGATGGGCGCGGTCGCGGCTTCGCGGCCGCCTTGCCGTACCCGCACCGGCCCGATGGCGAGCGCGCCGGGACGCCCCGCCCGCAACTCAAGCTCGCGAGTGGTGAGGCGCACCGGTGCGCCGAGCCCCGCGATCGTTACCGCCGTGACCTCGTGCGAGCCCACGATGGCAAACCCGGTCAGTGCCGGCAGAACGACGCGGAGCGGCTCCGCCGACCGCGTGCGAGCCCGGATCGTGAGCAGCAACTCTTCTCCCGCCGCGAGCCGGGAGTGATCCACCTGGGCCGTGACATCGGGGGGCGGCCCCTGCAGCGCCAGGACCAGCATCAGTGCTGCGGTCACCAGTCTTTCACTCCGGGCTCCGCGGCGCGGCGCTGCTGGCCGCTGCGATCGCGTCGCGCCGTCAGCTCCTGCTGCCCGAGCGAGCGCAGGATCTGTTCCGCCTGCGCCGGACTCAAGGTCCCGGCCACGGGGCCGCCCGGGGCGGGCGGCGCGGGGGCCTCGCCCCCTCCGCCGGAAGGGGGCGGCCGCTGCTGGTTCTGGCTGCTGCCGCCCCGACGCCGCACCGCGAGCTCCAAGTTCCATTTCGCTGCGAGGTTGTCGGGCACGAGCAGCAAGGCTTCGCGATAGGCGCGCTCCGCGTCGCTCAGATAGGCGCCACGGTTAGCGGTGTCGCGCGCGGCGAGGTGGAGCGCCAACAGCCCGAGGTTGTAGAGCGCCCGAAACCGCAGCTCGGGATCGAGCGAGGCGGCGGCGTGTGCCAAGTCGGCCTGCGCGGCCGCGACATCCACGACGGCGAGCGCCGCGCTCCCCGCGTTGTACCACGCCGTGTCATCATGGGGGTGTCGGGCGAGTTCGGCGGCATAGGCGGCGCGCGCCCCCGCCCCGTCGCGCCGGTCCCAGGCCCGTTCCGCTGACGAGCGGGGGTGCGGCGGCTGCTGCGCCGCGCCGCCCCTGGGCCAGCCGCAGCACAGCGCCACGCCGACCAGCGCGGCCGTGCGGCGCGTGGCGGCCTGGATCGTGAGCAGCACAACCGCCAGCATGAGGGGCAGCCAGGCACGCGGGCGTCCCCGCTCGGTACGGGTCTCGCTCGCTCGAGCGCGTCGAAACGAGGCCACCAAGTCGCGCACGGCGCCCGCCTGGTCCGGGAGGTCGGCGGCGACGAGTGTGCCCTGCGCGGCATCCGCGGTCGCGCCGAGCACGTCGTCGCGTCGCCAAGTCTCGATCACCTTGCCGGCTTCGTCCTTTTGCCAGCCAACCAGCGCGCCGCGGTCGTCGCGCACGGGGATGTGGGCCGGCATGCGGCCCCCCTCGGCGACGAGGATCAGCCGGTCCCCAACGGCGTGGAGGCGCTGGGCCTGGGCCACGATGGCGGAGAGCGAGTCGTGCGCTTCGCCGTCGCTGAACAGCACCAACACGCGGTCGGCGAGGTCGGACCCAGCGGCGAGCAGCTCCCGTCCCTGACGCAGGGGGGGCGCCAGCGCGGTGCCGCCCTCAGAGGCGACGTCGGGATCGAGCGCATCGAGATAGAGCGTGAGCGCCGAGCCGTCCACCGATAGGGGCGAGAGAATGTGGCTCGAGCCGGCGAAGGCCACGAGACCCAAGCGGTCGCCGTCCAGGTCTTGTACGAGGCGGCGCGCTTCGCGCACCGCGCGACCCAGGCGGCTGGGGCTCGCGTCCTCGGCGAGCATGGACCGCGAGATGTCGATGGCGACGATGAGCGAGAGGCTACGGGTCTCGGTGACGGTCTGCTCTTCGCCCCAGCGCGGCCCGGCCAACGCCACCACGCCGAGGAAGGCGGCAACGGAGAGCGTCGTGGGCCCCAGTCGACCCGCCGCGAGCGCGCGGCGGACAGTCTCTTCCGACCATAAGGCCGCGCGGCGGATGCGCGCGCGCCGGGCCCACGCCGCCGCGAACCAGGTGGCGCCGCCAACGGCGGGCGCGAGCGCGAGCACGACGGGGGCCTCGAAGCTCATCACGGCACGCGAATCGCCAAGGTCGCAGCGAGGACGATCTCGAGCGCCAGGGCCACGAGCCCCAGGGCGAGCGGCCCCCGGTACGCTTCGTCGAAGCGCCGGTGGACCACCTCCTCGACCGTGGTTTTCTCGAGGCGGTTGATGTCTTCGAATATGTGTCGCAGCGACTCCGAGTCGGTCGCGCGATAGTAGCGTCCGCTCGTCATGGTCGCGATATCCGTCAGCAGCTTCTCATCGATCTCGACGGGCAGCTCTTCGTAGCGCAGGCCTTCGACGCCCTCGCTCGTCGGGACCGGCGCTTCGCCTCGGGTTCCCACGCCGATCGTGTAGATCCGAATGCCGAACGTGGTGGCCACCTGGGCGGCCGTGCGGGGATCTACCGTGCCGCGGTTATTGACGCCGTCGGTGAGCAGGACGATCACCTTACTCTTCCCGGGGGCGCGGCGCAGCCGGTTCGCCGCCGTGCCGATCGCCGTCCCGATGGCGGTGCCGTCCTCGATGATGCCCACCCGGAGCTCACGCAGCGCTCGCTCAAGCACCGCGTAGTCGGTGGTGAGCGGCACCTGGGTGAGCGCCTGAGCGGCGAACGCCACGAGGCCAATCCGATCGGCGTGGCGCGCCCGCACGAACTCGATGGCCGTTTGCTTGGCGACGTCGATTCGGTTGGCCGGGGCGAAGTCTTCCGACAGCATGCTACTGGACAGGTCCACGCACAAGACGATGGAGATTCCTTCGCTCCGCGTCGCCGTGCGGGCCGCCCCGACCCGGGGCCCGGCGGCGGCGACGATCCAGGCGGCGAGGCACACGCTGCGCAGCGTGACCGGCAGGCGCGCGATCCACAGCCGCTCCCCAGCCCCGACGGCCGGGCGCACATCGCTCATGTGGGTGCCCCGCAGCCGCCCCAGTCGGCGGTTGCGCAGCCACCACCACAGGGGCAGGAGGGCGAGGCCGAACAGCAGGAGCGGTCGGGCGAAACTCACGGCGCGAGGTCACGCGCCAGCCGGCGCGCCATGGTGGCGAGGGCGATGACGTCGCTGCCTTGGGCGGGAGCGAAGGCGGCACGCTCGAGCTGCTCCAGCACTTCGCGGACCTCGCGGAGCGGGGGGCTCGGGCGGGCCTGTTTCAGCACAGCCAGGCACTCGGCCGTGCTCAGCGCCAGGTGCGCGGCGGGAACAGACTGGGCGAGCGCCGCCCGGAGCCGCCAGCTGGCCCGCGTGGCGACGGCCTTCGGCTCCCCCGTGGCAAGCCACCGAGCGTCGGGCACGTCGGGTTCCGGGGGAGCGGGCGCGGGCGGCGCGGGCGCGCGCGGGGGCCGGCGGCGCCAGCCGATGGCGGCGGCGAGCAGGGCGACCGCGACGCACAGGGCCGCGATGGGGGGGAGCGGGTTCCGGCGCGCCCGCCTGAGCGGGGCCAGCTGGGCTTCCGGCTCGGGGTGCGCCAGCGTGTCGGGAAGGACGCTGGCCACGGTGACGCTCGACGCCCCACCGGCCGTGGAATCGGCGTGCCCGTCGGGCGCCAAGCGCCAGACGGGGGGCAGCGCGACCCGGTGGGTCCCGGGGACCCAGGCCACCACGGGAACGCGCACGCGCCACCCCGTGGCGGTCCGCTCCACCACCGGGTCGCGGAGCGGCTCGATCGCCTCGGTCGCCGCGAGCTTCCCCACCCGCACCCGCCAACCGCTGGGGAGCGCCACGTCGCGCGCCAGCCAGATCGTATCCCCGACGGTCGGCCGGGCGGGGCCCGTCACGGCCGCGCCCCCCTGCGCCGCGGCGAGCCGCCACACCGCCGCGCCGATCAGCAGACCGCGGCCGCGGGCCCGCATCGCTACCGCTTCAAGCGTCGCGCGCGTTCGGCGAACGCGCGACGCAGCAGCGGACCGTACGGCACGCTGGTCCGCAGCGCTACCCGGTCGACGCCCGCCTGGATCAGCTTGCGCGTGCGCTCTTGCAGGTGCCGTGCGGCGGCGACGCGCACCCGCGTCCGAGTGGGCCCGTGACTGGTGTCGACCAAGACGCGCCCGCCCGTCTCGGCGTCCTCCATGTCCACCCATCCGGCGTCGGGGAGGTCCAGCTCGCGCGGATCGTCGAGTGTGATGGCCACCACGTCGTGGCGGGCCGCCAGTCGGGCCAGCGGCTCCTCCCATCCCTCGGCCCGGAAATCCGACAGGACGACGACGATCGCGTGATGGCGCAGCAGCTTGGCCGCGTAGAGCAGGGCTTCGCCGAGGCTGGTGCCCCGCCCGCGCGGGGTAAAGGCGACGAGATCGCGAATCAGCCGCAGCGCGTGGGGACGGCCCTTGGCAGGGCGCAGCACGAACTCGACCGTGTCCGCGAACATGAGTGCGCCCACGCGGTCGTTGTGGCGCGCCGCGGCGAGCGCCAGGACGGCGGAGACCTCGACGGCGAGCGCCGCCTTGGTGGCCGGGCGCCCGAAGTGGCACGAGCCCGACTGGTCGACGACGAGGAGCAGGGTGATCTCGCGCTCTTCATGGAAGGTCTTCACGAAGGGGTGTCCCATGCGCGCCGACACGTTCCAATCGATGGCGCGGAAATCGTCGCCCTGTTGGTAGGCGCGGACCTCGGCGAACTCGATCCCCTGGCCGCGAAACACGGAGCGGTATTCGCCCGTGAACAGCGAGTTGACGAGGGCGCGGGTGCGCAGCTCGATCCCCTTGACCTGGCGCAGCACCTCGGGAGTGACGCTGCGCCGGCGGGCGTGCAGCGGCGACGCCTCCGGGCGCCGGCGGTCTCGGCCGTCGTACCTCACGGCACGTCCACGGCCTCCAGGATCTTGGCGATCACGCGGTCGGCGTCCATGTCTTCCGCCTCGGCCTCGAAGGTGAGGAGCACGCGGTGCCGCAACACGTCGAAGGCCATCGCCTTGACGTCCTCGGGCACCACGTAGGCGCGGCCGCGCAGGTAGGCGTGGGCCCGCGCCGCCTGGGCGAGATAGATCGACGCCCGCGGGGAAGCGCCGAACGCGATCAGGGCCTTGAGCTCGGGGAGGCCGACGCCCTGCGGCTCGCGCGTCCCCCGCACGATGTCGACGATGTAGTCGACGACTTTCTGGTCCATGAACAGCTCGGCGACGGCGCTGCGCGCCGCGAGCAGGTCGTCCGCCTCGGCGACGCGTTGCACCTCGATGGGGCGCCCCGACGCCATGCGGGCCACGATCTCCTTCTCGCCGTCGCGCGTCGGATAGCTCACGCGGACCTTCAACATGAAGCGGTCCAGCTGCGCTTCGGGCAGCGGGTAGGTGCCCTCCTGTTCGATGGGATTCTGCGTCGCGAGCACGAGGAACGGCTCGCCCAAGTAGAACGTCTCCCCGCCGATCGTCACCTGCTTCTCCTGCATCGCCTCGAGCAGCGCCGACTGCACTTTGGCAGGCGCGCGGTTGATCTCGTCGGCGAGGACCAGGTTGGCAAAGAGCGGCCCCTTCTTGGCGTAGAACTCCTGCGACCGCTGGTCGAACACCATGGTGCCGATCACGTCCGCGGGGAGCAGGTCCGGGGTGAACTGAATGCGCGAGAACGCGATGCGCAGGCACTCGGCGACGGTGCGAACGGCGAGCGTTTTGGCGAGTCCGGGCACGCCTTCGAGCAGAATGTGCCCACCGGTGAGCAGGCCCACCAGCAGGCGTTCCACCATCAGCTCCTGGGCCACGACGCGCTTCGCCACTTCGCGGGTGATCGCCTGTGCCAGCGCCGCATCGCCCGACTTCACGGTCCGCGTCGTCATTTCAGCGCAGCCTCCGCCGCTTTGCGCACAGCCGGCTCCTTGTCTTTGCTGTAGAGTTCCAACAGGCCCCGGGCTTCGGGCCGCGTGATGTGGCGTAGCGCGTCGACCGCCGCCGCCCGCACCGTCGCGCTGCGGCGGCTCATCACACCGCCGGGCTCGGCGTACTTCGCGAGCACCTCGAGCGCTTCCTTGGCCCCCAGGCGGCCGATGGCCCGCAGCAACTCCGCCTGTACCCCTTGGTCGGCTTCCTGGTCCAGCCGGCGGATCAGGACGGTGGAGGAGGCGGTGTCCCCGCCCGCCGCCACGGCCCGGGCGGCCGCGATGCGGACCGCGACGCTCTCGTCCTTGAGCGCCGGCATAGCGGGCCGCGAGATCTCCCGGCCGCCGGCTTCGGCGAGGCCCACGAGCGCCGCCTCGCGCACAAACTCTGAGGTGTGGCGCAGTAGGGGCAGCAGCAGCGTGATGGCCTGGGGGCTCCCGGTGAGCCCCATGAACTCCGCCGCCGCCGCCACGATCTGGGGATCGGCGTCGGCGAGCTTCCCTTGCAGCGGCTCGAGCGCGCGGTCGGCCGCCGTGCGCACCGTCGCGCGATAGGGCGCGCGGCGATCGAGCGGGGTGGCGAGAAAGGCCTCGAGCACGAGCGGCATCGAAATCGACGCCAGCGCGCCGACCGCCGTCACGAGCGCTTCGCGTTCCTCGGGCGGCACGCGCGACTCGACCAGCCGCTCGACCATTCGCCCTACCAGCGCGCGATCGGACAGGGCGACCGCGGCGCGGTCGATCGCGGCGAGGAGGGTGGGGTCGCGCGCCGTGGGAAGCAGGCGGTCGAGTCCCGCGATCGCCTCCGCGACCATCGTGACGTTGCGTTGGGCCAAGAGCGCGGGCGCGACCGCGGCCAGCTGCTCGACGGCGGCGCCGAGATCCTCCGGCGTCCCGCCCTCCCGGAGCGCGCTCAAGGCCCGTTTCACCACGACGTCAGCCGGCAGCGCGTCGCGGCGCAGCACCACGGGGGCCGGCGGCACCGCCCCGGGCTCCGCCGCTCGCGAGGCCGGGTCCACAGCGGGAACGCCGCGCGCCGGAGTCGCGGTGCGCAACCGCTCCAGCCGCGCCGATGTGCGACGGCCGAGCCCCAAGGCGACGCCGCCGAGCGCGGGGTCGTCGGGCGCGAGCGTGCCGGCGGCGACCTGGAACAGGGCCACCACGTTGCCGGGCGTGACGCCGGGGTCGAGCGTCACGGCGCGGATGCCGCGCGCGTACAAGAGGCCCGCCACCTCGGCGATCTGCGAGTTGCGGGGCAGCAGGTGCTGGCCGTGCCAGTGCAGCCCGGTCGCCCCGACCTTCCACTCGACGGTGCCGAGGCCAGCGAGCTGGGGCAACGCGTCGCCGACCTGGCGCAGCGCCTCCGCGACCGCCGGGTGCGTCGGCGGGTAGAGGCGCGTCAGGCGGAACATCGTGCCGATAGCGCCGAGGGCGCGGTCGACTCCAGCGGTATCGGCCGGCATGAGCTTAGCGCTTGATCCGCTCCCCGCGGTCCTCGTAGCGGAACACCCAGGTGGCAAAGCGCGCCGGCTCGATCGGGTCGTCGGCCCCGATGGCTGTCCAGTCGACGTCGCTCCCCGATTCCGGAGCCCGCGCCTGGCGCCGCTCGGCCTGCCCCACCATCTCCTGGGCGCGTTTGACCCACAGCCCGAACTGCGCCGGCCGCAGGTCCACCCAACCACGCGGCGCCGCCGCCCCCGGATCGCCGTCGTCGCCGGGAACGATCACGAGACTGCCGCGATAGAGTTGCGCGCCATCGGGGGCGAGGATCGGGATCCCCACCGAGAGAATATGGCTGCGCAGCGCCGCGTCGCGCGTCACCAGGGCATGCGCTTCCGTGGCGAGTTGCGGCGCCTGGGACGTGCTGAGCGCCCGCACGCTGGGGCGCAGCAACGCGCACAAGTGCGACTCCCACAGCAGTTTCGTGAGGCGCGGCGGTCCCAGCATCTCGTAGGCGACGTGACGCGTCTTGGTGTCCCGCTCGAGCGCGCGCAGGCGCTCGAGGGCGTAGGCCCGCAGCGTGGCCGCGCGGTAGGTGGGGCCGGCCGTCGCGGCATCGAGGGCCGCCACGATATCCTTGCCGGTGGAGCGGCCTTCCAGCTCCATCAGTACGTAGTCCGCGATCTCTTCCGGGGTAATGAACTCCATCTGGCCGAGCGCGGTAACGGTCTCGAACTCGTCGGGCGAAAACAGACCGTTCTCGCCGACGTCGATGAAGACCCCCTCGAGCGGTTTCCCGAGATCGCACCACGGGTGCGCGTCGGGGCTGAACGCCTGGGCCAGGGGGACGGGCCGCGGGCAATCGACGAGGGGGATCGGCTTCCCCTTGCGGCGGACCGGCCCGAACCCGATTTCCCGCCACGCGATGGCCGCGGTCGGTTTGATCTCCACCGTGGCGGGTGCGCCCGGCGTGCGGCCGAGAAGAAACAACAAGAGCGACTGCGCGCCCGCCACCGCCGCCTTGGCCAGCAGCGTCCGGCTGGGACGCTCCTCGGAATGCGTGTAGGGGATGTTGAAGCCCAGCCCGCCCGTGCCACTCGTCCCGATCTTCACGTACGCCGTGGTTTCGGCGCGCCGCAGCGCCTCGACCAAGATCTGGATGTGACGGATCAGGAGTGGCATGGGCAGCACGAGTAGGTGCTGCTCAACCGCCGCCCGCTCGAGCCCACCGTCGCTCACGCGCGCCAACAGGTCGCGGGCGCTGTGGACGACGTCCTGATAGGCGAACGCGGTCGCCGTGTTGATGCTGTCGACCACGGCGTCGGGGCGATACCTCAGGAGCAGCTGGTAGAGGAAGGCGCGCTCGAGGATGTCGCTGGTCAGCTCCTCGAGCACGTCGTGCAGTAACAGCGCCCGGTGCTGGGCGTCGCGCATGACGGCGCCTCGTTCCAAGCGCGCCAGGCTCGCCGGCATGAAGACGTTGCCCCACTCCAGCGCGATCGTAGTGCGGCCCCGGTAGGGTTCGAGTGCCCGCGCGGTCGCCTTCACCTCGTCCTCGAACAGCGCCACGAGCACCAGCCGCCGCGGTGCGGCCGCGAGCAGGCGACGGGCCACGGCGTGTCCGACGAGCCCGCTGCCGCCCAGGATCATCACCGTGCGATCACGCAGTTCCATGGAGACGCTCGATGGCGTGGATTTCCCGCGCGGCGAGCGGCCGGTGCCGCCCGGCGGGCAGCGTGCCGAGGCGCACCGGCCCGTAGGCAACCCGGTGCAGCCACTCGACCTTGAGCCCTAGCGCGTCCGCCAGCCGCCGCACGATGCGATACCGCCCTTCGGCGAGGGTGAGCTCTAGCTCCACGCTGCGGCCCACGGCGCGCACGCGGAAGTGTTCCACGCGCACCGGCCGCCCCTCGATCACCGGCGGACGTTCCAGCGCGGCCCGCACCGCGGCGGGATCGAGGCCGTGACCGCGCAGCCAATAGGCGCGTGGCACCGCGAAGCGGGGGTGGGTGAGGCGATGCGCCGCCGCTCCGTCGGTCGTGAGCAGCAACAGCCCCGACGTCATGACATCCAGCCGTCCAACGTACGTGAGCCCCGGGACCTTGGGGAGGAGGTCGTAGATGGTGCGCCGTCCTTCGGGATCGCCGCGGCTGACGACGTAGCCCACCGGCTTGTTCAGGGCGAGCCAGGTCACGCTGGGGGGGCGGACGGCGCGGCCGTCCACGGTGACCCGCTGGTGGGCCGGATCGACGCTCGAGCCCAGGGCGGCCACCGTGCCATCCACCCGGACTCGACCGGCCCGGATCAGCTCCTCGGCCTTGCGCCGTGACGTCACGCCCGAGCGCGCCAGGGCGCGCTGCAGGCGCATCAGGCTCATTCGGGTTCGGCGGGCGCGGGCGGCCGGAGTGCCACCGCCAGCTCGTCCAGCCGCGGTAGCTCATCCAGGTCCTTGAGCCCGAGGATCTCCAAGAACTGCGGCGTGGTGCCGTAGAGCAGCGGTCGGCCCAGCCCTTCGCCACGGGTGACCACCTCGACGAGCCCCCGCTCGAGGAGCTTGTCGATCACGGCATCCGAGTCGACACCGCGGATCTCGTCCACCTCGACGCGCCCCACCGGCTGGCGGTAGGCGATGATGGCGAGCGTCTCGAGCGCGGCGGGGCTGAGCCGGCGCGGCCGTTGGGCGAACTGGCCGCGCTCGACCGCCTCGGCATACTCGCGCCGTGTCAGGAACTGCCAGCCTTCGGCGATCGCCACCAACTCGACGCCATGGTCCTCGCCCGCATAGGTCGTGCGGAGCTCGTCGAGCGCCGCCGCGACGGCCGCGGTCCCGACCTCGGGTTCCAGCGTGGCGAGCTCTTCCAGCGTGAGCGGGCGCGACGCCGCGAACAGCGCCGCCTCAAGCAGCTTGGCGAGGGGACTCACGGCGGACGACCAGGGGAGTGAAGGGCCCAGGCTGGGTGAGCTTGAGCGAGCCCCGCTTGGCCAGCTCAAGCAGCGCGATGAAGAGCGAGAGCACGTCGACAAGCGTGGGACGCGGACCCACCAGCTCGAGCCACCCGATCTCCGGTCGCTCGGCGAGCAGGCCCTCGATCCTGGCCGTCGCGCCTTCAACGTCGAGCGGCCGCGGCACCACGCGGTGCACCATCGGCTCCGGGATCAGGGCGATCACCCGCTCAGCCGCCGCCAGCAGGTCGTTCAATTCAATGACGAGCGGGGCCGGCGGCAGGGCAGGCGGCTCCGGGGAGAAGCCGCGCCCGAACTGCTCGGCGCGGCGCGCGGCCGCCGCGGCGAGCCAGGCCACGAGCTCGCGGATCTGCTGATACTCGAGCAGGCGCCGCACCAGCTCGGCGCGCGGGTCCTCCCAGTCGTCCTCACCGAGGCGGCGCGGCAGCAGCAGCTGCGCCTTGATCCGCAACAGCCGCGCCGCCATCTCGAGATAGTCGGCCGCCTGGTTGAGCCCGAGTTCGTTGATGACGGCGAGAAACTGATCGGCGATCCTCGCGATCGGGAGATCGGTGATGTCGAGCTCGTCCTCGCTGATGAGATGCAGCAGCAGGTCCAGGGGACCCGAGAACTGCTCGAGCTCGACCACGAAGCCCGCTTGTTCCGGCGCCATCGGGGGGACGGCCGTCACGACAGCCGCCACAGCGCGAAGTTGCTCACCAGGCTCCAGCTCCACTCGTAGAGATGCTGGACGGGCCAGAGAAACGGCGTGAGCAGCACGGGGGCGAAGGCGACGATGAGAAATAGCGGAATGAACCCGTAGGCGTACAGCTGGCGATACCGCTGGCCAGCCCCGGGGGGCAAGAGCTGGTACAGCACGTGGCTGCCGTCTAAGGGCGGGATCGGAATCAAGTTGAAGAAGGCGAGGACGAGGTTCAACGACATCCCCGACTGCAGCATCCGCTGGAAGATGGTTAAGCTGCCCCGCGCGCCGGCCAGACCGTCCCCGATGATGCCGGTCACCGCGAAGAGCCCGGCGCACACGAGAAACAGCGCCAGATTCATCGCGATCCCCGCGAGCGAGACGATCACGTCACCCCGGCGGTAGTGGCGGTACTTGCGAGGGTTGACGGGCACGGGCTTCGCCGCCCCGAACAGGAACGGGGCGTGCGTCACGAGCAACAGGGCCGGCAGCAGGATCGTCATGAAGGGATCGATGTGCTTCAGGGGATTGAACGTCAGCCGCCCGAGCATGTAGGCGGTATCGTCACCCTGGCGGTAGGCGGCCTCGGCGTGGGCCCATTCGTGGGCCACCATGGAAAACAGGAGCACCGGGGCCCAGATCAGGAGGTCGGCTAGCGGGATGGCTCGGCTCGAGGGTCGGTGACGGCCAAAGATAACGAGCGAGCGGGGCGGCGGTCAACGGCGTAGCGCCTTGACCGACCTTCACTTACCCTCTATCTTCCGCGCCTCACGGGGAGGCCCGCAGTGCCGCGAATCAAGTCCGCCAAGAAGGCGATGCGCCAGGGGCGGGCGCGTAACCGCCGCAACCAAGCCCAGCGCTCGGCCCTGCGCACGGCAGTGAAGCGCGTCCGCACCGCCACCAACCGAGACCAGGCGAGCGCCGCGTATCGGGCGGCCGCGCAGTTGCTGGACCGCGCCGCGCGCAAGGGGCTGATCCACAGCAACAACGCTGCGCGCCACAAGTCGCGGCTCGCAGCCGTGGTGCAGCGCCTCGGCGCCTAAGGCGTCACAGCGCGGCGAGCTCCGCGCCGCAGTGCGCGCAGTACCATTCCGTCGGCAGGTTCATCGTACTGCATTCCCGGCAGCGCAGCGTCCGGGCCGCCGCCTCGTCGCCGTTGTCGCTCAGCACCTCGGGCACGATGGGCGCGGGTTCCGGCGTGGCCGAGCGCGCGGCACTGGCGACCCGAGGCGTCTCGGCCGGCATGACCGGTTGGAACTGCGCGCCGCTGGCGCGACGTGGCGAGGGGGCTCCCCCCTTCTCGTCCTCGGTCACCGACTTGATGAAGGCCAGTTCGTCCACATGGTCGGCGGTCGCCGGTCCGCGGGTCCCGGCGGCGCCCGCCTTGTCGCGCACCAGGAGATCGAGCTCCTGGAGCTGTTGGATGTCCGCGTCCACCGCCTGCAGCTCCTCGCGCACGGCGAGCAGTTCGGCCAGGATGTCCTTGTGCACTTGAGCCCATTGCCCTTCGTCGTACTCGCCGACCGCGTGGCGCAATTCGGTCTCGGTGAGTTTTTCAGCGACGTGGGCTTCCTTCTTTTGCAACTCGGCGCGCAGGTGCCTCTTCTGTTCGACGGCTTGGCGGGCACTGACGGCGTGGGCTTTGAGCTCTTCGGTGACGGCGGCGAGCCGGGCCTGGTAGTCCGCCTGCACGCGCGATCGGACGCCGTCGAGCGTGGCGTCCGCGGCGCTCGTGAGGCGCGCGATCCAGGCTTCGTACTGGCGCCGCTCTTCCAGCAGGCGCTGGATGATGGCCGTGCTCTTCGAAGACCCCTTAGGCATCGTGTTCCCGTCGTTCGCGGCGGCCGCGGCCCGGCGTCCCGGCCGGGACTCTCGCGCTTCGCCACTCTGCAAAATATGCGGGGGCAGCACAAGTGGAGACGGGCCACGGCCCAACGCCGGATGCGCGGCTACCGCTGCGCGGGTGGGGAGCCGAGGCGTCACGAGGCGCGCCCGCCCCGCCGCCACCCGTCGGCGTAACTGCAATCCCTTCGGGGGGTTGCGCGGGTGGCATCGCGCCGCCCGGGCCGCTGCTCTCCCCCGCCCCGGTCGCCATTCCCCGCTCCCCGTGTCGCCAGGTGAGACGCGCCCGGGCGCGCGTTGCTAAGCACCAGCGACGCGCCGGAGCGGCCGTCACGGGGCGCTCGGGGCTGCGTCGTGCACGAGTTTCCCCTCCACGAACGTCAGCACGGCGCGCCCCGTCAGCCGTCGACCCGCGAACGGCGTGTTCCGGCTCTTCGAGAAGAACAATGTGGGATCGACGGTCCATGGCGCGGTGACGTCGAGCACGGCCACGTCCGCCGGCGCGCCCGGAGTGAGGGTGCCGCCCGGGAGCCCGAAGACAGCGGCGGGCGTTGTGCTCATCCGGCGCACCAGCTCGAGGAGCGCCATCCCGCCGCCCAAGACCAGCTCGGTGTGCGCCACGCCGAAGGCGGTCTCGAGCCCCACGATCCCGAAGGGCGCGTCATCGAAGGCGGCCTCCTTGGCGTCATACGCGTGGGGCGCGTGATCGGAAGCGATGCAATCGATCACGCCGTCGGCGAGCGCGGCCCGCAGCGCCGCTGTGTCCGCGGGCTCGCGCAGCGGCGGATTCATCTTCGCGTGCGTGTTGTACCCCTCGCAGGCGCGATCGGTGAGGGTGAGGTGGTGCGGCGTCACCTCCGCGGTCACGTGGATCCCCTGCTCTTTGGCTCGCCGGATCAGCTCCACCGAACCGCGGGTGGAGACGTGGCACAGGTGCACATGGCCGCCTGTCAGCTCCGCCAAGAGGAGGTCGCGGCCGATGACGATCTCCTCCGCCGCCGCAGGAATCCCCTTGAGGCCGAGCCGAGTGGCGACCAGCCCTTCGTGCATCACGCCGCCCGCGGCGAGCATCGGCTCCTCGCAGTGGTCCGCTACCGGGATGGCGAAGGTGCGCGCGTACTCGAGCGCCGTGCGCATCAAGTGGCTTGACGCGACCGGTTTGCCGTCGTCCGACACGGCGACGGCGCCGGCGCCCACCATTTCGCCAAACTCCGAGAGCTGCGCGCCCTGCTGCCCCACCGAGATGGCGCCGATAGGGTAGACCCGCGCCGCCCCGGCTCGGCCCGACTGCCGCACCACGAACCCCACCGCGGCTTGGTTGTCCGTCACGGGGTCGGTGTTCGGCATGGCGCACACCGCCGTGAACCCACCGGCGGCGGCCGCCCGCGCGCCCGTCGCAATCGTCTCCACGTCCTCGTTGCCCGGCTCGCGCAGGTGGACGTGCAGGTCCACGAGACCCGGCGCCACGACGTGGCCGCGCACGTCTCGCACGTCGGCGCCGTCGGGCGCGCCGAGCCCCGGTGCGACCGCGGCGATCTTGCCGTCCTGGATTAGGACATCGGCCGGCTGATCGAAGCCGCGGCTGGGGTCGAGGACGCGTCCGCCGCGGAGCAGGAGCGGCCGCGTCATTCCCCGCCGCCCGCGCCGGGGGATTGCGCCGCCTGGGCCAACTCGGGGCGCCCACCGGCGAGTAGGTAGAGCACCGCCATCCGCACGGCGACGCCGTTCGTCACCTGATCGAGGATGACGCTGTGAGCGCCGTCGGCGACGCGCGAATCGATTTCGACCCCGCGGTTCATCGGTCCCGGGTGCATGACGGTGAGCGGGCGCGGCGCCTTCTCGAGCCGCTCGAGCGTCACCCCGAACACGCGGTAATACTCGCGCAGGCTGGGGATGAATCCCTTCTCCATGCGCTCGAGCTGGAGCCGGAGCACGTTCACCACATCGGCCCATTCGAGGGCCTCCTCGAGGCGGCGGAACCGACACACCCCGAGCTCCTCGATGCCCCGCGGCATCAGCGTGTCGGGCCCGCACACGCCCACTTCCGCGCCGAGCTTCAAGAGGCCCCAGATATTGGAGCGGGCGACGCGTGAGTGCAGGATGTCGCCGACGAGACAGACGTGCAGGCCGGCCACGCGGCCGTGCTTGTCGCGGATCGTGAGCAGGTCGAGCAGCCCCTGGGTGGGGTGCTCGTGCTTGCCGTCCCCGGCGTTGATGACGTTCGAGCGGATGCGTTGGCCGAGGAACCCGGCGGCACCCGACGACGGGTGGCGCATGACGACCATGTCGATCCGCATCGCCTCGAGGTTCTTGGCCGTGTCGACCAAGGTTTCGCCTTTCTGCACGGCGCTGCCCGACGCGACCACGTTGACGGTGTCGGCCGAGAGCCGCTTCTCGGCGAACTCGAAGGAGATGCGGGTGCGCGTGGAGGACTCGAAGAACAGGTTGACGATCGTCTTGCCGCGCAGCGCTGGCACCTTCTTGATGGGGCGCTCGGACACCTCCTTGAACGGCTCGGCGGTGTCGAGGATCAAGCGAATCTGGTCGGCCGAGAGATGCTCGAGCCCGATCAGATCCTTGCCGAGGGCAGCGCTCACGGCGCGCTCCCGTCGCACGCGATATCGACGGCGTCGCGCCCGTCGATTTCCTCGACCAGCACCTCCACCCGTTCGCCGGGCTTCACCTTGACCTCTTTGCCCACGATGTCGGGTTGGATCGGCAACTCGCGGCCGCCGCGGTCGACCAGCACGCAGAGCGAGATGCGCTGAGGGCGTCCGAAGTCGACGAGCTCGTCGAGCGCGGCGCGCGCGGTGCGGCCGGTATAGAGAACGTCATCCACGATGACCACGTGTTTGCCGCTCAAGTCGCCCGGAATGCTGGTCTCACCGATGACCGGCTTGGGGCCCACCGTCTGGAGGTCGTCGCGATACAGGGTGATGTCGAGCGCGCCGCGCGGGACGGGCGCTCCTTGGGTCTTTTCGATCAGCTTGGCGAGGCGCGCCGCGAGCTGCACGCCGCGGCGCTGAATGCCGATGAGGACGAGATCCTTGGTCCCGTGCGCCAGCTCCAGCACTTCCACCGCCATACGCTCGAGCGCCCGCGCGAGGGCACGGGCGTCGAGGACGGTAGTCCGCTCGGGCCGGCTCATCTCGGGGGTGAAGGTAAGCCCCGGCCCCCGAGAAGAGAAGCCCAGCCGTCGTGGAGGGTGCCCGAACTGGCAGCGCTCCGACCATCACACCGACTGAGCGGTGAATCGCCCGCCTAGCAGACCGGATGACCGTTTGCTCGACCAGCCTTGCTTCGATTCTCCCCACGACGGCTTGGGATGGCCGCGGCCGGGCGCTCGCGGGTCGTGCAGTAGAGGTCGTTCAACCCGACTCCCCCGGGCCGGTTTGAGAAGAAGTAGAGCTCCGTCCCATCGGACGAGAGCACCGGGGCGCCGGGCGCGCCACCGGGCGACGCTCTGACCGATTTTCAATCGGAATACCGGCGTCAACGGTGGATCGCCGCGCAGCAGCGCCTGGACGTTGCCGAGCGCGACCGCGGCCATCTGACGCCGGGCGTCGAGCGTGGCGTTGCCGAGGTGCGGCAGCAGCACGGTGCGCGGCGCCGCGACGAGCTGCGGATGGATGGCGGGCTCCTCGATGTACACGTCGAGCCCGGCGGCGCCGAGCCGGCCCTCCTCGAGCGCGACGGCGAGCGCTTCCTCGCGGATCAGGCGGCCCCGCGCCGTGTTGATGAGGATGGCGCTCGGTTTCATGCGTCGCAGCGCGTCGGCGTTGATGATACCCGCGGTTTCCGGCACTACGGGCACGTGGAGCGACAGCACGTCGCTTTCTTTCAGCAGGCGCGTGAACTCGACGCGCACCGCGCCCGTGGCCCGTTCGAACTGGGGCCTCGGGTTCCGCGCGGTATAGCGGATGCGCATCCCGAACGGCACCGCGCGCCGCCCCACCGCCTGCCCGACGCGGCCCGCCCCGAAGAGGCCGAGCGTCCGGCCCCTGAGCTCGACGCCGAGCAGCAGCCCGGGATGCCAGCCGGCCCACCGGCCGCTCTTCACGAGCTCCGTGCCCTCCACCACCCGCCGCGCGCACGCCAGAATCAAGGCCCACGCCAGGTCCGCCGTCGCGTCGGTGAGGACGTCCGGCGTATTGGTGACCGTGACGCCACGCAGCTCGGCCGCCACCAGGTCCACGTTATCGTGTCCCACCGCGCAGTTTGCGACGAGCCTGAGTCGCTGCAGCCGCTTGAACTCCGTGCCGCCGACCCAGCGGGACAAGAGCGGCACGATGGCGACGTAGTCGCCCTTGGGGATCGGGTCATCGGCACGCAGCCACGTAACGTCGAGCCCGGCCAATTGGTCGGGCTCGATCAACGCTTGCAGCTCGGCGGCGATGAGGACCCGGTGGCCCACTAGCGACGCATCTTGGCACGGCGTAGCGAATCGTCTACCGCCAACGCCCGCTCGGGGCTCCACTTGTGATAGAGCTGGAGGCAGGCGCCCGGCTGCATCCGGCGTTGCGCGATGCATTGGTGGCGTCGCGCCCCCACACCGAGTCCGCGGCGCGCGCGGCGCGAGCGTCCGCCCAGCCGTACCCCACGAGGCAGCGGGCCACTTCCCCTGAGGGATCGTCCGCGCACGCCTGGACCTCCCTCTTGTGCTTCGCTGCGTCCGCGCGCCATCCAGAGTCCGCGGCAACCTGCGCCAGGCTGTCCTGCTGTCGCTGGAACGCCAGCGCCGCGGTCTCCGCCTCCGATCGTTTCCACTTGTACTGCAGCACGAGGCATTGCGCCGCGCCCTTCGCGTCCATGGTGATGGCGCTGCACGCCCGGACCTCTTTGGCCATCCGAGTCGGCGATCTCCCGCACGCGATCACGGCGAGCGCCACGGTCGCAGCGCACCACGCTTTCATCCAGCGCATCCTGGCCTCCTGAGTGTCAGGTATCCGGCCCCGGCGCCGCGATCTCCGCAGCACGCATTCGATAACTTACGGTCGCGACCGCCACGGCGAGCACGAAGCCCACCAGCTCCGCCGGCGTTACCACCCGCACCGTCGCAGCGGGGCTCGCCGCCCAGTCGAGCATCTCGAGATACCACAGCCCCACGCTGAGGACGAGTAAGCCGAGGTTCGTGGCGCTCTCGGCGAGCGCAAGGCGGCTCGCGTACTGCGGCGCGCGCAGCGCTACCACGCCAATGAGGCAGCAGAACAGGTAATAACCATCACGCAGCAGGGGGAAGTCGTCGAGAAAGGCGACGCGCACGTTCACCCCCCACCGTGCCCCCGCCAGCCAGAACAGGGGCGTCGCGAGGTAGTACCAGCGCACGAACGTCAGGTGCGCCGGGAGGCGGCCCGGCGGCGGCACGGCTGTCACGGACGGATAGGGTGGGATTCGAACCCACGAAACGGTTACCCGTTTACACGCTCTCCAGGCGTGTGCCTTCAGCCACTCGGCCACCTATCCCCATCTAATGCAACCAGCAACCTCCCTTAATCTTAGTGACCGAAACTCGCTGCGGGTGAGCGTGCTCGAGGGCCGGTGTGTCGCTACATCGATCGTCCTCTCGGCGGGGTGGCTACGAGATCGGATCGCTCTGGGGGCAGCGGGCGCGGCGCCCCGCGCTGGCACCGCGACAAGCCCTCAAGGTACTGTCCAGCGCAGGGCGACCGTTATACGCGCGATCCGTTCCAGCGCTGCGCCGCGCACGCACACGCTTGCCAGGGGGTACGGCTGGCCCTAAACACCGGGGCCGAGAAAGCGACCCTGTCGGCCTCAGTGTCCCCACTCCGGGATGCTAACGCTGACGAGCACGCCGTTGTAGTGGGCGATCGCAGTTGCGTATCCACTTGTTGTTCGTCAGGTAGCAGATCCGGAGCGGAGTTCCTCATGCGGATTGTGGATTCGATTGGCGGCGGAACGAGGCTCGGCGATGAGGACGGTCAGGAGCAGCAGTCCGCCCCAGGTGTAGCTGGCGACACGGATGAGCCATAAGAACGGCGGAGACGAGGTCAAGGTCAACACACCGGAGGTGAGGATACCGGCCAGCATGAGGGTTGCGACCCTCAGAGGCCGTCCCTGAGCGGTGGGGCGCGTGAGGACTCCGACCCAAGCGGGCAAGGCGAGAGTGTAGTAATACGGCCAGGCGATCGGCGAGAGGAGCACCGCCAGCAGCGTAACCAGGCCGACCTCGTAAAGGGTGTCACTCCCGGCCGCCGTCCGCCGGAGCGCGATCCAGACCCCGCACAGACACGCGACCCCCCCTAGCCACACGGCCGCAGGGGGCCACCCGAAGAAGGAAGTGAACCCCGAGAGCGACTGGCTACCCATCCGCGCGAACACTTGCTCTTGGCTGCTGAGGCGTAGCCAGTCCGCGACGGCGTGGACTGCGCCGACCGGGCCGTACGACAGCATGGCGCCAACCGTGAGTCCGCCTGCCACAGCGATCCCCGTTGCCACGCCCCGCCACCGGCGCCGGGAGGCAAGGTACAAGAGCAGCAGGGCGGGAAATACCTTGATCGCGGTCGCGAGACCGATCCAGGCTCCCGCGCGAGAGTCGCGATCGGCCTCGAGGTCCGCCGCCGCGGCCACGACCACCGCGAGCAGAATCGGCGTGAGATTCAGGTACTCGAAGTTGCTCTGCAACGGCTTCGCCACAGCGGCCAGCGCTAGGACGATAGGAGTCCAACCGGTCGCCCAGCCGCGGGTTCGCGCGAGGGCCGCGCCCAAACAGGCGACGTTCAACACCGCCCAGCAGGCTTTGGACACCGCCAGGCTCCAGCGCGCGAGTAGGGCGAAGGGGACAAGCCCGAGCGCCGTGAAGGGCGGCCACCAGATGCCCTTTCCCGGATTGGCGGGATAGAGGGGGAGCTCGTGGAGCAGTCGCTCGCTTTGGCGCAGCTCCTGGGTGAAATCGCCGCCTTTGTGGATGCCCAGCGGGATCACCACGGCAGCGTACAGGACGCCCACGACGACGAGCGTCCCTTTGCCTCGCAGGCTTAGCTCCGCCACACACCCGCGGGCAGCACCAGCGAGGCCGTGAAGAAAGCGTGGCCGCCGAGTGTGCGTTCAGGTCGTCGGGCCGAGCCCCGAGTCTTAAGGTCGCTCATAGCGATATAACGACGGGACCTTGAAGGCCCCGAGAATGATCGGGGTGCTTGGCATGCCCAACGTCAGCATTCCCTCCCAGATCGAGTTCCCGTTGGGATCGACTTCCACTATCAGGCCGGCTGTGCTGAACGCGATCAGCGTATTCCCGTTTTGGTATCGCTGCACGGAACCCAGGAAGGGGGTAAACACCGGAGGGACCCTGCGATACTGCCAAACCGCGGTAGCCGTCTTCGCGTTCGTTGCCAGCCGGTATTCGACCGCGCGGCTTTCCGGCGGAGTGTGGCGCAAGCCGTTGTCGTACAGGAGTAGATTCCCGTTGTCGAGGACCCGAACGCTGTGCTGGGCGCTAAAGCCTCCCAGGGGGTCGCTGACGATCGCGAACTGATTGTTGCGACCTCCCAATCTCCAAATGATTGCGCCAGTCTGACGGTCAATCTTCGTGATTTCGCCCATGTGCCGGAAGGATGCCACGTAGTTGCCGTCGAGGTCGACATCTAATGAATTTGGATGATCGAAGTCGAGCGGCGGATTGACTCCCGTGGGCTCGATCCAGTCCGCGACGACGAAGTGATCCCACGCGTTCCAGAGGAATTGCACCTGCCCCATGGCCGACTGTCGCAGGAGGACGTGGCCTGCCACGAGTGCGTCGGGTGGTCCCCCTTTAAAGCTCAGGTCTATACGCCGGAGCTCATAGCCGAACAGATGGGCGGTGAGGGAATCATCCATCACGGACAACAGGATCTCGTGGTTGTCAGTATAGAACGGAGGGTTCGCGGCATAACTCTGGACGATTTGGCCGCTCGGCGTGAACTCCAGGTAGCGGCCGTAGGTCGGTTGCCACCCCTGGCTTGATCCCAAGAAAACGGTAAAGTCCCCGTTTGGCTGCTGTTTTGCCTCCCCAGCCGGAAGGCCCGCAGCAAAGGCGCGATACCATCGAATCTGGCCTGATTTATCGAAGGCAACGGCCACCGCCACCGTATCTGTCTGGAAGAGTGTGACAGGCGTAAGGATGTACCCGCCAGGAGCGAGCCCGGTCACATCGAGACGCACATTGCGGAGGAGCGGAGGCAGGTCGCCGGTGGTGAGGCGGAGGGTGTCTGAGACGACGCTGATCCCCGAGCCGACGGCCTCGACAACGTGATAGTAGTTGGTGTTTGGCCGGAGGCCCAGCGTGGCGATCCGGGCCGAGTCCCCGCGCATCCGGTAGTACGGTGTCGCGAGTTCTGGCTCGCCGTCGGCCCCATAGACCACTCGAACGGAGTCGGCATAGGTTACTGTGCATGACACGACAGTGGAGAGCGCATTATACGGATTCTGCCCCACAGCCAGACCGGAGATCCCCGGGTGGTTTCCCGTTGCGCCGGTGGGCTGGTCCAGGCAGCTCGTGCCGAGACCTAGCAGGGGCAGTAGGCATAGCATGCAGCGCTCGCGACGCCACGTCACAATCAGGTGCCTAGAGCCGACGCCGCGGAGGTCGGGCGGTGCTGGATCCTGCTACGGCTGGCCGAGGACTCGTACGGGCACCGCGCTGTTGTTCGCCGAGCCGTTGCCGAGTTCGCCGTCGGCGTTGTTCCCCCAGCAGTACACGGTGCCGCCGGTGGTGCGGGCGCAGGTATGACCGCCTCCAGCACTCACCGCCGCGAAAGTGAGCCCGCCCGTCACGGCCACGGGGATCGCGCTGTTGGTCGTCGTGCCGTTGCCGAGCTCGCCGACGGCGTTATCCCCCCAGCAGTACGCGGCGCCCGCGGTCGTGAGCCCACAGGTATAAACGACCCCGGCGCTCATCGCCTGGAAGGTGAGGCCACCCCCGACCGCCACGGGAGTTGAGCTGTTGGTCGTGGAGGCGTTGCCGAGTTCACCCCGCAGGTTATCCCCCCAGCAGTACCCCACACCGCTGGTCGTGCGGCCGCAGGTGTGGTCGAACCCAGCAGTCACCGCCGCGAAGGTGAGCCCCCCCACGACTACCACCGGCGTCGTCCTATTGGTGGTCGTGCCGTCGCCCAACTGGCCGGCCCCGTTGGCCCCCCAGCAGTAGGCTGCGCCGCCCGTGGTGAGGCCACAGGCGTGAGAGTCGCCGGTGCTCACCGTCGTGAAGGTCAGCCCACCCGCGACCGCTAGGGGGACCGTGCTATAACTGAACGCCGAGCCGGTGCCGAGTTGGCCGACGGCGTTATAGCCCCAGCAGTATGCGGCGCCGTTGGTTGTGAGGCCGCAGCTGAACGCATTGCCAGCGCTCACCGTAGTGAAGGTGAGCCCGAGCACAACGGCCACGGGCGTCCCGCTGCCGGTGCTCGAGCCGTTACCAAGCTCACCCCAGATGTTATCCCCCCAGCAGTAGGCCGCGCGGCTGGTGGTGAGCCCGCATGTGTGAGTGTTCCCGGCGCTTACCACGGTGAGGGTGAGCCCGCCCGCGACGGCCAGCGGCGTCAGGCTGCAGGGAACCCCGCCGTAATAGCCAACCTCACACGCATCCGTTGACGGCCCACCGAGCTGGCCGCTGTTGTTACTGCCCCAGCAGTACGCCGCCCCGCTCGTCGTGACGCCGCAGGCGTGAGCGCCGCCAGCGCTTACGGTCGCTAGCACGACACTTACCACCGTAATCTGAGCCGTGCCGCCCTTTGTCTCACTCGTCGCGGTGATCGTCGCCGAGCCCCCGCCTACGCCTGTCACCAGCCCCGTCGAACTCACCGTGGCCGCCGCCGTGTTGCTGCTCGCCCAGGTCACGACGCGCCCCGTGAGCACGTTCCCGTTAGCATCCTTCGTCGTCGCCGTCAGCTGCACCGTCTGGCTGAGGAGCACCGTCGCTGTCGGCGGTGTCACCGTTACCGACGCTACTGGCACCGGGTTCACGGTGACCGTCGCCGTCCCGCTCTTTGTCTCACTGGTCGCGGTGATCGTCACCGAGCCGGCGGCCACGCCCGTCACCAGCCCCGTCGAGCTCACCGTGGCCACCGTCGTGTTGCTACTCGCCCAAGTCACGACGCGCCCGGTGAGCACGTTTCCGTTAGCATCCGTAGTCGTCGCGGTCAGCTGCGCCGTCTGGCCGACGAACACCGTCGTTGTCGGCGGTGTCACCGTTACCGACGCTACCGGCAGGAGGACGGTGAGCGCCGCCGTTCCGCTCTGCCCTTCGCTCGTCGCAGTGATCGTCGACGAGCCCGGGGCCACGCCTGTCACCAGCCCCGTCGAGCTCACCGTGGCCACCGCCGTGTTGCTGCTCGTCCACGACACCGTGCGGCCTGTGAGCGCCTTCGCGTTAGCGTCTCTGGTCGTGGCCGTCAACTGCACGATCACGCCCACCGCTATCGTTGCCGCCGGCGGGGTGACGGTTACCGAAGCCACGGGTGTAGGGGGCCCCTCGTTATTGCACGTGAGAAGCAGTACTACGGCGGCACTGGCGAGCAGACGTCCGAGGATCCGTGCCATAGTCACCTCTTCCCGGCACGACCAGAAGCACTACAGCGGCCCATCGAGCATGACCCTGCCCGGTGAGCGGAACCTCCCATACCATAAGAGAGGGGCCAGCAGAGCTGATGGCAATCCCCTAGGAACGTGCCCAAATCTGGAGCCAAACAGCCTCGCTAAAGGCCGGAAGAAATCGCCTAACGCCAACGGACAGGGTGGGATTCGAACCCACGATACGCTTGCGCGCATACCGGTTTTCGAGACCGGCCCCTTCAGCCACTCGGGCACCTGTCCCAGGGCGGGCGGTCGCGGATCTCGTTCGCGGCAGCCGCCCCGCGAGCTCACACAACTTAATACCGGGTCGCCGCACTGCGACGACCCTGTGAGTGCTGCTGGTGCCGTTACTCCGCTCCGCATCGCTTGCTCCTCGTCGCCGATACCTGCTGCGTACGTCGTCCGAGCGCCCCGTCTGGAGCGGCGTTGGGGCTCCCGAGGCGCCTGGTGCGGACGCCCCGCCCGCGGCATGTTCACGGGTCCGAGATGGACGCGCGGGATTCCACGGCGGAGCCGGAGCCTTGCCTCGCACGGCGACTCGTTGAGCGAAACGACACGTCTGACGTTCGCCTCCAGGGAGTCTCGGTGACCGACGACGACCGCGCGGTCAAGCTCGTCGAGGAGATTCGGGACCTCGAGCGGCAGCAGCTGGCGACCTACCGCACCGTGCTGCGTAGCCAAGAAGAAGCTCTGCGGGCACAAAAGGAGTGGCGGAGCGCCGCTACTCGCCGCGTCGGCGTCTTCGGCGTGCTCTTGGCCGTTGTCCTCGTACTGTTCTTGTTGCGTGGCCTCTTTGCCCCCGTCTTGATGCAGCGAATTGGCTGAGCTAGGCTCACTGCGCGAAAGGGTGAGGAGTTCGGATCATGGTAACACCTGGGATTCGGTGATCGGTCACCCTTCCGTCGCAGTTGATTGCAGTGTCGGGAAGCGTCGATTCCAGAGGCGGCCACCGTCGTGCCTGCGCTGCTCACGTTCGTTGTCGTCAGTTACATAGTGACGTGGGGCTGCTTCTTCGCGGCGGCCGGCACGCGTGCCGCAGAGCCGCGCGCGCTCTTGTTCTTGCTCGGCACGTTCACCCCGGGATTCGTAGCGCTGTGGCTCACGGGCCAGGTCACTGGACGCAGCGGGGTGACGGCCTTGCTACGGCGCCTTGTCGATTGGCAAGTCCCCGCGCGCTGGTACGTATTCGCCGTCAGCTACATTGCAGCCATCAAGCTGACCGCGGCTCTCGTGCATCGCGTCGCCACGGGTGCTTGGCCACGGTTTGGCGAGGTGCCCTGGTACCTGATGCTCGCCGCGACCGTGGGCTCCACGTTGATCGGTGGCCAGGCAGGCGAGGAGCTCGGCTGGCGCGGGTATGCGCTACCGCGGCTTGCCGCCCGGCTTGGCCTCGGCGGCGGGAGTGTAGTGCTCGGCGTGCTGTGGGCAGGCTGGCCCCTTCCCCTCTTCTTTGTTCCCGGGGCGGACACGTTCGGTCAGTCATTCCCCGTTTACTTGCTCCAAGTCACAGCGCTGTCGGTGGCGATGGCGTGGCTGTACGCGAACACGCGGGGCAGCCTCCTGCCCGTGATGCTGATGCACGCCGCCGTGAACAACACGAAGGATATCGTGCCGTCGGTCGAGGCCCAGGCCACGAATCCCTGGGCGCTGAGCCACTCGGCCGTCGCCTGGCTGACGGTAACCGCGCTTTGGTTGTGTGCCGGCTATTTCCTATTTCAAATGCGCAAAACCCCGCCCCTTGCACTGTCTTGACGCCGTTCTGGTGCCGCTCCGCAGCGACCGCGCTCTCGGGAGCACGCCCATTGCGGCACCACCCCGTTCGGTCATCGTCTCGGCTGCTTTGTTCGACCGGCGGTGCCGCCCGGCGTCTGAGCGCGGGCCGTTGGTGTAACGATGGAGCGCGGATGCCCGGGTATGACCTCCCTGCTCCGCATTCTGGTCGCTGGCTC
>WNFJ01257770.1_pt1 | contig 31555 bp, 25 predicted proteins | sample 5400461 | NCBI WGS metagenome assembly WNFJ01 (sample SAMN13153349, study PRJNA577476) | soil metagenome | isolation source: 115 cm saprolite on Douglas fir-dominated hillslope | place: USA:California | collected 2013-09-17
ACTTAGTCTAGCCTTCTTGCGCTTCCGAGCAACTACTCGGACTAGCGGCGCAAGCGCTCATCGAGTCTTCCTACTGGAGTGCCATTCGGATCGCATCCACACAACGTCCGGCCGCTTCCCCGTCCCAAAACCTGGGGATCTTTGCGGATTTGGGACTATTCTTGAGTTTGCGCCAGGCATCCAATATGCTCTCATAAGACGTTCCAGCCAGCCTGTTGGTCCCTTCTTCGATCGTGATGGGCCGTTCCGTATTGTTGCGTAACGTCAGACAGGAGATACCGAGGGCGGTCGTTTCCTCCTGTACGCCTCCCGAATCCGTCAGGACAACCGCACTGTTAGACATGAGACACACAAAGTCGAGGTATCCCAATGGGTCTAGCAGTAGAATGCGTGGGCCCAAATCCGAGTTCTCAAGCCGGGTGCGCGTCCGCGGATGCACCGGGAAATAAAGCACGAGATCGTTCGATATCGCTCGCAAGGCCCCTAGCAGCTCTTGAAGGTGCTGCTGATCGTCGACATTCGCAGCACGGTGCAGCGTGACCAGCCCGAAAGGTTGGTCGCGCAATCCGAGTTCATCCAGGATCTTCGACCTGCGGGAGCGCTCAAGGTTGAATAACAGCGAGTCGATCATCAGATTACCCACCAAGTGAATCTTATCCGGTGCACTGGCTTCATTCTGCAGATTTCGCATTCCGCTTTCCTCCGTCACCAGCAATAAGTCGGAGATTGCATCGGTGACCAGGCGGTTAATCTCCTCAGGCATTGAACGGTCGAAGCTTCGCAGACCCGCCTCAACGTGAATTACAAAAACGCCAAGTTTCTTGGCGACCAAGGCGCAGGCTGCAGTTGAATTTACGTCTCCGACCACCAGGACCGCTTGAGGATTTTCCTGAAGGACCACCGGCTCGAATCGCTTCATGATCTCAGCGGTCTGCTGAGCGTGAGAACCGGAGCCTACTTCGAGGTTGTAGACAGGAGTAGGCAGGCCGAGGTCACGAAAAAACTGTCCCGACATCCGGTCGTCATAATGCTGACCTGTGTGAATCAGGGCGGGCGAAAATTCGGGATATCTGGAAAACGCGCGAAACAGAGGAGCCAGCTTCATGAAATTAGGCCTGGCTCCAGCAATGCACAAGATACGGAAGGGTGGGTTCAAGTTGATCGGGCTCCTGGCCCGTTGGGTTTCGCAATCGAAGAGAGATAGGGCCATTCCAGAAGCACCGCGCCTCACGAGTATCAGGTACACTCATCGCCCCCGGCCCCGGAAGCCCTCGTTCATTCGCCAGGATCCGCCGACCGAGCGGGCCAACGCTTCCACCACTTTTGAACTCCGGAGTGTAATGCTGTGCGCACCTCAGAATGGTCCTGTCGGCCATGCCGATGCCCTGCTCAGGCGTCAAATCCCACCAAATCTCGAAAACTCAGCATGAAGCCCAAATACCAACGAACGCACAGTACCACACCTTCCTGCTCGAAGTGCCGACCTTTTGAGCAGTTGCTTGGCCGGTACGAATCGCTGCCTCTGTCAATCACGCTTGACTGAGTTAACGGACTATTCCGCCTGGTTTCATGGCTTCGGAGCGCGTTCACTGAACTTTCGAACCAAAAGGCACGTCAATTGGTGGAGTTCGTTTTTGTCGGTTTGAACCGGCGGCCGCAATGTGTTACCGAAGGTCCAAAGAGGCCCTGAGAAGACTCGCCAGTACTCTTGACGAACGATCTCCGCCTGCCCATTCAGCCATTCGTTCAATTCATTTCGCGAATAGACTTGCGCGGCGTACGGCGATTCCATCCCATAGCCGGCGCCTGGGAGACGATAAACGTCGCTCACGTAATGGTTTTCGTTATATGGAAACGTAAGGACAAGATGTCCCCCTGGAGTCAACGCCATCAGCATGTTTCGGACAGCGGCCTCATGTTTGGGAATGTGCTCCAGAACGCTTATACAAGTCACCATTTCATAGGTGCCGGTGATCTGCTGCGTTGCGTCTTCATCGCGGATGTGGAAGTGGCGATTCACCATGCCCTGTGGCCAGTAGTCTCGAATATTATCGATGGCCGTCACGACGGGCCCGCAGGTTCGCATCAGATTCGGCAGAGCGCTGAGCCCGGTGCCAACATCGAGGATGGTCTCGGGGCCGGTCTCGAGAATGCTCCTGAATACAAAGCTGTACTCGATGGAGCGCTCGTTCAACCGCTTGAAGGCTTGAGACTTGTACTCCTCCTCGGCGATATAGTCGCAATAGCGCCGGCCTAGATTATGTACTGTGTTTTTCAATAGTCTGACCATGAAATTCAGCGGGTAAGCGATTCGAAATGAACGGGCGGAGCACTCGGCATCGCCTCGACGAAGTTCCGATACCAGCGATCGAAGACCAGCAGCGAGTAGATCTGCTCACTGCGATCTTCACGCTGATGCATTGCCAGAAGGTTTAACAGTTCCTGGCGTGAGAAGAAGTTCTGAGAGACGCCGCCTGAGGCCAGGAGCGTCTCACGGGCAAACCCTGAAAGATCGCCCCGGAACCACGATTTCGTGGGCACCGGGAATCCCTTCTTGGACCGGTAGATGATATCGTGTGACAACAGCGGCTCCGCCCATTTCTTCAGCAAATACTTGGTCACAGCGCCCCGGATCTTCAGTGAATTCGGCAAACGTGCAGCAAATTCCACCAGTACATGATCCAGGAAGGGTACGCGGAGTTCGAGCGAATGGGCCATGCTCATGCGGTCCGCCTTTACGAGAAGATCATCGGGGAGCCACGTCGTCAGATCGACATAGGACATGCGCGAGAGAGCTTTCATGCCTTGACATTGTTGATACGCCTTGGCCACCCCGCCCAACGCCAAAGCAGGCGATTCCAGCGCCAGCCTTTCGGCTTGCGCGCGAGAGAACAGCATTCCCACGCCGGTGTAGCGCTGCTCCAGCGGCTGACCCATCATCTCGGCGTACTTTCGAACTTTCGTGTCTCCCGCTACGCGCGACAGAAATTTGCCCGCCAGACGCGCTCCCGCGATCCGATTCCAGCGCTCAAACCGGAGCATGCGGGCATAGATCGGATAGCCTCCGAAAAGCTCGTCGGATCCTTCGCCGGACAGGGCGACAGTCACTTTACGGCGCGCGAACTCCGACAGATAATACAGCGGGATCGCTGCCTGGTCGCCCACCGGCTCATCCATGTGCCATACGATCTTCGGCAGAATGTCCTGAAATGCCATCGGCGTCAGCACAAGCTCGTGGTGGTCTGTGTGAAAATGATTCGCGACGACGCGAGCGTACTTCAATTCGCTTTCCGGACTGTCGTAACCGATTGAAAAAGTCTTGATGTCGCCCACACCAAGCTTGTGCATGAGGCCGACGACGACGCTGGAATCGATCCCTCCGGACAGGAAGGCTCCGAGTGGGACATCCGACACGAGGTGCATGCGGACACACTCCTCAATGAGAGCGTCAGCTTCCTCGATCGCCTGCTGTTGTGTAATTTCCCGAGGCTCTTCGAGCGGAACGCTCCAGTACCGCCGATCGGTGACACCGGTCTCCTCAACCGAGATCGTGTGGCCGGGCTCCAGTTTCTTGATTCCCGCAAGCATCGTGTTGGGAGCGATGACATAGCGATGCCGCAGGAACTCTCCAACCGCAGCCGAATCGACCGCCCGCGGGATTTCCGGGATTTCCAGAAGCGACTTCAGCTCGGAGGCAAACGCGAACTGTTCCCGGTCCCGATAGTAATACAGCGGCTTGATCCCAAGGCGGTCCCGCGCGATAAAGAGCACACGCCGGCGTGAATCCCAAATCGCGAAGGCGAACATGCCCCGCAGCCGGTCGACGCAGCTTTCGCCGAATTCTTCCCACGCGTGCACGATCGTTTCGGTGTCGGAGCGAGTACGAAACTTGTGGCCGCGCTGCAGCAAATCTTCGCGAAGAGAAGCAAAGTTGTAAATCTCGCCGTTGAAGACGATCCACGTAGTCTCGTCTTCATTTGGCATCGGCTGGTGGCCGCCGGCTAGATCGATGATGCTCAGGCGGTTAAATCCCAGCCCGATATTGCCCGATACTAGAATGCCGTGATCGTCCGGCCCACGATGCCTTGCCACCTTCCGCATGGCGTGGATCGCGTCCGGGTTCACGGCGTGAGAGCGATCAAAGTAGAATAAGCCGTTAATTCCGCACATAGCTTATATTTGGCTCGAAGCCACCCGCTCAAAAGCAGTGTGAATCCAATAAGGCCATGGCCTGACAAACAGACCTTGCACCCGATTCAGCGCCATTGAAAGCGTAGAACAACCTCGCTGTGCGAGATTTCTAGGTGGCGGGGCGTCGAGAATGGAACCACAGTGCAAACACCTGTCTTCGTCATGATAAGAGCCCCAAGGGTTTCCTGCCAAGTCGAGTAGCCAGCAAGACAAACGATTCGTACGCTCATCGTTCAACGAGACGAAGTCCTTTGCGCGGAGAGAGAACTGAGGGAAAAGCTGAAGCAGCTTCGCTTCATCGAACGAGTTTACGTGGCCCCACGGGGGGCTCACACCAAAACAATTTCTACATGTTGTACGCCCCCACCGGATATCTTGGCGATAGGGAACACCGATAATTAACTGTGTCTTTGCGACCCGGACGATCTCGGCTGCAGCTCGATCCAAGTCATCGATATGCTCGAGCACCTCGGTGCAGAAAACGCAGTCAAAAGAGCGGTCCGCGAATTCGAGCGACCTAACGTCTCCACTCACCGTCCGAACTCGTTCGATCTTAAACTCAGGTTTCATTAGATCAAGAGCGGTCACTTCTTGGAAGTAATCAGGGAGAATCCGGGAGAAATGCCCGTCTCTTGCTCCAATTTCAAGGACGGTCTGGCCCGGAACAAGAAGGTCAAGCAGACTTTTGGTCCTTTCATGTTCTCTCGATGTCGACCGGTAGGCTGTCAAATCCATATCGTGTTTTGCTATGGGGCATCGCCGATTCGGGCTTGCGACTCGCCAATTTGGAAGTTATGGGGTGCCGACTCGCGAAGGACAGCTTCAAAGACGCAGGATACTTCTCGGGCTACTTCGCTCCACGTTCGTGCACCTCCCCAGCGCGCTATCTTTTCGCGATCCCAGTCAATCGCTAAGGCGCTGCGCAACGCGCCAAGGAGCGCCTTCTGATCCCTCACGGGTATGATGAGACCATAGTCGGTGGATGGAATCATCGAAGGGATTGCTCCAACTCGCGAGGCAACAATGGGTGTCCCGCATGCCAGTGCTTCGTGGACCACGTTTGGACAGCCTTCTGTATGACTGGCAAGGCAGAAAAGATCAGCGGCGGACAGAAGCGCCGCGGCAACTCCTGTGCGGTCTGTCCATCCGATGAATCGGATTCGATCGGCCCAACCGAGGCTCGCGACAAATTCCCTCAAAGTGATTTCGTAACTCGGTCCACCACGCCCCGTGCTTCCGACGATTAGTAATTCGACGTCACTACCCTCCACCACCAAGTCATGCACGGCCTGAGCAACGTACTGATGCCCCTTTGCCTCGATCAATTCTCCTGCAGAAACAACCACCTTACGTTTCGGCGAAATGCCGCGTTTCATTCGTATTTCAGCTCGATTACGCGGATGGAACGTCGTCTGATCAATGCCGTTAGGTATCGTGACAACCCGATCGGGCGCGGCCCCTTGGGCAATCGAGAACTGACGCAGTTCTTCGGAGACAGCGATGATCCGGCAAGCATGGCGAAAGGCCCAACTCATGACGAGTCTCCGGTACCGGTAGGTCCCGAACACGAGCTCACTGCCACGGAGAGTGATCGTATAAGGTACGCCAAAAGCCCGCGACAGAAGCGCCGCGGCAACTCCATCCGGGTATCCGAAATGGGCATCAATGAGATCAAAAGCGAAGCTTCTTCGCAACAGCCGTGCGATTGGGTACAACCGCAAGAAGAGGCAAAAAACATTGAGTGGGGTGCCAAGAGGCGGAAAAATCCACCGCGGATGAAGTATCTTCAGCGGTCCGTCGACTCGGACCGCCGGAAAAGTGCGCGGGTTATAGATTCGCCCCTTGGGATTTGAGTAGTCATAGACCGGAGTCGGCGCGATGACATTCACTGCAGCCAATTTTCCGACAGCTGAGAGTCGGGAGAGTACAAAGGGGCCGAGGCCGGGCTCAGCCGGATTGGGAAACACGCAACTCAAACTCAGCACCTTCATGTGCTCCTAAACGGAGACTTCTTGCGCTTCCTCGATTTCAGGGGAACCGCCTCGATAGAGCCGAATGGCGCCCGCGACCACGTAGCTTCGTTCATCCACATTCAGACAGAAGAGAAACACGGCGGCGGGGAACATCATAGCGCACATCAGCGCAATGCCCGCCTGCAACCATAGATTTACCGGTCGAAGAGCAAAGAATCCGGCAGCCGACAACATTGCGAAGAAGCAGATGCGCAACAACTTTTGGTATTCAAAAGGGAATGGCCGCAAGCGCTGCGCCTCCCAGAAGCTATAGACAAGAATCACGCCAAAGCCGAGCAGCGTGGCTCCTACTGCGCCCCACAACTTGTATCGGGGAATCAGAGTCGCGTAACCCACCAGGCAAGCCAGCGAACCAATCGCATTCACTTTCAGCTCGAGCGCGGGTCTGCCTTCGAGGGTGAAAACACTTTGCAGGTGAGCGCCGATCGCCCTGATCAAATAGGCAGCGCCCAGCCAGGGTACCAGAGCGCTCGCCGCTGAAAAAGCTGGTCCGGCCATGACTTTTACTAGTAGCTCGCTGAACAGTGCCAACAGTAGAGTCGCGAAGATCAACACCGAGACTAATACAGTTGTTGACCGGACAAAAATTCTGTCGCCGCCTGGTGCTTTCACGATGTCACAGACCTGGGATGTCCAGTGCAAGTTATACGGAGCGTGTACGAATGCAATCAGCATTCCGAGCTTGTAGGAAAGCGCGTACACGCCGAGGTCGCTTAATGACACCGTACGGCGCAGGAGAACACGATCGCCGTAGTGAATCACGAACACAGCCAGCCCGCTCAACCCCAACGGAAGACAGTACCCGAACATCTGAAATATCGTTCGTGGCTTGATCGTGAGTTTTCTCGGCGACAGGATAAGCCAGGACATAAAGACAGCCAAGACTGCTGTAGTAATCAGGCCTGTTGTGAGCATGCCAGAGACGCCCATGTGAAATACGGCAAGGAATAGGACGTTCAGAACGATCGAGAAAATGATCTGCGCTACCGTAAGTCTAACAAACAGGGCAGGTTCATTGAAGGCCCGGACGCAGCTGAATCCCGCTTCAACCGGTAGAGAACAAGCGAGGGCAAGAAAGAGCAATCGGAAATACGAAACGTATTGCGGCGTGCCGAACACCAGCGAACTGAGCAATCCCGCTGCTGGAAGAGTTATGGCGGCTATCGCTATTCCCAGCCCAATCGCGAAAAAAAACACATTTCCGATACACTCGTCCTTCTCGCGCGGCGAAGAGGCGGCGAAATAGTAGTAGAACACGGCGGATCCGACCCGCGCTCCCAGTAGCAAACCGACGATGGTGGTGGTCAGATCGAGCAGCTCCATGACACCGTAATCCGCCGGACTCAGGAAGCGCGTGTAGACCGGCAGCATCAAAAAACTGGCCGCACGCGTGGTGAGGCCGGCTAGTGAGTAGGTTCCGGTCCTCTTTAGGAGTTCACGGTACATTCGATTATGGTTGCCGAATACAGTCGGCCTGAAACACTTTCCCTAGACCGACGCGCCACACGCAGAGTGTTTTCCACGCCCGATGTAGTCGCAGCGCTGAGAGTTTCACGAATCGAAAACGTCTCAGGAGGCAGGTTTGAACCGGCCGCTCTTTCCGGCTTAAGAAATTAGGTCTTACTTGGTCGCGACAATGGCCGCCATCAGCAGGTGGCGGACGCCTGGCAGTTCGGACACATTGGACCAGTAGCCCCAAGGTAGAATACTGAGACTCCGCTCCAGACCGGCGATGAGCCAGATCGGAATTTTGGTGAATCTGCCGCGGATGCCCACATAAGCGTATGTTTCGCGAAATCCAACGCTTCGAAACAGAGGGTCCAGCTCATGGAGAGTGTACTCCCGCATGTGAAATCCGGAAGCCAAGCGATCAAAGTATCGCGAGATGTCGTGTGGACCGCTGAGTCGATTCGGCGTGATACAGATATAGATGCCGTTGGGTGCAAGGACATCGTAAATGTTCCGGAGTTGCTCCACAGCGTCTTCCGGATGAATATGCTCCATCAACTGATAGCTATATGCAACATTAATGCTGCCCTTCGGAACGGGAATATCGGTCCCACTCGAAATCACCAGCTCGAAGTTCGGAGGAGGATCCACGTTTTTGGTGACCTCTAGTGATACCTCCAAGGCGTAAGTCTTCATAACCTCGCGAGCAACGCGTAACGCCAATCGGCAATCACCAGCGCCAAGTTCGAGGAATGTCGTATCCGGTCCCAAAAATGGCCTAAGGAGACGCATTTTGTCTTCCACAATTCTATCGGCCGCGGTGGGATTGATCGGCCGAGTGAGTTGAGGATGATCGAGAACTCTCTGAAAGAGCTCGTCATAAACCATCGCGTAGAGTGACGCGCGCTGGCCTTTGGGTGCTTCCCGCAGTCTGGTTGCCAGCTCCTTCTCGACCTCGTAGTGACGCCTGACCTGCTCTTCTGTGCGCTGATCGTGGCTGGGACGCTTTCTGATCATACTCACGTTAAAGCCGCGCCGATCGATCCAACGACTTCAAGTAACCGTCCCCGGTCAGCTCCCAACTCCGGGCTCTACTGGCATCATGACACCAGTTTGAAGTCAGCATATCCGCTTTTGCCGAATGTGTCAACAATCCTCCAATCGCTCCATCGAGAGCGCCTGCATCCTCGGGTAGACTAAGACGCCCATGATTCCATCCTGAAACAGCTCAGTAATGCCGTCAATACGGAACACTACTTAGTCTTAATATTCTCATTCGGGGGTAGCCGGTTTCCGTCCCATAAAAAAGGCTCCGCTGTAAATGAATTGCGCGACATCGTATCTTCCCACGATGCGATCGAGATATTTAAGCGGAAACAGACCCCATTGATAGACATCCACCAGAACATTAAATAACCTGGTGTTGTTAAAGCAGGTCAGGATAGCCAGGAAATGGGAGAGCATGTCGGCCATTGTCGACGCTGGCCCCCGGTTGAAACCGCACTGGATCTCTTCGAAATCGGCGGCGAGCGCCTTAAGCCCTCCCACGCTGAATCTAAACCGGTCGACGCCGTCCGGAGCGTATCGATAAACAAACGGCGCACTAAGGTAAAGGATTCCTCCCGGCTTGAGGACGCGTCCAAGTTCGGCTACAACTTCGGCCGGGTTGCGTGTATACATAAGTACGCTGACGCAAACTACCGCCGCCACTGAGGCGCTGGCCAGAGGGATGGTATGCGCGTCTCCCATGAGATTCACCCCGGGAGCAGGGATTAGGTCCATGCTGATGACCCGAAGGCGCTCGACCCCTTTCCAGTAACCACCGCCTCTTTGCTTCGCGCCAACGTCCAGGACATAAGCGCCCTCGGCCAGGAAAGTGTAGGGACTGATTCTGAGAGCGTGCAAACCGTAGTTGGTCGAAGGTGGCCGTAGCAACGACCGCAAAGCGCTCATGCCGCAGCCTCCCGCATCTGGGCAGGCGATTGTTTTTTTAAGAACTTGATGGTGTTAATCACTAACTGGCTCCCTCGTGCAGCATCCATACATGGCCAGCGAGTAAATACCCGTCTTCTCTAAGAGATCAGAATACATTCCAGTTAGGGTGACGCGGTGATTGCATGTCGGCTGGCGATGCTACCGGGATCTGTTGGCGCCTTGCAGCTCTGCAAAAAGGGATTGGTATTGAGACGCCATGCGGGCCGCAGAGTAGCGTTGGATTGCTTGCTGGCGCCCTCGCGCCCCTTTCTCCTTCGCCCGTGCTTTGTCCATCGCTTGTATCATCGCCGCCGCTAAGGTCGGCGGATTGGATGGCTCACAGAGCCATCCGCACTCAGCTTCCCGGATAATTTCAGGTACGCCCCCAACCGCCGTCGCCACCACTGGTTTCCCGGCAGCCATTGCCTCTAGTACAGTCAGTGGCAATCCCTCGCTAACGGAGGAGAGAACCAGAGCATCGATTCCCGATAAAAATCCTGCAATGTCACGGCTCCAGCCTCTAAAGACGACCTCTTCAGCCACGCCCAAACTCTGGGCCATCTTCCGCAGCTCGGATTCCAATTTACCAATGCCGAGGATCTCAAGACGGCAATCCGCTCCGCGCTGCCGCAGGATCGACAACGCTTGCAGCAAAGAACTGTGGTCCTTCACCGGAACTAGACGGCCGATGCTGCCGAACACAAAAGGGCTTCCGGTATCTCGCGCCGGAACCGCCAGAAGCTCGTCGAGCTCAATGCCGTTGTCGATCACACAAGTCCGCTTTTGCGAAACTTTTACGCGGCTGCGGATGGCATCGTTCACAGCCTCGCACACGGAGACGACTTTATCCGTAAGGCCGCACGCGGCACGGTACAGCGCGAATGCCCAACGATGCATATACAAAGTACTAATGCCATGAACGGTTTGTACCACAATTGGAGAGCGGGTCTGCAGCGCCGCTAGGACGCCGTAGTGATGAACCAATGGGTTATGCGTATGGATCACATCTATCTCGCGGCTCTTCACGTAGCTGACCAGCTGTCCTAATGCCCGCGGGCTGAAGCCGTCGTCCTTCTGAAATTCAACCAGTTCCACTCCGCCGTGCTCGAGTCGCTCTCTTGAAATCGGCATGCGTCCCAAATCGCGAAGGCAGACAATGGAAACGCTGTTCCCCTGCGCCTGCAGAGCGAGGGAAAGCGAGGACACGACGCGCTCAGCGCCACCATCATTCAGCCGATTGATCAGCTCCAGGATGCGCATGGCTACTGTCCCTTAGCCGGCTGAACCGCCGCGCCCCGCTTTACGGCGGTTGGGTCCCCGGCCGGCTGCCGAAAACGATTCCTGGCGGATCGAATCAATGTTTTCGCGCATTCTTTTTTGACCTGCCAATCGATGGGCGCCGCGGCCGGAGAAAATCTCTCGATAATCGTGAGCCCGTCTTGGCGGAGAAGAGATCCCATATTTACGCCGCCGCGGTTCATGAGAAGCGTGGTGTAACCCAGATCCCGGACGACTCCAAACGTATCCATGTTGCAGTGCCGGGTTTCACCGAAGGGCAAGGCGAAGACTTTGCTAGTCTGAATGCCCGGCACTTTTTCGAGACTCCGTTTACAGGCCAAAACCTCCTCTAACTGGCGTGAGCGAGAGAGTGAAGACAGAACATAGTGACTATGGCTGTGATTGCCGTACCAAACCAATGGGTGGCGGACGAAGCAGGATTCGTCGTCAAAAAGATGGTTCTCCAGCGTCACGTTCCTCGAGCGAAGTACCGCGTCGATTCGCTCCACCAACTTTCCGCTGTCATAGCGAGGCTGCTTCCAGGCCTGATAGTAATCGTTATTTTCCACGCTAGCGTCGTCGACCTGCTTAGCCAATCCCTGGCGGATAATGTAAACCACCTTGTGCCGCCAGTGAACCGATCCCTGGAGTGTGCTGGTATTGACGAATATTGTGAGTGGTATGTCTAGGGAGGTTAGAACTGGAAGAGCGTGCCTGATCACGCCCTTATAGGCATCGTCAAAAGTCACGGATGCGAGTCCGTTTAGACTTCTTGCTTTGCTTAACTCATCAACAGGAATAAACTGAAAATGCCGCTTTAGCGCGCTGAGTTGCTCGTAAAGAGATTGCGGGTCGATATTATCGATGGACTCGACATTGGGCGGCGCGACAGGATAACACGCATGGTAGGTCAGCACAGGAGCGCACAAGTGCGGCGGCAAACCCTGTGGTACGATACGTAAAATCGATGATTTCGCAAGAGCGCCAAGCGTCATTGCTGCCAACCGGGGCCAGTGCATTGAAGTTGAATACCCCTTGCCAGCCCGACACGGGCCCGTGAGAGTTGAAGCAGCATGGTAAACGGCGGAGCGGTCATCCTACTTGCCTATTACTATCCGCCGGAAAACACCTCGGGCGTTCAGCGCGCTGTACGGATAGCCAAATATTTGCCCTGTTACGGACACAAATGTTACGTTGTCTGTTCGAGCCACAAAGGCGAAGACTCCTCTATACAAGATGTGTTCCACGTGCCCAGCTCGGCCACTCAAACGCCGGGCGCAGATCGGTTCGCCAAGCTCGCGGCGTGGACCCAGAGAATCTTTTTTCCGTACAACGAACAACTGCCCTGGGTGCCCCATGCCCTCGCCGCATCACGCGCCATCTTGACACGCGATTCCGTGCAAGCAGTCATTTCAACTTCCCCACCTGTGGCGGGTCATTTGGCTGCCCTGCGCCTCAAACAGCGGTATGGGCTGAAATGGCTGGCGGACTTCCGGGATCCCATTTTGGGCAATCCCAACCGCTCCAGGCGGTGGGCTCGTCCGTACGATGCGTTTCTCGAAAGGTTTCTCCTCCGCTACGCCGACATCGTCACAACCGTGACCGACGCTTCTGCGGCTGAGCTGTGCCGCAAGTATCCGTGGGCGGCTGGCAAAATCCAAGTCGTTTGGAATGGATACGATCCGGAAGAGGCTTTCGGCCCTTTGCCAATTCCGGTTCGTCCGTACAGACTGCTCTCTCACATCGGAGTGTTGTATGCTCTCCGCCATCCGAATGCGCTCATGGGTTCTCTGGCTCGCTTGATCCGCAACGGCGCCCTTGACTCTGGTGCATTCAAGTTGCGGTTTGTAGGGCCCCTGGAGGCGCCAAACACTTTTGTACAGAATCCTGCGGTGTCCGCCCTGCGCGAACATGGATGTATCGAGATTCAGGGTGAGCTCGTGCCGCGTTCCGATGCCATGCGCGAAATCGCCACGGCGGACTGTCTGTTGTTGATTGATATTGTCAACCTTTCGGGGGCTGGGTATACGGTCCCTGCCAAGCTGTACGATTACATTCGCGCTGGAAGACCAATTCTGGCTATCACCCATCCGAACTCTCCGGTCGAGCGAATTCTAGCCGGGTGCGGCCTTCCTTATGTTTGCTTGTACCATCACGATCCTGATGCCCTCGTCGACCAAAAACTGCTCGGCTTCTTACGACTTCCGTCGAGGCCGGTTTCGCCGAGCGATTGGTTCGTAGAGCAGTTCGATGGCCGGCGCCAGGCAGGTAAGATTGCCGCGTTACTGAACGCCCAATCTTCCCAGCCGGCTTTCGAGGCGGGTTAGACCGTCGGAATACGATCGGATTCGCCCGGTCAATGTTGTCCTCGGGTTTATCAATGTTTGACGGCTAGAAGCAAGCTATCAATGGTGGCAAGATCTTCGTTTGAAAATTTGCGGAAGCGCTCCTGTAGCCGCATCTGTGGAAGACAGCGCAGAGATGCCTCATCCACCTTGTGCTCTTCGCGAACCAGGCGGAAGCCGGCCTTGTGGAGCATCTCGATGTACTCCGGATGTCGTAGCCTGTTCTGATAGTTGAGCGAATGAATATACGTCCAACGAAAGAACGAGTCCGAGTACTTTAAGAAGTTTACCCGACTGAGACTCTTGTCATTATGCTCCCAATGGTCGGAATGGTCGACCGAGTGGCACGCCACCCCCCCAGGCTTTAACATGCGGTATGATTCCTGAAAAATGTCCTGAATCACGCCGGGCGGAATGTGCTCAAGACAAGCCCTAGAGGTGACTACATCCAAAGAAGCGGCAGAGAAATTCAGTTTCCGGCAATCGCAGGGTGCCATGTAGACCAGATGCATCTCTTTGAGCCGGTCCTCCATTGAGGTGCCGGGATCTTCCCGAAGCGCATGATCCAGGACTTCCGGATCGATCTTGAGTCCATCCAAAATCACCCGCCTCTGGGTGCGGAGGCTGTGCAGCGCGGCTGTGAATGTGTCTGGACGAAGGAGTACGTTCAGGTCGGTTAGAAAGACTTGAGAAGCGCCGCTGAGGGAATAGAGCAACGGAATCATCGGCTGCCAACCGCTGCCGATCTCCAGAACGGAGGCCCCTTTAATCGGCAGGAACCCACTCACCCATTCCACCTGGCGGAGCCCCTGGGCAATGGTATACATGTCTTGGTCGAGGTTGGGCTGGTAGGGCGATATACGATCCTTAAGCCGTCTCAGCTTCGCCTGAAACGGCAGGACTGCCTTCGCACTATCGATCACACATTTAGCTTGCCAACGCATGCAGCCCCCTAAGCCGAGACTCCCATCTTGCACTGCCGGCCAGCAGTAATCTCAACGCCTCCATTAGGTTGTTTTCATCCCTTCCCATCCCGAGCGGTTTGGCTGGCGCCCCTGCTCCATCGTGCTCCACTTGACAATAACGTTACTTAGCTAATTGTACGGTGGTGGTGCCCACGGATTCGACTATCCAGCCGCGCGTCTTCGTGGTTACGGTAAAACTCCAGTTGATTTTCGAGGAGCCGAAAATGTACCCATTACGATTTCAAGCCCAACCCCAATATCACCCCCACTCGCGTTCTCTAGCCGCCTGGGCCGGTAAAATGAACCCCAGGCGCCTTGCGAGGCGGGTTAGACCATCGGAGATACCATCAGAAGGGACACCATCCGGAAGCGGAGGATGTTAGCTTCCAGCGCACGCGAAGTTCACGGACCGGTCCTGCAAACTCCGCCCAAGCTGGCCGTTATGACCCGTTGAACATCTACCAAGTCACAGCGTCCGTCCCCATTAAGGTCAAACGCAGGAGTACACGAGCTCATACCCAGCGCGGTGTTCACTGAAAACTGAACATCAAGAACATTCACAGAACCGTCCCCATTAACATCGCACGCCGACGACGGTCCATTAGAACCACCAATGCGCAGTTCGGCGAAGTTTCGTGTGTTGTCAGTGGCGATGATCGTCCCGCCTGGAGCGGCGTAACTGCAAGGCCCCGAAGTTCCATTCAGTGTGAAGTTGAAAGCGTCCACCACCGTGACCACTCGTGACCCGTTAGCATTGGCGCACACGCCGGCGATGGTTACAGCGTCTCCGGTTGTCAAGAAATGTTCGACTGTGGTGGAGAGTTGAATCGCGCTGACGGGAACCGTGGCGGTTACCGCGGGCATTCTGGGGCGGATGGCGACATACATGGTAGGCGCACGAGCCACCACCGGAGTACTAAAATTGACACCTGTATAGGCTAGGCTGTCCTGCCCTGTCACCGATCCTGCGCTCGTGCCTGTGCTCCATCCGTTGGTGCGCATGGATGAAGTGGCATAATTGACATCGAAGGTGACACCGCCTGGGACCATTTTTGCTGTATTCCAAGATAGATCGTACTTGCTCGAGACAGGGTTGTAAACCCCTGTAATTCCACTCACAAAGGCGTCAGCTCCAGCACTGACCGTATCCAAGGTAAAGGGGCCATATGAGCAGGTAATATACTGTTGTTTCAATTCAGGGGAATTAACCGAACTCCAGTAAAGATGGGTCATCCCGTCGTAATAATGAGCCGGAATGGTCTGTGTAGGCGCATACCACTCAGGATCTTCGCGCCAGTTTGTAAACGGATCTCCCCCGACCTTATGCTGCGCCATCCGATTCATTTCCACGCTAACCCACTCATTAGCCTTGGACGGCGAATTGAAAAAGTGGTAGTAATGCTGGCCCTGCGATCCCGAATTAGTAACCGTGCCGATAGGTTCGCGAACATAGGTTCCAACCTCTAACCAGTGCTGCCCGGTTGTGCCACCCGCATAAGCGGCAACGTCAACTGAACACTTATAGCTGAAGCGCATCCGGTTTATGTTGATACTGAAGGCTCCACTTTTGATGTACGATTGCATCCGCGAAGCGAGTAGATCATAGCAGGCTGAGGAATCGCAACTGAGCGTGCTTAACCAAAACCCTAGCCCTTGGGGATCGCTGGGGGGGAAAGGCGGTACACCGGCATTAGTATTGCAGACAAGAGCGCCAGGGGTTGGCACCGCGCAGATCGTGGGTCCCTTATTAGGTTGCCCGGGCCATAAACAGTTGGAATAGTTTGCTGGATTTTGATGCGAAGCGTCGCATGAGTACAGTACATTGGTGTCAGCGTTCTGTCGGAAGGTGGCAAAGTCGTCCAGAACCACCGGCTGGGCAAAGGCGGCCCGAATCCCAACAGATATAGCCAGCGGGAGCAGGATTCTCAGTATAAACTTCACGTTTCTCCTCTGCCAGCTAATCGGCTCTATTCATCGAATTCTTTACTGGTCTCGGGAAAAGTCCTTTCATTTACTTGAACAGCCCGGAATCAGCAACTTGCAGGGGACGATTTTGGCTGTTTTACGTCTTTCTCCGCTACCTCTTTAAGGTTTGAGTTGGGCTACGCCTGCCCCGATTTTACCTTGGTAGGCTGGCAGCGGCGGGTCCGATCTTTCCGGCGCGCAATGCTCAGAATCCACTAAACCTTCTTTGTGGAATGATTCCTAAGCGTGCACCGACTCGACTTGATCGGAATCGTATTCTGCCAGCGCCTGTTTATCTTGTTCATCCTTCCGCTGCCCGATGAGTTCACAGGATCCGGCGCACATGAGCAAGATATAAAGCAGATCCATTCGCTGGCATGAGTAGAACGTGGCCCCAACTGCAAAAATGGTTAAAGAGGTCGCGAGAGCGCTAGCCATGGCCGCGAATTCAGTGTCGTCCGGCTTCGACCGGCGCCGTAGGCGCATGATCGCTCCCAGCAGAGCGGCACAGAAGAGAAGGAAGGCCAAAGTGCCAGAGTCTACAAGGATTTGCAAATACGTATTGTGCGCGACATGGCCGTTATCGGGAGCCCCGTAGTTTTGAGCGATCGCGGCGTAATTCAACCCGCCGAATCCAACCCCCAGAAACGGATGATCCATCCATACGCCATATGCGGCGTGCGCGTGTGCAATTCTGGAAGCGGCTGAAGCTTCTTGCTCCGGCGCACGCAGCGTGGACATTCTTGCGGTGTATGCGTCATGCACCAGATAGATCGCGCCGCTCGCGAGAGCGAACAGGAATAAAGCCGGCGCGAGCTTACGCTTGGCCTTTCCCAGTAGCAGTAAGATGCCCGCTGCCAAAGCGATCGATCCTCCGCGCGATCCACTCATGACCACACCAGAAATACATCCCCCAACGATCGCAAAGAGGACAAGTTTCAACGTCTTGTTGGATGTGAGGAGCCGGCAGTACCAGGCGAGCGGAATAACCGTCGCAAATGCTAATGCCAGAAAGTTGTTGTCTTCCAGCATGTACCCAAAGCTCGATGAGGAAAAGTCTGCGCCACCATTCAGTACGCCGAACAACCCAAACTTAAGCCCCACAATTCCCAGAGACAGCGCAATAACGAAGAGAAGCTGTCGAAGGTCTTTTTCCGTTTGGATCAGCACGGGGATCAGGAACAGGATCGCGAGGTTTCGCACATAGTAGGTATAGCGGTCGATATCCAGATCCGGCTGGATCGCGAAGGCAATCGACAGTCCCACAGGAATCTGGAGCAATAACAGAAAGCGGATAGTGGGAGCACGTAGAATCACTCCGACTTGAGAAAGGTACCAGACGCTCCCTAACAGCGAACAAATCGCAAATACCAGTGACAGGGGATATTTCACTTCCACGAACGCAAGAATATCGGGGCGCATCAGCGAATACCATATGTACCCGAACATCCCGATTTTAGGCCGCACAAGTGCCGTAACACATATCGCCAAGGACACACAAAGAAGAATGGCTTCGCGTATTCCCATCTAGTGCACCATCCCGCTTGCGCCGCAAATTTCGTAAAAAGCGTTCGACTGGGGCATTTATCGTTCCCTCTCGAGGGCCCGGTTGGAGGCGCTAGATCCGCGACTCCCCAGGTCAACGTTTTGGTAAATGCCGAGGAGACAGAGTTCAGGGTAGTGCATCAGAGCAATATGTAGAACCTTTTGAAGGCAGAGTTCTGCGAATTGCAACCACCGCCACCTCCCCAAAATGCTGCAGTCATCCAAGTATGCGAAATGGGTCTCGGCGAACCCGCCCGAAACAAAGTGCTCCGTCAACGCTCGTCTCGTATTCATCCGGTAGTAAACCGGAAAAGTATCCTCGGGTTCCGTCTGCCAAAGTACGCTCTTTATCGGATGGTGCAAATGAAAAGGAACCCACCGGGCTAGAGTTCCGGCCAAAGACCATTTATAGACTGTATAGACGATTACACTTCCGCCGGGCTTGCAAAGGCGAGCCAGTTCCGCTATCAGTTCTCGCGGTTCTTCGACATGCTCCGCCACCATCCTCAGAGTGACCAGGTCGTAGCACGCATTTCCGGGACAATCACGGACTGTACCCTTAATCCGTTCAGCTACAAAGGGGTTCTGATCCAAAGTGTCGTCGGGGTCCACGCCGGTCAGGCGCCGGCATCGTGACGCCAGCGCTCTGGATAACGATGAGTTGCTCGGGAACAAATTCCGGCCGCAACCCACATCGAGCCATCTGGTACTCGAGTGAACGCGTTGTTCGACGGCCGCTTCATAGAAATCGTCCGGGGTGAAGTAATGGAAGCGCCTCCGCAAGCGAACTCGCCAACCCGTAAGCGCAACATCGCCGTACTTGGCGGTCCAAAAGCGCTCCATATCGTATCTTCGGAAGGTCATTCGTTACAATCTGCCGCGCCCGCCATAAGGGATGCTGAAAATCGGATGCGGATCATCCGGTATTTCTCCTCGCATGGAAAACCTCGCGCCGAACAGCGGCAGGGGCGTTGACGCGGAAATCGTCAGAGACTGCGGCCGGATTGCCGAAAACGGATTTGAGTTATCCGCAACAGGCTCCACGGCATAAACCAAAACTGGATGGGGCACAGTAACCACTGCTGCCTGACCTCCAGGAGTTCTACGCGATCCAGCGCCAGTATTGCCTAGTGAGAAACGTTTTTCAACCAGAATGAATAGAATTGCCGATGTCGTTAGGGTTGCGGCAAATACGACCGGGCCCATCGCCCAAATCAACAGATCGCTATCCGCAGCAGGGGACACAAGTAAACTTAACACGAATGCCGCAGCATTGATTGTGATCCCATGAACTAGATAATAAGAATAACTCATATTCCCAAGCCATCGGAGAGGAGTGAAGCTGAAGATGTTGGCTAGAAAACCAGGCCGCCCAAAGGCAAGTAATATCAGCATTGAAAACGTGGGCCACAGCAACCCAATCTCGTAAAGCATCGGCACTCGCACAATGCCCGGAAACAGGTTTCCACTTATATGCTGTTGTCTTATGAGACACACTAAAACCAGTGTGCAGACTAAGGCCAAGGCGACCAGGCATTCGACGCCGGAACCTAGGCGGCCTTTGAGTCGCGTATTGTTCAAGAGTTCGTAGCAGACAATACCGCTTACAAACATCACTAAGCGAAGGTTAAACGCCCCTCCAATCATAGTCAGGGGACGTGTGCCAGTATAAAAAATCCCACAGGTGACCACATACACGACAGCGATCCCACACCAGAAAAAAAGCCGGATCTTAACACTGAGGAGCCGCATGCGGGCTAAAAAGAGTAGGATTGGCAGCGTGAGATAAAAGAAAAACTCAAAGCTAAGCGACCAACTCACTGTCATGATTGGCATGATCGAAAACAATCCAGGCAAGAGTAGAAGATTCTGACCTAGGTACACCATGCTCGCGGAGACGCCTTGCGGAAACCTGGATTGTTGCGGAAGCAAAACCGATAGCGCCAGATAAACGCCAAGTACAGCGAGAAACGTTGGATAGATCCGCGTCGCTCTTCTGCGCACGAAAGGAAAATAGCTGAATTCGCGTTTCCGAATCAGGGCACCGTATATTAGGTATCCGCTGATCACAAAGAACAGGTCTACTCCGGAATGGCCAATTTTAGCCAATGCATCCAGGAGCATAGCTGTAATTGAGCCAGGTCGTGCGTAGGCTTTAAACCCCTCATTGAAATGCACAAAAAACACAAGCAACACTGCCGCTCCCCGGAGTCCCTCCATGGGAACGATACGACCGGTGGTTTCGGACACTTCGAAAATATTCCCCAGCTTGCTTCTCAATGGCTTGCCCATGGTAACTCAGATGAAGTCTATGGCTTGAACTTGGCTTGAGGGTCGCCAGCGCCCATCTACGGTCCGCGTCTGGCTAAGGTCGAAGCAAATCAACTCTTTGGCTGGGCCGATAGGGTGCCGTCGCCTCCGGCAGCCGCCTCGGCCGGCGCAAATAGCCAAAACTCTTCGTTTTGCAGCACGGCCGCAATGCGTGCTCGCATCTCCGCGTCCGGTGTGCGGTAGCCATTGACAATCTCGCGCAACAGCGCCTCGTGAATTCCGACAAGCTGGCCTAGCATTGGCGGATCCATCGGCAAAACGCCGTTTTCGCGGTCGAGAGAGGGCGAAATAATACCCAAGACGCGCGCCAGAAGTGTGCAGAACGCTCGCGTCCGCGACGCCGACCAAAATGCGGTTATCAATGTCGAAAAATCCCATTCGCTACGGATCGCCTATACCAGGGCAGGGGCAGTGATGAGCCTTTTTACAATTTCCTACGTGAAACTGAGCGTTTTATCGGGCGGCACCACCGCCCATGTCGCACTGAGCGCGCATACCGTATGGCGAAGATCCAGAGCCATTTCAATACCGCTCCTTCCCACCCAACCCCCGCGAGTCGACCGTGGTTGGATGAGCAATCCAACAAGGAACTCGCGCGTCGTCCAAAGCTGATACCGGAATCCCAGTCATCGACGGCAAGCGCCGTCGGGTTCAATCAAGGACGCCTCGCTAAACGAGATGCCCGATCAGCGGACTGAACAGACTCCCCAACATCCCCACTACCGCAAGCGCGATGTACAGGATTTCTTCAAGCATTAGAATGTTTACTTGGTCCGCGGGCGGGAAGCCACGCTCTTGACCTAAGCTGGAGGGACCAACTCCTTACTGAAAACGCATTTAAGAATCTGAGCGATCCTCGTGTAGCACTCGACGAACTGCTCCATCGAACCGCCGTAAGGGTCTTCGATTTCCAACCGTGAAACTGGGTCCAGCGCCCCGAGGAAATGTATTTTGCAACCGAGGTCTGTAAAACGACTTTCTAAAGCATCCATCGTCCTACGATCGAATACAAAGATCAGATCGGCGGCGTTGATCGCGTCCTGCGTTAACACGCTGGAGCGATGCCTCGCCAAGTCGACTCCAAATCTGCACGCAGCTTCGGCTGCGGCATCCGGCGAAAGGCGTTGCGCTTGAGGGAAATAACCCGAGCAGGAGGCAGTCAAGCCCGGTGGAGCGATGTTCCGCAATACCGCGGCCGCAAAGGGGCTCCGGCAGATGTTGCCGTAGCACACGAACAGAATATTTCGACTTTTTCGGATTGCTTTGAGCGCTCGCTGCTGTTTCCACTTACGAAACTGGGATGCCCGCTTCGTAATTGCGAAAGTCTTGTCGCGCCAAAAACCTCGTAAATCACCTAACGCCGGTCCGGGGTCATCCAAGGTAAAAGTGTCGCTCCGCTCCCGCAAACGCAAGAGATTCACGATCTCCGCCGCCACTTGCAGCCCCGGAACCGTCAGCGCGCCGCTATTTCGTTCGCGGAAGTTGGCAATCATCCATTCCAGGTCGGTACTCCAATGACGCGAATATAGGTTCGATCGGTATTTCTGTGGAAAATCGGTCCTGCCTTGACACATCATCTGGTACAGATAGTAAGGAAAATCCAGACCTGCTGCGACTGATAGCGGCAGGGATCCCCAAAAACGCGCATTTATCTCGATGAGTACCCACGCGCCGGTTTCCTGGTTGTGCTTCCATTCAACCATAGCGATGCCGGTATAATGCAGTGCCCCCATGAGACGCTTGGTGACATCCAACATTCCGGGGTGGAGAGCCACACTCTTGCGGTAGGAGCTTCCACCCCCTGCTAGTGGTTCATGCACACGTTCGTGCTGAAATGCCGTTAGAAGCGTCCCGTCCTTGCACAACACTTCGACGCCAACGCCCGTTCCTTCGAAGTTTTGCTGAACCAGGATGTTGCCGTCGCCAAGCATGATTTCAGCGCAAGTCGTCAGGTCCTCTGGCAGATCTATCCTTCGCACTACCTGCCGGACTAGCGGGTTTACGATTGACGACGACGTCTGGGGTTTTAGAATCAGGGGGAAACCGAACTCCCGTGCCGCGTTCGAGGCATCTTTCATCGAGCAAATAGTCGCCTGCCTGGGCAGTGGTATTCCAAGCTCCTGCGCTAAGAGATAGGTCTCGGCCTTGCTAGAGCATACCCGATAAACATCATCAGGGAGGAGTTGAATTCTGCTTTCGTTCTCGATCTGGCGCCGATGCATTTGCAACGGGAGAATCGTGCCATCTGTGCATGGGAGAATCAATTCGAAACGCTCATCTCGAATGAGCGCGTTCAAGGCCTTCAGCCAGCTGTCATCGTCAGAACGGTACTCCGGCAGTTGATGGCGGGATCGAATATACCTCGATTTCAAGGCCGCCGACTTCAATGGACACCAAGCTACATGAACTTCTAACCCCTTACGTCCTAACGATCGAATCACCGCAAGGAAGCTGCGAGTATCTTCGCCCAGGACCAGGACTTTACCAACTAGCGATCCTGAAGCTACACCTGATCTTCGGAGCGTATCGGTGTCGGGTCCGGCCATGACTTGCATCAGAGCCCCTCGGCAGCCGCAATCTCTGGAGGCGGGGAGTTAATGGACCATGTGAACATCTTTGGCATAGTCATGGAGCAAGCGAAAATCGGATCGAGAGCGTTCGTGGGAGCTACCCTCCGGATGTTGTAAGGACTTGCATTCTCCTGAAAATTCCCTCCTGTGCGAAATGAGAATGCCCCCTCGTAGCCGCATTCGTGCGCTATCCGCATAGTTGCAGCGCTGAAGCAGCCATATCTCCCGACCGGATAGGCGATAGTTCGAATACGCGTTCCCAAGCGTTGTTCGAGGACTCTCTTTGATTCTCTCATCTCCCGGCGCTGCGTTCCCTCGTCGATGGTCGTGAGCACGGGATGCGTGTGGGTATGCGAACCTATTGCAACACCTCCCTGCGCGGCGTCCCGAATGTGCTGCCACGTCATAAACTGGCTCGCTTGCAGCTCAGGGTCCGGAAGGGAAACCTCACACGCCTCAGAAAGTTTCTCGATCAGCTTCTCCGTTTCGCTACTCCGCCGCAGCTTCATCCAACTTTGCAGCATCTCAATGGTTGCACTTGCCTGAGGCCCGAGAGGTAACGTCTTGCCATCGATCGTTCCGAACGGCTTCCTTGATTTCTTTACCAAGTAAGAAATTAGATCCCACCAACCGAGCCGCCCTGAGTCGATCAACCCAGGACACACGAAAAAGATGGCGGGAACGGAATTACCCTTGAGCACGGGGAGAGCCAGTGTGTAATTGTCGCGATAGCCGTCGTCAAACGTGATGGCCACGCATCGGTGCTTATATTTTGACCGCCCTCGAATGGCTTCGAGTATCTCGCCTTCGGAGACGACGTCAAAATTCTCTTTGAGCCACTTCACTTGGTGGTCGAAGCTTAGCTGTGTGGGTCCCAACACACCTTCGTCGAACATCGCTTCATCGCCCGCCGTATCGGGCCGGATTCGATGGTAGGCCAGAATCACTAGGCTGTTGCTCTGAAGTTTAGACACATATTTAAGCAACCCTAGGTGGACTACGGCGGACGCGAGGAGTTCTTTCTTGCTTCGAATCAATATCGAGCTCCTATCGCTGAACATGAACGGGGGCAATATAATTCAGGCGCGTTCAGCTTGGCAATCTGTCGATAGGTTGAGGCGAATTGCTCCTTCGGGAATCGTCTCGAATTCAGAGCGTAGCTGTAATTGAGCCAGGTCGTGCGTAGGTTTAAAACCCCTCATTGAAATGCACAAAAAACACATGCAACACGGCGGCTCCCCCGAGTCCCTCCATGGGAACGATCCGACCGGTGGTTTCGGACACTTCGAAAATATTCCCCAGCTTGCTTCTCAATGACTCGCCCATGGTAATTCAGATGAGGTCTATGGATTGAACTTGGTCCGAGGGGCGCAAGCGTCCGCCTAAGTCGGCGGCTGGCTCAGGTCTCAGTATCAACTCTTTGGATGGGCCGATAGGATGCCCTCGCCTCCGGCAGCCGCGTCTCCCGGTGCAAACAGCCAAAACTCGTCGCTTTGCAGCACAGCCGCAATGCGTGCTCGCATCTCCGCATCCGGTGTACGGTAGCCATTGACAATTTTGCTCAACAGCGTCTCGTGAATTCCGACCAGCTGGGCTAGGCGATTCTGCCGCATGCCGGATTTCCACAAATGCAGTTTCAGATTCGGATACATACCGCCCTCGTTGGCTCTTGAATCCGTTCAACGTCCCGCGCGTCTATTTCCGCGGCAATTGACCGCGATAGCAGCGCTACGGAAACGACAAGCCGAGTCTCATTCTTTACTCGCACTAGGAAGCCTTCCACGCCCCTAAGCGCGCCTTTCCGCACTCGCACCCGCTCCCCGACCCGCAAGAACGGGTGCGTATAGCAAGGCAGGGCGGACCGCAGTAAGGAACGAACCGTTTCTATCTCGTGTTGTGGCACGGCTTCAATCGCACCCGATTGACCGAGTATCCTGACGACTCCGGCCGTTCGAAGGACCGCAATTCGAGCTTCTGGACAATCGTAAAATCGCGTAAATAGATATCCCGGGAAGAGCGGCAGGTCCAACTTCTGTTTGCGGTCCTTCCATTGGCGCACTTCCTGATACGAAGGGACATAATTTTCGATTCCCTTCGCGCTGAGTTCTTCGGCAATCCGCTTCTCAAAATTAGACCGTGTGTGGACAGCATACCAACGGTCGTCATCTTCGAGATATTCAACTGCATTCGAGTAGAACGCATTGTTAACCATCATATATAGCTCCGCCCTTTTCCTTACAGTGACGGCTTCTAAACAACTGAATCAAAACGACTTCTTATGCTTTAACTATAATGCCAGAAATGCTAAAACCCAAGGCCTTCATGGAAAACCGAGGCCTTAATAGCGATAGCCGTAATAATTATCCCGCTTTGTCAAGAACCAATCCTCAACACAGTTCAGGATGATGCCGATCATTTTCTCCGCTGGAACACTTTTAAGAGCTTTTTCGCAAACGGATCTGGCCGTATGGTCCGGCCGGACAACCACAATCACGCCGTCGCAGACCGCCTGGATCAGGGAGTAGTCCGCCACCGCCTGCATCGGCGGGGAATCGACGATAATGTACCGGAACTGCTTGCGTAGCCTGGCGCTAAGGGAAACCCATGCCGCCGAATCCAGCAATTCAGCCGGATTAGATTGACTCGCCCCTCCCGGCAAAATGTAAAGGTTCGGCAGTTGTTCTGTATGAATGATTGCGTCTTCCAAGGCGCACTTGGCCGCCAGAAGATCCGTCAGGCCCGGCGTCTCGGAAACCCCGAGCAGCGTGGCGATCGACGACCTCCGGATATCCCCATCGATCAGTAATACTTTGCCTTCTGTTTTCAACGATAGCGCCCCAGCCAAATTGACCGCAGTGATGCTTTTGCCATCCGCGGGGCCAGCGCTCGAAATAACCATCATGCGGGGTTGCAGCGGATGTTGAAAGATCTTGGTGCGGATCATCCGGTATTCCTCGCTGGCCCTTATTGACTTCGTGTCGAACGGCAGCAACGGCGTTGACGCGGAGATCTTCAAAGATTGGACCTGGATTGCCGAAAACAGATTCGAGTCATCGGCAACAGGCTCTGCGGCATAACCAAAACTCGATGGGGCGGCGGAGACCGGCGATGTCTCGCCGGCTGGCCCCCGCAATATCGCGGACGGAGCTTGTATCTCGAACATTGGAATCGACAGTGAGCCCCCATCGATTGCCTGGATTACCGACTCCTGTATGTCTCCCCGTTCTTTTTGTAACGCCTGAAATATCTTGCTCATGCTTAATCCGCTCCCAAGTGAACCCACCCTAGCCTGCCGGCCCATCTTGCCCACAAAGACGGTCTGGACTTTACACCGTTGTAACGTTCCAGCGTTAGCAGTAGGCCCGTCATAGGCGCCGTTGGCATCGGCGGCGGAAGCGGGTTGGCTGCTAACACACTGCGATGAGCGGGTGCTATAGGCGTTGCCGAGGCGGGCTTGCCGTTTGAATCCGCCAATTTGAAGTCCGTGCAAATCTCGTGCACGTGGTTGAAGGTGACGCGAGAAACTTCCTCTCCGAACGCCAACAATAAGGCATTGTCACAGATCACGTTTATTAGTCGCGGAATTCCATGCGACCATTGAGCGATGCCGCGTATCGCTTCTGGCTCGAAGGGCGCCGTTTGTTGCCCACCTGCCTTGTTCCAGCGGTATTGGATATATTGTTCCACTTCCGAGGATAGTGGCTTGAGCTCGAGCCTTACGGCAATGCGCTGTTTGAATTGCCGGAGGTCAGGACGTTCCAGAAGCTGGCTTAACTCGTTCTGCCCGGCCAGCACGATCTGGAGAAGCTTTTGATTGGTTTGCTCGAAATTGCTCAAGAGACGTATTTCTTCCAGCACTTCTGCGCTTAACTTGTGCGCTTCGTCAACAACAAGCACGGAGACCTTGCCCGCGGCCTGCCCATCGAGCAAAAATTGCTGTAATTTCAGAATGCGCTGCGACTTGCTGGCCGGAATATCCGAAAATCCAAAATCAGCCAGGACCATTTCCAGAAATTCGTCAGGTGTGAGCGTCGGATTCAGGATGAGGCTGGACTGGACGCCCCCACTCCCCGGGCCCTGCATTGTCAAGTGCCGCAGGACCTTGCTGAGGACCGTGGTTTTGCCTGTGCCGGCATCGCCCGTCAGCAACACGATCCCTTTTCGCGCCAGGATGGCGTACGTCAAGCCGGCTAACACCTCCCTGTGCTGCCCCGTCAACAGAAGGAAGTTCGGGTCGGCTGTCAGAGTAAACGGAGCGCTGGAAAGACCGAAAAAACGATTGTACATATGATCAGAACCGATGCAGAAAAAGGTAAAGGCCCCCAGCGATGACCCCTACCAGCGCAATCAATGCGGACGACAAAATTGCTAGCCGCAGAGTGCGCTTCGAACGGCGAGTCCTCTTGCCGCCAGCCTCCCCCTCCTGTTCCGGGCTCGCCGCGATTTCAATGTACGGCAGACGTCCCAGAACCGGAAAGCGCACTGGCAATTCCCATTCGCCAAGCACCAGGTCCTTTCTCAGCTCGATGCCCAGTCCCAGCGCCAAACCGAGAATCAGTCCCACAGCGCTACCCAATCCGTCGAGCAGCGGTCTGTTCGGCTTAGTGGGCTTGTTGGGGACCTGGGCCGTGTCGAGAATCGTGAACCGTTCAGACTTCTGGCGCCGCTCCATATCGGTCGCCATCTCGGCCGACAGTTTTTTGTCCAGCAGCGACTTGTAGTTGGATTTTGCCATGTCATAGTCGCGCATGACTTTGGCCATTTCCTGTTCGCGCACCGGAAGCTTTTGGATCTTGGATTGATAGATAGCCATCTCTTTCAAGATCTTCTCCTGATCGAGTTTCCGATCTTCTACCTCCTTCGCGGCTGACTCGATCTGAAGCTTCAGTGCCTTCACTCGCTCTTGAGCCTGCTTGAGTTGCAGAGTATTATTGATAGAAGTCACAGTGGGCTTGTCCGGCGCCAAACCCTTTCTTGGAGCCTTCGCAGCTTCAGCCGTACTCTTTGCGGATTTCTCCGCCTCCGCAGCCGCGGCTGCGCTCGCCCCCGATTCCATCTTCGCCTCGAGCTTTTTCATCCCCTCCAGGTCCGCCTGCAAACGCCTGACTTCGGGATGGTTTGGCCTGTACCGTATCAAAAGGAGATCGATGTTGTCCTGGATGGCGTCGGACGCCTTCCGAGACTTTCGGGCCATTTGGTCCGGACCCGCCCCAGTGACGGTAGTCGACTGGCTGTCAGCCTCCGCGCGGCCTACCTCCATTACTGCAGCCAAGGCAGCACCCGTGGAATCCGCCACGCTTAGCGTATTCTCCAGCATGACCTTGTTTTGTTGGGCTCGGTTAATGCCGTCGCGGTTAGCGTCCAGGGCGGATTGGAGTCGGCTAAGCGTTCCGTTCAGGGAGGACTCTTGCTGAGGTAATTCGCCATTATACGCAAGTTTGTATTTGCTGACGCTGGCTTCCAGTTCGTCGAGGGTCTTTTTGGCTTCGTCCAGTTGGCTGCGAATGAATTCTGATGTCCCTTCCGCCTGAACTTCTCTGGTCCGAAGGTTCTCTTCGACGAAAAGATTTGTGATGCGATTCGCTACTTGCGCCACGACAGCAGGATCCTGACCTTGATAGGCCACCCGAAAGGCTCCCGGCCGGTTTCCGGTCCAGCCCTTCTCCAATTGGATCTTGATGTCATTTCGCATGTTTTCCAGAATCTCTTCCGGGACCAGTTTGGCCCTATCCGCCTTGTATAGGCCTAAGTCGTCGATGAGTTTCTGAAGACGAGTTGCGCTCAGGATCTGCTGACTGATGGTCGCCAACCGGTCCTGAAGGTCGGTGCTGACCGTGGACGAGACGTACTTTTCCGGTATCTTTTGGGAGTCCACCAGGATCAGCGCCTCGGCCGACCATGTTGCGCGCATCTGGGAGACATACGCGTAGGTTCCGCCGCTCACAATCACCCAGACGATAAGGACTAAGACCTTTTTTTTCCATAACATCCGGGCGATAGAAAGTGGAGCCAGTTGTTCAAATGCGAAGGGTTTTTCCGATCGGACTGCGGGTGTCAACATTTTGTTTTATGCGCAGCCAATCAATTGCAAAGGTGTGGCCAAAGCAGCTACATGTTTGAACAGGAGTCACATACGGGGAAAGCAAGATCCTGGCAACCGATCGAGAGGATACTAGATATGGGGATTTTGTCCCAAACTGTGGGTGATTACACTCCGGCACAGTCCGTATCCCCCTGATTTAGCGATAAATAGTACCGAAGTCGTAGCCTTAACTGGCCCGGTGATAGGACAAAAAAGAGGCCCGCCGCATGACGAAGGAGATCTATCGAGGAAGATAGGTTCCCAATGACCACCGATAGTCCCTCCCAGCAGCCTCCGACGCCGCACCCAGAAAGGCTCAAGCTGAGAACGGCGCCGAACGCGGTCGGAGGGGTACGCCTGTCATGTTTCCATTTTGAGCTGAAGCCCAGTGGCTGGATCCAACCTATCCCCTCAATACGATCGCGAGCACGCGCTACCGAGAGTTAGCGGACCCTTCATTTCAAAAGGTGTTTCCAATCTCAGTGTCGCCAGTCTGCACGGAGCTAAAGAACACCGCAATTCGCGCTCGTGGTGAAGCCGGTATCCCGGAAAGATAGGCAGGAAGCATACCGCCTGTTCCTAGGCGTTGGAAATTCGCGACATTCAGGCTGTCAATTCCAGTCGCGCCGCCTGACGGAATTGCTTCCGCCGGCGCTAGGGGCGATGATCGCCGTATTCCAGGAGGATCAGGGTTACTGAAGTTCTGAACAATTGCGGGGGTCATCCGCGTGGTGTGCATTCTGTCGGATAATTCGCAGCCAGGGCGGCTTATGGCCCTTTCTTCCGAACTTCAGTTTCTCTTCCCTCTACCACATGTGCCTGGATCCTCTCACCATTGATCAACGTTCAACATCTTCGACCAGCATGCGGAGAATGCTTTTCCGCTCGCAAGATTCGACGCGATGGCGCGCCAGTTCGGCTTCGTATCGTGAACCACCATTGTTGTGAAGGACTCGAGACAAGGGCTCAAGCCTCGCGAGAGATTCATTTATGATGAGAGCGAGGGGTCTGTAGAATGCCAAGCCAAGAACGATGGATAGAGCCGAGGCTCGCTATCATCGCGACCGGGGTGGTAGGAATCATCGTTTACGGATCGCTTTACCCATTTGAGTTTTACGATAACCCTGATGTGCATGGACCGGTTCGCGATCTACTCGCAACCTGGCGTACACCTAGCAACCGTGATGATGCAATCGCCAACATCTTGTTATACATTCCATTCGGCTTCTTTTCAGTTCAATCAGTTCGCCGGCTCCGGACATTCATTCTCGTCTTGCTCGTGGTGTTCGCTGGAACTGCTCTGTCCGTAGCTCTCGAGTTGACGCAACTCTACGATCTTGGTCGCTATTCGACACTGGCAGATGTATATGCGAATACCGCCGGAACGCTACTCGGCGCGAGCGCCGGTGGCATTCTGCGCCAAGAGTTCAGTCTCATGTTAGCGGTTGGGCGGCCCTTCGTGGTTCTGTTGCTTGCGTGCTGGTTCGGTTACCAACTGTTTCCGTATTTGCCGGTGATCGGTCTTAACAAATATTTGACCACCATCAAGCCAGCAGTTTCTGCAGCGGCACTCTCTCGGCTGGATCTCTATCGACACACAATCAACGGGCTCTCTATAGCGCTTATGCTCGAGGCCCTTTTCGGACGAGCTCGAAGCCGGCTGGCGATCCTGCTTCTGGTCCCCGCTGTACTGTTCGCGCGAATATTGATCATCGGAACAGTCCTGTCGGCCGCTGAGGTCGTCGGCGGTGTGCTCGCCGTGGTGGTATGGTGCGCGCTATTATCAGAGCTCCAGATTCGAGCCATCCTGGTGGCTTCGGCGTTTGCGGGGGTCTTTGTGATTCAAAGCCTTAAGCAGTTCCGGTTCGGCGTCACTGCGCGCGCATTCGGATGGATCCCGTTTCGTAGTCTTATGGAGGGCCCACTCGATGTAAGTATTCCATCTTTCTTCGAAAAAGTGTTCACTTATGGAACTTTGATTTGGCTCATAAACCGTGCTGGATGGTCGTTGAGTATTGCTACCGGGCTCGGAGGTTCGCTCGTCCTGTGTATGGGACTCGCTCAGGTTAACCTTCCCGGACAATCAGCCGAAATCACAGACCTCATTATTTTGCTTATACTGGCTGTGTTTATCAAATTGATGGCCGAGGATTAATGACTCGCTGATTATGCTGAAGACTAAATCTTGCTGTTCGCGTTTCAGCTTCGGGTAGAACGGAAACGCTGCGGCTATCTCTGTTCCGACTCAGTGGAAATAGAGAGGGCATTCTACTGTTAAGATAACGGAGAGAACGCGTGAAAAAGAAAGTCCGATTCTGAGGCGGCATTTAGTCGAAGGAGTCAATCTCAGAGGTATGTGAAGGACTGGGGCTTCAACCGACGGTCTTCTACCGTTGGCAGAAGGAGTCCTTTGAGAACGGGGCCGCGGCTTTTCAGCCAAAGGCTCGATCCAACCACCAAGCCGAGCAGGAGCGCATCGCGTACCTGGAGAAAAAGATCCAGACCAAGACAAATCCTTGGGCCGAAGCGCGCGCCGTCAGGTTCTTGACTTGGCTAGCCTCATCCGATTCGCCGGTGACCGCTTCGCCGAAAGTTGCTCCCGGAGGAATTGCCGACGGAGCATCGCACGAGTCGTGCGGAATGTGTGCACCGGGTCGGCATTCGTTCCGGAGGTGTTCGCGACTGCGCTCCGAAAAGTGTTAACAGATTGCTAACAAGACCCGGAAACCGGTCGGCATCCTCAAACACATGGCCCTCGCATGCTATTGATTCTTAGCAAAAACACTATGCATCCAGGACCAAGTATCGAACTCATAACCCAAAGGTC
>WNFJ01008901.1_pt3 | contig 31514 bp, 31 predicted proteins | sample 5400461 | NCBI WGS metagenome assembly WNFJ01 (sample SAMN13153349, study PRJNA577476) | soil metagenome | isolation source: 115 cm saprolite on Douglas fir-dominated hillslope | place: USA:California | collected 2013-09-17
AGAACGGCGTGGGGAAGGGAAGCGGACGAAGCATCGAAGGATTGAACTTGGTCGAAGCGCTGAATCGTTGCGCTGACAGCCTCGACAAATATGGCGGACATGAAATGGCGGCCGGGCTGGCGGTGCGGCAGGAAAATTTCGATCGTTTTGCCGAAGCGTTTCGGAGCAACGCGCGCGAGCTTCTTTCTGAGGAAGCTTTGCAACCCTGCCTAAGATTGGATTATGAGCTCGCGTTCACTGACATCGACGTCGAATTTCTGCGCTGGCACGAAATGTTGCAGCCGTTTGGAAATGGAAATCCGCAGCCGCTTTTCCTTGCGCGCGAAATCGAGCCAGTCGCGTCGCCGCGCGTCGTGAAGGAAAAACATCTTGTTTTTCGTCTGCGTCAGGGCGATCGCCATCGCCGCGCAGTTTATTTTGACGGGATGGCAAATCAATTGCCGCCGCCGCCGTGGGATATCGCATTCCGAATTCGCGCGGATGAATATGGCGGCGAGACATTGATTGCCATGCACATTGAGGCGGTGCGGGCAGCGGAACGCTGCAAATGTGATCAGTGATCAGTAAACAGTGAACAGCCTGAAATCACCTGAGCGATCACAGATCACAGATCACGGTTCACCAGCAACTTCAAAATCACCGCACCCGAGCGTTGCAATTTCGCAGTCGCTCGAGGAGTTAAATTGGATCCCACGCCCGAAACTTCTCGCACTGCGGCGTCTCGGGATTGAGACAGTAGAAGATTTGCTTACTCATTTCCCTCGCCGCCACGAAGATCGCACTGAGTTCCCGCAGTTTCCACGCGAGGAAAGCGACGTTCCCGTTTGTCTTTGCGGCGAGGTGATCAAAACTTCACTGCGCCGTTTTGGCGGATGGAAGAAAATTTTTGAGGCCACGCTGCAAGAATCGCAGGCCAATGCTTTGAGCGAGCCGCTGGTGTGCCGCTGGTTCAACCTGCATTACGTGCAGAAGATGATTGTGACCGGACAACGCCTGGTTGTCTTTGGCAAGCCGCGTCTGCGAGGAAAGCGGATTTGCACGGATCATCCGGAGTTTGAGGTCATTGAGAACGATGAGGAAATATCGATCCATTTTCGCAGGATCACTCCAATCTATCCCGCCACAGAGGGTCTTTCGCAGCGCGTCTTGCGCAGCATGGTTTATCGGCTTTTGAATGAGGTCACTCCCGCGCCTGCGGGATTCGAAACATTATTGCCGCGCGCGCTCTTGAACGGTGACATGACCCGCGCGGCGGCGATTCGCGCAATCCATTTTCCCAACGATTGGCAGGAACGCGATTCCGCGCGAGAGCACTTGGTGCTTTCTGAATTTTTTGCCATGCAGATCCTGATTGCATCGCGCCGCACAAACGCATCGATTCGCGTCGGCCAGGCACACTGCGCGCCAGGCGCGCTGTTGTTGGACAAATTTCTGAAGTCGCTTCCTTTCGAACTGACGGGTGCGCAGAGAAAGGTTATCGAGGAAATCCGGCGCGATCTGGCGGCGAGCCATCCAATGAATCGCCTGCTACAGGGGGACGTCGGTTCAGGCAAAACCTTGGTCGCGATAGCGGCTATGCTTCTCGCGGCTGAAGCCGGATATCAAGCCACGTTGATGGCACCAACGCAAATTCTGGCCGAGCAACACTACGATGTGTTGCGGCGCTGGCTCGATCCGCTCGGCGTGCGCGTCGCACTGCGAACAGCCGCGCGACAGGAAGAGAGCGGCCCGCTGCCGCTCTTTGAGTCCGGGGTGGATTCGGCGTCCGAGGAATCACAAATCATCGTCGGGACGCATGCCTTGCTCTACGAATCGGTTTCGTTTTCGAATCTCGGATTGGTTGTCATTGATGAACAGCACAAGTTTGGCGTCGCTCAGCGCGCCAGATTAACGACGAGCGAACCGGTGCCCGATGTGTTGGTCATGACCGCCACGCCGATCCCGCGCACGCTGACGATGACCATTTATGGCGACCTGGACGTTTCAACGATCGATGAAATGCCGCGGAACCGGGGAAAAATCGTTACAGCCGTTCGTGATGACTCGAAGCTCAGTGAGGTTCTTACTTTTTTGCGAACCGAACTAGAAAAGGGTCGCCAACTCTACGTGATTTATCCGTTGATCGATGAAAGCGAAAAATTGGACGTCAAAGCGGCAGCGGCGGAGTACGAGGTGTGGCGAGAACGCTTGCGTCCGTTTCGCTGCGAATTGCTTCACGGCCGCATCCCACCGGTTGAAAAGCAGCAGATCATGGAACGCTTTCGGCGCGGTGAGACGAACGCTTTAATCAGCACGACTGTGCTCGAGGTCGGTGTGGATGTTTCCAATGCCAGCGTGATGCTGATTGAAAACGCGGAGCGCTTTGGTCTGGCGCAATTGCATCAACTCCGGGGGCGGATCGGCCGCGGAGAACATAAGTCGTATTGCATTTTGCTGACTTCGGCTCAGGCGAAGGAAGTCTCAGCAAAGCTCGCGGTTCTGGAAAGAACACGTGATGGCTTTGAAGTAGCTGAAGCGGACTGGGAGTTGCGCGGCCCGGGCGACCTGCTGGGCACCGCGCAAAGCGGTCTGCCTGCATTCAAGATCGGCAACTTGAAGACTGATGCGGATTTAATGCGACGCGCCCGAGCGGCCGCGATATCGATATTCGAGGCAGATCCGCGTCTGGAACAACCCGAGAATCAACGTTTTCGGCGTCTAATTGTCGAACAACAGGGACGAACTTTTTCCAATGTTAGCTAATGAAAAATCTCGCGAAATTTTTGCTCTTTGTCCTGCTGGTCAGCGCAGGAATTTCCCTGCTGTACGATTACCGTCTTAAACACGGAGGGTTAAAGCTACCGTCGAGTCGGACGCCCGAAAAATACACGCTGGCCTCTGAGCCGAGCGTGGATTCAAAACAAGTCGCTTCGCTGGAGGCTTTGAATCGGGAACGGCGCGCGCTGATTAAAAGCGTGGTCCCGTCTGTTGTGTCGGTTAAAACATCGAAGAAGATCGGCATTCGACGCGAATACGGACTTGATCCGTTTGAGTTTTTCTTCCCAAATCAGCGAAGGTCGCGGAATCCAAACGATGAAGCGCTGGTGCAGAACTCGCTAGGCTCTGGCGTCATCGTGACCAACGAGGGTCATATTATCACCAACAATCATGTGGTCACCGACAGGCAAGGCAATCCGGTTGATCAAATTGAAGTGCAACTAAGCGACGGACGAACACAGAAAGCGCGGTTAATAGGCGCTGATGATCAAGCGGACGTTGCTGTGCTTAAGATCGATGATCCGGGCGTCAAGCCACTCAAACTTGCTGACTCCGATACGGTGCAACCCGGGGATTTTGTCCTGGCCATCGGCAATCCGCTGGGATTTGAGGAAACTGTGACAGACGGAATCATCAGTTCGAAAGGGCGGCCGAATCGCAGCGATGTGTTCGCTGAGTTGTTGCAGACCAATGCGGCGATCAATCCGGGAAACAGCGGTGGCCCGCTAATCAATCTCCGGGGTGAAGTAATCGGCATCAACACTGTGATCGCCTCGACCAGTGGCGGCTCGCAGGGGCTGGGTTTCGCGATTCCGTCGAACACGGTCCGCATGGCGCTGGAAAGCGTGTTAAAGCAGGGCCGGATCATACGCGGTTACCTCGGGATCCAGACGCGCCCGTTGCAGCCGGGACAAAGCAGCACGGACAGCGAGGGCGTCGTGGTTGAAGGCGTAATGCAGGGATCGCCCGCAGCTCAGGCGCAACTGCAACCAGGCGATGTCATTCGCAAATTCAATGGTCACGAGGTAACAAATATTCGCGCCTTGAGGAGCATGGTGGCGCAGACCGAGTTGAATAAAAATGTCGAGCTGGAAGTGGTGCGTGACGGCAAACCCTTGAAGGTGACCACTCAAATCAAGGAGCAGCCGGTTAATTACCAAACCACGGGCGTGCTGCCACGAGGAAATCAGCCGCAGGCGCCAAAGCCGCGACAACCGAGCGATGAAGAAGAGGCGAGCGGTCCTCTTGCTTCGATTCATGTGGACGACCTGACGCCTGAGGTGGCGCGTCAGCTTGACTTGCCTGCCAATGTGGAAGGCGTATTGGTCACGGGCATCGATCCTGATAGTGGCTCGGCGGAATTGCAAAAGGGCGATGTGATTGAACAAATCAATCAACAGCCAGTCACGTCGGTTTCGGACTACAACAAGATGGCTGCCTCGCTTGATCCGAGCCAGCCGCAAGTTTTATCGGTTTGTCGGCATCGGGCGCGTTCGTTTCTGGTCCTGCGACCGCGCTGATGCGGCTGTAGCCGCCTCGCTGTGTCGAGGCGCTGGCCCGCGCGCTCATGTGCACGGCGACGCAGCGCCGTGGCTACAACCCTCCGGCGATGCGCATTAGCACGCGATCGCGTGGTGTCGGCAGACACCCGAGAGCATTTCCCAAAGCGCATCGAGAACACGATTCACCGATGCTTTTACCGACTTGAAGTTTTGTTTGTCGACGTACGCATCAAGCATCTTTTGTTCGGCGGCAGAATGTTCGCGATCCGCTTCGAGGTGAACCGTGAAATACCGATAATTTTCCGGATTAGTTAAGCCGTAGTGTTTCTTTAATCCCTCAATTTTCGATTCACAGATCGCTGGAATTTGGCTCTCGTAAGCGTAGAGAGCTGCGAGACCTTCGACTGTCGAACGATCGCGGCAAACAGCACGGAAGGTGGCGATTAAGTTCTTCGTCTCTGGCCACATTTCTACGTTTTGTGCATCCCGCTGGGAGATGCGGAGACCTTCAGTAAACCGAAGCCAAAGCTCGGGATGATTCGGTGAACCGGCTTCTTCGTCGATCAGATTGGAAAGAATTTGTTTCCGAGTCGGTTGATCGTCGCACTTCGCGTGCACTGCCGAGAGGTACGTCGGGAACGCCGCGACGTGATGATAATATTGCCGGGCATAATCCGTGAGCGTCTCCTTGCTCAGCTCCCCGCGGGTCCATGCGAGATAAAACGGATGTTTCAAGAGATGTTTCGCCGCGATGTCGTTGTCGATCTGTTCGAGATATTGATTCATAGAGTCCTTTCCAAATCCAACGTCGTTATAAACGCGCATTCACGCTTCGCAACTGCTAATCGGCTTTGCTCTTGGTATCGAGCAAGAACTTGGTAACAGTCTCTGCAAACTGCTGCGGAACCGTGTCCATTGCATTGTGCTCCTGTCCCTGAAAAACGATCAAGCTGAGATTAGGCAGGCAATCCACCAACGAGCTGATTGCCCGTTTGAGATCCGGCGACGCCGTTTTACTGCCGGTGAGAAGCAGAGTCGGCACTTTTAAGCCGCGCATCCGGTTGGCGTCGAAACGATATCGGTCTAGCGCTCGAATCTCGCGAATCTGCTTTCCAACGCCAGCCACCCGCCCGGGCCAGGAAGACCGAGCTTTCATTTCTTCAATTTCTTTCGGGGAGACCATCACGATTTCTTGCAGAAAAGTTACGAGAGCTTGCTCGCTCTTTCCGGCGCGAATCATGTTCTCCATTTTCGTCGCGACGGCATCGTGGTTGCGATCCTGCAATGGAGGTTCGTAGAGCACTAACTTGGAGATTTTATCCGTGAGAAAAGCTGCCTCCAAAGCACAGACGCCCCCAATGGAATGTCCCAGCACGAACACGGTGCCCGGTCGAGAGTTAACGACAGCCGCCACATCTTCGGCTCCCTTTTGCAAGCTGTAGTCAGCGGAATCACCGCTCGCTCCGCGACCGCGACGATCCATCGCGCAAACTGTGAAACGTGCGGCAAAAAAGGGAAACAATGGTTTCCACCGGCTGCGGTCGCCGATGCCTCCATGAACAATAACGAGGTTTGGACCCGCGCCCGCGCACTCGACGGCGATGGGGGTGCCGTCCTTCGATTTCACCCACTGGACGCGACCCTCAGCCTGGGAAATGAAGTCGCTGCCAAGCGCAACGATAACGGGGACAATTAGAAGGCCAAGCGTGACTATGTAGATACAATTTTCATCCTTCTTCACGCCGATTTCAAAATGTCTTTAATGCCGCGGATGGGGATGAGAACCCAGCTTGGACGATTGTTTAACTCGTAACCAATTTCGTAAACGGCTTTGTCGAGCAGATACGCTTCCAGCATGACTTGGAGATCGTCGCTATCTTTGGGGATGAACTTCGCGCCGCTGGTCGTGTTCAGATAGCTTTGCAGAAAGAGGCTGCTCGTCTGCCGATACCAGAGATCGGCCCAACGCTCCAGGAAAGGGACGTCTTCTTTGCGCATGGCCGCCTGCCAGAGTGCGGCGTAAGCGCCGTACTGAAACGAGCGGATCATCCCAGCGACGTCGCGCAGAGCCGAGCGTTTCATCTTCCGGTCGCTTAGAGGACGCGCCGGTTCTCCTTCGAAATCGAGAATCACAAAATCCTTGCCGGTATATACCAGTTGCCCCAGATGGTAATCTCCGTGAATCCGGATTTTTGCGGCATTAGTGCGGCGATCAAGCAATCGTTTTTCACGCGCCAATATCTCTTTTTCCGCAGCGAGCACTTCCCTCGCTTCACTTCGGAATTTCGCAGGGACTTCGGATAATTTCTTCTCCAAAAATGTAAACGCGCGGCGCAAGGACGTGCGCATACTTTGGTACACGGATCGCTGGGCCATGGCGTTGAACGGCTCCGGTGCGAACGCGGGATTGTCGCCGCGCGACGCGAGGGCAAGATGCAGCTCGCCCGTGCGCTGGCCTAACAGCCTCACTTTTTCGGGATACACGCCGCCGACCAATTCCTCAATGAGAACACCAGGCGGCGCTGTTTCATTCTGGAGATCAGCTTTTCGCTCCAGCACGCGCTCGTAATAGCGGCCGAGCGCGTCGACGGTCAGCGTCCAAACGTCGCCTGCATTCGCGACCGCGCGCTGCAACAGGCAAACAACAGTTGGCTCCGCTTTTGGCCGGCGGTATTCCAGTGCTCCGACGAAAGCGGGCACGTTTTGAAAATCGGTTTGCTCCGTCAGAAACCGCGTGATTTCTACGTCAGGGTTCACGCCGTTCTCGAGTTTGCGATAGAGTTTCAGAAAAAATTTGTTGTCGAAGAGCATTGAAGAGTTGCTCTGTTCCGCGCTCAAAACGTGTGATTTTTCGGAGAAATCAAGGTCCTGCGCCTCCAGGCCAAGGTTTGCGACGCCGACAAATTGTCCCGCCTGGGCTCTGAGTGTGCGACGTTGCACGATCGCGTCGAATAACTCCGACCGAAAGGTCGGGTCCCAGATGGCATCGCATAGGATGGCGCCGTTCCTCCGTCGGAACTGCGCTACGATCGCGTGCGGCGCGTTCTGGGTAATGGAGTGCGCGGTTTCGCCCGAGGCGATCTTTACCGGAAGGGTGTACGTTTCCGTCGGAGCATCCAGATAGTTTACCTCGGCGAACCAAAGTCGCGCGCCGTCGGCATCGGGCGAAACGGCAAGCTGCTCTGTCACTTTCAAGTTCCGGAAGGTGCGCGCCTTTGAACCGAACCAGCGGGCGTTCTGGATGTGATTGGGAAGAACTTCGTGCTCGAGCTGTTCTCGCTGGCTGTTGCCAAGCAGGACGTCCAACTGAGCTGGCGCGTTGATGGTGGGAATGACGCGTTTCTTCAACGCACGCCGAGTATCGGTCGGCGCGTGGAGCGCGAACCAATAATAGGCGTGCGGGCCGAGTGTGATGACGTAACGCGTTTTCCTGATGGGCCGAAACAGATTGCGGCTAAAGACTTCCATCGGCACGCAACCCGCGAAGCGCGAAAGATCCAGCTCCGCCGACTGTGCGAACCGCGAAAGATTTGCTACCACCACTATGGTCTCGTTTTCCCATCGGCGAAGGAACGCCAGAACTTTCGCATTATCCGGGTAGAGAAACTCAAGAGAGCCGCGTGAGAAGGCCTTGAAGTTCTTTCGCATGGCGATGACCCGGCGCGTCCACCACAGCAGAGAGGAGAGATTTTTCTGCTGGTTCTCGACGTTGACAGCTTCGTAGTGATATTCGGGATCAATCGTGACCGGAAGATAAAGCTGCTGCGGGTTCGCTCTCGAAAATCCCGCGTTACGGTCCGGACTCCACTGCATCGGGGTGCGGCAGCCGTTGCGATCGCCCAGATAAAAGTTGTCCCCCATGCCGATTTCGTCTCCGTAGTAGATGATGGGAGTGCCGGGCATTGAGAGTAGCAGGGTGTTGAGCAGCTCGATTTTGCGGCGGCTGTTTGCAAGCAGCGGAGCAAGTCGCCGGCGAATGCCAAGATTAATCCGGGCATGTGGATCGGTGGCGTAAACGCGATACATGTAATCGCGCTCCTCATCTGTGACCATCTCGAGTGTGAGCTCGTCGTGATTGCGTAGGAACATCGCCCACTGGCAATTCTCCGGGACCGATGGCGTCTGCTCCATGATGTCTATGATCGGAAAGCGATCTTCCATCTGCAGCGACATGAACATGCGCGGCATGAGCGGAAAATGAAAACTCATGTGCGACTCGTCCCCTTTGCCGAAATAAGCGGCCGCGTCCTCCGGCCATTGGTTGGCCTCTGCAAGCAGCATGCGGTTCGGGAACTTCGCATCGACGTGAGCGCGCAACTTGCGGAGATATTCGTGCGTCTCAGGCAGATTCTCACAGTTGGTATCTTCCCGTTCGTACAGATACGGGACAGCATCGAGGCGAAGCCCGTCTACACCCATGGACAGCCAGAAGTCGCAGACCTTCTCCACTGCCTCGTGCACGGCCGGGTTATCAAAATTCAGGTCCGGTTGGTGCGAATAAAAGCGATGCCAGTAGTACGCTTTTGCAACCGGGTCCCAGGCCCAGTTTGATGTTTCGAAATCTTTGAAGATGATTCGCGCATCCTTGTATTTTTCCGGGCTGTCGCTCCAGACATAGAAATCCTTGTAGGCAAGATCGTCATTGTAGCCGGGGCCGGTGGCCCCGGCTGCTGCCGCGGCTACAGCGCGTCGAGACTTTTGGAACCACGGATTCTGGTCCGAAGTATGATTAATTACGAGTTCCGTGATGACGCGTAGGTTACGTTGATGTGCAGCGTCCAGAAGCGCACGGAAATCGTCGAGCGTGCCAAAATTCGGATTGACGTCAAAATAGTCGGCGATGTCGTAGCCGTCATCGCGCAGAGGGGACGGATAGAATGGCAGCAACCAGATAGCAGTGACACCCAGCTCCTGGAGATAATCCAACTTTTCGATCAGCCCGCGGAAATCACCCATCCCGTCGCCGTCGCTGTCGCAAAAAGTTTTAACGTGCAGCTCGTAGATGATCGCGTCCTTGTACCAAAGCGGATCGACAGATGTATCATTCGGTTCCTGTGTCATGCGATTAACCTTTGACGCACAAAGCGCGGCGCGCAATCAACCGATTTCACATTCGGAAAACTGGTGGACGAAGTCGACTGCGCAGATTAAGACACGCGATTGCATCCTTGTGCTCGATCTTGTTTCTAATTGCTCCAATTCCTGATCACAGATGGAACCATCCAAAGTAATTGCTTCCACGCGCCGTAAGCCAAAGAAACGCGTGCGCCTGTCAAAGCCGCGAGCCCGACTGCGCCCTGTTGTGCCGCAACTCGAACCGGGAGCTCCGAGTGATTTCGAATTGATGAAAGCAATCCAAACCGGGGACCCCGATGCACTCTCTAAGCTCTATGATCGATACAATGGGATCCTGAAGGCACTTATCCTAAGAGTAATTCACAACGAAGCCGAGGCCGATGATCTGTTGCAGGAGATTTTCATGGAAATTTGGAACCAGGCGAAAAATTTTTCTGCGCAAAAAGGCAAGCCACTCGGCTGGATGGTTACATTGGCCCGGCGCCGCGCGATCGATGGACTGCGCAAGAAGCAGGCTTATGCGCGCGCGGAGGAACGCTTGCAAAACGAAACTGAACAGCAACCTGATGCGTGGGTGCATAACGCGACTCAGGAAGAGATCGTGCTGAGCGATACGCGCGCTCTGATTCGCAAAGTAATAAAAGGCCTCCCACCGCCTCAGCAGCAGGCAATCGATCTCGCATTTTTTAGGGGCATGAGCCAGCGCGAAATCGCGGCAAAAACGAATACACCATTAGGCACGGTAAAAACAAGGCTCGAACTTGGACTCAAAAAAATTTATGACGGGCTCAAGGAGTTGAGAGATGAACTTTAGCGAATTCCAGAACCAGGCGCGGCTCTATGTTATCGGAGCGTTGGAGCCGGAAGAACTCGAGGAATTCGAAAACGCGCGGAAGAAATTCGGAAAAAAGGGCGAAGAATTCATCACCAAATGCTATGCCTTGCATGAAGCATTTGCGCTGAGCTTGCGTCCCGCGAAAGCTTCTGCCGCAATCAAAGAACGGCTGATGGCCATGGTAAAAGCAAAGCAGGAAGCCTGACTGCTCGGACCTGTTCTCCCTCAGCTCTCGATCTCGCGTAGAATAAATTCCTGCAGAAAACCGTAGAAGTTTACCTGAAACAAACTCAGGTCCCGGCGCGATCCGATGGGTGAGCGAAAGTGATCGTTCAGTTCGTTTTCGGTGAAGTTATTTTTTGCGGATATGACGAGGCGCGCCTGATTGAGCGCGTTCAGCCATGCATCGGCGTGCTTGGCAGGAATGCGTAGCGTGCGGTTTGCAAAGCTTTTTTCATTGCCGTTCAGTTGCTGCAAATCAGACGCCACCGTCTCTGTCGCCGTCTGAAAAAGACGCCGCAGCTCGGGTTCGACATACACCCTCCACTCCGCGCACAATTCTGTTTGTTTTCCATTGGATGGTGGACTGAAAAGGCGTTGTTCGGCCGCCGGTACGCCGTCCGGGTTTCCGCTTGCCGGAATTTGCCGAAGGAGCTCGGCAAGAAAGGGGTCCAGCTCCGATATCTCTATGTGGTCGTTGCCCCGGCGAATTTCCATATCAGCACGCCTTCTCCAAGGTGGCGAGCAGGAGGTAACCATGCAGCTGTTGCACATATAGCTCGGCCCGCTCCCGCACGCCGCTCCACAATATCGACCGGCCTTTATGATGCACTTCCAACATGTGTCTCTCTGCTTTCTCGCGCGGATAACCGAAGACCCGTTGGAAAACCATCGTCACGTAACTCATCAGGTTCACCGGATCATTGTGGACCACTACTTGCCAGGGAACGTCGAGGTCTTCTTCCGAACGCGTTTCTTTTTCGATTGCAGGCTCCGCCGTCGTTATGGTTCCCGCCTTCTCGTTCGAAATGTGAATGATCCTCTCGTTTTTGATCTGTGCCAGGCAACCGGTGCCCTGCCATGGCCCGCAACTCATGGTTAAGAGGCTAACATAGGGCGCCCTCAGTTCAAACAGCCTGGAGGGGTCTTCCGCGCTCGCGACAGGCAAAAGCTCCGCTGCGTTTTCAACACTCAGCGCCGCCACATTCGCCCAGGATTTTTGCCTGCATTCTCGCCATTTTGCGCGCGCCGGCCTGCGTTCGATCATCGAACCCATTCAGATGTAAAAGACCATGAACTATGTACAGCTGAAGCTCGCGCACGAGCGAGTTTCCAAACGCACGAGCGTGTCGTTTGGCCGTCTCAACGCTGATAAAAATTTCACCGTGTTGAAACGTTAGCACGTCGGTCGGCCCCGTTTCGCCGAGAAACTCCTGATGTAACCGCGACATCCGGCCATCGGAAATTAGCCAGACGAAAACGTTCGGTAATCTTCTCAAATCGGTTCGTTTCCGCTTCCGCAGTTGCAAGCACGGGCGCAAGACTTTCACCGCGAACTGTTGGAGCGCGGCGACATTAACCGCAATTTTTCGCTGAAGATTGCGCACGCTGATCCGTGGGGACGCAACGGATTTCGGATTGCTTCTCAAATCAATACCGCTCCTTGTCAGTCCGAGCGAAGCGAAGTGTAGTCGAGGAATCCCTGATTAGTACAGCAAGGGATGTCTCGACTCCGCTCGACATGACAAGGAGGAAATCATTTATCACTGAATCCTTTTCACGCCGGCGGTCTTTGCTCCGATTGAAAGTTGCGCGTGATTAATCGTGCGCCTTTATCGAACGTAAGATATGCCCACGCCCATTGAAAGAGGACGACCAGCCGGTTGCGGAAGCCGACCAGAAAAACAATATGCACGAATAACCACGCCAGCCATGCCGGCAGGCCGCTGAGATGCATGAACTTTAAATCCGCGACCGCTTTGTTCCGCCCGATCGTCGCCATTGTTCCCTTGTCCCAATAACGGAAGGGTTGCGGTTTACGCCCTTTTATCATCGCTAGTACGTTGCGCGCGGCGTGGCGTCCTTCTTGCATTGCCACCGGCGAGATTCCCGGCAACGGCTGTCCGGTCTGATGCGGAAAATTTGCAAGATCGCCAATCACCTGAACTTCCGGATGCCCCGGAATCGTAAGGTCGTCGTTTACGATGACGCGGCCTACCCGGTCAACCGGTACGCCGAGAGTTTTTCCGACGAACGACGCAGTGTTGCCAGCCGCCCAAATTTTCACGCGACAAGGAATAAATTCGCCGTTCACTTGCACTCCTTCCTCGGTAAGATTCGTTGCCCGCGCGCTGGTGCGCACTTCCACGCCGAGATCCACCAGCTGTTTTCGCGCGCTCGCAGATAAGTCCTCCGGATAAGCAGCTAGCAGACGTGGCTCGCCCTCTATGAGAATGACACGCGCCTCTGATGGATCGATGTGGCGAAAATCCTTGGCTAGCGTGTGCCGGGAGATTTCTGCGATCGCGCCGGCCATTTCAACACCGGTCGGTCCACCGCCGATGATCACAAAATTCAACGCCGCTTTTCGCGCCGCTTCGTCTGTGGTTTTTTCGGCGTATTCGAACGCCAAAAGAATCCGGCGGCGCAGCTCAATCGCATCCTCGAGACTTTTTAATCCGGGGGCGAGTTTTTCCCACTCGTTATGCCCAAAATAGGAATGCCGGGCGCCGGTCGCGAGAATCAGATAATCGTAGTCGATTTCCAGATCGCCCGTTTTCACTTTTTTGGCATCGACATCCACGGATTCCACCTCCGCAAGAATCACTTCTACGTTCCTGCATTTGCTCAAGACCGCGCGCACCGGGGCAGCAATATCGGCGGGTGAGAGTGCGGCCGTGGCGACTTGATAGAGTAGAGGTTGAAAGAGGTGGTAATTTGTGCGGTCGATCACCGTGACCTGCACATCTTTACAAGCAAGCTTTTTGGCCGCCTCGAGCCCGCCAAATCCCGAACCGACAATGACGACCCGCGGCACTTCGTTTTGCGACTCCTTCATTCTTGGAGCTTCAACTCCGAAAAGATTCAGAGCAAGCGCTCGACACTCAATGCGCAAATTTCAATTCGCGCTGTAGCGTCCGCTGTCCTCAGCGGATAAGATTCAAAGCTCTGGACCACTGCGCTGAGGACAGCGCACACTACAGCCGATTACGTAGCGCGGGTCGGGCCAGACGCGCCAGGCAAAACGCCGTTGTCAAAACGTCGTGTCGAATTATCTTTGCAGCCTTATGCCGAAGCCAATTGCGCGAAGCAAAACACGCAAAGCAGTAGCCAAACGTTTTAAAATCACAGCGAGCGGCAAAGTGTTGCGAGCGCACTCTTCGCGACGCCATTTGTTGTCCTCCAAAAATGCAAAGCGCAAGCGCCGGCTGAGTAAAGCAGCGCGCGTCGACGATACGGATGTGGCGCGAATCAAGGCAAACCTGCCTTTCGGCTAAACACTGCGCGCCAGTTTTCCTGATTTAGTATTGGGGAACGTCAGGCGGCGGCAGCGCTTCTGCGCTTGTCCGCCTTGTTCGAGTCGTCATCGTCGTGCTTGTGCTCGTGATGCCGTACCACTGCCGGGCAGCCTCTAACGAATCGGGCGCAGGTTCTGGACCGTAGAGATCCCGCCGATTAACCAGCGTTGTGCAGGAGTTCGCGGCACCGAAAAGAACAATAACCAGAAGCAACGCCAGCCATTTCACGGCGTCGATGCAAACAGAAGCCTGATGCCTTGTCAATGCGCCGATTTTTCCACCCGAAAGCTTTCGGAGTTCGGGGTTGCGCGTTCCGATTCTTGCGAGGAAATTTGCTTTCCGTCAGGGGCTATGGATTGAGGACTTACAAATCCCGCCAGGGCAGGAATGCAGCAACGGTAGTCTGATCCTCCTTGCCGTAGTTCTCTGGCGGACTTTCACAGGGCGCGACCACCGGTCCTCCCTCAGTGAATTCCAAGGAGGCACACTGCTTGGTATGAGTTATGAAACTCCTTAAAGTAAAAACGGCGCGGTTCTCGCGAGTCGTCGAAAAATGCGGTAAGCCGCAGGCTTATACTCTTTGGCAAAAGCCGGCTGCGGATCGTCACCTCCAATCGCAAATAAAGAAGAATCGCGTGATGACAATCCTGAAGAGCCAGAGCGGGACGGATTTCGGAATCGTCGGGTTCAAACAAAGAAAAGGCGCGACCTATCTCCTTTTTCCCAAATCGCTGAAACACTTCGCGGAGAAGCGGATCATTGGAATCGACTGGGCGCTTGTGCGCGAGTAGCCGACTTACCCTGGCGGCCAGGCGAGCGCACGCTTGCCCAGCAAATGGACATGCAAATGTGGCACACTTTCACCCGCATCGGGCCCGCAGTTAATCACGACACGATAGCCGCTCGACAACTCCAGTTTCTTCGCCATGTCGCGCGCGATAAGCAGTAATTTGCCAAGCAGCGCGCGATCGTCAGCGGTCGCGTCCGTTAAACGCGGGACCACCTTTTTTGGCACGATTAGCACATGCACGGGGGCTTGCGGGTTAACATCGTGAAAAACGACTACGTCGTCATCCTCCCAAATAATTTTCGCCGGGATTTGTCGTGCGATGATTTTTTCAAAAATGGTCATGATACTTCAGAGCTTGGGGTCAGTCACGGGATCGCTGTAAATCTGCGCAATCTGACGCTAATTCAAATCCGAAAGCTGGATCTGCGTCGCGCGTGCCCCGAGAATTTTCAACGCACTGAGCAATCGAATCGCGCAAAATCAGGCGCCGCTGTCAGTCTTTCGCGGATGAAGCAGACAATTTCCTCGCGCAGCGCGTCGCAGGCGCGCGTCCAGGTTTTCACGCCGCGAAGATGCTTCACGCAAGGCTGAAGCGAACAAAGCCGAAGATTGTCGGCGCCGGTTTCAATCAACGCGCTGATTCGTTTTTCCAATAGATCGAAAAACGCGAGTTCATAACCTGTGCCGGCATGGTGCGCGATATCCAGTAACGAAATGGAAATTGGCGGCGGCGAGGGTGAAAAATGCGGCACAATTTCCTTGTAGCCGATCGCTCTCAGCACGTAACGCACAGTCTGCGACAACTGGTTAAACGCCACCACGTTTTCGTCATTTCGCAGGTGCAGATAAAAAGCAATGCTCTCAGTCACGTGATCGGTGAGCCACCAACTGGGATAACCGGCTTCATCAGCCGCCCGCGTGAGCGCAGCATGCAGCCAATCGCGGCTAAACTCGAAGAGTTGTCCCGAGTTTGTGCGGAGATATGGAAATTCTTCCTTAAACGCGACCATGATTCTTGTTCTGGATGTTGCGTGATCCTGGCGTGGAATTCTGGGCGCCCTCGGGTGGAAATAATTCCCGCTGAAGCGCATTGGGTTTTACACGACGTCCCAATGTATGAATGGCATCCACAAATTGATCGACGTCCTGAAATCGCTGGTACACAGAGGCGTAACGCAAATACGCCACCTCATCGATCGCCCTGAGTTTTTCGAGTACTTTCGCGCCGATTACCGACGAAGGAACTTCGCGCCCACCGGTTTCCACTTCGTGCACAATCTCGTCCACAATATCCTCCAGCGTAAGAAGACTCGTGGAACGTTTTTCAAACGCTTTCGCGATGCTGGCAGCCAGTTTGCGACGATCAAACGGTTCATGTGTTCTGTTACGCTTCACCACGCGGAGGTCAGAGCGCTCGATCTCCTCATAAGTGGTGTAGCGATATTTACACTTCAGACATTCGCGGCGGCGGCGGATGCTGGAGGCATCCCGCGACTGACGGGAATCGATGACTTTGTCATCACGAGACCCGCACTTGGGGCAACGCATAGTGTTAAGCGGCTAATTACCACACCATAAGTTGTGGCGTCAATGCTTCTTTGAAGTTTCTGCCTCATTTCTTTCTCATTCAATAAAGCACCGAATTACTTGGTAGGGCGCCAGCGCTGGGCGCGCCGTGGGATACATGGCCTCGTCGAGGCGTTGACGCAGCAATGCCTTAACGCTACACCGAAGCGGAGTGCAAAGCCGCACAACGCGCAGCCCGGCTTACGGCCCATGGCTCGTCGGCCTCGGCGCGGCGCTTTGGGGCACCGAAAGCGCGTGGCGTATCCCGCTTAATGAACTATTCGATGCAAAGGTGATCGTCTTCTGGGAGCATGTGCTTATCCTCATCATGTTCCTGCCGATCTTGATATCGCGTTTGTACGAGATCCCAAAAATTCACGCCCGCACCTGGGGCTTCCTGCTTTTCTCCGGGTTCGCCGGCTCCGCGGTCGGCACAATTTTTTTCACGTTGGCGCTGAAATACGGAAATCCGACGGTGGTGAACGTGATCCTGAATATCCAACCTGTGATTTCGACTATCGGCGCGTTCCTGCTTTTTGGTGACCGGCTCGCGCGGCAATTCTTCTTTTACGCTGGCATCGCTATTGTTGCTGGCATTTTCGTGTCTGTCGCGCATCCAACCATGATTGGGGTCTCCTTCGAGCGCGCCGGCCTCAATCTCGGCACCGGCTACGCCCTCATCTGTGCGCTATTCTGGGGACTATCCACCGTTGCGGGACGCGGAGTCATGATCGGCATGTCCCTTCGACTCGCGTCCAGCCTGCGCATTGTGGTTGGGCTCAGCTGCATGACGGTGATCCTCTTCGCGTACGGCAAATTGAACGGTGCAGCGCTCTGGCCCCCAGCCGCACAAACGCACGGAACGAAAGCGATCATTCTACTGATTCTGCTCGCGTCGGTCTCAGGCGGAATTCCGCTCTTGATTTATTTTCAGGGGCTACATCTCACGCGCGCATCTACGGCAGGTTATTTCGAAATGATGCAAACGCTCGCTGCCGCTTGCATCACGTGGGGTTTCTTCCACGCCAGCCTTCACCCATATCAGGTGATTGCAGCCATCGTCCTGATTGGTGCCGTCGCCATGGTGCATCATGTCCAGCGAAACGTCGAACCACACCCACTCCCCGCGGAGGTATCACGCTTCGAAACGCATTAGGGAGGAATGACCCAATAACCACTTGGGCTTTTATTCTCGCGGTACTTTAACAGATGCCGTTTTGAAGCCGGATAGTCGTGAAGTAACCAATATAAGTCGTCGACAACGGGCCTCTCGAGAAAAACGCGATGCTTCCTAAGAAAGTCTTTCTTCGAGAAAAATGAAACGTCGACGAGGTCAATCTTATCAGGAAGCTGTTTCTCATAGTGCAGAAACGCTTGAATTTCATCCAGCTCCGTATCTGGAGAGAAGTGTTCTGTCAGGCCAATTGAATCGATATTGTACAGGAGTTTACCTAGCAATAGAACGTTATCGTCAGAAGCGACGTAGATCGTAATCCTGTTTACCAAATTTTGGAGCTCAGATTTGAAGTCTTGATCAAACTCTTCTCTATCGACGTTAGGCATCAAAAATATAACATGGTCCAGCTTTAGATTCTTAGCGTTTGGATCGTTATTTAACTTCTGGAGCGCCAGGCATACCAGCCGGCAGCCAAGACTGTGGACGACAATTATCTTTTGCGGCTTAACCTCATTATTTATTGCGTCCAGCAGACTTACCAGGTGCTTTGTCGACCGGGGTACTTGCAGGAGGTCACGCGTATAGCCAAGGACCGATTCGCTGCTGGTCCAATCAAAAGTGAGTATATTCGCATCGATGTCTAAATCGTGCGCCAGTTGAGCGCAATGCATAGCGCTGAGGTTAAATGAGGGTCTGTAGCCGTGGATCCAAATGACTAATGGCTTGGCCGGCTGACTCTGAAGAAGCCTGATGAAATTCTCATAAGGAACCGGATCCACTTTCTTGATAACATCCTCGTTGATCTGAGAGCCTGCTACACGATCCTCGGGTATTTGAAGGCTTATGAATCCATACGAGACTTGTCCCGCATAGTCACTGACGTAGGTAGCGTTGCCATTGCTCCGGGGACCTTCTTTTCTGTCGGTTACGTAATAGATTGTTTGGTTGAAGTTTCTCCTGACTACAAATGGCTGAACTTTCCCGTTGAGTAGCCTGGTCAGAGCTGCGCCCAAACGGGCCCCGTGATGGGTGAAATAAGAGGCTGTAACCAATCCAAGTAGGTAACAGAGCGCTACGAGAAGAAGGACAACGACAGCATTTTTTCGCACGAGCTAGATCCTAGTTTATGCCGCGATCGTGTGAAGCACGAAGTCGCTGCCGCGCAATCTATTCGCCTCGGCGACCCCTCGCATAGAACGCGATGCAGGCTAGACGGTCGCGCCTTACCAAACTACCCGCTGTGCTTGGATTCGCTCGCTGCTGTCGTTCTCTCCGGAAATTCGAAACCGACTTTGCCATCTTCTAGTTTCAGATACGCGGAAAATGGGCGTCCGCGTTTTGAGATGAAACCGTCAAGAAGATCAGTCTTTCCGGTCGCAAGGAGTTTCTGCGCCTGCTCTTTCGGGATGTCACGGCCAAGAATTGTTTTGCTTAGCTTGAATTTGCAGGCCTTTCGATCTGTCTGCGAACGCTCGCAAATGTAGCTGTTCTCCGTTTCAAAAATCTTGCCGCCACATTTTGGACATTTGCCGATCGACTCCTTGCCAGTGAAATCAATCTTGCGCGCCGGTTCTTTGGACTTCCGTTCTCCTTTGGCTTTCGGCTCGCGCTTTTCGAACTCAAAACCCACGTCTCCTTTGTCGGTCGACACGAGGTACGCTTTGAAAGGCCTGCCCTTCCGTGAAATGAAACGCTCAAGCAAATCGGTTTTGCCAGTCGCGAGCAGTTTCTTCATCTGTTCGGGATCGATCGCGCGTTGTAGGATGACTTTGCCCGATCGAAAGTCGCATGTTTTTGAAGGGCCGACTGAATTCTCGCAGACGTAGCTCATTCCGAGTTCGAAAACGCGCCCGCCGCACTTCGGACATTTGCCAAGCGGTTCCTGACTCGAAAAGTCCACTGGTTGCGCAGCGCCGTTCTCCTGACCGTTTGGTCCGAAATCGAACTCTGTTTTAAACTCGTCGCTCAATTTGAGCACGGCATGGAAACGTTTGCCTTTTCTGCTGCGAAAGCCGGCCAATGGCCCGATGTGTTTATCGCGTACGAGAGTTTCAAATTCGTCACGAGTCAGCAATCGACCGGCAATCGTTTTCCAAATCGTGAAATCACATTCGTCATTTGTGCATGTGAAACTTTTGAACCGCTCGACAATAGGCGAACCGCACTTGGGGCACTGACCGAACGGCTCGGTGTCGGGCATGTGGTCGTCCGGGTGAAAATGTTTCGCTTTGCCGACGATGTCGTTCGTGAGCTCGCGAATGTCGCGCATGAAGGCGTCGCGCGTGAGCTTGCGATGCTCGATTTCGCGGAGGCGAAATTCCCAGTCGCCTGTCAGTTCGGGGCTGGTCAGCTCCGGCACCGCGTTCTTCAGGAGGGTGATCGTCTGGATCGCCTTCGGTGTCGGCTGCAGCTCCTTGCCGTTTCGCACCAGATAATGCGCCGAGATCAATGTCTCGATGATGGTCGCGCGGGTCGCCGGCGTGCCGAGCCCTTTCTCCTTCATCGCATCGCGCAATTCTTCGTCTTCGATAAGCTTCCCCGCCGATTCCATCGCGCTCAGGACCGTCGCTTCGTTGTAGTGCGCTGGCGGCTTTGTCTGTTCGTTTTTGATCTCGATGCGCACCGTTTCGACGTGTTCGCCACGGGCGACCGGCGGTAGATTCTCCTCCGGTTTCTCACCAGTAGCTTCGCGCCCATAGATCTCCAGCCACCCAGGTGCGACGAGAATTTTCCCTTCCGTCTTGAATGGCTCGCCTTCCACGCGGGTAATCCGAGTAGTGTTCTCGTATTGCGCAGGCGGAAAGAAGACAGCTACAAAGCGCTTCATTATCATGTCGAAGAGCGCTCGCTCGTGGTTGTCCAGCGACCGAGTAGCGGCGCCGGTTGGAATAATCGCAAAGTGATCGCCAACCTTCGCATTATTGAAAATGCGCTTGTTTGGCCTGACCCAATTGTTTTCGAGTGCTCTTCGCGCAAACGGATTGTCGATCTTACTTAGTGTTGATCTGACGGTCGCCAGATAATCTTCGGGCAATGCGCGCGAATCCGTGCGCGGGTAGGTGATAGCCTTGTGCCGTTCGTAAAGCGCCTGTGCGATTTGCAATGTGCGTTTCGCGGAAAATCCGAGCCGGTTATTCGCTTCGCGCTGCAAGGCAGTGAGATCATAAAGTTGAGGAGCGACCTGCGTGCTCGGTTTCTTTTCTTCCAACTCGACAACACCCTGCTTGCCGCTGCACTTGCGCCGGATTGCCTCGGCCATTTCATGGTACCACAATCGCGGCGCCGCGCGGTGCTCGTCCCATAACGAGCCGTTTTCAGAGTCCAGCCGCTGCTCGGCGCCAGGCAGATTTAATTGGAGCCGGTGAAGCAGTCTTTTGCTTCTCTCGGCTTCGCTCTCGTCTTTTTGGAATGTTTCGTCGAACCAGCGCCCCAAATATTCGCCAGCAACGGCGCGGAATGTGCCAATGATCTCGTGCAACTCCCGCGGCTTAAACTCCTGAATCTTGTTTTCGCGCTCGACGATAATTGCGAGCGTCGGCGTCTGCACGCGACCGAGTGATGTCACGGTGCTTCCACGACCGCCGCTCAGCCGCAAAGTGAACGCGCGCGTTGCGTTGATCCCAACGAGCCAGTCCGCTTCGTTTCGGCTGCGGGCTGCGCTGGCCAGCGGTTGCATCTCCGCGTCGGTGCGCAAATTTGTGAAGGCATTGCGGATTGCCTCCGATGTCATCGATTGCAGCCAGAGACGTTTGATCGGTTTTTTCGTCCCGGCGTATTGGATGATGTAGCGAAAGATCAGTTCGCCCTCACGGCCCGCGTCGCACGCGTTTATGATTTCCGAGACATTTTTATCTCTTATGAGCTTGCGAAGAACGTTGGCGCGGCCGCTCATTTTGTCTGCCGGCGCGAGCTCGAATTCGGCCGGCATAATGGGCAGCTTCGTCATGTCCCACTTGTCCTGCTGTTTCATGGAAGCAGGCACCGCGAGCTCAAAGAGATGACCGACCGCCCAGGAGATCACGTATCTCTCGTTGTCGTAGTAGTCTTTGCCTTTCTTGAAGCCGCCGAGCGCCTTGGCGATGTCGCTCGCGACCGAAGGCTTCTCGGTGATTATGAGGGATTTGGACATTGGGGCAGGAATCGAACCCAGTTAGAGCGTCTTTGCAAGTCAGAGCAGTTTTCCTGCGTCGTAACAGCCGCGTTAAGTCTCTCGCTTAGCCCAGCTTGACGAAATATTTTCCGGGCAACTGCTTGACCAAGCGTTTCAATTCCAACTGCAACAATGTCGATGAAACGACCGAGCTTGGCAATTCGCTTTTACTGGCGATGTCATCAATAGAAGTCTCGGTTGCGTCAATCGCAGCATAAACGCGACGCTCTTCGTCAGATAGCGGCGGCAACGGGCGCGCAGCAGCCTCGGGTGACGGCTTCGTTTCGGGAAGGAGAATCTGCAAATCGTCCAGAATGTCGCCGGCGTCCATTACGAGCTTCGCACCCTGCTGGATAAGACGATTCGATCCCATCGCACTCGGCGCGTTAATGTGGCCGGGCACCGCGTAAACGGACCGGCCCTGTTCCAGCGCCTGCGCCGCTGTGATGAGCGCCCCGCTATTCAGGCCCGCTTCCACGACAAGAACGCCGTGGCTCCAGCCCGAAATGATACGGTTACGCATGGGGAACGTTTGCCGGTCTGGTTCAATTTCCATCGAAAATTCGGACACTATCGCGCCATTTCCTGCTCGGATTTTTTCGGCAAGAGCAGCGTTTTCGGGCGGATAGAGCTTCGCCAGCCCGGAGCCGATTACTGCGATCGTGCGTCCTTTTGCTGCGAGCGCGCCTTGATGAGCGGCGGTATCAATCCCGCGCGCGAGTCCGCTTATTATGGTTAATCCCGCGTAAGCCAGTTGGTAAGATAACTTTTTGGCGGACTCTGTGCCGTAGTGCGTCGTACGCCGCGCGCCGATAACCCCGATGGCGTGATGATCGCGCTCCTGCAATTCTCCCCAGATGTAGAGCACGATTGGCGGCGCATGGATTTCGCGCAATGGCCGGGGATACGATGGCGACTCCTGCGTGATGACGCTCGCCCCAAAATCGCGCACCCGTTTAAGCTCGCCGGCAAGATCGACAGTCGATTCCCAGTTTGAAATCTGGTCCGCCACTTCGTTGCCAATTCCTTCGACCTTGCGAAGCTCACTGCGTTTTGCAGCGAGGATTTGTGGCGGCTCGTTGAAAACCTCCAACAATTTGCGCAGCCGCACCGGTCCGACAGTCGGCAGCATGTTGAGCGCGATGCACGCTTCAGTCGCGTTCATTTTGTAGAGGTGCTCGCGGTGGCGAGCGACTGATTCTTACGCTCGGTGCTTGCCACAAGCACCGCTATAACGCTGTGCACAAGAATTCGTCGAGCATCAAAACGGGATCTCGTCCTCGTCTGCCTGGGCCGGCGCTGATGGTTTGGGAGGTGCGCTCGTTTGTCGATTGTCTCCAGTCGCTTCCGCCCCGCCACCAGCTCCACCGGGACGACCGCCCAGCAACTGCATGCTCTCGCCCACCACGCGCAGCTTCGTCCGCTTCTGCCCAGTCTGTTTGTCGTCCCAGGAGTCCATCTGCAAACGGCCTTCGATGAAAACTGGCCGTCCTTTCTTCAGGTATTCGCCAGCGATCTCCGCGAGGCGCGCCCAGAGCACAACATCGACATAAGTAACTTCCTCGCGTTTTTCTCCGCTATCGGTGGTGTAAACGCGATTTACGGCAATGCCAAGATCGCAGACTGCGCTGCCCTTGGGCGTGTAGCGCACTTCGGGGTCGCGGGTGAGATTTCCGAGCAGAATGACTTTGTTAAAGCTGGCCATGTTCGCCTTATAGCGAAATCACTTTGCTTTGGCCACCTTTTTCGCCGGCTTCTCCTTCTTCTCGGGCAGACGCTCGTAACTCTGCCGATACACCTCGGGATCAAGCTTAAATTTCGCCCGGAGCTTCGCGATTAGTGCTGGATCGGCATTAAAAACAAAGTTCACATAGTATCCGGAATCCAGCGGGCCGGCCACGTAGGAAAAGTGACGCTTATCCATTTTTTGCACCTGTTCGATCTGAGCTCCTTCTTTTTGAAACTCCGACTCCAGTCGCTCGATAATTTCCCTGACAGTGTCTTCTTTGCCTTGGGCGTTCAGCACCAGCAGCGCTTCGTAATGGCGGTTCATGTTCCTTCGTTTTCGGTTTTGTTGAAAGTGTTTCCACTGCGCGACTGATCGCAGATCTAACCAGAGGTTTCTCCTCATCGAAAAATCGGCTCAATACGTAGTCGACTGATCCTTCGCGCGGCGCCTCGCCGATTCCGAGGCGTAAGCGCGGGATCTCTTCGGTCCCGAATTGCGTGATGATCGATTCGAGACCGTTGTGTCCACCCGATCCACCGCGGGCTCGCAGGCGCAGGCGACCCACCGGTAATGCAAGATCATCGAGCACGATCAGCATTTCCTGGGGCAGGATTTTGTAAAACTGCGCCACCGCAAAAAGCGGATAGCCAATCCGATTCATGAAGCTCATCGGTTTGATCAGAAGAACAGAACCGCATTTTGCTGAAAGCGCGTCCCACTTTGACGACTTTTCCCAGGTCGATCCATATTGCGCGGTGAGCTGATCGGCAACCATAAACCCGATGTTGTGACGCGTAGCTGCGTATTCCGGGCCGGGATTTCCGAGACCGGCCACCAAGCGAATTTGCGGAGTCGATTCTTCCACGTCTGCTCAATTCGCGATCCGCAATCCGCAAAAAGGAAGCTATTTCTTCTGCTCCTTTTCTTTTGGACCTTTTTCCTTTGCAGCCGGAGCGGGCGCTGCAGTTTCGCCCTCTTCTTTTTTCTCGGTGATGACTTCCGGTCCAGCAGCCGCCGCTTCCGTTTCGGCGACGGGTGCCTCTTCTTCAACTACTGGCTCGAGCACGGAGAACGCAGTGAGATCGGGCGGCACCTTTGGCGTTACCCCAGGCGGGAATTGGATGTCGCGGACGTGAATGGAATCACCAATGTTCAGATTCGAAACATCAACCGTAATCCGATCCGGCAAATCGCCCGGCAGACATTCAATCGCCAGCGCGCGCAAGCTTTGCTCAAGCAAGCCGCCAAAAGTTTTGACGCCCACTGCCGTGCCGGTCGGTTCGAGCGGAACTTCGGCCTGAATCATCTGGTCCATGGAGACCGCGTGAAAGTCCACATGACGAATTTCGCCACCGACGGGCGAGTGTTGCACCTCCTGCACCAGCGCGGTGCGACTTGATCCTTCGCCGGCAATTTCCAGTTCAACCAGAATGTTTTCTCCAGAAGCGTGGCTCATCATGGCGTTGATCTCGCGCGTAGCGACTTGCAAGGGCTGCGGTTTATCGTTGCCGCCATAGATGACCGCAGGAATCAATCCACGCGCTCTGAGTTTGCGCACGGAAGATCGTCCCACGTTCGTCCGCGGTTCTGCTTTAAGCTTAACTTGTTTTGCCATTTTTTTCGTTCTCGATGTTGAACAGCGACGACACAGACTCGTCGTTATGTATCCGTTTGATGCCTTCCCCGAGAAGCTCGGAAACGCAGAGCACCGTAATCTTAAATCCATCCACCGGGCGGACCGGCGTGCTGTTGGTCGTTACTAATTCCGCGATTTTCGATTTTTGCAAACGCTGGACCGCCATATCGACCAGAACAGCGTGCGAAACGCCCGCGTAAATTTTCTGTGCCCCGCGCTTTTTCAAAAGCTCAGCCGCAGAAGTCAACGTGCCGGCTGTTTCGGTGAGGTCATCAACGAGAAGGACGTCGCTGCCTTCCACCTCACCGATCAGGTACGCTGCCTCGGTCTCGGTGGCGCTGCGGCGTTCCTTGGCCACGATTGCCAGATTTGCGCTCAGCGCTTCTGCGTACGCCGAAGCCATCTTGAGTCCGCCAAGGTCCGGGGAAACCACCGTCGTTTTCCCCGTAAGCTGCTGTCGCAGATATTTGATCAGCACGGGCAGCGAATAGAGATGGTCAACCGGAATGTCGAAGAAGCCCTGTACCTGCTGTGCGTGCAAGTCCATCGTGAGGACGCGGCTCACGCCTGCCGCGTGCAGCAAGTTCGCCACGAGCTTGGCCGTGATCGGCACACGCGGCTGATCTTTGCGATCCTGGCGCGCGTAACCAAAAAATGGAATCACCGCCGTGATCCGATCCGCGCTGGCGCGCCGCGCCGCGTCGACCATGATGAGCAGCTCCATCAAATGTTGATTGGTCGGCGGGCAGGTCGGTTGAATGATGAACACGTCATGCCCGCGAATGTTCTCCTCGATCCTGACGTAAGTTTCACCGTCGGGAAAGGAACTGATGGTCGCCTGTCCAAGCGGGACACCGATGTATTTGCAAATCCGCTCGGCCAAATCGCGGTTCGCGGAGCCAGTGAAGACTTTTAATTCAGGTTGAAGAGCGAACATTTGGGGCGCCTAACTTAGTCGCGCACAAACGGCGTTTGCAATCTTCAAAACTTGCCAGGCGCGATTTCTTTGGCGAATAGTTTCTATGCGAGGTTTTCCCCAATGAATTCAGACGCGATTCGAATAGAACGCCCAACTACAAATTCAAAGCTTTTCGTGCATACGCGTTGGGACGCTCTTCCAGCCGCGGCGGGCCTGTTTCATCTCGCGTACCTTTTGGGACTCTACTGTTTGTTTCCGCACGTGCCGCTGTGGGTGATGCTGATCCTCGGGGTCGTCTATTCGCTGATGGTCAACGCCAACATCAACGGCGTGGGGCACAATTTCATTCATAATTCATTTTTCCGATCGCAACTGCTCAATCGCCTCTTTGGAATCACGCAATCGATCGCATGCTGCTTCTCCCAGACGATGTACGACGCTGTTCACATGCAGCATCACAAGGGGAACTCGGATCGTCAGGATGAAAATGGTGAGACGATCGATTGGTTGTCGATCTACAAGCACGGCGATCATGGGGAAGCGGAAAATCCGTGGAGCTACGTGTTTCTGAGTTTCTTCCGCGATGATGTAGGCGCGATTCGCAAGGAATTACGCAAACGCAACAACGGCGATCTTTTCTGGGGCAATGCGGAGCTTGCTGCCTTCGCAACAACGCTGTTGGTGATGGCGATCGTTGTCCCAACGGAACCGATTCATTTCATCAACTGGCGGTTTATCCTGTATTTCCTGCCGTTCTGGTATCTCGGCCATTGCTTCAGCTATTTGAACGGTTACTACCGTCATTACGGTGCGAACCCTGATAAACCGATTGCGTGGGGCGTCAGCAGCTACGGAAAAATCTACAACTGGCTTTTCTTTTATAACGGACACCACGCCGAACACCATTTCCGTCCAAAAGTGCACTGGACGAAAATGGAAAAGTTCCATCAAAGCATCGCCGATCTACAGAAGCAGGAAGGCGTCCGCACAATCAAGCGAGCGCACATGCTAGGCTTCCTTGATCCCGATTTGCCAAAGCGTGGGGAACGCCAGGACACGCAGGTAGGGGCGATTGACCTCAATCGCCCGCGGGCGGTTCGGTGAACCGCCCCTACCTATTTCGCAAACTCCCCGCGCAGTTTTTCCTTCGTCGCTTCGCAATCCTCCTCCAGTCGGCGGACTTCTGATGCAAGTTGCTTTTCCAGTGATTCCACTTCCTCAACCTTGCCCGTGGCTTGCGCGTTTCGAATCTGCTCTTTGAGGAATAGCTCTCGCTCTGCGATTTTCGCGCGATAAGTAGAATCGATTTCCGCCAGTTCCTTTTTTTGTTCTTCAGTAAGCGCGAGCGATGGTGACGCCTTCTCGAGCCGTTCCATCGCCAATTCGTAGGCCGATTTCATCGCTCTATCTTACTCTTACTCGTGCTCCTGCTCTTGCTCTTTTTGCCGAATTCCTTTTTCCCCACGGCGTACTCTCGTCACGACAAGCAGGCATCAATCACCTAACCGGCCGGCGTCGGTCGCCTCTCCCTTCCAAGGGAGAGGGTGAGGGTTCTCTTTGATATTATCATGCCGAGTAGGAACCCCTAACCTTAATCCTCTCCCCTTCGCGAAGGGGAGAGGCGAACTAATGCCAACATATAGCCGATGAACCGCTATCAATTCGCCCTTGAAAATCGTGGTGAATTGCGCGTTGAACATGAATTCTTAAATTGTTTCCAGATGCATTCACCGATCAGACTGCTGAGCATCGATTTCGATGGCACACTCGTGTCGCGGGTTAGCGAACCAGTTCTGGATACGCAGTGCGTGGAATTGATTCGCCAATTGCAGAAGGCTGGCGCGATCTGGGCGATAAACACGGGTCGTTCCGTTGATCTTCTCGAATCCGGACTCGCTGATTTTGCATTCCCCATTCGCCCAGACTTCATCCTTACAACCGAACGAGACGTCTTTCGCCCCGCCCAAAATGGAGAGAAATGGGAGCCATTTGGGGATTGGAACGAGCAGTGCGCGCGAGATCACGCCGAATTATTTTCTTCCGCTAACTCGGTCCTTGCCGAAGTCGTCGATTTCGTGAACCGAAAAACGAAGGCGCGCCTTATTTACGATACCGAGCGTCTCGAGGGGCTTGTGGCAGAGAACGATGAAGAAATGGAGCGCATCATCGAGTTTATCGAAGGAGCGCGAGCCGGACACCCCAACTTGGATTACCAACGCAACACAGTTTATCTGCGTTTTTGTCACGCTGATTACCACAAAGGCGCGGCGCTCGCCGAGCTGGCGCGCCTCGTGGAGATTCCGCGCCAAAACATTTTCGCGGCGGGCGACCATCATAACGACGTCTCAATGCTGGACGGCAAAGTCGCCGCGATGCCATCTTGTCCAGCGAACGCAATTCAGGAAGTACAAGCTGCGGTGCGCAACGCGGGCGGTTACGTGGCGCAGAAAGACCATGGCGCCGGCGTTCATGAAGCGCTCTTGCATTTCGCGAGCGCAAATTCCGTTGAAGCGTTAAAGCACTAAACGGAATCGTAATGGCGCCAAATCACCAGTGTACACTTGCGCTGGATCCGCCCGCCCCAGGAGTGACGCGTCCATCGTCCGACATTTTTTCTCCAGGAACAGTCGCTGTAGATTGAGAGGCCCTTTCGCTGGTTGTTCCTTCCTCGGACGACGCACAGGCAGAGAGCAGCAATGCGATCACCAAAAACAAGGCCGTGCACATTACAAAGCGGTGGTTCACAGCGACGAACCTAACTTCGGACATGTTTGATGCAACCCGCGTTGTTCGATAGACTTCGTGGTGACGAACGCGAGCAAAACCGATATCAAATCTCTGCTTGTTAGCGAGCTTCAGGAACAGCTTCGCGAATTGGGCGAACCCTCCTATCGCACTGGCCAGATCACCGGCTGGCTTTACAAGAACCGCGTCAACACAATCGATGAAATGACCGATCTTCCGCGAGCACCGCGTTGATCTTTCGGGTAGCCGCAGACTGGCGCTACAGTTCGAAAAAATTTTGCTTGTGCAGCGAAGCTCGCGTTTAGTCCGGTATGGCTGAGTACGAGGGCGAGCCTGAACGCATCTGGGATGAGTACGAGTGGGAGCGTTTTCTTCGGCAACAGGACGGCAAGACTGAAAAGTATATGCAATTACTGGAGACGTACCTTGATGATCCTGAGCGCGACGAGATCATCGCGCGCGAAATGGGTTGGACGCAGCTGTTGGATGAAAAGGATTGGAGCGTGGAGGTGGATGCGTTGATGGATGAAGGCGCGGCGGAAGACGACGAGGCCGTCATCGAGAATGCAGACAGGTCGGCGGAGGTATTCGAGGACCATGACCTGTACCGTGCTGCGTTCGCGCTCACGATCTGGATCGATCAGCTGTTCGATCAAAATGCTTCGCTCCAGAGCGAACCGGCTGCGGTCAAACTGGCCACACACGCAGCGCTGGCCAGTGCCAAGCTGGCAGCAGCGTTAAGTGGTGATAGCCTCGATGAAATCGGGATGACGATCGCGTATTTAAAGCGCGCGTTGAAGGCCATTACCGTTTCCATGGAGGCGGCTGCCCAACTGCGGAAACCCGCGGGGCAGATCACCCGTTCGCAGTATGCAGTTCTGCAGCAACGACTCTTTCAGGTGCGGGACGGAATTATTAGCCTGATGGGTGAATACCGTGGCGAATGGCTTCGCCGGTTCGGCTCTGACGGTTATCGCAGTTGAATGAAATAAGGGCGGGCTCCGTCCAATCATGCAAACGGAAGCGACTCCGGCTCAGGCCGATGTATCGGAATTAGACCTGGTGAGACGATGTCAGGCCGGTGACACCGAAGCATTCGACGAGCTAGTTACCCGCTACCGGACACGCGTGTTCAGCATGATTTACAACATGGTTCATAGTGAGCAGGACGCCTGGGATCTGGCTCAAGACAGCTTCCTTAAAGCATGGAAGTCAATTAAGCGCTTTCGCGGTCGCTCATCCTTTTACACCTGGATCTATCGGATCGTTATGAATGTGACGATCGATTGGCTACGCAAAAAGCACATCAGAGGCGCAGGCGCCGAGTTCGATGATGCGATTCAGTTGAGGCAGGTTGATCCGGCTTCCAAAACTGTTCCCAAAAAGGAAGCGTTACCGTACGAGATGATGCAACGAGACGAAATTCGTGCCCGGATCGAGCAAGCAATCGCCCAGCTCTCACCCGAACAGCGGGCTGTCGTTTTGATGAAGGAAACTGAAGACATGCAATACCACGAGATTGCAGAAGCTCTGGGGTGCTCGATTGGCACGGTGATGTCGCGTCTGTTTTATGCACGCAAGAAGTTGCAAAATTTATTGAGGGACGTTTATGAAAACGTTTGAGGAAAAATGGACCGCTTGGCTTGATGGCCAGCTCAGCGGGCGAGAATTATCGGAATTCGAGGCATCTCTTCCCGACAAAGCTGCCGCTGACGCGGAAAAAGCGGACGCAAAAAAACTTGGCGAGCTTTTGAAGCGCGAACTGGGCGTGCGGACGCTAACAAACGAAGAGTTTTTTAGCCACCAGCTCCGCGAAAAAATCGAACGGGAAAAGGGCGAGGCGTCTCGGCCGTCCGGCGGCCGCGGCAGAACAACCTCTTCGTGGTGGTCAATTCCTCGCCTGTTGTGGACGAGCGCCGTGTCGCTAGCTCTCTTTTTGGTTTGTACGGTTCTCGTGATGCGTAACCAAAACCCGACCGAGGAATCACAATATCTTACCCAAATTCTAAACGCCCGGGTTGATCCGGTCGTCAGCCCAAATGCTACGGTCTCAATCTTTGAGGTAAAACAGGACCGCGTAACGGTGCTTTGGACAGAGGGATTGCAAAGTTTGCCGGCCGATTACGCGGCCAAATAACCGCTCATGAGTCGCTCGCTAGCGTACTTAATTCCTGTTGTTGTCCTCATTTTCAGTGCGACACCTGGACTAAAGGCGGCAGAGATCGTCTGGAGCGGACTTGTCATCGCGGAAAATGTCTCACGACCACAGTCGATCCCGCCGGAACTAACGCGGATCGAGGGATCTCTGAAAAAGTTTTTCGGCTACAACCAATTTCAGGTGATCGGCCAGTCGCAAAAGACACTCAAGACCGGCCAGGAAGATTGGCTTGCGACGAGCAAATTTTTCGCGCTGCATGTCGATGCGCGAGGCGAGAGTGAAGCAGGCTACGTTTTGAACCTCAAACTTTATAAAGAGAAAGAGCTCTTGCTTGAAACGGATGCCAAGCTGAGTAAGCGCAGCCCGTTGGTCATCAAAGGTCCACAAGTCGGGGGCGGACAATTGTTACTGGTGTTGGTTGTGCAATAGGCGCGCCAACGCGGACTCACATGCGCTGTTCAATACGAGAAATGCGTGCCCTGTTTTCTTTTCGGGCCGCGCTGTTTTCCCTTACCTTTCCTGTCGTCATGTCTGCGGAGAAGCCATTCAGTTTCGAGGACACGCCGGGAAAACTGCCGAAAAACGTCGTTCCGACGGATTACTCCATTCGGATCGTTCCGAACATCGACGAGTTCACATTCACCGGAGCAGAAACGGTGAAGGTGAAGGTGCGCAGGCCGGTTCGTCAGCTGGTGCTGAATGCGCTCGAACTCGAAATCACAGGCGCCTCGCTCGATGGCAAAGCCTTGCCCAAATCTGCAATCAAGATCGACAAGGAAAAGGAACTGCTCACACTCGCATTGCTGTCTGAGCTTCCGCCGGGAGATCACACTCTTGCGCTCAGTTTCTCGGGCAAGATCAATCAACAGGGGCAGGGCCTTTTCTATGTGCGCTATCAGGAGCAAGGCAGCGGCGCACAAAAAATCATGCTCGGAACACAATTCGAAGCGACGGAT
>WNFJ01284010.1_pt2 | contig 31469 bp, 29 predicted proteins | sample 5400461 | NCBI WGS metagenome assembly WNFJ01 (sample SAMN13153349, study PRJNA577476) | soil metagenome | isolation source: 115 cm saprolite on Douglas fir-dominated hillslope | place: USA:California | collected 2013-09-17
CCGAACTCGTCCACGACGATGGCGAGATGCGCCGGGCCGCGGTGGAAGTCGCGCAGCTGGCTGTCCAGCGTCTTCGTCTCGGGGACATACGCCGCCGGACGCACCAGGTCTTGCCAGCGGCCCACCGCTGCCGGCTCGCCCATGCCCAGGGCGAGCGGGATCAGGTCCTTGGCGAACACGATCCCCACGATGTTGTCCACCGTACCATCGAACACCGGGAGACGCGAATGCCCGCTCTGCCGAAACGCCTCGACGACCTCGCTCGTCGCGGCCGTGAGGTCCACCGCCACCATGTCCAGGCGGGGCGTCATCACTTCGTCTACCCTGGTGTCCGCCAGCGTGAAGACGCCGAGCAGCATGTCGCGCTGCGCCACCCCGAGGTTGGGCTCGAGCGGCCGCTCCGTCCCGGCCCAGGCGTGCAGCTCCGCCTCGATCCAGCCGAGCAGCCGCAGCAGCAACCCGAACGGGGCGAGCGTGCGGCGCGCCAGCGGGAGCGCGACGGCCATGAGCTCCGGAGCGATGCGCGCGACGCTGCGCGGCAGGGCGTCCCCCACGACGAAGACGAGGACCACCGCGACGCCCCACGCCGCGAGCGCCGCGGCCCAGGGGCGCTGCCACCAGGCGAGCGCGTCGGCGGCCGCCACGGCGCCCAACACCAGGAGGCTGAGGCGGGCCACCCGCCCCGCGCGGCGGAGGGCGCATCCCCGAGCGTGTGCAGCGCCTCGCCCACCGCCGCCTCTTCGGCCATCGCCAGCAGCGCCGCCCAGAGCACCGCGGCGATCGCGGCGACCACCGCGACGAGGGTCAGGGTCAGCGCCGCGCCCGCGGGCATCACCGCCCCCCGCGGCCGGCGGCGCCCGGGCCCCGTCCGCTCCGCGCGTCGAGCCGCCGCACGTAGCGCTCCTGGCGGCGCCACATCGCCGAGCGCACCCGGCTGGGGCCTTCGGGATGCTCGTACCCGAGCACGTGCAGCGCGCCGTGCACCGCGAGGCGCACCAACTCCTCTGCCAGGGGGCGGCCGCGCCCCGCTGCGCTCCGCTGGTCCCGCACCCAGCGCTCGGCGACCGCGGGGCAGATGTAGACGTCCCCCAACAGCGTGCCGTCGGGCTGCGGCAGCGCGAACGCGATCACGTCGGTCAGCGCACGCCGACCGAACGCGCGCCGGTTGAGGCGACGCATCGCCGCGGCGTCGAGCAGGGTGAGCTCGAGCCGCGTCGCCTCGGCGCCCTCCCAGGCGAGCACCCGCCGCGCCATGCGCGCGAGCCCGCTCGCCCCGTCAGTTCTTGGCCGCGGGCTGCCACGTCGCCGTGATGCCACCACTCGATTCCGGATAGTCGATGCGGTTGTGGTACATCCCGGTGATGCTGCGCACGAATTCCTGCTTGACCTGGTCGAGCTGCCGCAGCGTCAGCGGTGCCTCGTCGAGCTGACCGGCGTTGAGCTTGTTGCGCACGATGTGGCCGATCGCCTCGTCGATCTTCTCGGGCGTCAGATCCTCGAGCACGCGCAGCGCCGCCTCGACGGAGTCGGCCAGCATGGTGATCGCCGTCTCGGCGGACCGCGGCTTCGGGCCGGGATAGCGATAGTCCTCGGGCCGAGCGGACGCGCCGTCGCCGCTCTTCTTGGCGCGGTCCAGGAAATACGTGATCTCCGTGGTGCCGTGGTGCTCCGGGATGAAATTGGTCACGGCGTCCGGCAGCCCCGCCTCGCGCGCCAGCGCCAAGCCGTCCAGCACGTGCGCCTTGATGATCTGCGCCGACTGGAACGGCTGGAGCCGGTCGTGCGGATTATTGCCCCGCGTCTGGTTCTCGACGAAGTACTGCGGGTTCTTGATCTTGCCGACGTCGTGATAGTAGCACCCGACGCGGCCGAGCAGGCCGTTCGCGTCGATCCGATTAGACGCCGCTTCCACGAGATTCGCCATCGCCACGCTGTGCGCGTACGTCCCCGGGGCCTCGAGCGACAGCCGCCGCAACAGGGGGCGGCTCGGATCGGAGAGCTCGAGCAGCGTCAGATCGGTCGTGATGCCCGTTATCGACTCGCCGACGGGGAGCAGGAAGAAGGTGAGCCCCGCGCACACGAGCGCGTTGGCCGCCCCCGACACGCCGCGCAACGCTACCGCCCCCGCGCTCCAATCCCCCCCCAGCCCGAGCGCCAGCGCGCCCACGAGATAGCCGAGCGCGATGATCAGCACGGGAACGTAGAAGTTGCTGCGACGCCTGAGGACCCGGACCGACAACGCCGCCGTGACGCCGCCGACCACACACAGGAACAGCGCCGGCTGATCGTGGAACACCGGCTGCAGGCCGATCACGGTGGCGAGAATCATCGCCCCGATCATCGACACGCGGCCGTTGAAGAGCACCGTCAGCATCATCGCCAGGAACGGCAGGATGATGATCTCGGCATGCTCCGGGGCGAAGCGGGCCACCGCGGCCGCTTGCAGCAGCACCAGCCCGAACAGCCCGCCGATCAGCGCCACCTGGCGCTGCTCGCGGTACGTCTCGCGGCGGTAGAACACCATGAGCACCCAGAAAATGGCGAGGATCATGGAGTCGCGCAGGATCGGCCCGATCACGCCGCCCGCCGAGCGGCTGGTCGCGGCACCGCGCCGGACGAGGTCCGAGTGCAGCGCCACCAGCTTCTCATGCGCCTCGTTCGTCACGACCTCGTGCGCCCCCACGATGCGGTCCCCCGCGCGCACGATGTATTTGCTGGGATCTACGCTGCGGCGCAGCTCGTCGCGGCGCCGCTCGGTCTCGAGGGTGTTGGGCACGAGCGTCGGGCGGAAAAAGTGCCCGGCGAGGCGCACGTACAGCCCGTCGCCCACGCTCGATCCCTTGTCGGGATGGATCGCCCGCGCCCGCGCGAGATACTGCGCATAGGAAAACACCTCGCCGCGGGGCTCGGATTGCTCCGAGGTCCGGTGCCGCACGATCAACTCGGGCGCTTGCTCCACCTGCAGCACGCCAGGCGCCGTGACGCCACGCGCCAAGGTGTGGTCGAACAGCGCGCTCAAGGCTTTTTCCAGGTCGCGACGCTTCCCGCCCTTCGCGAGGTAGCTCGCCTCTGCCCCCGTGAGGACGACCCCCTGCCCCCGCGCCGCGGCAGTGACCGCCGCTGCTCCACCCCGGCCCGCCGCGGTGTCGAGCGCCGCGAAGAAGCGGTGCAGGGCGGCCCTGGCGCTGTCGAGCGCCCAGTCCTGGAACTGATAGATCGGTTTCACCGAGGCGGCGAGCTCCTCCGCTTCGCGCGCCAGCTCTTCGTCCGACTTGTTCACCGGGAACGTGAAGGGGGCGACGACGTCGCGCTCCGCCACGGCGCCGGGCTCGAGCAGCGGAGCGATGTTGGTGGCGCTCGACGGAAACGCGAGGTAGGCGAGCAGCGCCAGCCCTGGCACCCACGCCCAGCGGGAGCCGTGATACCGCAGCTCGGCTTCGGTCGGGAAGCGCATATCAGCCCTGAGCGTCCTCCGCGTAGGCCCGGATGATGTCGCGCACCAGACGGTGGCGCACCACGTCGGTCTCCGCGAGGTAGCAGAACCGGATGCCCTCGATGCCCGGCAGAATGCGTTCGACCTGCAGCAGCCCCGAGTCCTCGCGGTTCGTCAAGTCGATCTGCGTCTTGTCCCCGGTGATCACGGCGCGCGAGTTCACGCCGAGCCGCGTCAGGAACATCTTCATCTGCATCCCCGTCGCATTCTGCGCTTCGTCGAGAATGACGAACGCGTCGCCCAGCGTGCGGCCGCGCATGTAGGCGAGCGGCGCGATCTCGATCGTGCGCATCTCGATCGCCTTCTGCACGCGATCCCGCGGCATCATGTCCTCGAGTGCGTCGTAGAGCGGCCGCAAGTAGGGATCCACCTTGTCGTGGAGATCGCCCGGCAGGAAGCCGAGACTCTCCCCCGCCTCCACCGCCGGTCGCGCCAGCACGATGCGCCGCACCCGCTTGCGCGCCAGCGCGTCCACGGCCGCGGCGACCGCTAGATACGTCTTTCCCGTCCCCGCCGGCCCGATGCTGATGACGATGTCGTGCTGGGCGATCGCCTGCAGATAGTCGCGCTGGCCGGCCGTCTTGGCCTGGATCACCCGCCGCAGGCCGGGGAGAATGATCTTGTACTCGCCGTCGCCGCTCGCCCCGGCGCTGCCCGGCGCGGCGTCGCCGACCGCCCGGTCCACGTCGGCTACCTCGAGAGTCTCGCCCATCCGCGCCAAGTCCACCAGCGCCTGCGCCACCTGCGCCGCGCGCTCCACGGCCGGGAGCGCGCCCTGCAACAGCAGCATGTCGCCACGCAGCGACACCCGCACCCCCAGCCGCTGCGCCAAGGCGACCAAGTTGCCGTCGTTGACCCCCGCCAACGCGAGCGGGTCGACGCCTTCGGTCGAGAGCCGGTGGGTGATCTCGTCGCTCATCGTGTGATCTCCAGATGGAGCGCCCGGAGGTCCGCCGCCGCGGCGGGCGCGGGCGCGCCCTCGAACAGCGCGCGCGCCGTCGTGGTCTTGGGGAAGGCGATCACATCGCGCAGACTCGCCGCCCCCGCCAACGCCATCACCACGCGGTCGAACCCGATGGCGAAGCCTCCATGCGGCGGCGCCCCCGCGCTCAGCCCGTTCAACAGGAAGTCGAACCGCGTGCTCCAGTCGGCCTCGCTCAGGCCGAGCGTACGGAAGATCTTGATCTGCAGCTCCCGGTCCGTGATCCGGATCGAGCCCGAGCCGAGCTCGTGCCCGTTGTAGACCGCATCGTAATGCAGCGCGCGACAGGCATAGGGATCGCTGTCGAGCCGCGCTCGATCCTCGGGGCGCGGGGCCGTGAACGGATGATGCGCGAAGACCGGCCGGCCGGTGCTGGGGTCGGGCTCGAACAGCGGGAAATCCACGACCCAGCAAAACGCATGCGCCGCCTTCGGCACGGGCGCCAGCCGGCGAATCACGTCCTGCCGCACACGGTCCAGGACCGGCGACGTCACCCGGTCGGGGCCGATCGCCAGCAGCGCCGCGTCGCCATCGGCCACGCCGAGCGCGCCGAGCGTGGCGGCCGTGAAATGCTTCCCCACCGAGCCCGTGATCTGCTCGCCTTGGCGCTTCACCCAGGCCAGCCCCGCCGCGCCGAGCTGCTTGGCCGCCGCGGCCAGCTCGTCCACGTCCTTCCGCGAGAGCACGCCACCGCCCCGCACCGCGAGCGCGCGCACCCGCGCCCCGTCGCCCCGCGCCGACTCGAAGAACGGCACGCCGAGCGGCCGGACCTGCGCCGTCCAATCGGCAATCGGGAAGTCGTAGCGCAGGTCGGGCTTGTCCGTGCCGTAGCGCTCCAGGGCGTCGTGCCAGGACAGCCGTGGGAACGGGCGCGCGATCGCGTGACCGGCTTCCCCCCACAGCGCGACCAGCACCGCCTCCACGTACCCGAGCACGTCCTCCATCTCAACGAAGGACGCCTCGAGGTCGATCTGCGTGAACTCGGGCTGGCGATCGTTGCGCGCGTCTTCATCGCGGAAGCAATGCGCCACCTGGAAGTAGCGGTCGAACCCCGCGACCATCAGCAGCTGCTTGTAGAGCTGGGGAGACTGCGGCAGCGCGTAGAACTCGCCGGGGTACAGGCGCGACGGCACCAGATAGTCGCGGGCGCCCTCGGGCGTGGGGGTCGTGAGGGTGGGCGTCTCGATCTCGAGGAACCCCAGCTGGGTGAGCGTCTGGCGGGCTCGCTGCAGCAGCCGGTGGCGCAGCATCAAATTGGCCTGCATCTCGGGCCGGCGGAGATCGAGGTGGCGGTACTTGAGCCGCAGCTCCTCTGCCGGCAGCTCCTCCCCCTTGCCGCGGGCGACCGGGATCGCCGGCGTCTCGGCTGGTCCCACCACGGTCAGCGTCGTCGGATGCACCTCGACGTCGCCCGTCGCGAGCTCGGGATTCCGCATGGCGACGGGTCGGGCCACGACCAGGCCATCGACCTCCACCACCGTTTCGCTGGTCAGTCGCCCCGCCGTGTGCCGTACCGCCTCGGGCGCCTGCGGGCCGACCGCTAACTGCACGATGCCCGCGCGGTCGCGCAGGTCGATGAAGACGATGCCGCCGAGATCCCGGCGGCGGTGCACCCAGCCCCCCAGTCGCACGCGCTGCCCCACGTGCTCGCCGCGCAGCTCGCCACAGCGCAGCGTGCGTCGAGAGGTGCCACTGGCGCTGTCTATGTGACCTCCGCCTCGCACACGGCGCGGTAGAATTCTTCCGGGTTGCGCGCCCGCAAGAGCTGCCCCCGCACCAGCTCGCGCCGGACCAACCGCGCGATGCGGCTGAGCGCCTTCACGTGCACCCCCGCCGCCGACTCCGGGCCCGCCAAGAGAAAGAACACCCGCACCGGCTCGCCATCGATCGTCTCGTAGGGCACGGGCGCCGGAGTCGTGCCTGCCACCACCACGAGCCCCGCGAGCGCGGGGGTCTTGCCGTGCGGCACCGCGACCCCGTAGCCGATGCCCGTGGGAAACTGTCGCTCGCGCTCGAGAATCGCCGCCAACACCTCTTCGGCGGGACCGCCGTTCCCCGCCCCCAGCACCGCCACCAACTCCCGGAGCACCCCCTCCTTGGTCGTGGCATGCAGGGGGACGCGAATGCGGGCGGGCGTGAGGAGCTCTGACAGGCGCACGTGCGCAAGTGTCCTAAACGCTTGAAGATAGTTAGGTTATGGGTGAGATGCAACGCGTTTCCGCGACACCACTTAGCCCGGCGCGCGCCGCCGTCGTCGACCTGTTGAGCCTCACGCCGGAACGCGCCCGCCAGGCGCTCGCGCCCTGGCTCGCGGCGCGCGACGAGCCCGGCTATCGCATCGACCAAATCCTCGATCGCCTGTGGCAGCGGCCCGTCGCCTCCTGGGAGCAGGCGACCGAGCTGCCGGCGACCCTGCGCCGCGATCTCGCGGCGGCGTTCCCGCTCGCCCGCTTGGCGCTGGCGGCGCGCCAGGTGTCGCGTGACGGCACCGAGAAGTATCTCTGGGACCTGGGCGGCGGCGGCGCGATCGAGTCGGTCCTCATCCCGGAGGGAAAACGCCGCACCCTCTGCCTCTCGTCGCAAGAGGGATGCGCCCTGGGATGCGTGTTCTGCGCCACCGGGCGGATGGGATTTCGGCGCAACCTGAGCGCCGCGGCCATCACCGGTCAAGTGCGCGAGCTCCTGCTCGCCGACCCCGAGCGCAAGCCGACGAACATCGTGTTCATGGGCATGGGCGAGCCACTCCTCAACTGGGACGCCGTGGACACCGCGCTCACCATCCTGAACGACCCGGCAGGCTTCGGGATCGGCGCGCGCCACATCACGGTCTCCACCGTGGGCATTTTGCCCAATCTGGCTCGCCTCGCCCAGCGCCCCGAGCAGTTCCGGCTGGCTCTGTCGCTGCACGCTCCCAGCGCGGCCGAGCGCCACGCACTGATGCCGATCGAGCGGAAATACCCGCTGCCGGCCGTGCTCGCCGCGCTCGCCCAGTTCCGCAAACGCGTCACCCTCGAGTACGTCCTCATCGGCGGCAAGAACGACGCGCTGACCCAGGCCGACCGCCTCGCTGCGCTCGCCCGCCCGCTCGGTGCCCTCGTGAACCTGCTGCCGCTGCACCCCGGCGGGGCGCCCGAGCTCACGCCCAGCCCCCACGCCCAGATGCTCGCGTTCGAGCGACGCCTCAAGGCGCGCGGCGTGGCGGCGGTGCTGCGGCGCAGCCGTGGGCTCGACATCAGCGCCGCCTGCGGCCAACTACGGGTGGAACTCGAGGCGCGTCGGGGCAAAGTCGACGCCGAGCAACACGGTCGCGTCGAGTAGCTTGCTGCTGTCAGGCTGAACCACCACGCGTCCCACGCCGAGCGCCCGCCGCACCCGCTCGCCCAGCGCGGCGCTGCCACGCCACACGAGGACGCGGGTCGAGTCGCGCGGACCGAGCGCGCCCGGCGCGTTGCCGAACGCCAGCACGTCAATGCCCGCCCGCCGCAGCAGGCGCGTGGCGGTCTTGGCGAGTCCCGGCTGCGCGCCGGTGTTCAACACCTCCACCGTCACCCGCGGCCCGGCGTCGCCCGGGATGGGGAGGCCGCCGGCGCCGCCGGCGCCGCCGCGCTCGCCGCGGCAGCCGAGGAGCGCCAGCCCCAGGGCGATCAGTACCCGACCAGCGAGTTCCAGAAGTCGACCGTTTCCCGAACCAGCGGCCAGCGGGACTCGATGCCCCAGGTGATCCGGCGGGCCGCCACCTGCTTCAGGACCGCGTCGCGTTCCGCGGGCACCCGGGCGGCGAGCGAGCGCCGCAGTTGCTGATCGAACGCACGGCCCGGCTCGAGATAGTCCGCCAGGTAGAGCATCTTGCCGACGTCCTCCCAGCGGGCATAGCCGAGCGAGTGGTAGCGCACGGCATCGAGCACCCCTTGGTCGGTTTCGCCCTCCTGGGCCGCGCGCGCGGCCGCGCGAGGCCCGTGCTCGAGCTCGCTCTCGGCGGGGGCGTCGCGCAGCGCGTCGTGCAGCCAAGCGGCCTTGAGCCAACGCGCCCGCTCGATGTCGGTGACGCCCATCGGCATGGCCCACGCGGACAGCAGCGCCGCCACGCGATCGATGTGCGCCCGGCGATCGGGGGTCACCACCGCCCAGGGGGGCAGGGCCATTCAGCTCGCCCGCACCGCGGGATCGGCCGCCACGCCCTCGCCCAGCACCACGTTGTCGATGAGCCGGGTCGCGCCCACCCGGGCGGCGACCAACACCGCCGTCCGGGCGTCGGCACGGGCCACCGGACGCAGCGTCTCGTCGACCAGCGCCACGTATTCCGGGCTCACGCCGGGGACCGCGAGCGCCTCCCGCCCCCGCCGCTCGAGCACCGCCGGGGCCGCCGCGCCCCCGCGCCACGCCTGCTCCACCGCGCGCAGCGCGCGCGAGAGCGCGAGGGCGGCGCGCCGCTCGTCGCCCGACAAGTACGCGTTGCGCGAGGACAGCGCCAGTCCGTCTAACTCGCGCACGGTGGGCGCGACGTCGACCTCGAGCGCGAAGTCCAAGTCGGTGGCCATACGGCGCACCAGCGTCGCCTGCTGATAGTCCTTCCGCCCGAACACCGCGAGATCGGGCTCCACCAGGTGAAACAGCTTCGCGACCACCGTCAGCACGCCCGCGAAATGCCCCGGCCGGGCCGCGCCTTCCAGCGTGTCGCCCAGCGGGCCCGGGTGCACTCGCACCTGGGGCTCGCTCGGATACAGCGCGGCGGCGTCCGGCACGAACAGACACGCGACCCCGGCGCCGCCGATCGCGGGGCAGATCGCGCGGATAGGTGGCGAAATCCTCGCCCGGTCCGAACTGCAGCGGATTCACAAACACGCTCAGCACCGTGCGGTCGACGCGCGCCGCGGCGCGCGCCACGAGCTGGAGGTGCCCCTCGTGCAAGAACCCCATCGTCGGGATGAACCCGATGCGCCGACCGCGCGCGCGCTCGGCGCGCGACCAGGCGCGCATCTCCGTCGGATTCGTGAGCTCGTGCATGGCGGGTTAAAACAAACGAGGGGTGCGGGAGATTGGGTAGGGTCGCGGGGCGGAGTGACGCGCCGCGACCAGTGCGGCGGCGGGGCCTTATTGGGGAAACGAGTGCTCCGGACCGGGATAGCGCCCCTCGCGGACTTCCGCCGCGAACAGTTGCACCGCTTCGCTCACCTCGGCCGCGAGCGCCGCGTAGCGCTTCACGAACTTGGCGCTGAAGCGATCGTTCAGACCCAGCATGTCGTGCAGCACCAGCACCTGACCGTCGCACGCCGGCCCCGCGCCGATCCCGATCGTGGGAATGGTGAGGGCTTTACTGATGTGCGAGGCCAGGGGCGCCGGCACGAGCTCCAGCACGATGGCGAACGCCCCCGCGGCCTCGAGCGCCTGAGCGTCGCGTTTCAATCGCTCGGCCGTCGCCTCGTCCCGTCCCTGCACGCGGTAGCCGCCGAGCGCGTGCACCGACTGTGGCGTGAGACCGAGATGGCCCATCACCGGGATGCCCACGTCGACCAGCGCGCGCACGGTGGCCACCATGGGCGTGCCGCCTTCGAGCTTCACCGCGTGACAGCCGGTCTCCTGCAGCACGCGGCCGGCGTTCCGAATCGCCTCCTGCGGCGAAATCTGGTAACTCAGGAACGGCATATCGCACACGACGAGCGCGCGCGTCGCGCCCCGCCGCACTTGCTTCGTGTGGTAGATCATCTGCTCCAGCGTGGCGGACAACGTCGAGTCCGCTCCCGCGAGCACCTGGTTCACCGAGTCGCCCACGAGGAGCACATCCACCCCCGCGGCGTCGAGGAGGCGGGCGAACAAGGCGTCGTAACAGGTGAGCACGACGATCCGCTCGCCGCGCTGCTTCATCCGCACCAGCTCGGGCGCGGTGACCGCCTTGGGCTCGTCAGGCACGGCCCGCGGGCTCCGCGACGGCGTCGAGCTCGGCGATCTCGCGACGCCAGAAGTCGCGGTGGGGGAGCTCAGGATGCGGCAGGGTGAGCGTCGCGTCCTGCAGCGTCCGGTCGCCGAAGCGCACGATGTCCAGGTCCAGGGTGCGCGGACCCCACCGCACCCCGCGCGTCCGCCCCTGCTCCGCCTCGATCGCGAGCAAGTGCCCCAGCAGCGCAGCGGGCTCGAGCCGGGTTTCCAGCAACACCATCTGGTTCAGGTAGGACCCCTGAGGCACGGGCCCGAGCGGGGCGGTCTCCTCGACCCGGGACGCCTTGAGCAGCCGGGTGTCGGGCAGCGCGGCGAGCCGGCTGCGCGCGTACGCCAGATGCGCCGCGCGGTCCCCCAGGTTCGACCCCAGCGCCACGTAGACCCGCTCCGGCCGCGACATCGGGGAATGGTAAGCGGGCTAGGCCATGCTGGCAAAGCCACGGGTCAGCTCCCGCAGCATCGCCGCCACGTCCTCGAGCTCCCGCGTGGCACGCTCCAAGTCCGACAGGCCGCGGGCCGCTTCGTCGGCGCGGGTCGCCACGTCGTCGGCTTCGGCGCGGTTCTTCCCGGCGATCGCGGCCACCGCGTGGATCCGCTCGCGCAGCGCCGCGAACGCCTTGTCCTGATCGGCCGCGGCCGCGGCAATGCGCTGCGCGTGCCCCGTCGCCGCGGCGGTCGCGGCCACGATCGCGTCGAGCGCCTCGAGTGCCGCCGAGGAGAGCTCCTCCACTCCCCCCACGTTCACCTGGCCGCGCCGCATCTGCTCCACCACCTCCCCGACTTGGCGGTGGATGTCCTGCACCAGCTCGCCCGCTTCGAGCGCCGCCGTGGCGCTCTGCTCGGCCAGCCGGCGCACCTCTTCGGCGACCACCGCAAAGCCCTTGCCATGCTTGCCGGCGCGGGCCGCCTCGATCGCGGCGTTCAGGGCCAGCAGGTTGGTCATGTCGGCGAGCTCCCGGATCGACGCGATGAAGCCGGTGATGCGCCGGCTCACCTGGCCGAGCTGCTGCACCTGGGTGGAGGCTTCGCTCACGAAGCCCTTGAGCGCCACGAGCCGCTGCACGGCGTCGCGGATCTGCTGGCGGTTCTGGGTCGCCACCTCGCTCGCGGTGGTGGAGGCGTGGGCCGCTTCCGTGCCGTCGGCCGACACGCGCCGCGACCCCTCGGCCAGGCTCTCGGTCGCCGCCAGCCCGCTCGCCCCCTCGCCCGCCTCCGCCAGCGCCCCCCGGCGGATCGCCCCCGTGGATAGCGCCACCGCGCTCGCCGCCTCACGCATCGATACCGCCGCCCGAGCGAGCGTCGCGAGCTGCTGCGTCATCGTGTCGACCGTCTCGAGCAAGGGACGGCGCAACTCGGTGATGTGGATCGCCGTCGCGAGCTGGTTCGCGAAGGTGTGGACCGTGAAGACCTCCTTCGGCCGATACGCCTTGCGCTTGTGGTGCTCGAGCTCGAGCGTGCCGATCACCTTGTCGCCGAACTTGAGAGGGACCATCACCAAGCTCTGCACGTAGAGCGGCGCGTCCGCCACGCGCGGGTCGCGCGTCACGTCGTCCAACACCACCGCCTCGCCGGTGCGCGCGACCTGCTCGCGTAGCTCCGCGATGTCGGAGGAGGGCTCGCCGCGCTGGGGCCGCCCAGACGCGCTGCGGTAGGCCAGCCGCAGCGCGCCGTCCTGACGTCGGTAGATGCGGAAGTCGCCCCAGTCCACCAACCGATGGGCCAGCCGCTCGATGCGCACGAAGGAGTCCTCGAGGCTGATGTTGCTCGTGATCACCGCCTCCATCGCGTGAATCTTGTTCAGCTCCTCGGCCGCGATCGCCTCCTCGAGCGTGTGCTTGAACAGGAGCCCCAGCGCGCCGAGCGCCGCCGCCACAAAGACCGACGCGAGGGGCGGCCAGTAGACCACCGTCCCGACGAGAATGCCGGCGCCCACCACGGTGGCGCCGTAGGAGATGCACTCGTAGCGGAGAATCAGCAGCCGCTCGCTCTGCTCCAGCTTGTCACGGATGATGAGCGCGAAGTAGAAGAGCAGCCGGCTGAACACGAAGTACGCCAGCACGAAGAAAAACAGCGCCGGCACGAGCTCCACGTGCAGCCCGGGGGGCGTCGCGTCCGACAGCCGCAGCGCCCCCGCGTACACGCCGAACGCGGCCACCAGCGCCACCAACTCGCGCCCCAGGTTCACGAGCGCGGCCGTGAACATCTTCTTCTGCCACAGCCAGTCGGCCCCGAGCACCCCGAGCGCCACCGCGGCGGCCGTCGCCGGTAGCCCCACCAGCAGGCTGCCGGCCAGCGCCACGAGCCCCGTCTGCGTCAAGTAGGAATACTTGCTGAGCGGCACCTGGGCGCCGCGCAACAGCAGCGCGGCCACGAGCATCAGCAGCGTCGCGGGTAGCTGCCCGGTCCAGCGCGGATCGCCGATCAAGACGGCCGCGAGCAGCAGCGGCCCGACCAGCGCGAGCACACGACTGTGCAGCGTCACCAGCCGGTTGGCCGTCATGCGCCGGCCCCGCCCCGCGGCGCCCGCCGCACTGGCCCCCCCGGCCTGCCTCGCCCGTGCGGCCGCCGCCGCCCCCTGTCGCCCGGTTCCGGCGCCGCGTCTCGCCCCGCGCTCCCCGTGCCGCCCGTGCCCCCCGCTACGGCGGCCGCGAGCTCGCGCACCACCCGTTCCAGCGCCCCGAGCCCGCCCGCAGCGAGCGCGTCCACGAGCGCGCTCCCCACCACCACGCCATCGGCGAGCTCGGCCGCGGCGCGCGCCTGCGCCGGCGTGCTGATGCCGAATCCCACCGCCACCGGCAAGGCGCTCGCCGCACGCACCCGCGCGACGTGCGCGGCGAGGTCCGGCGGCACGTGGTCGCGTGCCCCGGTTACCCCCAAACGCGCGATCAGATAGAGGAAGCCGCGCGCCCCTGCGACGGCGCGCACCAGCCGCTCGGGTGGGGTCGTCGGCGCGATGAGCCGGATCAAGGCCAGCGGACTCCCCGCTACCTTGGCCTCGGCGTCCGGGTCGGCGCCGGCGGGAAGGTCGGTCAGCACCAGCCCCGACGCCCCCGCCGCCGCGGCATCGGCGAGAAAACGCTCCAGCCCGTAGGCGAGCACGGGATTCACGTAGCTCATGATCACCACCGGCACTGCGAGCGCGGCCTGCGCGATCTGCTCCAGCACGCGCGGCACGGTCATCCCCTGCTCGAGCGCCGTCTGGGTGGAACGCTGGATCGTGGGGCCGTCGGCCAGGGGATCGGAGAACGGCACCCCGACCTCGATGAAGTCCGCGCCCGCGGCCTCGAGGAGGCGCAACGCCTCGCAGGAGCGCGCCGGCGTTGGGAATCCCGCGGTTAGGTAGGGAATGAGGGCGGCGCGCCGCCGCCCCGCGGGGCCCGCCCCTACCCCGATGGCCCGCCAGCGCGCCGCGATCGGGTGGTCAGACAAAGTAGTCGCTGACGGAGATGCCGTACTTCAAGGGGTCGGTCACCTTGACGATCGTCCGGGGGTGCCGCCCGTCGGCGTCCTTCTGCGCCAGATCGGCCAGGAACCCGGGCTGCTGCAATGCCCCCTCGGGCGTCGTCACCACCCGCACCACGGGCCGGTGCACTTGACTCACGTCGGGGTTCGCGCTGTGCACGATCGCCACCTCGTAGGTGTCGAGGATGACGCAGGTGCCGACCGGATAGATGCCGATCAGGTTGATGAAGGCTTTCACGACCACGGGATCGTACCCACGCCGCGGGTTCTCCCACATCTCCTTGAGCACCTGGTCGGGCTGGATCGGCACGGTCTGGTAGACGCGGCGGCTCGTGGCGGCGTCGAACCCGTCGGCCACGCTGACGATCTTCGAGTAGATCGACAGCTCGCGCGACCGCAGCGACTTGGGGTAGCCGGTGAGGTCGGTCTTCATGTGGTGCTCGTAGGCGACGATCATGCCGCGATAGGGGATTTCCCCGTAGCCGCGCAGCGCGAACAGCGTGAGCAGTCCGAGCCACGGGTGCGCCTGCATGATGCGCCACTCCTCGTCGGTGAGCCCGCCCTGCTTGTTGAGCACCTCGAGCGGCACGCGCGATTTCCCGACGTCGTGAAACAGCGCGGCCAGGCCGAGGTCGTACAACTGCAGCTTCGAGAGGCCGAGCTTGCGGCCCAGCGCCACGGAGAAAATGCACACGTTCACCGAATGCGTGAACGTGTACTCGTCGTAATCCCGCAGCGTGGTGAGACCGAGCAGCGAGGCTTCATTGTTCAGCACCTGATCGACGATCGCCTGCACGGCGCGCTTGACCTTCTTCACGTTCGCCGTCCGCCCCATGCGGATGCTGTTGATCACCTCCTTGGTGACCACCACCGACCGGGCGTAGGTGCGCTTCGCCGCTTCCTTCTGGCGCTCGACATCCTGAGCGTCCTCGTCGGTCTCGAGCGGCGGCTCGACGCCGATGTGGGTCACCGCCGCGACGGACAGCTTCTGCCCGAGCTCCTGCACCCGGTTGGGGTCCGCTCCCTCCTTGGCCGCGGACGCCAGGAGCAGCGACACGAAGGTCTGGAGCTGTTTGCGGTCCACCCCCTCGTCGATGCGCACGGCGCCGATGCCGCACTGGCGCAGGACCCCGAGAACGTGGGAGAACGAGGCGTAGTTGTCGAGGTCGAGACGCAGCCGCACGGAGTTGACGAAGATGAACTCGCCCTGGAGCCGCAGCTCCAGCTCTTTTTCGACCCCGAGCAGCTGCGCCGTCGTGCGCATGAGATCGTCCAACGCCTTCTGCACCTGGGCGTTCTCGAGCGGGTACAGCTTGACGGAGCGCAACGCCGTGTACAAGACCACCAGGAACTCGCGCCCGGCGTGGCGGAGATAGCCGTCCGTGCTCTGGACGGTCTCCGCCATCGATCCGGGGCCAGGGCCGGGGCCGCCCGTCATGTGCCCCCCTCGCGCAACGCCCGACTGATGGCATTGCGCACCAGCGGCTCCTTATCGTGCGAGGCCCGGCCCAGGGCGGCGCGCGCCTCGGGCGTGCGAATCTTGCCCAGGGCCATCGCGGCGCAGGCGCGCGTCTCGGGGTCCTCCTTCTTGCCGAGCAGCCCCTTCGCCGCCAGCATCTTGTCGAGCGCCGCCACGCCCTTGGGACCGACCAGCGCCCCGAACGCCTCGAAGAACGCCATCTTCTCGGTGAGGTCCGCGTCCTTGAGCCGCGAGCCGGTGACCGCGGCCTCCACCCGGGCCGTGGCGTTGCGGTAGCCGCGGGCGGCGAGGAAGCGCACGGCCGCAATGCGCACGTCGCGCTCGCTGTCGTCGATCGCTTTCTCGAGCAGGCGCAGCGCCCCGGGGCTGGAAATCGCCTGGAGCGCTTCCACCACCGCCAACTTGAGCGTGCGGTCGCTCGAGGCGAGCAGCGGCTCCATGCCGTCCGGGGCGCCCGGCAACTTGAGTCGCCCGGCCAGTCGCACCATCTCGAGCTGCGCGCCGCCGTCTTCGCTGGCGAGGGCCTTGAGCACCTCCGCCGCGTTTGCCTGCGCCAGTTGGGACGCCGCGGCTTGCACCAGCTCCTTCACCCGTGGGTCGTGCAGCTTGGAGAGCCAGCCCACCAGCGTCGGCAAGGCTTGGGCGGTGAGCTCCTGCAACAGTTCCGAGAGCTCCTCCTCGGTCGGATGCACCGCCGCCTCGTCCAGCGCCTGCAACAGCTGCGACAAGGCGTCCGGCTGCGACAGGCGCGCGGGGAGGCCCACGAGGGTCGTGTTATGCTCGGGGATCAGCTCGCGGGCGCGCCCCACCAGCACTCGCACCTCGCGCAGGATATAGGCGACCGAGCGGAAATCGGCGGCGCCCAACAGATAGGGGATGAAGTTCTCGACGATCGAGATCAGCTCGGCGCGCACCGTGCTGTAGGTCTGCAGCTCCATCAGGTCGAACAGCATCGAGAGCACGTTGCGCCGCAGGTCCTGCGCGTACTCGCGATCCACCTCCTTCTTGAGGTAGTTGACCTCCGCGTCCTCGAGGAAGTAGAGCGTCGTGTCGAAGTCGTCGATCGAGACCAAGCCCTCGCGCTTGGGGGGCGCTTCCTCCTCGACCTGCCGGCGCACGTCACTGGGCGGCGCCGTGGGGAGGGGCGCCCCGGGCTCGACCGGGACCGCGCCCTCCGTCAGGAGCTCGCGGAAGGTGTAGCTGATGAACTGGAAGTCCTGGGCCCACAGCAGCGTCAGCAGGTCGTCGGCCGCGTCGGCTTGGAGGTTGCGCGCCTGCTGCAACACGCCGAGAAACCGCACGATCTCGATCTCCTCGACGCCGGGCTTGAAGGTCAGCGAGCGCACGCCGTCCTTGAACAGCGTCCACGCGATGCTCTCGCCGCGCTGCTCCTGCTGATAGACCGACGCGTCCTCCCAGCGGAGCTCGGTCTCGTCGACGTCGAAATGGAGGTCGTCGGTGGCGTGCCAGACTTGGCGGAACGCGGCGCGGATGTTGTCCACCGCGCGCTGATAGACCGGGTTGTTCGGCAGATAGAGCTGGGTGGCCCGGATGCCCTTCGACAACACCTGCAGCAGGTCCGCGACCTGCTGCGGCGGCAGCGCGAGCTCAGGGATCGGCGCGTTCGTCAGAGCTTGGCTCCGGTCAGTTCCGCGACCATGGCGACATCCTTATCCCCGCGGCCGCTCACGTTGATGAGGACCACCTCGCCCGCCCGCCACCGCCCGCCGCGTCCCAAGACCCACGCCACGGCGTGGGCGCTCTCCAGCGCCGGCAGAATTCCCTCGAGGCGCGACAGGCCGGCGAACGCGTCGAGCGCCTCCCGGTCGGTCACCGCCTCATACAATACGCGGCCGGTGTCCTTGAGAAAAGCATGCTCTGGCCCCACGCCCGGGTAGTCGAGCCCCGCCGACACGCTGTGCGCGGGCTGGACCTGCCCATCGGCGTCCTGCAAGAGATAGCTCAGACTGCCGTGGAACACCCCCGGTCGCCCCCGCGCGAGCGACGCGGCGTGCCGCGCGGTCGCGAGCCCCTCCCCCGCCGCCTCCACCCCGACCAGCTCGACGTCGCGGTCGTCGAGGAACGCCGCAAAGATCCCGGCCGCGTTCGAGCCCCCGCCCACACACGCCACCACCGTCCGCGGCAGCCGGCCCCAGCGCGCCAGCACCTGAGCCCGCGCCTCGCGCCCAATCACCGACTGGAAGTCGCGCACCAGGCGCGGGAACGGATCGGGCCCGACCACCGAGCCGATGATGTAATGGGTCGTGGTGACGTTCGTGACCCAATCCCGCAGGGCTTCGTTCGTCGCGTCCTTGAGCGTCTTCGTCCCGGCGGTCACCGGTACCACGGTCGCCCCCATCAGCTCCATGCGGTACACGTTGAGCCGCTGGCGTCGCATGTCCTCCTCACCCATGTACACCACGCACTCGAGCCCGAAATGCGCCGCCACCGTCGCGGCGGCGACGCCGTGCTGGCCCGCGCCCGTCTCGGCGATCACGCGCCGCTTGCCCATGCGCCGCGCCAGTAACGCCTGGCCCAGCGTGTTGTTGATCTTGTGCGCCCCGGTGTGATTCAAGTCCTCCCGCTTCAAGGCGACGATCACCCCCGCGCCGAGCGCCGAGGCGAACCGCGGCGCTTCCGTCAGCGGCGTGGGCCGGCCCACGTAATCGGTGAGGAGGGCGTCGAGCTCGGCCCAGAACGTCGCGTCCCGACGGGCGGCTTCGTACACCCGCTCGAGCTCGTCCAAGGCGCCCATCAGCGTCTCGGGCACGTAACGCCCGCCGTAGGGGCCGAAGCGCCCCGCGACCGCGCGCTCTGGCCGAGCGGGCAGCGCCCCGCTCGGCGGCGCCGCCGGGGCGGCCGGGACCGCGCCCGCCGGGGTCCCCGCGCGCGGCGCGCGAGCGCGTCGCGGCACGCCCACCAGGGCCCCGACACTCGCCGCCGGATCGCCCGAGCGCGCCACCGCCGTGCCCACCAGGACAAGATCGGCCCCAGCCGCCGCCAGGCGCTCGACGTCGCCGCGCGTCTCGATGCCGCTTTCGGCGATGGCGGGGATCCCGGGCGGCACCCGCGCCACGAGCTGCTCCGCCACGCCGAGCTCCACGGCGAAGGTCGTCAGGTCGCGGCTGTTCACGCCCAGTGCCGTCGGCTCGGCCGCGAGTGCGGGCTCGAGCTCCGTGACATCGTGCACCTCGATGATCACGCCGAGTCCCTGAGCTCGCGCCGCGCGCGCCAGGCGCCGCAACGCCGCGGGCTCGAGCAGGCGGGCGATCAACAGCACCGCCGCCGCCCCGGCGGCGCGCGCCTCGACGATCTGGAGCTCGTCGACCAGGAAGTCCTTGCGCACGACCGGCAGCGCTACCGCTTGGGCCACCTGGCGCAAGTCCTCGAGCGAGCCGCCGAAATGCTGGGCCTCGGTGAGCACCGAGATCGCCACCGCGCCGCCGCGCGCGTAGGCCTGCGCGTGGCGCACCGGATCGAGATCGGGTCGAATCGCCCCGACGCTGGGCGAGCGACGCTTGAACTCGGCGATGACGCCCACCGTGGCGCCGGTGAGCGCGCCCGCGAAGGACGGCACCGCGGGCGCGGCCGCCGCCCGGCGCTCGAGCTCGGCCCCGTGGCGGGCGAGCGCGCGCGCCCGCTCGTGGGCCCCCTTGAGAATCGTGTCGAGCGTCGATCTCGCCATGCTTGCGTTCGGTCGATTTTCGGGTAGATTCCAGCTTCGGGTTATCTTCGGGAGACCATCACCCGCCGTCAGCGCGAGATCTTGGACTTCATCTCCAGCCACATCAGCGAGCGGGGCTACGCCCCGAGCTTCGAGGAGATCGCCGGGCGCTTCACCTTCCGCTCCCTCGCCACGGTGCACGAGCATCTCACCAACCTCGAGCGCAAAGGCTACATCCATCGCGGCCACAACGAGAGCCGCGCCATCGAGGTGGTGCCGCCCAAGGGCCAGACCGGGGCCACGGAGCTGCCGTTGCTGGGCCTCGTCGCCGCGGGCGAGCCGATCGAGGCCGTCGCGAGCCAAGACGTCATCGCCGTACCCGACGAGTTGGTGCCGCGGCGCGGTCGCAGCTACGTCCTCAAGGTGCGGGGCCAGTCCATGATCGACGAGCATATTAAGGACGGGGACTACATCGTCGTGCACGAGCGCAACGACGCCGACAACGGCCAGACCGTGGTCGCGCTGGTCGACGGGGCGAGCGCTACGGTCAAGAAGTTCTATCGCGAGCCCGGGGGCTGGATCCGGCTCGAACCCGCCAATCCCGCCATGACGGCGCTGCGCGCGAACGAGCGCGACATCGTGGTCCAAGGGATCGTCGTCGGCGTCATCCGGCGCTACTAGCGCTGGCGCGCCGCAAGCGGTCCAGCGCCGCCTGTCCCTGGCCCGCGCCCAGCGCGGCGCGGGCCCGCTCGAGCCCTGCCTCATAGGAGTCCGCCAGCCCCGCCACGTAGACGGCCGCCGCCGCATTGAGCAGCAGGGCCGCCAGCCCCGCCGCATCGCCCCGGCCGTCGCCTAACAGCCGCTCGATCCGCGCGGCGTTCGCTGCGGGCCCCGCGCCGCGCAGCGCGGCCACGTCGTCGATCTCGAGCCCGTGGCGCGCGGGGTCGAGCTGCCACGGCCGCACCCGGCCGTCACGCACCTCCCACACGTCGGTGATGCCAACGGGCGCGATCTCATCCATCCCGACGCGCCCGTGCACCACCAGCGCGTGCTCGGTGCCGAGCCGCGCCAGCGCCGCGGCGACGAGCGGCGCCCGATCGCGATCGGCCACCCCCACTACCTGCCGCTGCACGCCCGCCGGGTTGGCGAGCGGCCCGACCAGGTTCAGCACCGACGGCACCGCGAGCTCGCGCCGCACCGGCGCCGCGTGCTTCATGGCCGGATGAAACGCGGGGGCGAAGAGGAAGGTGATGCACGCTTCGCGCAACACCCGCGCCGCGCGCGCGGCATCGAGCGTGATGCACACGCCCAGCGCCTCGAGCACGTCCGCCGAGCCACACTGCGACGTGAACGAGCGGTTGCCGTGCTTCGCCACCGCCGCCCCGGCGCCCGCCGCCAGGAACGCCGCCGCCGTGGAGATGTTGAACGTGGAGACCACGCCGCCACCCGTGCCGCAGGTGTCGACCAAGTGGGGGCCCTGCGCCTCCACCCGCACCATCGCGGCGCGCAAGGCGCGCGCGGCCCCCGCCACCTCTGCGGCGGTCTCACCCTTGACGCGCAACCCCATCAACAGCGCGGCGAGCTGTGCCGGGGTCGCCTCGCCGCGCATCACGCTCGCGAACACGGCGGTGGCCTGCGCCTCGTCGAGCGACTGATCGTGGGCGAGGGCGGCAAGCGCGGCGGGGAGCGGGGCGGCGCGGAGGGCGGGCTCGGCAGCGGCAGCCATTGGGGGGGTTTCGGACCCGCCAAAGCTACCCCGAAAAATCGCCTTTTGTCAAATGCGACAACGGGTTGCGTGGCTTGATTGACCCCCCGTTTCACCCTATCTTTCGCCCGTGACGAGCTGGCCCTACCTCGCGGTGGTGCAATACGACGGGGCGCAGTTCGTGGGCTGGCAGCGGCAACGAGACGGGCGCACCGTGCAGGGCGAGTTCGAGGCCGTGCTGGAGCGCCTGATGGGCCGGCGGACCGCGGCGACGGGCGCAGGCCGCACCGACACCGGGGTGCACGCGCTCGGCCAGGGCGTGGGGTTCCTCGCCGGTGAGCGCTGGGCGCGGGACGCGATCGGCCTGCGCCGCGCGCTCAACGCGCTGCTCCCGCGGGACGTGTGGGTGGAGCGGGTGCACCCGATGCGCCCCGGCTTTCACGCCCGCCGCAGTGCGGTGGCGCGCCGCTACCGCTACGTGATCGGCACCGACGAGACGGCCTATGCGCCGTTCCGGCGGCGCTACGAATGGCCGCTCGCCCGCGCGCTCGACCTGGCGCTGCTGGCCGGCGCCGCCGCCCTGCTCCCGGGGGAGCACGATTTCCGCGGCCTCGCCGCGACCGGGGGCGGCGCGGCGCAGCCCCACTACCGCAGCCGCGTGGCGCTCGCCCAGTGGGCGCCGCGGACCGACGGAGCGGGGGTGACGTTCACGATTGAGGCCGAGCGCTTTCTGCATCGCATGGTGCGCTTGCTCGTGGGCGCGATGGTCGATGTCGCCCTGGAGCGCCGCCCCCTAGCGGACCTCTCCCGCCTGCTCACCGCGTCCGACAACCAGGCGGCCAGTCCGCCCGCACCCCCCCAGGGCCTCTACCTGGTCACGGTGCGCTACCCTGCCGACCTCTACACCGAGGCTGAGCCATGAAGTTCTTCCTCGATACGGCGAGTCTCAAAGACATCAGTTGGGCCGCGCAGGCCGGGCTGATCGATGGCATCACGACCAACCCGTCGCTGCTCGCCAAGCAGGCCGGCGACCTCGATCCCCGGGACGTGCTCAAGGAGATCTGCTCGCTCGTCGACGGCCCGGTCTCGGCCGAGGTGCTCGCCGTGGAGACCGACGGCATGGTGAACGAGGGCCGCGCCCTCGCCCAGATCGCCGACAACATCGTGGTGAAGATCCCCATGATCGAGGCGGGGCTCGTCGCGGTGCGGCGGCTCGCCGCCGCCGGCATCAAGACGAACGTGACCCTGTGCTTCTCGAGCGTGCAGTGCCTGCTCGCGGCGAAGGCGGGGGCGAGCTACGTCAGCCCCTTCATCGGTCGCTTGGACGACGTCGGCCAAGAGGGCATGACGGTCATTCGCGAGGCGCGCATCATCTTCGACAACTATCAGCTCGCGACCGAGATCCTGGCCGCCTCGCTGCGCCACCCCCGCCACGTGATCGACGCAGCCATGCTCGGCGCGGACGTCGCCACCCTGCCGCCCGACGTGCTCCGCAAGCTGCTGTTGCACCCGCTCACCGACCGCGGGCTCGAGCAGTTCCTCGCCGACTGGAGCAAGGCCGCCGCCCGCGCCAAGGCCACGGTTTGACCTACACGTCCCCGCTCGGCCGGCGCTACGCCTCCCCCGCGATGCAGGCACTCTGGGGCGAGCGTCGCCGCATCGGGCTGTGGCGCCGGCTGTGGCTCGCCGTCATGGAGGCCGAGCAGGAGCTGGGGCTCGCGCTGCCCCAGCGCGCCTTGACCGAACTGCGGGCCCATCTCGACGACGCCGATCTCGACCGCGCGGCAGAACTGGAAAAGCGCCTCCGCCACGACGTCATGGCGCACGTGCAGCACTTGGGCGAGCAGGCGCCCGCGGCCCGACCTTACCTACACCTCGGCACTACGAGCGCCGACATCAGCGACAACACCGACCTCATCCTGATGCGGGAGGGACTCGAGCTGTTGTTGGGCCGCGTCGCGGCGGTGCTCGTGGCGCTCGCCAAGCTGGCGCGACGCTACCGCGCCCTCCCCTGTCTCGCCTATACCCACTTTCAGCCCGCCCAGCTCACCACCGTGGGCAAGCGCGTCACGCTGTGGATGCAAGACTTCCTGCTCGACGCCGCGACGCTGCTCGAGCGCCGTGAGACGCTGCCGTTTCGCGGCGTCCGAGGCGCCACCGGCACCCAAGCGAGCTTCCTCGAGCTGTTCGACGGCGACGACGCTAAGGTGCGCGAGCTCGACGAGCGCGTCGCCGGCAAGATGGGATTCCGCCACGTCGTGCCCGTCACCGGGCAGACCTACCCGCGCAAGCTCGACGGCACGGTGCTGGCGGCGCTGGCGGGGGTCGCGGCCTCGGCGGCGAAATTCGCCACCGACCTGCGCTTGTTGCAGCACGAGGGCGAGTTGCTCGAACCGTTCGAGAGCGAGCAGGTCGGGTCGAGCGCCATGGCCTACAAGCGCAACCCGATGCGCGCCGAGCGCATCACCAGCCTGGCCCGCTTCGTGATCGAGCTGGCGGGCAACGCGTGGCACACCGCCGCCACGCAATGGCTCGAGCGCAGCCTCGACGACAGCGCCAACCGCCGCCTCGTCTTGCCCGAGGCGTTCCTCGCCACCGATGCCATCCTCGTGCTCGCCACCAATGTCGCCGCCGGCATCGAGGTGCGGGAAGCCGTCATCGCCCGTCACGTCGCGGCGGAGCTGCCGTTCCTCGCGACCGAGCGCCTGCTCATGCGCGGCGTCAAGGCCGGCGGCGACCGGCAGCGGCTGCACGAGGTGATCCGCGGCCACAGCCTCGCCGTGGCGCAGGCGGTGGCTGAACGCGGCGCGCCGAACGACGTCCTCGAGCGGCTGGCCCGCGACCCCGCGTTCGCCGCCCTCCATGTCGGCCGGGCGCCGCAGCAGACCGACGAGTTCCTCGAACACGCGCTCGCCCCCGTGCTGCGCCGCATCGAGGCCGCCGCCCCCGCGGTCGGCGCGGCGGAGGTCAGTGTATGACCGCGCCGCTCGTCGCGAGCGCGCTGCCGCTCCCCCTGTGGCGCCGCGGCAAGGTGCGCGAGGTCTATCAGGTCAGCGCCGATACCCTGCTGCTCGTGGCGAGCGACCGCGTGAGCGCGTTCGACGTGGTGCTGAGCGACGCCGTGCCCCACAAGGGTGCGGTGCTCACCCAGCTCAGCGCGTTTTGGTTCCAGCGGCTCGCCAGTGTGCTCCCCAACCACTTCCTCACGGCCGACGCGGACGAGATCGTAGCCCGCATCCCCGCCCTGGCCGATTCCCGAGCGGCGCTCGCGGGCCGCGCCATGCTGGCGCACCGCACCACGCCGGTACCGTTCGAATGTGTCGTGCGCGGCTACCTCACCGGGTCGGCGTGGGCCGAATACCAGCAGACGGGCACCCTCGCGGGCGAGCCCCTCGCGCCCGGACTGGTCGAGAGCGCGCGACTCGACCCGCCGCTCTTCTCACCCGCCACCAAGGCGGAGCGGGGCCACGACGAGAACGTGCGCTTCGAACACGTCGTCCAAGCCGTCGGCCGACCGCTCGCCGAGCGACTCCAACAGGCGAGCCGCCGCCTCTACGACGCGGGACGCGCCTACGCCGCGCCGCGCGGCATCCTCATCGCCGACACCAAATTCGAGTTCGGCACTACGGCGGACGGCCGGCTGCTCGTGATCGACGAGCTGCTCACGCCGGATTCGTCGCGCTTCTGGCCCGCCGACCGCTACGCCCCCGGCCGCAGCCAGCCCAGCTTCGACAAGCAGCCGCTGCGCGACTACTTGAGCGAGCTGAAACGCCAAGGCGCCTGGGACGGCCAGGCGCCACCCCCGCCCCTGCCACCCGCGGTCGTCGAGGCCACGAGCGCACGCTACCTCGAGGCGTACCGCCGCATCACGGGCCGCCCCCTTGCGACCGAGTGATGCGCCGCGTGCCGCTCGCGCCCGAAGGCTGGCCCTTCATCGTCCCCGCGTGGACCGTCGCGGCGCTGGGCGCCTGGGCCGCCCGCGCCACCCCGTGGCTCTGGCTCCCGGAGGCCGTGCTGCTGCTCCTCGCCGTGTGGCTGCTCGTGTTCTTTCGCGACCCCACACGCACGGGGCCGCGCGGCGAGCGCTACGTCGTGGCGCCCGCCGACGGCAAGATCGTGGGCATCGCCGTGGTCGATGAGCCCCTCTACCTGCGCTCCCCGGCGCGCCGCATCGCGATCTTCATGAGCGTGTTCGACGTCCACGTGAACCGCTACCCCGCCACCGGCACCGTGGAGCTGGTGCACTACCACCCGGGGAAGTTCCTGCACGCGGCCTCCGACAAGGCGAGCGCCGACAACGAGCAGGCGGCGATCGGCGTGCGCACCAGCCGCGGCCCCCTGCTCGTGCGCCAGATCGCGGGCCTCCTCGCGCGCCGCATCGTCACCGACGGCCGCGTGGGCGCCGTGGCGGCGCAGGGTGCCCGGCTGGGGATGATCCGCTTCGGCTCGCGCGTCGAAGTGCTGGTGCCCGCCGCCGCGGCGGTCGCGCTCCGCGTGGCCGTGGGCGACCGCGTCCGCGCCGGAGCGAGCCTCTTGGCGGAGTACACGACGTGAGACCCTTCCCCCGCCCCAGCATGCGGCGCGTCGTCATCATCGTGCCCAGCCTGTTCACGCTCTTCAACCTCTTCTTCGGCCTCTGGTCGATGGTCCTGGCCTCGCGCGGCGAGTTCTACCGGGCCAGCTGGTACATCTTCTTCGCCGGCATCCTGGATGCGCTGGACGGCCGCGTCGCGCGGCTGTCGAAGACGGGGACCCGCTTCGGGGCGGAGCTCGATAGCCTGGTCGATGCGGTGAGCTTCGGCATCGCCCCCGCCTTCCTCATCTACCAGCTCGAGTTCGCGAGCGCCGGCCAGGCGGAATGGATCTTCTGTTACTTCTACGTCATGGCGGTCGTGATCCGACTGGCGCGCTTCAACGTCACGCAGGCGGGACGGGCCAAACGGTATCTCGTGGGCCTGCCCTCCCCCGCCGCCGGGATGACGCTCGCCACCTTCTATCCGTTCACCACGACGGACCTGTACCAGCAGGTGTTCCGGCTGTTCCCGCGGCACCACCTGATGCAGCTCCTGATGATCCTCCTCACGATCCTCATGGTGAGTAACGTGCGCTACGCCGGGGTGCCGCGGGCCGGGCTGCGCTCGGTGCGCGGGGTGCTGGGACTCGCCACCATTCTCTTTGTCGTGGTCTTCGGGCTGCTGGAGCATGACGCCTTCTTCTTCCCCCTGGGGATCGCCTACATGGCCTACGGCGTGCTGCGCGCGGCGCTCCTGGGGTTCTTCGCCGAGGCCGACGAGGACGAAGAAGCCGAGATTGCGGGCCCGATCGTGATCGCCAACGGGGAGCGGGTGCCGCGGCTGCACGGCGCGGCGGGGCGCGGCGGCGGGCCGCAGGGCGGGGCCGAATGAACGCGTTCCGCGTCGAGGTCCGGGTGATGCCCCGCGCCACCCTGCTCGACCCCCAGGGCCAAGCGGTCGAGCACGCCCTCCACGCCCTGGGGTTCGCCGAGGTGGCCCGCGTGCGCATCGGCAAGCACCTGGTCGTCGACCTGCAGGCCACCAGCTCGGACGACGCCATGGCCCGCGCCCGGGCCATGTGCGACCGCCTGCTGGCCAACCCCGTGACCGAGGACTACGAGCTCGCCGTGGCGGTGGCGTCGTGACCCGCGTCGCGGTAGTCGTGTTCCCCGGGTCCAACTGCGATGCCGAGACGCTCGCGGCGGCCCGCGCGGTGGGCGCCGACGCCTACTTCGTGTGGCATCGCGAGACGACGCTCGCCGCCGCCGACGTGGCGATCCTGCCGGGCGGCTTCAGCTACGGTGACTACCTCCGCTCGGGCGCCATCGCCCGCTTCTCGCCCATCATGGCCGCCGTCGCCGAGCACGCCCGGGCCGGCGGCCCCGTGCTGGGGATCTGCAACGGCTTCCAGATCCTGTGCGAGGCGGGTCTGTTGCCCGGGGGCCTGATGCGCAACGCCCGGCTCCGCTTCCTGTCGCGGCCCACCTGGGTCCGGGTCGAGCGGACGGCGACGCCGTTCACCGGCCGCTACCAGCCGGGCGAGATCCTCGAGCTGCCGATCGCCCACGGCGACGGCCGCTACGTGGCCGATGCGCGTACCGCGGCCGAGCTCGAACACCATGGCCGTGTGGTGTGGCGCTACGTGCGCGACAATCCCAACGGCTCGACCAACGACATCGCCGGCGTGTGCAACGCGGCCGGCAACGTGGTGGGGATCATGCCGCACCCGGAGCGCCGCACGGCTTCGGTTTTGGGTGGCCAGGACGGGGCCCGCGTCTTTCAATCGATGGAGGCTCGACATGCGACGCAGCAGGCTGTGGATGTGCGCGCTGTTGGCGATCGCCCCCTCAGGGTGTAAGCAGTTCAACGACCAGTTCGCGAAGGTCAAAGATCAGTTCGCCAAGGTCAGAGCCACCGTCGCGGCGAAGATCGAGGCCGTGCGCCACCGCCGCCCCGCGACGGGTGCGGCGCCCGCCACGCCCCCGCCACCCCCACCGGCGCCCGCCGCGCCCGCCACACCGGCGAAACCCGGCCCCCGGACCGGCGCGGCCCCGCCGCGCCCGACGCCCGAGGGGCCCGCGGCCCAGATCCCCGAGCGCCCGACGGCGATGCGCGATATGCCCTATAGCTCGCCGTTCACCGGCACCATCGATCCCGGGATGGGCGAGAAGGACGTGTACGCGCTGTGGGGTCCACCGGCGGACGTGCGCCGCCAGGGCGAGTACACCTACATCTTCTTCCCCAATGGCTGCGAGCATTCGTGCGGTACCGCCGACGTCGTGATCCTCCAGAACGGCAAGGTCGTGGACGCCATTCTGCGGTGGCAGGGTCACAGCTACAGCGGGCAGTCGTCGTCGCCCGCCGCGACGCAACCCCACGTGCGCAAGGGCGGCGACACGCTGACGACCAAACCACCATCGACTCCCTAAACCGGCCCGGCGACCCCCGACCCCGACCCCGACCCCGACCCCGACCCCGAGCCCCGGGGCCCGAACCCGAACGCGCGACCGCGGTCGCTGGACTGGATGGCTGAGAAACCGAGCAGACCGCCTCGGCCGCCGCGCCCGCCCCGGCCACCCGCGCCGACCGCCCCCGTCGCGTTCCCGGGCGATCCGCCGATCACCCCGGAGCTCGTGCGCCAGCACCGGCTGAGTCCGGCCGAGTACGACCGCATCGAAGCGCTGCTCGGCCGCGCCCCCACGTTCGCCGAGCTCGGCATCTTCTCCGCGCTGTGGAGCGAGCACTGCTCCTACAAGCATTCCAAAGCCGTGCTGGCACGGCTCCCCACGACCGGGCCCCAGGTCATTCAGGGGCCGGGCGAGAACGCCGGCGTGCTGCGGCTCCCCGATGGCTGGGCGGTCGCCTTCAAGATCGAATCCCACAACCATCCGACCGCCGTCGAGCCCTACCAGGGCGCGGCGACGGGCGTGGGCGGGATCCTGCGCGACGTCTTCACCATGGGCGCGCGGCCTATCGCGCTGCTCAACAGCCTGCGGTTCGGACCGCTCGACCAGCCACGCAACCGCTACCTCTTCGCCGCCGTGGTGCGCGGCGTCGGCGACTACGGCAACTGCGTCGGCGTGCCGACGCTCGCGGGCGAAGTGGACTTCGGGCCGAGCTATAGCGGCAACCCGCTCCTGAACGCCATGTGCGTGGGCGTGTTGCGGGAACGCGACCTGATCCGGGCCGCGGCGCAGGGCGTCGGCAACGTGCTGCTCGTCGTCGGGGCGCGCACCGGCCGCGACGGCATCCACGGCGCTGCCTTCGCCTCCGAGGAGCTGACCCGCGACTCGGAACGGCGCCGGCCCCAGGTCCAGGTCGGCGACCCGTTCACCGAAAAGCTGCTGCTCGAGGCGAGCCTCGCGCTGATCGAGTCGGGCCACATCGTCGCGATCCAGGACATGGGCGCCGCGGGACTGACCTCGGCGTCGGCGGAGATGGCGGCGCGCGGCGGCGTCGGCGTGGAACTCGACCTCGCGCTCGTGCCCACCCGCGAGCCGGGGATGACGCCCTACGAGATCCTGCTCTCGGAGTCCCAGGAGCGGATGCTGGTCGTCGCGCCAGCCGACCGGGTCCCGGCCGTGCAGGCGCTCGCCGCGCGGTGGGACCTCGCCGCCACCCCGATCGGCCGGGTCACTGCGGACGGCATGTACCGCGCCACCTGGGGCGAGCGGCTGGTGGTGGCGATCCCCGCGGCTGGCCTGCTCGGGGACTGCCCGGTGTACCACCCCAGCGCGGCCGAGGACCCCGCCGTCGCACGACTGCGGACGGCCGCGCCGCCGCCCGGCGTCGCGCCACCGTCGCCTGCGGCAGCGCTGCTGCTGCTGCTCGACCATCCCCCGATCGCGTCCAAGCGCTGGGTATACGAGCAGTACGACTCGACCGTGCAGGCGGGCACCGTGCTCGGGCCCGGCGGCGACGCCGGCGTGGTACGCGTACGGGATACCGACTTCGCGCTCGCATTGACCGTGGCCGGCACGGGTCGCTACGTCGCGCTCGATCCCTACGAAGGGGCCAAGGCCGCCGTGGCCGAAGCGGCCCGCAACGTCGCCTGCACCGGCGCGCGGCCGCTCGGGATCACCGACTGCCTCAACTTCGGCAGCCCGGAGCGGCCCGCCGTGTTCTACCAGTTCAGCGAGACGTGCCGCGGCCTGGGCGACGCCTGCCGCGCCCTCGCCCTGCCCATCACGGGCGGCAACGTCTCCTTCTACAACGAGAGCCCCGCAGGCGCCGTCGCCCCCACGCCCGTGGTCGGGCTCGTCGGGCTGCTGCGCGACGCCGCGCGCGCCGTGCCGAGCCACGCCCGTGCCCCGGGCGACGCGGTCTTCATCCTCGGGGAGACCCGGGCCGAGCTCGGGGCGTCGGCGCTGTGGGAAGCGGTCTACGGATTCGCGGGCGGCACACCGCCACGCGTCGACCTCGCCGCTGAGCGGCGCCTCGTCGATTGCCTGGTCGCGGGCGCCGAGCGCGGCTGGTGGCGCTCGGCCCACGACTGCGCCGATGGCGGGCTCGCCGTGGCCCTCGCCGAAGTCGCGATGGGCGGGCCCTACCAGGACCGCGGCTTCGGGCTCGACGTCGATCTCACGGCCTACGCCGCTCCCCTCACCGCCCTGGAGTTGTTGTTCAGCGAATCGCAGGCGCGCGCCGTGGTCACGTGTCCTCCCGGACGCGCCGCCGCGGTGGCGGCCCTCGCCCAAGCGCACGGCGTCCCGGCGCAGCGCGTCGGCCTCGTGGGCGAACGCGGCGGGGCGGTGCGTGTGCGGTTGCGCGATGCGGCCTGGGAACACGCCGTGGACGCGTTGCGCCAGGTATATTTCAGCGCGATCCCCCGACGCATGGGAGACTGACCAAAGCGATGTGCGGCATCATCGGCGTCACCGGCGTACCCGACGCAGCCCGACTGGCCTACCTCGGGCTGTACAGCCTGCAGCACCGCGGCCAGGAGTCGGCGGGGATCGTCGCCGTGGACGGCCCGGGCGTCGCCCGGTCGCACCGCGGCATGGGCCTCGTCGCCGACATCTTCTCGGAACGGGTGCTCGGCGAGCTCCCCGGCGACGTCGCCATCGGACACACCCGCTACTCCACCGCCGGCACCTCGGTGCTCGTCAACGCGCAGCCCATGCTCGCCCGTTACCGCGAGGGCCCCCTCGCCCTGGCGCACAACGGCAACCTCACCAATGCCGTGGCGCTGCGCGGCGATCTCGTCGCCAAGGGCTCGATCTTCCAGAGCTCGTCGGACAGCGAGGTGCTGGTGCACCTGATCGCCCGCTCCGAGGCGCGCGAGCCCGAGGACCAGCTGCTCGACGCCCTGGAGCGGGTGGAAGGGGCCTATTCCTTGGTGATCACGATCGGGCGGACGCTCTACGCGATCGTCGATCCGCGGGGCTTCCGGCCGCTCGTGCTGGGCCGCCTGGGACGCGGCTGGGTGGTGGCTTCCGAGACCTGCGCGCTCGACATCACCGGCGCGACGCTCGAGCGCGAGCTCGAGCCGGGCGACTTCCTCCGGATCCAGGGGTCGGCCGTGGAGCAGCTCCCCCAGTTGACGCCGCAGCAGGCGCGCCGCTGTGTGTTCGAGCTGGTGTATTTCTCGCGGCCCGACAGCACCGTGTTCCACCGCTCTGTCGACCGCGTGCGCCGCGCCTTGGGTCACGCCCTGGCGCGCGAACACCCGGCGCCCGGGGCCGACTGCGTGTTCTCCGTGCCCGACTCGTCTAACGCCATGGCGCTGGGGTTCTCCGAGGAATCGGGCATCAAGCTCGAGCACGCGCTGATCCGCAACCACTACGTCGGGCGCACCTTCATCCACCCGGCCCAGGCCGGTCGCGTGGCCCAGGTCAAGATCAAGTTCAACCCGGTGCGCGAGGTCCTGGCCGGTCGCAAGGTCGTGGTGGTGGACGACTCGATCGTGCGCGGCACGACGAGCCGCGCGCTGGTCCAGCTCATCCGCCAGGCGGGGGCGAGCGAAGTGCACCTGCGCGTCGGGTCGCCACCGATCACGGGGCCCTGCTACTACGGCATCGACACGCCGACCAAGAGTGAGCTGATCGCGTCGCAGCACGACGTCGAGCAGATCCGCGCGCACCTGGGCGTCGATACGCTCGGCTATCTGTCGCTCGACGGCATGCTGCAGGCCGCGGCGGGCGCGGGAGATCCCGGGGACTTCTGCCACGCTTGCTTCTCGGGCGACTATCCGACGGAGATCTCCGCCGACCTGGAGCGCGCCCGGAACGCCGCG
>WNFJ01117187.1_pt2 | contig 31468 bp, 28 predicted proteins | sample 5400461 | NCBI WGS metagenome assembly WNFJ01 (sample SAMN13153349, study PRJNA577476) | soil metagenome | isolation source: 115 cm saprolite on Douglas fir-dominated hillslope | place: USA:California | collected 2013-09-17
GGACTCGGGGCGATCGCAGGATTCGTGGCGGGCGGTTACGCCGCGAGCAGGTCCCGGTCGTGTGGTACACCGGGCCTCGCCGACGTGTGTTACGTGGACTGGTATGGGCGTGCGTTTCGCGGTGCCCTCATCGGCGGCGCAATCGGTGGAGCGGTGGGCGCGGCGCTTGGGTATGCGGTGAGGACTGACCGCTGGGAAGGCGTGCCGTTGAGTCGAGCCCACCACCTGGCACTCGTTCCTCGTGGCCCGGGCCTCGCGCTCACATTCTGAACACTCGGAGATAACCCACGGTGATGAGCCGGAGAACGCGCCCTCACGTGGGACCCGGTGCCGGAGGGACGCACGGGTAGCCCGCTCGCCTCGTCCCTCCCTCACCAACCCTGCGAGCCGCGCGGCCAGCGCACCGGAAACACGCGGCGGCACCCGCCACACTGCATCTCGGCTGGGTGTTCTACGAGCGCCGCGCGTCCGCGGCAGCGCGGACAGACGGCATAGCGCGATCCCCAACTGACCGGGAGATCGACGGCGTCGTAGGGACGTTCCACGACGGTCCACTCAGCGGGGCGCACCGTCGCGATCTCGAGACAGTCGCGGGGGATGCTGAGCGTGCGCAGGCTCACGTCCAGCCAGGCGGCCTCCGGCGTGAGCCGCACGACCTCGTACCAGGCGCCGCGGCGCACTCCCACGTTCACGTCGCCCGTCACCCGGGCCCAGGGCCGCACATCAGGCATCGTCCTCGCCTCCCGAGTTCGGGTCGGCCGTCCAGGCGCGAGCGGGCGGCGCCGCACGCTAACACATTGCGGCCCGCCGCGCCTCGGATACGTGACCCGGGTCTCGCGAGGAGCGTGACTCCCATCACCTGCCCTCGTCCCCGAGTTGCCGAGATGCCTGCACGGCAGGCCGACTGCGTCGTCCGCCGCACCCCCTGGTGGCGAGCTACCACGCCGCCGCCGGCCTCGAGCTGGAGGGCCTGGCCGAGCCGCATGGCTATCCCGCGCTCCGCGCTACACCGCCACACATGCACTCGAGCTGGCACGCAGTGCGGGGCCCGACACAACGCCGCACCCTGGGCGATCGGGATTCGGTTGAACAGGGATCGCGATCGCGTCCACGTCGGCGGGCCGCGGCTCGAGCAGGCGCGCGAAGAGCATCGGGCCGAGATCGCGGATCTGCCGCCTCGCCAGACAGAGATCGAAGATCCCGGAGGAGCGCACAGCAGTTACCGCGACGAGCGCAGCGTCCGCCTCCCGCGGGCTTCTGGCCACACCTCGACGGCATCACGCGACGGGGCGAACAACAGGGTCCGTGACCACGCGGTTGATCTCCTCCCGACCCGCACGTCAAGCTTCGCGGCTAGGAGGGCGGCCGCCACGGTGGAGTTGACGTCGCCGTGGACGAGCACGAGCTCAGGGCGGGTGGCGAGGAGCACTGATTCGAAGGCCCCCGTGATGGGCCGCGGTCTGCTGGGCGTGGGAGCCCGATCCCACGTCCAGGTTTGCGTGCGGGCGCGGCAAGGCCAGGTCCCGGAAGAAGGCGTCCGACATCTCGGGGTCGTAGTGCTAACCGGTATGGACGACGACGTACCGGACCGCTGGGCGTGCCGCAAGGGCGCGCGCGCGCGGCGCGAGCTTCATGAAGTTGAGACCCGACGACGGAGAGAACAACTCGAGACAGGAGCTTTAGTGAGTCAGGCGCGTGATCCCGTAGATCGCGACGGGGATGCTCAGGAGCAGGGTCACCGCTCGGAGGGTGGATTCCGTCAACCACGAGCTCTTGCTCGGCACCTCAATCCGGTCCCCGGCTTGGAGGTTCAACTGGTCCAGCGTCTTCCCGTCCGCCAGGGCCTGTTGCAAGGGTTGCCCCCCCCACACCTGCTGAGTCCCGCGAGCAATGCGCAGCTTCTCGACCTTTGCGTCATGCGTGGGGCCGCCCGCGAGCATCAGCGCGTCGCTGACCAGCGTTTGCGCGGGAACAGTGTAGAACCCGGGTCGGCTGACCTCGCCCAGGACCGCGATCCGGATAAGGGAGCGAGCTTGGATCAGCGGATCCTTGAGATACCGGCCGAGGGCCTGGTGGCGATGCGACTCGAGCTCCGAACGCAGCACGCCGGTCAACGAAACCTCCCCCGCGATCGGAAGCGTCAGGACCCTGCCGGGACCCACCGTGAAGGTGTCGGTGAGCACCGGCTCGCCCTCGACCCGAAGGTAGATGCGGTCCCCGACTACAAAATCGCCGTCCACGAGTCGGGCGCGGATTGAGGCGGCCTCGAGACGGGCTTGATCGCGGATCGCGCCGCTGGAGCCGGGAGACGCGGCAGCGGCGTCGAGCCGTTTGAGCAAGTCTTCGAGCGGGGCGCGCGCCACTTGCACCCGTTTCGGGTCCCCCTCAGTCTGCTGCTGCGCGGCCACGGCGCCGCCGCGGAGCGCGCCGAGCAACGCCGCCGCCACGAGCGACATCACCCCGAGATAGTGGCTCATCCTTCGAAGCATATCGCCCGGTGCTTGGCTTCGCTACTCAACCGTCACGCTCTTGGCCAGGTTCCGCGGCCGGTCCACGTCGCAGCCGCGCAGCACGGCGATGTGATAGGCGAGGAGCTGGAGCGGGATCACCGTGAGGATGGGTGAGAGGATCTCGGGGCAGCTCGGCACCCGCAGCTGGTAATCGGCCAACCCGTGGAGGTCACCGTTTCCTTCGCTCGTGATGGCAATGATCCGCCCACCGCGCGCTTTCACCTCCTGCATGTTGGACAGCACCTTCTCGTACACGTGGCCCCCGGGGGCCACAAATACCACCGGCATGCGCTCGTCGACGAGGGCGATGGGCCCGTGCTTCATCTCCGCGGCGGGATAGCCTTCGGCGTGGATGTAACTGATCTCCTTGAGCTTCAACGCCCCTTCGAGGGCCACCGGGAAATTCACGCCCCGGCCAAGATACAAGAAATTCTGGGCGCCGGACAATTCCTGGGCGAGGGCGCGCACCTGGGGCTCGAGCGCCAGGGCGCAGCGAACGAGATCGGGCAGCGCGGCGATCCGCGTCACGAGATCCTGGCCCGCGGCGCGCGATAGCTTGCCGTGGCGTCCCAGGTAGAGTCCGAGCAGGACGAGCGCCGCGATCTGCGATGTGAACGCCTTCGTGGACGCGACGCCGATCTCCGGCCCCGCGTGCAGATATATCCCCCCCGGACATTGCCGCGCGATCGTGCTCCCGACGACGTTGACGATGCCGCGCACGCACGATCCCGCCGCCTGAGCCGCACGTATGGCCTCGAGCGTGTCGGCCGTTTCCCCGGACTGGGAAATCGCGAGCGTTAGGGTGGCCGGTCCCTCGAGCTGGGGGCGATAGCGGTACTCCGACGCGTATTCCACCTGGACGGGGATCCCGGCCAGCTCCTCGAGGATCTCGCGCCCGACCAGCCCGGCATGCCACGACGTGCCGCACGCCACGATCGTGATCCGCCGAATCGCGGCACGGTCCTCCGCCGTGAGATGAAGGCCGTTGAGCCGCGCCGTACCATCTGCGGACAGCAGTCGGCCGCGCAACGTGCTGCACACGGTCTCGGGCTGCTCGCAAATCTCCTTCAGCATGAAGTGCGGGTAGCCACCCAGCTCGATCGCTTCGACATCCCAGTCGATACGGTCCACCGCCCGGACCTGCACGCGCGCCTCGGCATCGAGGACGTGATAGCCATCCGGTGTCAGCACGGCAACGTCACCGTCGTTGAGATACACCACGGACCGGGTGTGCCCGAGGATCGCCGAGGCATCGGAGGCCACGAGGTACTCCCCGTCCCCGATCCCGAGCAGGACCGGGGAGCCCCGGCGCGCGACGACAAGCTTGTGGCGCTCCTGCGCGGAAATCACAACAAGACCGTAGGTGCCCTGCACGTGCGCGAGGCTCGCCAGCACCTTCGCTTCGAGCGTTGTCCCGGGAGCCTCTTCCACTAGGTGGGCGAGGACTTCGCTGTCCGTCTCCGTCGTGAACCGATGGCCCGAGCGCTCGAGCAGGGTCCGGAGCGCATCGGCGTTTTCGATGATGCCGTTGTGCACGACGGCGAACCGGCCGGTGCAGTCGAGGTGCGGGTGCGCGTTGCGGTCGTTCGGGGCCCCATGGGTGGCCCAGCGCGTGTGGGCGATCCCGGTCTCGCCGTGCACCGGGAGCGCCTCCAGTGAATCCGCCAACGCCTGGACCCGGCCAGCGAGCTTACGGGTCGTCAGGCCGCGACCATTCTGCACGGCGATACCGGCGGAATCGTAACCGCGATACTCGAGTCGCCGCAGACCCTCTAGCAAAACAGGTGTCGCGTCGCGCTGTCGGCCGACATATCCCACGATCCCGCACATCGTCAGCGCTCGTCGCGCGCCGCCTTGAGCAGCGGGCGGCCGTCCGGGTCGAGTCCGAAGCGCGCCAGTTGGGCGAGCTTTCCCACGATGATGTCGAACGTGCCGGCGTGCGGCAGGAGCCCGCCGCAAGCCGCGCAGAGCAGGGCGCGGAGCTGAGCATCCTGCTCTGTGAATGGGGGTCTGACCAGCGTCGCCGAGCCTCGGGCGTGCTGCAGCCGCGCGCGGCAGTCGTTACACAACATGGCATCGACAGACGATACAAGATTGGGGCCCACATCTCCCCAGCGGGTTCAGGCGATGCGTAACCGCTTACCCGATTCGGGGATCGGCTCACGCCCCTCCAACCGTCGCAGGTCCTGATTGGGTCGCGTAGCGTTGCACGCGTGCCTCAGCGGCGCCCCCGGTGTGGGTGCGGCGCAGCGCTCTAGGCGCGCAACCCAATCGCTATGTCCATGTCCACGAACAAGATCGGCCTTTGGGACGGGCGCACGAGTCCTGCGGCGGAGCGGCCCGGGCGGCGCTGTGGCGGCGACGACGAGCCGCCGCCAGGAAGCGCCGCCGGCCGGTAGCGTGCAACCACCGCGGGAGGGACACCACACTTTGCCACCGGCCACGCTGCCGAAGCGCCTTCCGCTTGCCCTCATCGTCAGCGACCAGGAGTGGTGCGGCCGTTCGCTGGAAACGATTCTCGCACCCGGCGGCTATGTCGTGCTGCACGCCTACACTGGGCAGGAAGCGCTGAACCAGGCGGGCCGCAGTCACCCAGATATCATCTTGCTCGATGCCCGCCTGCCCGACCGCGACGCGGGCGACGTGTGCCGCGCCCTGCGGCAAAACCCCGAACTGGGCCTGAGCACACCCATCGTCTTGCTAGCGCTCGGCCCACCGACAAAGCAGGAGCGCCTGGCAGCGCTCCGAGCCGGGGCGTGGGAGCTGCTTAGCCTACCCGTGGACCCTGAGGAGCTCCTGCTCAAGCTCGCGGCTTATGTGCTCGCGAGAGTCGAGGCTGATTTAGCGCGCGAAGAAGGGCTGGTCGATCACGCCACGGGGTTCTATAACGTGCGCGGGTTGGCTCGTCGCGCTCGCGAAATCGGCGCCGAGGCACTGCGCCATCGCACACCCCTGGCCTGTGTCGTATTCGGAGTCGACCCGGGCCGCGAGCCTTGGGCGATCCCGCCGCCCGTCGCTGAGCACATCGCGCGAGTATTACAGACCGCAGCCCGCGTGTCTGATGCGATCGGGCGACTGGGCCACGCCGTGTTCGCCGTCGTGGCGCCCAGCACCAATGGGTCGGCGGCGGTGCGGCTGGCGGAGCGCATGATCGGAGCGCTAGGAGCGACACCCGAAGCGGCGCTCGGGACCGGTCCCTTCCTGCGAGCTGGATACGATGCCGTAGAGAATCTGCACGGGACGCCGGTGGACGCCGTCGACCTGCTGGTTCGCGCCACGACCGCCTTGGAACACGCCCGCGCCGAGGGGAACGGTGAGCGCATCCGGCGCTACACTCAGCCGACTACCCGGTCGGAGCGCGGCTAGCGCGCCTCGCTCAGCGGGCGCCGGACAACATCCTTCTCAGTCTCCGTGCTGTAGCCCGACAAATACCCGTAGTACCGATAGTACAACGTTCCGCGCGGCACGTCGTTGAGAACCGCGCCGAGAATGCGGACCGGTAGGCGTTCCAGTACCTCAAGCTTGGCACGCATGAGACCCCGATCGGTCGTCCCAGTGCGGACGACCAGGAGGAGGTTGCCCGACACGGTTCCTAGCACGTAGGGGTCCACACCCGCCCCGAGCGGCGGGCTATCGATCAAGATGACGCCATAGCTGGGACGCAGCCCGGCGAGCAATTGCACCAGTGCAGGCGTTCCTAACAGCTCAGGCGAGGTGTGTCTGCGCGTGCCACTCCCGATGAAGGACAGCCCCGGGTACGCCGTCGCCTGAATGATGGCGTCGCGTGATGTGGACCCGGAGAGGAAGTCGGTCAACCCAGGCTTCCGGACGGCCTTGAGCAATCGATGCAGTGATCCCCGTCGAAGGTCACCGTCGATCAGCAGGGTGCGCTGTCCTCCGTCCGCGAACGCCAGTGCCAGGTTCGACGAAAGGAAGGACTTGCCGTCCCCGCTCCCGGCACTCGAGATCGTGACGATCATGGGGCCGGCCGTTCCGTAGGCATGCGTCAGGTTCAGACGAATCTCCCGCAGTGCCTCGATCACCTGGGTCGGGTCGTCGACCGTCCCCCCGTTGCGACGCGGGTTCAGATGCGGCAGAGCGCCGAGGATTGGGAGCCCCATATCGCGTGTGACCTGGTCCGGATACTGGACGCGCCGGTCCATCCGGTCGAGCAGCACGGCCCCGACGAGCGCCAACCCGATTCCCCCAATCAGCCCCATCGCCATCACCCGCAGGCTAGTGTTCTTGATCGGCTGCTCCGGGGCAATCGCGCGATCCAGCACGCGGACGTCGGGAATGCTGCTCGCGTCGGCAAGGCGCGCCTCTTCGAATCGCTGCTGCAGCGTCGTGTACAGGTTCTCATCGATCGCCACCTCGCGACGGAGCCTCGCCTCTTCGATGGCACGGGTCGGGATTTGGCGCAACTCCCCACCTGCCCCTTCTACCTGGCGTTGTAACGTCTGCTCTCGGGCCGTGAGCTCGCCGATCAGGGCGCCCGCCAGCAGGGGAATCGTTTGGTGCACCAACGTGCCGATCTGAGTGGCGGCGCGCTGCACGGCCGGGGTCGCGTCCGTATAGCGGTAGCGCAGCGCCCGCAGTTCGGCTTGTTTCGTCGTCAGCTCCTTTAAGGCATCGCTGAGCTCTGCGGAACGCTGCACCGCCCCAACAAACTCCAAACCCTCCACCGAGGAGGCCGAGTCGTGCAGCTCGGATAAGACGCGCCGAATGGCGTCCCGGTCACGGCGCACCTCTTCCAATGCGATTTTCCAGCCGAAGTAGTTCGTGTACGCCGGGTCGCGCGTCGCTTCTAGACCAGGGACGACGGGTGTCGAGCGCTCAGTGGGGAGGGTCACGGTATGCACGCGAAACGTCTCGAGGGCGTTCTCCGCGGCACGCAGGCTCTTTTCCGACACGTGCAACTGCCCGTCCAGGATCCGCGTGAGCTCCGTGAGCTTCGCGCGCTTCAGCTCGGCCGCGACGGCGACGTAATGCTGGGTGACCGAGTTGAGGATGGCGGCGATCGCGCGCGGGTCGGTTCCGCTGAGCTCGAGCCGCATGAAGTTGCCATTCAGATCCATGGTCCCCTTAAGATCCTCCCTCAGCATCTGCGCGGCGTCGCGCGGTGTGACGACCGTGAAGTCGATCGTCCGACCACCGACGAGCGCGTTGACGCCGGGGCTCCACAGGAACCCGACACTGCGACCGATTGAGTCTGCCACCGCGGCCCGCTGGACGACGCCGCCGCCGGGCGACAGGAGCGTGACGCTCCGCCCTTCGTTGTCGACTGTGAGGCGATACTGCCCTGGCCGGAACCGCTCGGCGAGGGCGAACGAGGCGAAGGCGGTCGAGTCCGCCGATCCGCTGGAGCGCAGATACAAGTGACGTTCCTGCACCACTGGGTCGAGAACCACATACGACCTGAGCAGCTCAAGCCACGCCCCAGCGTCGAGCAGTTGGCCGGACCGGATCGGCCCCTGGCCCGCTCCCCCGCGCCGGTCGCTAGCCCCCTCGATCCAGATCGTGGCTTGCGTCAGGTAGTTCGGCTTCAAATAGCGGGCGGCCCCAACCCCTGCTGCGAGGCCGAGGGAGCTGAAGAGCATGACCCACCACCGGTAGCGGACGACCGCGCTCAGATACCGCCGCCAATCGAGCCCCTCCCCACCGAGCTCAGCGGGATGCACTGCAGGGAGCTCCAGGGAGTGCCGCGCCGGCACCGGATCGGGCCGGTCAGTCATCGGCTGCGGCAAATGATCATGCATGCACGCGATAGCTCTCCATTCTCAGATTTCCAACGAGGGGAGAATGCAAACACGATACACACCGCAAGGGTAATACCGCTCAGTCCGGCCTCCAGCCACCGGCGACTGTCGCACGCATACCACACCCGCGCGGCACGTGACAGGGTGTCGCGACGGCACAACGCTTGCCCCCTTGACAGCCGCCCAGCCAAGCGGAGCTTTCAGCGCCTCGGGGACCCCCTGACCGCACGGCCCGTGCGGTCCATCACCAGGTCCCAGGCAAGGTGCAGGTTCACGGTTGGTGTACGCCCCCAGCAGCAAACAAGCTTGGCGCGCGGGGCCCAGCGAGTCTGAGGTCGTCATGCGCGTGCCAGAGCGTCGGGGTCGCCCCGACAGAGTCGTCGATACGAGCGGCCTTGCCACACTCCTGTCGCTCACCCCCGAGGACAAAGCCGGTCTCCAGATCCTCGTCGTCGACGACGAGCGTACCTTGCGGGAAAGCTGCGCCACGGTCCTCGAGCACGACGGTTACAAGGTCACCATCTGCGGACGCGGGGAGGAGGCGCTCGACAAGCTCAAGCGCGGCCGATTCGACATCGTGCTCGTCGATCTCTACATGTCTCCCGTGACTGGCATGGACGTGCTCGCCGCGGCGCTGCAGGCTAACCGCGACACTATTGTGATTGTCATCACCGGGAATCCCAGTGTCGCGTCGAGCGTCGAGGCGTTGCGCGCCGGCGCGTGGGATTACCTTCCCAAGCCGTTCTCCGCGACTCACTTGCAAATTCTGCTGGGGCGGGCCGCGCACACGTTCAAGGTGGCGCGAGAGACCAGGCAGTTGCAGAGGGAACTCGAGCGTCAGCATGGCAACAGCGAAAAGTCCACAGTCCTCGGTGTCTCGCCCGTGTTTCGGAAGGCCATCGAGCTGGCGCGCAAGGTCGCCGCCACCGACGCGTCGGTCCTCCTGACAGGGGAGAGTGGGACCGGCAAGGAGCTCTTCGCCCAGTTCATCCACGATCACAGCCGTCGCAGCAGTCGCAGCCTCGTCGCGGTGAACTGCGCCGCCCTTCCTGAGCCCCTCCTTGAGTCGGAGATGTTCGGACACGTGAGGGGCGCGTTCACGGGAGCGGTGCGGGACAAGCCCGGGCTACTCGAGACTGCTAACGGCGGCACGCTCTTCCTCGATGAGTTGCTTGAGATGCCGAAGTCGATCCAGGCCAAGCTGTTGCGGGTGATCCAAGACGGCGTGGTGCGTCGTGTGGGGAGCGAGCACACCGACGCCGTCGTCAACGTGCGTTTCATTTCCGCCACCAACCGAGAGCCCGAGAAAGCCGTCCAGGACCAAACCCTCAGGGAAGACCTGTACTACCGGGTGCGGGTGGTTCCGATTCACATCCCACCGCTCCGGCGGCGCCCCGAAGACATTCCACTGCTCGCCAAGTATTTCCTCCAGTTGTATTGGGCGCGGCACCGCGGGAGCGAGGCGCCGATGCCACAGTTGTCGGATGCGGCCCTGCGGGCGCTCAAGGCGCACGGGTGGCCGGGGAACGTCCGGGAACTACAGAACGTGTTTGAGCACGCCGTGGTGCTGCTCGAGCCGGGGAGTGAGGTGCAACCCGCCGACATCCCATTCCAGGACGACGGCGCGGCGGCGGCCAGCGCCGCGGCGTCAGCGCCCGCAGTCACCGACGGGCTGCTCGCGGAGGCCGAAGGCATGCCGACGCAAACGTTCCACTCGGCCCGCGACCGGTTGCTCGCGGAATTCGAGCGTCGCTACCTGAGCCAGCTCGTGAAGCAGGCGGGGCGGAACATGTCGAGGGCTGCGCGGATCGCAGGCGTCGATCGGACCACACTGTACCGTCTGATGGACCGACATGGTCTGCACCGGCGGTCCGTCGACCAAGACGACGACGCGGTGAGCCTGAGCGCGAAACCAGAATGACGGCTCGGCTCGGTCGCACCTACGAAAGGCCTGACTCCTGCGTCGCTGCAGCGCCGGGCGAACCGCGACGCCCGGCGCGGTCAACACGCGGCGTCACTCGTGGGTTCGGCAAACCTGGTTTGCGTCGCGACCTAGAGGTCGATCTCCCGGGCACGCGCCGCGCGGTGGCGACGTGGTGAGCTCAGGGTGTTACCACTTTGTGACTACGGCGTCATGCGCGCGTCGTCGCGCGGCGAGACTGTACGGACTCATGGCACACCACCAACCAGACCGGGAATCAGTCGTCCAAGGCCGGGACGCGGCGGGCCTGAGCGCAGAGACAGCCTGACAATGCCGCTCGGTCAAACGCGCGAAGCGCCGGACTCAGCCCTCGCCGAACGAGCCTGGGGAACGGCGCCCACGACTGGGCGTCAAGGCGCGGTCGCGGTGAGTACTGCAATGTCCTGCCCGTTCCTGAGGAGTACGATCGAGCGCGCCGACGCGCTGTTCCGCCGCGCGCTCGGCGAGGGCGAGGGAACCACCGCAGCGCGCGACGCCCTGGTCACGTTGGCGGAGGCGGTAAATGAGCGGCGCCGTGGTGAGGCGAGCTCGTCACGCGCGTTCGCCGCGACGCCGATGGGTCGACAGCTCCTAGAGCTGCTGCGGGCCGCTGCATTGGACGAGCGGACGGCCGCTGAAAGCGGCGCGAACGACGAGCTCGTGCTCGCAACGCTCCGCGCAATCGACCGAGTCCGCGGCGGGACGAAGCCCTCCGCGGGCGACGATTTCGCGTCCCGCCTCCGCGGGCCGGATTCGCTTGACCTGCTTGTCGAGGTCGCCCATGATCTACGCTCTCCGCTGACGTCGATTCTGTTCCTCGCAGAGACGCTGCGCGCGGGTCAGAGCGGCGACATCACCGACCTGCAACGCCGCCAGCTCGGGTTGATCTACTCCGCCGCACTCGGCCTCTCAGCCTTGACGAGCGACGTAACCGAGCTGGCGCGGGGCGGGGATGAGCTGCTCGAAGAGGAACCGACGCCCCTGTCCGTGCAGGAGATCTTCCGCTCGGTGCGCGACATCGTCCTCCCGATGGCCGAGGAAAAGCGCCTCACCATCAGGCTGGTGCCGCCCGCTGCGGATAACCGCTTGGGGCATGCCCTGGCCGTGAGCCGGGTGCTGCTCAATCTGACGACCAATGCGCTCAAGTTCACCGAAAAAGGGTTCGTCGAGCTCGTCGGCAAGGAGCTGGGCTCCTCGGTCGTAGAGTTCTCAGTGCGTGACACCGGTCGCGGCATCAGGCCGGAGGTGTTCGATAGCCTGTACTTGCCGTTCCGGCGGACGCGAGGGGGCAGGAGCTATGCGTTCTCGGGCACGGGGCTCGGGCTAGCGATCTGCCGACGCCTCGTCAAAGCCTTAGGCTCCCGGCTCGAGGTAGAGACCCGCGCCGGCTGGGGAACTCGGTTCTTCTTCGCGGTCGCGCTGCCCCCCACCACCTGCCTCTAGCCCGGCGCCGCTGGGCGTCATGTGGTACGCCTCCTACAGCAGCCGACCAATCGCTACGTTGCAAGCACTCGCCACTAGCGAGTCTGCAGCGCTGACCGCATTGGCCTCCAACGAGTTAGCAGAGCGCTTCCGGAGCCCAGCCACCTGCACAGGGCTTGCTTCCCTCGACAGGCCATGGAGCCCTTATTCGACCCCGGGGAGGCCGTGGACAGCCTCCTCCCGAGCATTGCGAGCTATTGGCGGGAGCCGAGCGGCAGCGCCGTCCGGCGGACTGAGCGGCCTCTCCCGGGCACAAGCGAGTGGCCGCGCCGCCTCCTGAACGTCGCCGCCGCCGCCATCGGTCTTGTCATCGCCGCACCCCTGATGCTGGTCCTCGCCGTGCTCATTAGGCTTACCTCACGGGGGCCAGTCTTTTACAAGCAGACTCGCGTGGGGCGCGATTTACGCCAACCCGGAAACGCGGGTGCGAAGGTCCGGCGGCAGCGCGACGTCGGCGGTAAGCCGTTCACGATCTACAAGTTCCGCACGATGCGGGAGTCGTACGGAGACGCGCAGGTGTGGGCGACCCCGAACGATCCGCGCGTGACGCCGCTCGGCCGGATCTTGCGCAAGTACCGGCTGGACGAGCTGCCACAACTCTTCAACGTGGTGCGGGGCGACATGAACTTGGTTGGCCCTCGCCCCGAACAACCGACCATCTTCGCCGAGCTGCGCGGACGGATCCCGGGCTATTGCCAGCGCCAGTGGGTGCGCCCCGGGATCACCGGGTGGGCCCAGATCAACAACGGCTACGATAGCTCGATTGACGACGTACGCCGCAAGGTTGCCTACGACCTCGAGTACCTGGCCCGTCAGTCGCTGCTAGAGGACCTGCGCATCATGCTGCGGACGGTCCCCGTCATGTTGCTTCGGCGCGGAGCGTGGTAGCGTCCCTGCGCCGCGGCGCGCTGAGTCGTCGCTCCCCGGAGCGGCGTCCCCGAGAAATGCCGACCGATCTCCGGCGACTAATTGCGGGTATGGGAGACGCCCCGGCCGTGGGGCCCATCCTGTCCCCCGCTGCTCGAGACCGCATCGGACATTCCGCTCGGCGCCGTCCCTGTAGCGGCGTTTCAGCACGTCCGTGCCGAAGGCGCATCGCGCCCACGACGCGCGAGAATAGGTTGACGTGCGGTAGTCGGGCCACGAGGGACGTTCCGTGTTCGAAACTGCCGATGGCTCTCTGCGCGTCGGGCGCCACCCACGCACTTATCAAGCACCGTCTCGATGTGGGCGCGGACGAGTCCGAATAAGACCTGACGGCCATTGGATGACCGCGGCGTGGGGGAGCTGCTCGCGGAGCATGCCGCTCTGCAGCGCCCCCGAGTGAAGCTGAACCTGGAGTTCCCAGTCGGCCACCCGCGCGGCGCGCTCGCTGCAGGTCGGGGCGATCCACGGCGACCCGCGGCACCGTACAATGGTGGGCATGACGTAGTCCGTCGTCGCGGGATTGACCGGTTGCCACCCTCGCCTCGGGAAGAAATGATGCCACGCGACGCGGTAGTCGCGGGAGACCCCGCCATCGCGCTTCGCCTGGTGCGCTCGGACGAGCCACTCGATCTCCGCGCCGAAACGATCCTCGGCGTTCGCGGCGACCCGGTGGCCGGTCCGGTTACGACGCCGCTCCCGGTTGCGCGGTCAGGTACATGACCGAGAGACCGGGAGCCGGTCATGAACCGCGTTGTACGCTCGCCGCGGCATCAGCGAACTGGTTTTCCAGACCGGCGGCGCCACGCTGCGACGGCCCGGCCGTCAGCCGGCCAAGGCCTCCGCTAGAACCGCCACGCATCGGTCGATGCTATCGTACGACGCGGCGAAGGCAGCGCGCGGCTGGTTCACAGGATCGATGATCATCCGTCCACCGTCGGCAATCGGGTCGAGGTCGCCCAACACGATGATGGTGGCGGTGGTGCGCCGTAATTGGGCCACCGCACGCACTTGTTGGGGTTCCATCACCGCGACGACGTCGACGTTCTCGAACACTTCCGCTGTGAGTGTTCTCGAGCGGTGGTCATGAAGATCAAGCCCCCGAGACGCCGCCTCCTCGACGGCCACCCGCGGCACGGGCCGCATCGGGAGGATGAAGCCCGCCGAGTCGACGCGGATGGCGGTAGCGACCTCCGGCCGGAGGCGGGCGCGGAATGCCGCGGCGGCGTAGGGACTGCGACAGATATTGCCGAGACACACGAACAGGACACCGCGCGGCCTACGCTGGCGCCGCAGCCGGGCCAGCGTCGCCTGTCGTCGCCAGGGATGGAGGACCCGCTCCCAACGGCGGCGAAGCCGGGTGACGAGCGAAGCAACGAGGTTCCGCAGCAAAGGTTATCCTCGGATCGGCGTGAGCTTCTGGGTCAGATACCGCATCGTGGTGGTCCGTCCGGCCTGGCCGGGAAAATCGAGACTAACGCGAAGATCCGAGATTTCAATGTGGCGCGCCCCGCCTGGGTCCCAGACCGGATGCACCTCGCCGCGAAGCACGTTGCCCCAGGCGTGCAAGACAGCCACGGCTCCCCACACCAAGTACGCCGCACCCCGAGGACCCGAGGGAGCGGTCGGGCTTCTGGCCAGCGCCACGCCACGATGGCCGCCGCGACCGCCGCGCCGGCCGCGATGAGGTCCGGCGCTCCCCACTACGCGCCTCCCCCTGCCGCGACACCCAGACCCATCTCCTGGGCGATCTCGCTCGATGTGAGCGCAACATCGTAGAACTGAAAGCCGCGCATGACGCCGTCCCAGACCTCCTGGCCCGGGTTCGGGGGGGCGTCGCCCTATGATGGCCGGATTCGGACCGGGTGAGTACAGCGGTCCGACCCACGCCACCGTGTTCGTCGTCGTGGTGGGCCAGTTCCAATAGTAGGTGCTGTAGGCGCTAGGCCCCGCCTTGCAGCAGACCGCCACCTTCACGTACCAGTGATCGAACATCACCGGATCAATAAACTGATCTCCCCCGCCAATCGAGACTTCCCATTTGGGCTTCCCCGTCAGCGGTGGGTCCGGGTACACGCTCCTCGGTAGTGTTCGATCCGCGAGCGGCTCCGTCGCGACGTGAAGACGGAATCGCCGGTCACGCTCAAGCAGCGGTCCGGGTGCCGAGCACAGTCCCCCGTACAGCGCCACACGTGCCCGACGAGCTGCCCAAGAGGACTTGGCCTTCCAGCTGGCCTGTGCCGCATCACGCCGAGCGTGCCGCGGTCGCCCGAGGGCGTCCGACTCGTTCTCGCACGACGGAACTCGCCACGCGCCGTGCCGCCGCTCCACATCCTGCGACAAACCGGTACAGCGGACCGAAGGCGCGAAACGAGGTGAATCCAACAAAGTAGAACCCCGGCACACTGGCTTCAAACCAGTGACTCAGGATGGGAATCGCCATCTCTGTCCTGATTTCAGCCCGGAGCGATGGATGAATCATCGTCAACTTGTTGATGTCTACCTTGTAGCCAGTTGCCAGCAGGATGTGATCAGCCCTCACCTTCGCGCCATCCGAGATGGTCGCATCGACTTTTCCGTCCACCAACGCCAGTTTGGCCACGGTCCGGCCCTCGCGCAACGTGGCCTTGCCGATGACTCTATCCCTCAACCAGGAGTTCGCGCCGGATTCGTAGTTGTTATTATACGAGTCCTTCCGCTCTTGGGGGAAGCGGTAGAAGAAAAAGGGCATATGGTCCAAGACCCAGTTCTGCCAGCCAGGCGCGATGGTCGCATTCGGAGCCATAATCCGTTCAAGAGTTGTGCGCTCGTTCGTTCGATCAGGCGCCCACCACCTCACGCGCCGCCGTGAAACGACCTGGACGGCCGCGCCAGCTTCGTGGAGCAGCGCGGCAAACTCGATGGAGCTTGACCCGCCGCCGATCACCACGACGTCTCGTCCCTTGAAACAGCCGAAGTCCTTGTGATCGGAGGAATGTGAGACGAGTCCGGCCGGGAGGCCGTTGTATGGTTCAGGTCGATGGGCATAGTGATAGAGACCGATTGCCATCACGACCGCCTGACTCAGTACCTCGCGCCCATCTGCCAGCGTTACGACAAACTGATCACCCTGACGCGCGATCGCCGAAACGTACGTCTCATCGACGTCAGGCACGGCCCGTTGCTGGAACCAGAGGCCATAGTCGATGAACGTCTGGATCGGTAGGGGATAGCACTTCTCGTACTTCGAGTCCTTGAAGAAGCGCTCAAACCCATAGTCCTTACGAGGATCGCAGAGGTCGGTCGCCCACGAGTGAGACCGCAGCAGCATGCCTTTCGGCATGTGGTCGCGCCACATTTCGAACGTCCTACCGAAGACGGCGACCTTCAGTCCTCGTCCGAGGAGATGCGCGGCGGTTGAGAGGCCGTAAGGACCCGCGCCAACAACCACCGCATCATAGGCGGGCCTCATGGAAGGGTCTTTCTCACGTGGGACAGTAACCTCCTGATCGCACCCGCGCGGGGAATCAGTGGTGCCTCCGACCCCAGGAACCGGGTCCTTCCAATCAAAGGAGGCGTAGCTCATCGGCCTGAGAAACAAGGGACCAAAATCCACCACGGCCAGTGCCGGAGGCGCGCCTTCGGGCCGGCTTCGCCTGGAACGCCGCGATCATCGTCTCCGTGTCGCCGCCCAGATGGCGCATCCCGCCACCGATACCATAGCGCTCTACCTTCTCAATCGGCTCGCCGCTCGCCCACTGTCGAGGAGGCATCGAACGTCGACGCCGGCCCGGAACGCGACCTCGACTGATGCGGAAAGCCGTGACTCTTCACGCGCCGGTGGACCGTGCGACTCCAGATGTCCTGCAGCCCCGCGACTACGGGCCGCACCAGGGCGCCGGCGACCCGGCGCGCCGCGCCACGGAGCGCCCTCCGGACCAGCTTGTGACACATCTGCCAGAACGGGCGCCGGTCGTCGCGCGCGTACCAGGCGGCTTCCTCAATCCCGCGGAGCGAGCGCAACCAGCCGCGGAGCGTCAGCGTGCCGTCCCTCGCACGCTGAAGGGTCGTTTCGAGGTCCCGGTCCTCGACGATCCATTTGCGGCCCACGCGCATCGGCGCGAGCTGCATTGGTTGGTTGGTGAGATCGAGGTAGAGGAACCGTGCCACGTCCATCCCCTGCTCATCCACGAACAAGCGGAACGTCGCGCCGATCCGCGGATTGGGATCGAGCAGCTTGTACAGGCCGTCGCGGGCATCGTAGCGGTAGTCGACGTCGAGCACGCCACGGTAACGTAGCGCCTGCATGAAGTCGGTCGTGAGCCGCACGACCTGCGCGTTCGGAGCGCACCTGCCTAGGCTCGTCGCGCCGCTCTCCGACGGGTGCTGCCGCAGCTTCTGCCCGGTGAACGCGGCGACGCACTCGGACCGCTCGTTGAAGACGCCATTGAACACCCAGACGGTCTCGTCGCCACCCGGGACGTACTCCTGGAGCATGAGGTTCGGCGCCTCAGCGTCCTCCCACTGGGCGTAGCGGCGGAGCAGCTCTTCGGGCGTGCGCGCCACGAACAGCCGGTGACCGGTACGGCGCTCGAGGCGCCCCGGGTTGATCGCCTTGAGAACGATCGGAAAGGTGACGTGCGAGAGAAAGTGCACGACGTCGTCCCCGGACTGAGGGAAAAGGACGGCGGGCGTCGGCACGCCGGCCTGTTGCGCCAGCCGAAAGACTTGCCGCTTGTCGATCAGCGCACGCGCGAGCTCCGGCGACACTCGAGGAAAGATGAACCGCGGCAAGAGCTCATCGGCGTGCTCGGCGATCAGCACAGCGGTCGCGTCCGTGGTGGGGACCAGCACCGCGGGCCCGACCTTCCGGCCGAGCGCGTCCAAGAACTCCAGCGTGTCGGCCACGGGCGCCTGTTCGAAGTCCCACACGTGCGTCGAGCGGCAATAGCGGGACGCGAAGCCCGGGGCGTGCGGGTCCCGATCCACGCCGTGCACGCGGACTCCGAGGCGCCCCAGACTACGGGCGATCCCGAGGCCCCCGCACCAAAACCCGAGCACGACCACCGGTACGGAAGGGTTCACGCCGTTCATGTCGGCACCTCGGAGCGCCGACCACCGCCACGCGCCGATGGCGCCCCAGGCGCGAGCGCCCTAGCCGGCGCTCGTTGCGAAAGCAGCCGAGGTAGACCGGGCGGCAGACGCGGGGCCTGCAGGGTCCTTCGTGTGCGTATGTCCAATTGCCTCGCTCCATTCCCGAACGTCTGGTGTGGCGGCTCGGCGCTACAGTCGCCGCAGCGTTGCAGGAACGCACGCACCATGGCTGGCGTGCCCGGTTCCGTCCCGTCGCTGGCGCTGGGAGTGGGCAAGTCCGAGGCCAGATAGGCAAGGCCGACGCCAAGCGTTTCGCCAATTCCACGAGCGGGGCGCTGTGGCGTGTGTGAGACAGCGCGCTCCTTACCGGCCACTAACGTGACACGGAGCCCCGCTGGGTTGGGTCCCAGACCGGATGCAGCTCGCCGCGCAGCGCGTTTCCCCAAGCCTGCAAGCCCGCCAGGACTCCCCCAACCAGGGCACCCCGAGGACCCTGGGGAGGGGTCGAGCTTCTGGCCAGCGCCACGCGATGATCGCCACCGCGACCGCCGCGCCGGCCGCGGTGAGGCCCAGGGCTCCCCACCACGCACCGCCCACTGCCGCGACACCCAGACCTGCGACTCCCACGAGCGCCGCCCAGGGTACGAGCCATCGAATCAGTTTGTGGGACAGCAGCATCAAGCCGAAGCGACCGTACCGGATCGGATTGAGGAGCTGTCGCTTGTAGAATAGTGTCACGAGGCCCCGGGTCATCGTCCGGACCTTCCGGCGGTACTCCTGCTGCAGTGACGTTGTGCGCGGCACGTAGCACACGGCGTCCGGCACCGAGACCGAGCGAAAGCCATGCTCGCGCGCGATCAGGGGCGCGGCGAAATCGCGGCTCAGCGCCTCGGGAACGGTCTCCATGTGGAGCGCCCGCCGGCTCGCATACAAGCAGCCGGACGCGCCGACGATTCCCCCGCTGCAAGTCTCCATGCCCCGCACCCACATCTCGTAGCTCACGTAGCCCGATTCCCCCGCGGTGTCCCCCACCCCGTCGGCCACGCTCAGGTCGCGGCCGGAAGCGACGCCCACGGCGGGATCGCTGAAAGCCGCGACCAGGGCCTTGAGCGCGCCGCGGTCGATCCGCACCGAGGCGTCGGTTTGCACCACGAGGTCCCCCCGGAGATGTGCGCGAGCAGCATTCTCGGCCGCCGTCTTGCCGGCACGCCGCGACAAGCGCACCAATTCGACGCCGCGCGCCGCGAAGCTTCGCGCGATGTCGTCCGTGCGGTCGGTGGAGGCGTCGGAAACCACGAGCACCTGGCGTCGATCGGCGGGATAGTCGACCTCGAGAATACGCTCCAGCGTGGCCGCGAGCGTCGCCTCCTCGTTGTGCGCCGGCACCGTGATGCTGAGCGTTGGCCACGAGTCGAGCTCTGCCGGTCGGCGCCGAGACCGCCCCAATGAGCCGAGCCATAGCAGGAGCGGGTACACGACGTAGGCGTAGACCCCGACGGCCGCGGCGCCCAACACGAGGATCAGTCCCGCGCTCGTCACCCGTGTGATTCTCCCTCGGGGAGCCGGGGCCGCGGCTCAAGCATCGAGCCGCTCCGGCATGCGCCGCGCGAGCTGTTTCCCGACGCTCAGCGAAGCCGTCGCTGCGGGCGAGGGCGCGTTCACGAGATGCACGCCAGCTTCGCCTTCAGCGATGTGAAAATCGTCGAGCAGTCGGCCGGAGCGGTCTACCGCCTGCACGCGCACCACGCAGCCGCTCCACTGCAGATCGACGGCGCCTGCACTGCTGGGACGAGTCGCTGCAACGCGCGGACGAACAGCGTCCTCGACCACGAGCGTCCCACGTCGCGCCATCCGCCAGAACCCCGGGAACCCGAGCACCGCGCCCACGTCGCGCGGCGACACGGCCCAGCGGTGCCAGTCCTCGCGGTCGAACCCCCGCAGGGCGTTCGGTCCCGCTTCCACGTGTCCGTCGATCCGGAGTGTGAAATGCACACCGAAGGAAAGAAGGGTGGGATCCGGCACGGGGGAAACGAGATGGCGCACCAGCGACGCGCGCTCCGGCCGCAGCGTGTAGTATTCCCCGCGAAACGGAATGATGGCGATCCCTGGGTCGACGCCGCCGCGCATTTTCAGCGCTCCGCCAATGCGTGCGCGACCGCCCCGAGATCGACCACCCCGGTCTCCGCCACGCATAGGCCCGTCAACGCGGCCCCCCAGGGTCCAGGCGCTCGACATCGGCCCGGTCCAGCCGTGTGAGGCCCAGCAGTCCCTTGGCCCGGCCCCGCTCCTCCAGCACGGCGAGCGGGGATAGCTCCGCTTCACGAGTGGCGACCATGAGCTTGCCGCAGCGCCCTGTGGGCACGCCGGCCTCGGCGCAAAAGGCGTACAGATCCTCGCATCCTGCGACGCAGGTCCTAGCCTTCAGCCAGCCGGGCTTGTAATGGGCCCCGGAGTGGATCACGCCACCGTTGTGTCCGGTCTGGTGCGCTGCGCGGACCTGCTCCGCCTCGAGCACCATCACCCAGGCACCCGGCGCCGCGAGAGCATCGAGCGTCGCCAGCCCGACGATCCCGCCGCCAACCACCACTACGTCCCACGTCGTCATCAGAGGTTGTGCAGCCCCGCCCGCAGTTCCAGCTGGGCGACACGGAACCCTCGCAAGACAACCTCGGCGTTGTTGCCGTTACGATGGACCGTAACGGGCGCGCGGAATCCCATCTTGTCGACCCGCCCGCGTACGATCTCCCGGGTCCGGTCCCGCATCGCCTCCCACAGCAGAAACGTGTTCCACGGCCGCTGCCCCGTGATCACAGTGGGAAAGCCGAGATCAGCATCGCCGACCCGAGCCACCAAAATGGAGCGCCCGGGAGTCTTTCCAACAGCGCCGCCACGCGTTGCGCGACGTTCGGGTGGTTCTCGGCGAACGCCGGCGGCAGCAACTCCATATCGAAGTACGTCACACTCCGCACCTCGAGGCGCGCACGTTTCAGCGCCCGTTGCGCTTCTCTGCACGTGAACTGGGCGGCCGGAATCGGGTCCGCTTCGGGGTTCCGTCGCTGGCGGACGCGCGAAAGCAAACGATACAGGCTGGACCTGTTGAGCAGCGAGACGACCAGGGTCCCGCCCGGCCGAAGCACGCGCCGACACTCCGTCAGCGCGCTCTCGGGCGCCTCCATGTACTCTAGCGCCCCAAGGACAGTCACGGCGTCGAACACAGCGTCGGCGAATGGCAGGGCCTCCCCGCGCGCCGCGGCGCTGAACCGGCCCGTATCGGTCCCGCGTCGCCGCTGGCATTCGTGCGCCATGCCGACAGAGGCATCGGCACCGACGTAGCGAAACCCAAGCGGCCGCAGGGAGTCTCCAATCACCCCGGGCCCGCACCCCACATCGAGGACGATCCCGGGCTGCTCCCGTTTGAGGAGCGCAGAAACGAGCTTCAGCCGCGTTTGGTAGAAGTGCGGAAGCGGCCCCGCGCCCTCGTACAACTCCGCGTAGTGGGGAGCGATGCGATCGTAGACCTGCCGAACGGCCGCGCGCGGCGGCGGCTTCTGCCCCAACGTTGGCCCCCGCCCGTCGTCGACCAGGTTTGAGACGTGAGTACGCTGTCCCCGTCGCCTCCGCTCCGCAACCCACGTGCCCAGGAGTCACAGGTGGAGAGATGGAGAGGTGTAGAGAAGGAGCGCACAGGTGTAGCTGTTGTGCATCAGTGAGATCCGGCGCGACCGGCACCGGCGCCTCGCCGAGCCTGATCGCGTTGCAGCACAGGCACTTACGAAGGGACATCGTAGATGACGCAGGTAGCCCGGCTCTTGCGTTAGGGCCGCTGGGGGCGTGTGACACCACTCGACCACGGGAACCAGCAGACATCGTCGTGGCAAGCCGCTATCACGGGATCCTCATCGCGTCCCCTGCCCAGAAGCCGCTCCTCGGAATCACGTACCGTCGAAAACGTTTCGCGGTGATCGCCACCATGGACCACGCGGATCCTGTGGTCGAGGCAGCGTGCTGGGAAGCGGACCTGCTGTACCGGGAGGTACTGCGTGTCGTGACCGGCGGGCAGCGATGATCTTCACGGCCACACCGTTGCTGGGTGCGTTCGTCGTGGAGCCCGAGCGGCGAGAAGATCACCGCGGGTTCTTCGCGCGCGTGTGGTGTCAGCGGGAGCTCGAGGAACACGGGCTCAACGGTCGCGTCGTCCAGGTCAATGTGGGCTTCACGCTGCGAAAAGGTGGCCTGCGGGGGGTGCACTTCCAGCTACCCCCAAAGCAGGAAGTGAAAATCGTCCGGTGTACCATGGGCGCGCTGTATGACGTGATCGTGGACCTGCGGCTAGGCTCGCCCACGTATCGGCAGTGGATCGGCGTCGAGCTCACGGCCCAAAGCCGCCGCACGCTGTACGTCCCGGCCGGGTGCGCCCACGGCTATCAGACGCTCACCGACAATACCGAGATGTACTACCAGACCTCGGAAGACTACACCCCAGAGCTCGCCCGCGGGGTGCGCTACGACGACCCAGCATTCGGCATCGCGTGGCCGCTTCCCGTCACCAGCATCTCTGACACCGACCGCTCGTGGCCCGATTTCCGAAACGGGCCGGTGCCCGACGCGGCCGCCGCGACCACTCGACACTCCCTATGATCATCGTGGATACCGCCCTGGAACGGCGGGAGCGTGAAGGACGGCCGATCCGGGTGGGCTTAGTGGGCGCGGGTTACATGGGGCGGGGGATCGCACTCGAGATTCTCACGCCCGTAGTGGGCATGCGCCTCGTAGCCATTGCCAACCGCACGCTGGCGGAAGCGGCCAGGGCCTACCGCGAGGCCGGCGTGGACGCACCGACGACGGTGCGCTCGATCGAGCAGCTCGAGGACGAGCTCGCCCGCACCGGCGGCGGCCACGCGATCACCGACGATGCGTTGCTGCTGTGCCGCGCCCGGGGCATCGACGCGATCATCGAGTGCACCGGCGAAGTGGAATTCGGCGCGCTCGTGGCGATCGAGGCCATCGCGCACGGCAAGCACCTGATCCTCGTCAACGCCGAGCTGGATGCGACGATCGGTCCGATCCTGAAGGTGCAGGCCGATCGCGCGGGCGTTGTGATCACGGACACCGACGGCGATGAGCCGGGCGTCGCCATGAACCTGTATCGCTTCGTGAAGACGGTCGGGTACCGCCCTGTGGCGGCGGGCAACTTCAAGGGGATGATCGACCCATACCGCACCCCCGACACCCAGCGAGGGTTCGCGGAGCAGCACAATCAGAAGCCCCGCATGATCACGTCGTTCGCCGACGGGACCAAACTGTCGATGGAGGCGACGATTCTGGCCAATGCCACCGGGCTGCGGGTTGGGCGCCGGGGCATGTATGGGCGTCGCTGCGCGCACGTCCGGGACACGCTCACGCTGTACCCGCTCGAGCAGCTGCTCGATGGGGGCCTGGTGGACTACATCCTCGGCGCGGAGCCGCACACCGGAGCGTTCGTCCTGGGTTACAGCGACCATCCGACCAAGCGCGAGTATATGCGCTACTTCAAGATGGGAGACGGGCCGCTGTACGCGTTCTATACGCCCTACCACCTGCCGCACTTGCAAGTCGTTCCGACCGTGGCGCGGGCGGTGCTGTTCGGCGATCCGACAGTCGCGCCGCAGGGCGAGCCCGTGTGCGAGGTGCTCACCATGGCGAAGCGGGATCTGCGGGCGGGCGAGGTGCTGGACGGCATCGGCGGCTTCACGTGCTATGGGACGATCGACAACGCAGAAGTGGTGCGGCGGGAGCAGCTCCTGCCCATGGGCCTGTCGCAGGATTGCCGGCTGACGCGTCGTGTGAGCTTCCCGCCGGCCGGTTGTGCGACCGGTTACGGGCCGAGCAGAACGCGTACTTCGCGGCCTCCGTCCATGCTTAAGGGAGTGGGGGCGAGGATGGGCGCGGCGGAGGCGGCGGCGGTAGCGCGTGGCGCTGGCGTCGTCGCGACGGACCTCGCGTACATCTGCGGCGCGCTGGCGGGGGAGTTCTTTCGGCTGGAGGGCAAGCGCCTGCTCATCACGGGCGGCGCGGGGTTCCTCGGGCATTACCTGGTCCAGGCAGCGCTCGCTTGGAACCGCACCGCGCGAGCGGGGGGCGCACGCCCGATCGCAGTGACCGTGTACGACAGCTACGCGCGCGGCGTGCCCGCATGGCTCACCGCCCTGCAGCATCATGATGAAGCGCTCACCCTCGTGCAGCATGACATGACCCAGCCACTGCCTGCGGACCTGGGGGACTTCGCCTACATCATTCACGCAGCTTCCATCGCTTCCCCGACCTACTACCGGATGTATCCAATCGAAACGATGGACGCCAACGTGAACGGACTGCGCGCGCTGCTCGAGTACGCTCGCCGACAACAGGTGCGGAATAGGCCGGTCGAGGGGTTCCTGTTCTTTTCAAGCAGCGAGATCTACGGCGACCCCACCCCTGGGAACATCCCTACGCCGGAGACCTATCGCGGCAACGTGTCGTGCACGGGACCCCGCGCGTGCTACGACGAGGCGAAGCGATACGGAGAGACGCTGTGCGTGAACTTTGCCCAGCAGTTTGACATTCCCGTAAAGGTGGCGCGCCCGTTCAACAACTACGGCCCTGGGCTGAAGATCACGGACCGACGGGTGCTGCCCGATTTCGCCCGCGACGTGGTCGCGGGACGGGACATCGTGCTGCTCTCCGATGGCTCTCCCCGGCGCACCTTCTGCTACGTGGCGGACGCTGTCATCGGGTATTACAAGGTTCTCGTTCGCGGCCGGAACGGCGAGGCCTACAACATCGGCGTCGAGGCGCCGGAAATCTCGGTCGCGGAGCTCGCCGCGCTCGTCGTGGAGCTGGCGCGGGACTTGTTCGGCTACGCGGGGCGCGTGGTCCGCCGCGCGCCCGAGGACCGCTCCTATCTGCTCGACAATCCGACCCGGCGTTGCCCCGTCATCGCCAAAGCCCGGACCGAGCTCGGCTACGATCCTACCATTTCGTTGGAGGACGGATTGCGACGGGCCCTACTCTGGTACTACGACAACCGGGAGGCGGCGGAGGCCTGATGCGTGTGTCCGTGATCGGCACTGGATACGTCGGTCTGGTGACCGGAGTCGGCTTGGCGGAGCAAGGGCATCAGGTGGTCTGCGTGGACAGCGATCCGGAGAAGATCGCCAAGATCCAACGGGGCGAGGTGCCGTTCTTCGAGCGCGGCCTCGAAGGCCTCTTGCGCAGCACGCTGGGCACGCGGCTTGACGCCACGACCGACCTGCGGCGCGCCGTGCTGGAAACTGAGCTCTCCCTGATCGCGGTTGGTACCCCGTCGCGTGAGGGGGGAGAGATCGATCTCTCGAGTGTCGAAGCCGTCGCGCGGCAGGTCGGGGAAGTGCTCCGCGACAAGCCTGCGTACCACGTGGTGGTGGTGAAGAGCACCGTTGTGCCCGGCACGACGGAGGACGTTGTGCTGCCATTGCTGGAGCAGGCCGCCGCCAAGCGGGCGGGGCGGGATTTCGGCGTCGGGATGAATCCGGAGTTCCTCACGGAAGGGGAAGCGGTGCAGGACTTCTTCTTCCCCGATCGCTTGGTGCTGGGCGCGATCGATGAGCGCACGCACTACACCCTGGACGCGCTCTACGCCGGTTTCCCGAGTGTCGAGCGCGTGCACACGACACCGCGAACCGCGGAGATGATAAAGTATGCGTCCAACGCCCTGCTGGCCACGCTGATCTCGTTTTCGAACGAGGTGGGCAACCTGTGCGCGGCACTCGCGGCAGGGGGAGGCCGCGTCGATGTCGCCGAGGTGATGCGGGGCCTTCACCTCAGCAAGTACCTCCGCACCGCGCTGCCGGAGGGCAGCGCCATCACCGCGCCGCTCGCCGCGTTTCTCTGGCCCGGCTGCGGGTTTGGCGGGAGTTGCCTGCCGAAGGACGTGCAGGCACTCATCGCTCGCGGGCGGCAGGCGGGGGTGGCGATGCCGCTGCTCGAGGCGGTGATCGGTGCTGCTACACCGCCACTATCCCTCCCTGCGGGGCGTTCGCGTCGCCGTGCTCGGTCTCGCGTTCCGGCCCGATACGAACGATATGCGCGAGTCGCCGGCCATTCCGATCATCCACGACCTCCTCGCGCAGGGCGCGGAGTTGACTGCATACGATCCAGCCGCGAACGCCGAGGCCCGCCGGCTGTTCGGAAACGGGCGTCTGCGGGTGTGCGACGACTTGCCCGAGGCCGTCCGCGACGTGGACGCTGTCGTGCTCGTCACCTGTTGGGATGAGTTCCGTCGACTGCCCGAGCTGCTCCGGCAGGGGGAGCGCCAACCGGTGGTCATCGACGGCCGCCGCATGTTGGATAAGGCCAGCGTCCCGCGCTACGAGGGCATTGGCCTGTAAGGCGTTGCGGCGGTGCTACACCCGTGGCTGTCCGAAAGGGGAGTTCAGGAACCGCGCCGGCGCATGTCTCTTGCACCGGCCGTCAGGGGAGCGAGGTAGAACATGAAAGTCGTGTTGTTCTGCGGCGGCTTGGGCTTGCGTCTGCGCGACGCGGCCGAGAACGTTCCCAAGCCGATGGTGCAAATCGGCTATCGGCCGATTCTGTGGCATGTGATGAAGTACTACGCCCACTTCGGGTACAACGACTTCATCGTGTGCCTGGGGTACCGCGGCGACACGATCAAGCGCTACTTCCTCGATTACGACGAGTGCATGTCGAACGACTTCGTCCTCGCGAAGGGGGGAGGGGCGCTGGACGTGCTGCACCGCGACATCGACGACTGGCGGATTACGTTCGCCGATACGGGCATCAACAGCAACATCGGGCAGCGCCTTAAGGCGGTCGAAAAGTACTTGGAGGGAGAGGATGAGTTCTTAGCCAACTACAGCGATGGTCTCACCGACCTACCGCTGCATGATCAGGTCGACGACTTTCGTCGCCACGACGCGGTCGCGAGTTTCGTCTGCGTCCGGCCGAACCTGAGTTTCCACGTCGTCTCGTTGTGCGACGGGAACATAGTGGCCGGGATTCAGGACATGAACAAGAGTTCGATTCGGATCAACGGAGGCTACTTCATCTTCAAGCGCGACATCTTCCAATATCTCAGGGACGGGGAGGAGTTGGTGCACGAGCCCTTCCGTCGGCTGGTCCAGGAGCGGCGGCTGATCGCGTACAGCTACGACGGGTTCTGGGCCTCGATGGACACGTTCAAGGACAAGCAGCACCTGGACGATCTGTACGCGCGTGGCGCGGCGCCGTGGGAAGTCTGGAAGACGTTCGCCGCACCCGCGTAGCCATGGGAGCGCGATCGGCTCCTGCCGCCGAGGAGGTTTAGAACACGAATGCGCCTCCTCACGATTGATGGCGCTGTTACGTCCGAGCCGCTGCAGGTGGTCTGCATCGGCGCCCATGCGGACGACTTGGAGATCGGCTGTGGTGGCACGATTCGGCAGCTCGTCGAGCGGCACCCCGGGAGCACGGTCCGCTGGTGGGTGCTGACGGGGGACGCAGCGCGCCGCCGCGAGGCGCAAGACGCCGCGGAACGCCTACTCTGCGACGTGTGCTGTCTCGAAGTCTCCGTGTCTGGCTTTCGTGATGGGTATCTTCCGGCCGAAGTGGGCAAGGTCAAGGACGCCTTTGAAGCATTTCGCCGGGGCCCAGAGCCGGACCTCGTCTACACACACACGCGCGACGACCGCCACCAGGACCACCGGCTGGCCAGCGACCTGACGTGGAATACGTGGCGTGACCACCTGATCCTCGAGTACGAGATCCCCAAGTGGGATGGCGACCTGGGGCAGCCCAATCTCTACGTTCCCCTCTCTGAGGCGACTGTACACCGCAAGGTCGACGTCCTGCTCTCCTCATTCGCGACGCAACGCGCGAAGCCGTGGTTCGACGAAGCCACGTTCCGCGGCCTGCTCCGGCTACGCGGCCTCGAGTGTCGGGCAGCGGAGGGCTACGCGGAGGCGTTTCACGCCCGAAAGCTCGGTGTTCGGCCGTGACCTCCCGCTCGTTGCCCCCCCCTCGGATCACGGTGGGCGTCCCGGTCTACAACGGCGAGCGCTACCTGGCGCGGACCCTCGATTCGCTCCTCAATCCGACGGTGCGCGACTTCGTCGGGCTGGTGGGAGACAATGCGTCGACCGATGGGACGGCGGCCATCGCACAGGCGTACGCCGCGCGCGACCCCCGCGTGCGTCACGTGCGGCACGCGCGCAACCTGGGTGCGGCGGCGAACTACAGCCGGTTGTGCGAGATGGCGGAAACGGAACTGTTCCGTTGGTCGGCCGCCGACGATTGCTCGGAGCCCCGGTTTCTCGAGGCGTGCCTGGAAGGCCTGGAGCGTGATTTCGAGGCCGTGCTCGTTTATCCGCGCATCATGCTGATCGACGCGGAGGGCCAGCCTCTCGGAGAGTACGAGGAAGGCCTGCACCTGCCCCACGCACGTCCCAGCGACCGCTTCTTCACCCTGCTCCAAAACACTCGGCTCTGCAACGCGCTCTATGGCCTCGGCCGAACGGAGGCGTTCCGCCGGACGCGGCTCCTCGGATCCTATCTCGGCTCCGACATCGTTTTTCAAGCAGAGCTCAGCCTCTACGGTAGGATCCTCGAGGTGCCCGAGACACTACTTCTGCGACGGATGCACGCCGATTCCTTTACCAGCATGACGCTCGAGCAGCAGCGAGAGTTCTACAGTCCCGGCCGGCGACGGCGCGTGGAGCTGTACCGCTGGCGTCACTGGGCCGAACATCTCCGTTCGGTCATGCGGGCGCCACTCCCGTTGGGCGAGCGCGGCAAGCTGGTCGCGGGGCTCGCGCGCCGAATGATCTGGTCGCGCGACGAATTCTTACACGAACTCGTGGCGGCGGCGCGTAGGCTCGCGACCCGGAGGACCGGGTGAACTCAGAGCCCGTGATCGGCGTCTGGGGACATTACGCGGATGCGAACCTGGGAGATGATGCGTGCCCAGCCGCACTGCTGCATCATCTGAAGCGCCTCGTACCGACCGCCCGTTTCGTGCTGTTCTGCCGGTTTCCGGACATCGCGCAGGCGCGCTGGGGTTGGCCCGCTCATCCCGTGCACCGTTTGTTGCGTGGCCAAACCGGCCCGTGGGAGCCACCGGCTGCCGTGGCGCGGGATGGCATGGTCACGGCCCCGGTCCGATGGCGCATGCGCGCACGTCGAATTGGGCCGCTGCGTCTAGCGGTCCGCGCGATCCGCACCGTTCTGGCTGCGGCTCGAGCCGTTCCGGCCGAGTGTCGCTTCCTGTGGCAATCCTACCGCCGGTTGCGCGGCGTGGACGTCTTGGTCGTGACCGGTTCCAATCCGCTGTTCGACTTTTTTGGGGGCTTCTGGCGGTACCCCTACACCGTGTGGTCGTGGTCGGCGCTCGCCCGCCTCAGCGGCACGCGGCTGGCGTTTGTCAGCGTGGGCGCAGGGCCGATCGTGTCGGCCCGCTCGGGACGGCTCTTGGCCCGCGTGCTGCATCGGGCGGCTTATGTGTCGTTCCGCGATGAAGGGTCGCGTCGGCTGATGCGTCAGTACGGCTTCGACGGCCCTGGCGCCGTGTATCCCGACCTGGCGCACAGCCTGCCTTTCGCCCCGCCGCGGCGCGCGCCAGCCGAACGCCTGCGCGTCGGGATCAACCCGATGATTGTCCACCATAGCGTCTTCTGGCCCGTGCGCGATCCCGCCGTCCAGCAACGGTACATCGACAGTCTCGTGCACCTCGCCGCGGCGCTCGTCGCGGAGGGACACGACGTCTTTTTCTACGGCACACAAAAGGACGACCGCGTAACGGCCACGGAAGTCCAAGCGGCGATGCGAGGCGCCACACCCTCGCAGCCCGCCCCGGCCTTTGTGATGCCCGCAACGATCGACGAACTGCTCGAGCTCTGCGCCGGCGCTGATCTCCTCGTCACCACGCGGTTTCACGCCGCCGTCTTCGGCGTCATCAGCGCCCGCCCTACGCTCGCCATCTGCTACCAGGCGAAGACCCGCGAAGTCCTAGAAACCGCGGGCCTTGGGGCCCATGCCATTGCTTTCGAGCAGCTCAGCGCGGAGCGGCTGCGCGCGGCGTTCGATCGACTCCGCAGAGAACGCCGCGCCGTGGAGGCACAGCTGCGCCAGCACACCATCGATCTGCGCGCGCGGCTCGCCCAGCAGTACGAGCAGGTCGCCGGACTGCTGCGGCGGGGCTCCCTCCGTCCCAACAGCCAGAGGCCGCGGGGACCCGGTCATGAGCCCCCGGGCCCCCGGAGTGCTTTGGAGCACGGTCGCCAACTGGACGTCATTCGCCGTCAACGCCGTCGTCAGCTTCCTGCTGTCTCCGTTCATCGTCCATCGCCTCGGCAATTCCGCGTACGGGACGTGGGTCCTCCTCGGATCGTTCGTGGGATATCTCGGTTTGCTCGACTTTGGGGTCCGGGGAGCGGTGACCCGCTTTGTGGCCAATCAACACGCGGCGGGCGACCATCGGAGCGCGTCAACCACTGTCGTGGCCGCCCTGCGCCTGTTCGCGGGCCTGGCCCTCGTCACCCTTGTGATGGCCGGCCTGGTGGCGTTGATGCTCGACGATCTGTTCCGTATCCCGCCGAATCTCCTCGACGAAGCCCGCACTGTGGTCCTCCTGGGTGGCGGCGCCGTCGCCAGCTCCCTCGTGGGAGGCGTCTTCGGAGGGATCGTCGCAGGGCTGCATCGCTTCGATGTCGATGGCGCCGTGGAGATCGCGATGACGTTGCTTACCGCGGCGGCCGTGGTGGTCGCCCTGCAAGCGGGGTACGGCCTCGTGGCGCTCGGAATGATCCAGCTCGCCGTTTCGGTGCTGCGCGGTGGCCTGGCGTTCGTCCTGGCCCGCCATCTTTATCCGGAGCTGTCGCTGGAAGGGGTCGGCCCTACTGGCCACGCGATCAGGCAGCTGCTGTCGTTCAGCCTGTTTTCGAGCCTGATCCAGCTGTCGGGAATGATCATTTATTACACCCACTCGATAGTCATCGCCGCGTTTCTGCCAATCAGCTTCGTGACCTATTACGCAATCGCCGCCAGCCTAGCGGACTACGCCCGCCGGGTTGTGTCTAACATCGGCCGTGTGATCACGCCCCACACGAGCGCAGCGCTTGCTACCGGAGGCATCGACGCCGTCCGCGCCGTCGTATTGTCCGTGGGTCCGGCCGCTACACTCGTGACCGTGCCGATGGCACTCACCTTTCTCCTCCGCGGCGAGCGGTTCCTCGATCTCTGGATGGGACCCGCCTATGGACCGCTCACGGACCAGGTGCTGTATGTCTTGTCGTTTCCCGTCTGGCTTGCGGGCGGGAGGCTCGTTGCCGCGGGCGCCGTCCAGGGGATCAATCGACATCAGCCGCTGGCGATCGCGGTCGCGTTGGAAGCGATCGCAAACCTCGTCCTGAGCCTGATCCTGATCAAACCATTGGGGCTCGTCGGAGTGGCGCTCGGCATGGCGATCCCCACGACGATCGTGAATCTCGTGTTCATGCCTCGATACCTCGAGCGTCACTTGCGCATCCCGAGTCTGGAATTCGTGACGCGGGTGTGGGTGTGGCCCAGCGTCGCCTGTGCAGCGTTCGGCGTCGCGACCTACGCCGTCGAGCGGTGGGCGGGGGCTGATTCGCTGCTGACGTTCTTTCTTCAGGTCGCCGCCCTGCTCCCACTCGTCTTCGTCGGGGCGGTGCTCTTGGTGTTCCCAGCAGTCGAACGTCAGCGGCTCGCCGCGCGCGCGAGGCGACGGTTCGCGGCCCTCGTGCGCGCACTCA
>WNFJ01091399.1_pt1 | contig 31437 bp, 25 predicted proteins | sample 5400461 | NCBI WGS metagenome assembly WNFJ01 (sample SAMN13153349, study PRJNA577476) | soil metagenome | isolation source: 115 cm saprolite on Douglas fir-dominated hillslope | place: USA:California | collected 2013-09-17
CCGTAGTCGCGGCCGAAGGCAAAGCGGAACCACTGGGTGGTCGCGCATGCCAAGGCCTCGTCGCTGCCGGCCAGCTTCGCGCCCAGCTCGGCAGGCCCATTGAAGCTGCCGGCCACGTCCGACCCCATGATCAACCCCGACGAGTCGACCGGTAGCCCCGCTTCGGTGGTTCGCGGCGCGCCGGACGCGTCGAAACCTTCAAAGGCAAGCCCGACCGGATCCATCATCTTGTGACAACCCGCGCACGTCGGGTCCGTTTCGTGGTTGGCCAGCGCTTGACGCCGCGTTTGATTCGGTTTCGCAACCGGCGGAGTGATGTTGGCGTTCGGTGGCGGCGGCGGGAGCTTCTCACAGAGCAGGGCTTCGCGTATGAACTTGCCCCGCTTGGTGGGCGAGGTGTTGTCCCGGTCCGCATAAGCGGCGAGCAGGCCGCCCGAGGTCAAGATGCCCGACGCGGGGCGCATTCCCAGCTTCGTCTGGTCGACGCGCGCGAACGTCGGGCTCAGACCGCTGACGCCGTAGAACTTGCCGAGCACATCGTTCATGAACGTATAGGGCGCGGTGAACAGCGAGGCGATCTTGCCATCGCCCTGAAAGACGACGGCATCGACGAGCGAGCGGACCTCCTGCTGCATCGCGGTCGCGACCGCCGTCGAAAAGTTGGGATACGTCATCGGATTCTTTTCCAACGTCGCGACGCTGGCCAGTTGCAGCCACTCGTCGTGGAAGCGCACGACCATCTGCCTTGCCCGTGGCTGGCTCGACATTCGCATCACTTGCGCCGAGATGTCGGCCGCCGTCTGCAGCTTGCCCGCTTGCGCCGCGGCAAGGAGCGCATCATCAGGACCGCTGTTCCACACCAGATAGGACAGGCGAGTGGCCATGTCCCAACCGTCCAGAGGGACCAGCGTTTGGCTGCCGACGGCCGGGCTCAGCTCGAAGCGGTACAAAAACTCCGGCATCTGCAGGACCGCCGTGATCACCGCTTGGACGCCCGACTTGAAGTCGCCACCGGTATCGCGGCCCACCTGCCAGATCGACAACAGCAACTGCGTTTGATCGGCGGCGACGGGGCGCCGGAAGGCCTTGCTGGCGAACGTCGATATAAAGGTGTTGGCGCATGCCTGCTCGCCTGCCATCACGGGATCGCACGTCAGAACTTTGGGCAGGCGATTCGTCACGGTGTCGGAGGCGATCTTCTCGGCGGCGGTCAGGTACTGCTGCGCCAGCGCGGGCGGCGTCTGCTGCGCGGCCGCGTTGTCGAGAAACGGGAAACCTTCCGTCGTCAGCTCGGTGGGAAAGACGAGATTGAGGCTGGATATGTCACCCAGCAGATCCGAAACCGTATTTACGTACTCCGCGTTCGTCAGACGCCGCAGAGCCGTGGGATCGATGTCGGTGACTGCGCTGCTGCAGGCTGCGGGGGAGCTGACCCCGTTCCCGGCGTTGCCCGGTCCTACCCCAGTGGGCGTTCCCGTGGGCCCCGTTCCCGTGGGCCCCGTTCCCGTGGGCTCCGTTCCCGTGGGCTCCGTTCCCGTGGGCCCCGTGGACTCAGTGCTGCCGACATGTCCGGTGCAGCCCAGCGTCAGCGCAAGGCACGCAGCCGCTGCCGTAGAAATTTGTCGTTGAACGGAAGTCTGCATGGCAGTCACCCAAACTCGTTGGTGGCAGGCAGCGTGCATTTCTGCCTGTCCGGCCTGGTTTTTTCGCGACGCCAAATACCCATTAGCGGATTTCCCATTACGGCAACGTGTGCACAGCGGCCCCTCCCACAAATGACCTCGACCGGCGAAAACGGTTCAGCGGCCGTTCATTTTCTTCTGACCATGCCCGGAGCAGTTCGTGGCGCGGATGTCGGTGCGCCTTTCGCTCGAGTCAAAGCCCGCGCCGTCCGAGAAGAACCGTTGCGGAAAGCGTGGGCGCCAGCCCAACTTGGCACCGATTCGTGGTTGCCCGGGAGCTGGCTCGCGTCAAAAAAACCGCGCTAACGTGTCGGTCTGGCCGGACCCAGTTCGTCTTCAAAGGGAAGGAGGTATGCGCGTTATGGCAATGAAACGGCGTTCGAAGATTCTCACACACCTCTGGTACGCAAAGGAGGCCGAGGAGGCGGCGCGGTTCTACGCTTCCATCTTCCCCGATTCACGGGTCGATGGGGTGACGTCGCTGAAGAGCGAATCGCCAAGCGGACCGCCAGACTCGGTGAAAGTCGTGGACTTCACGCTCTTCGGCCAGCCGTTCCAGGCCATGAGCGCAGGGCCACACCATGAGTTTAACGATGCCATCTCGATGGTCGTACTGTGTGACGACCAGGCGGAGCTGGACCGCTACTGGAACGCGCTTCTCGAGGGCGGAGGCAAGACGCAGGCCTGCGGGTGGCTCATCGACCGCTTCGGTCTCAGGTGGCAGATCGTGCCCGCCGTCTTCGAGGAAATGATGCGCGACAGCGACGCGGCTCGCTCGAAGAAGGTCACGGACGCGATGCTCAAGATGGTGAAGCTCGACATCGCAGCTCTCGAGAGACCCTACCGTTCGTGAGGGATGCGAAGTCGTCCAAGCACGGCGAGGACCGGGTCGTCCTGTCGGACTTGCCTAACCACATCGCCATCGCCGTGAAGGACGGGATTTCAGCCACGGCGCGTCGTACTACGGGGTCCTGGAGCAACGAAATCCGATGTAGTCGCCGCGATACGCCGGGGCGGAGCCGAGACGAGCCGGCGGAAGCAAGTACGTCACATCGTAGATGAAGGAGCCGCCGCGGAGCACCCGGTAGGAGGGTGTCGCAAAGTCGGCACAATCTGTACAGGGATCCACATACGCAGCGTACCAGTCCAGGTTCCACTCAAAGACATCCCCAGCCAAGTCGAGCTGTCCCCAGAGCCCAGCTCCCTGCGCCGCGTACCCCACGGGACCGATGTTCGCCACGCCCGTGCAGCACCCAGACCCGTTCGGAAAGTCGCAGTTGTAGATCGCGTACTGGCAGCCCGTCCCGGGGCACCCGGTTCCCGGCGTCGTCGAGCCCCACGGATATTCGCGCTGGTGACTCCCTCCCGCCGCTGCGTATTCCCATTCGGCTTCGCTTGGCAGAAACCCGCCATCCCAAATGCAGAAGGCGTACGCCTCGTACCAGTTCACGCAGTTGATCGGAAGGTTCTCCTGGTCGCTCGTCGTGTTCGTCCACGTCGCGGAGCTGGGATCGCAGGCAAGGTTGGCGTTGGTCGGCGCGATGTTGCTGTCATCCGCCTCCGCCCAGCCAGGCTCGTAGCCCGCGCCGGTCGCGTTCAAGCCCTTGCCGCCGTTCAAATGCGTGTGCTTGCCAGCGCCCGCCGGCGGCGTGTAGCCGTTGCCGTTGTTCCACGCGTTCACGAACTGACGGAATCGGCCCACCGTCACCAAGTATTTGTCCAAGCGAAACCCACTCAGGCTCGCCGGATGGGCCTCGCCGGTTGCGCCTCCGTCCGCCATCGCCGATCCGGGGCCGCTGTCGGTGCCGACTGGATCGTACGTCCGGTAAAAAGTTCCTCCGGTGACCTCCAAGCTGGTGCAGCAGCTCTCGGTTCTGCTGCCTCCTGGGCCGCAGTTGGTCAGTCCGGGACCGCTCGTCTGACAACTCGCCATCGGTGTACCTCCCGAGGCTCCGTCGCCACCGCTCGCGCCGGCCTCGGCCTCCTCTGCTGGCAACGTATCGGCGGAAGACGCATCGGCGGTCGAACCCTCCGGCGACCCGTCACCGAATGTTGGCCCGTCGGACGACGTCTCGGCGCCTTCTTGGTCGCCCACGCCATCGGCCATCGACGCATCAGACGATGCCGGTCCTCCGCCATTCGAGCTTGAACAGGCCGTGCAGGCGCCGGTAGCTGCCGCAAGGAAAGCGACCAGGTCGACTTCGCGAATGCCAAACCTGGCAAGGGTGCGCCATACGAACTCGAAGTATGCGCGAAACACGTGTTCGAACGTGAGGGGTGGTCGCCGGTTGTTCTGCCGCATCGGAACGAAGTCTTCACTCAAGCGACGACGGAAAATAAGTGGCCGGGAGTCGGCATTTTGATCAAAGACGGAGGAATACGAAACACGCAGTCCGGTGAACCGTTTTCGGAGGTCGAGGTCATTTTCTACCCGGACACGCGACGGGCGCCCACACGTCTTGTTCGGCGCCGATTCGCTGCAGGTCGTAGGGGGCACATTCACGCGCGTGTGCGCGCGCGACGCTGATGCCCGAAATTCTCGATCGAGGCCTCCAATACGCAGGATTGTCCCTCGCGAGCTCCGAGGTGTGCGCCGCGCAGCAGCGCGCCGTTGCCGAAAAATGCAGCACCATCCCCTTTTTCCGTGGACGACCTCCTTCGGCTGCAATCGACGGATCGACCGATGCAACGCAGCGGGCTGGGCTGCCGGTGTTTCTTGAACCGCGGGAGGGTGCTCATGCGCAATACACATATGTGGGCTTGCTCGGTGTCGATCGTCATGACTGCAGGCTGCAGCGGAGGCGTGGGGGGCGAGACTGTGGCCACGACCACCGAAGCGATCGAGCCGGCCCCAGACAAGGCGGGGGTCGGCGAGTCGTTCCACACATCGGGGGCCATCGACCGGACCAATTCCTTCTTCCAGGTGTTCGGCACGAATGGTCGCGCATGCGCGACGTGCCACGACGCGCGCACGGCATGGACGATGACGCCGGGTCTCGCGCGCGAGCTGTTCGAAGAAAGCGACGGCCTTGCCCCGCTCTTCCGCTCAGTCGATGAAACCGTGCGCCCCGACGCCGACGTCTCGACGCGCGAAGCGCGCGAAGACGCGTTCGCAATGTTACTAAGAAAGGGCTTGACGCGCTTCACGCGCACGATAAAGCCGACCGCAGAGTTTGAGGTGGTGTCCGTCGACGATCCGTATGGATGGTCGACGCCAGCGGCGTTCTCGAACTTCCGACGCATCCCCTCGTGCGCGAACGCAGCGCACGAGTCGTCGATCACCTGGACCGGCGGCCCCTCGGGCATTCGGACGAATCTCATCGCGCTCATGATCGGTGGAACGAAGCTCCACGGCCAGACGACGTTGACGATCCCTGCGGCCGACGCCGCCGCAGGCGCCGATTTCCTCATGGGCCTGTCGTTCGCGCAGTCGATCGACCGACACGCGGGAAGGCTCGATGTGGCCGGCGCAAGCGGCGGTCCCGCCAACCTTTCGGCCGAACCGTTCTACCTCGGAATCAACGCGCTAGGCGGCGATTCGCATACGGGCGTCGCGTTCGAGCACGAGTCGTTCAAGATCTACGACGCATGGGAAACGGCGGACGAGGAGGCCCGCCGGCGCATCGGGCGCGGCGAGAGCGCATTTTATACCATCGACATCGCCATCACGGGCGTTCCCGGAATCAACGACGCTCTCGGGCAATCGGTCGTTATGGGCCACTGCACCACGTGCCACAACACGCCCAACGTCGGCAGCCATTCCGAGTTTCGGATGATCGATCTGGGGCTCACCGGCCCTGAACAGCGCTCGCCGGATTTGCCGCTTGTGACGTTGCGCAACAAGACGACGGGCGAGACGCGGCAGACGACGGACGTGGGCCGTGCTCTCGGCACGGGCTTATGGGCGGACATTGGCAAATTCAAGGTGCCGACGCTGCGTGGCGTGGGAGCACGCGCTCCGTACTTCCACAACGGTTCGGCGGATTCGCTGGAGGACGTACTCGATTTCTACGAGCGGCGCTTCGGCGTTCACTTCGGCGACTCGAGGAAAGACATCGTGGCATTCTTGCGAGCGCTTTGACGCTCATTGGTCCTTTCGAAAGACCCTCACTGCTCACGGGAGCACAGGCGGATGATATGCCAGGGTCAATCCGAACGCCCAGAGCATGATCAACACCAGCGGGATGTGAACGACCAGCTGAAGGAAGGTAAACCCTACAATGTCGCGGGCCTTCAGCCCGAGCACGCCGAGCAGCGGCAACATCCAGAATGGGTTGATCAGGTTCGGCAGGGCCTCCGCCGCATTGTAGATTTGTACCGCCCAGCCCAGAGGAAAATGCAGGTTGTTGGCGGCCTGCATTACATAGGGCGCTTCGATCACCCATTTGCCACCGCCCGAAGGAACGAAGAAACCGAGGACCGCGGAATAGGCACCAATCACGAACGCATAGGTCTGGCTAGAAGCCAGGTGCACGAACAGCCCGGATAGCTTTTCAGCGAGGGTGTGGCCGTCGCTGCCCTTGACGGCGGTTAACATCGTTGCGATGCCGCCATAGAGCGGAAATTGGATTAGGACACCCGTTGTGCTCGGGACTGCGCGCTTGACCGCTTCTAGGAAGTTGCGCGGGCGCCAGTACAGCACGAGGCCCGCCATGATGAAGAGGAAGTTGTAGGTGTTGAGGTTGGAGATGGCGAAGTACCAGACCTTGCTGCGAAACTCATGAATCACCCAGCCGAGTGCGAGCAAACCGATCAAAATGGTCAGCACGGGGCTCCGTTCGATCCACTCGCTCGGCCGTCCGGTTCGCGCTTCGAGGGCTCCTTCGTCCACGTCATCTTTCACCTCTGCGAATTGAGCGATCGTCTGCGCTTGCGAAGCCCCAGGAGCGGACCACCAGGCGACCAACGCGGAGACGACAATCAAGATCGCGGTCAGCGCGACCGACTGCCAGAGGAAAATCGTCTCGGTAAATGGAATCACACCGGTTATCGGTAACAAAGTCTTCGGGATGCTGGCCGGATTGGCCTGCAGCTGCGCCGCCGATGACGACAATCCCATTGCCCAAGAGGCGCCAAGGCCCAGATACGCAGCGGCGCCCGCGGCGCGATAGTCCATATTGAGGTTGGTGCGGCGCGCCAGCGCACGGACGATGAGGCCACCGAAAACGAGACTGAAGCCCCAGTTGAGCAGAGAGGCGAGCATGCTCAAGACCGCGATATAAGCGACCGCGCCGCGCCCGCTCTTCGGCACGTTCGCCAGGATATCGATCAACCGCGCGACCGGCGGAGAGGTTGCGACCACGTAACCGCCGATGACGACGAAAGTCATCTGCATGGTGAAAGGAATCAGGGTCCAGAAACCATCGCCGAATGCAATCGCCGTCGCCTGCGGCCCTGCCCCGAAGGCCATTGCGGCCACAGCGACGATGATTACCCCGAGGGCGGCAAAAATGTACGCATCGGGGAACCAGCGTTCGGCCCAGTCGGAAAGACGTAGTGCCGAGCGCGCAAGCAACGAACTATCTGTGTCGATCGTGTTCATATCTTGTCCCTGTTGCAAAGCCGTAGGAGAGCTTCATCCGGGGCGCCGTGCCCAAAGCGACCCGGCGCGGCCCAGTAGCGTCTTATACTTCCGGTTTCGCGCGGCGTACGCTTATCTGTGATTTGCTACCCCGTAACGGGGCCCGCGCGAACTGCCCAAGCCACCAAGATTACCGGCGCGCTGCACAAATGCGTAGCCACCGCGGCTCGGGCCCGCATGCGACTGCAATGCAGAATCGCGCGGTCTTACTGGACGTTCTCGACCCAACGGACTTCGCCACTTGTCATGTCGAAAGGAGGTTCTGGAAGGGTCGATGGTTCTTCCAGTGGTACGCGCCGAAGTCGCGTCGATCGGTGGAAAGAATCCGACCACTGCCGAGGTGCTCGGCCAGGATCACGAGCGATGCGTCTGCCAGGTCCATCGGGAGATCACGGTACTTGCGCATCAGTGTCAAGACGCGTGGCAACTCCTCAGCCGTAAGCGAGAAGAGATCGAAAGCGCCGCCGCCGGCACTCGCCATGAATGTCTCCACGGCGGCAATGCCTAGACGCGTGACCATGAGATGACAAGTCTCTGTGAGCACCGGCCAGGTGGTGATCAAAGGTTCGCCGAGACTCTTCAGCGACTTGACTGCCATTGCGTGATGCCGATCGCGCCGATTGGCAAGAGCAACAAAAAAGCCCGTGTCGGCAATGATCATTAGCGGTTCTTGCGACGGAGCGAACCTACAAGAGCCTGTTTGTAGTTCTCCGATAAGCTCGCAGGCCCGTCGGCACATCCTATTAGGTCTTCCAGGAGCGATGCCGCCTCGCCCTGGCGGGTCACGCGCTCATAGTAGGAATCAATCGACGCCTTGACGACTTCCGTAGTGGTGGCTCCGGTTCGCTCTCGCAAAGTGCGCAGCTTGCGGGCCGCGTTCGTATCCAGGCGAGCGTTGATCCTTGTCATACATCACGTATGACGCATGTGATTCCGAGCGTCAAGAAAGGACTCGAGACGGGCGCCGCGATAGGGTCATCGTCGGCGAGCCCGGCACGGGCAAGAGCCTTCGGTGTCAGCGGGCCCGTGCGTGTCCATTGGCTGGCCGCGGACAGCACGCTGCCACAAACCGCTAGCTCTTCCTATTCTCCTCACGATAGCGTTGCGCATGCGACTGCGGGATCCATCGTGGCGCCAGACGCTGACGATGGTGGTCCTCGCCGCGTGCGCCGCGCAGGCCGGCGCCGCGTGCGCCAGGGGGGTTGGCAGCGACAGCGGGGACGACCTCGACGGCACGTCGCCGGAAGAGTCCACCGGCGAGGCGTCGCTCGAAGATCAAACGGCGAACACCGACGAAGCCTCCACCGTCGAAGGTTCCGGCCCGATGGATGTCTTGACGGAGTCGGCCAACCCAGATGCATCCACGAAGCCTCCACCGTCGAAGGTTCCGGCCCGATGGATGTCTTGACGGAGTCGGCCAACCCAGATGCATCCGGCGCAGACGATGCCGGGGACGGGATGTCCGGCGATGCAACGCTCGACAGCCTCCCTCCGCCCTCGGACAGCCAGCCGGCGGAAGCGGATTCGCGCACCTGCCCGGGCGTCCAAATCCTGTGCAACGGCGCTTGCGTGGACCCCACGCTCGACCCCAACCACTGTGGGGGGTGCGGCGTCGTGTGCAAGAGCGGTCGTTGCGGTGCCACGGTCACCGCGCCGATGACGTCCTCGCCGTCCGATTGGAGCTTCAACGGTTCGGCGGTCTGGAGCTCGCTTGGACCCAGCGCGCAAATGACGGCGGCGGGCGCTGCCGGCGCGATCGGGACGGCAATCTACCAGCGCGCGATCGTCACCGACGCGTTCACGGTGTCCTTCCAGTTTCGCATCGGCGCGAACGGCGGCGGGCGCTACGACGGCATGGGCTTCATGATCGAGTCGACGGGACCCAAGGCGATCGGCTCGGGCAACGGGTCGTTGGGCATGGGGGGGCTCGCGGGGTACGGCGTTGAATTCGACGTCTACAACAACAGCCAGTGCGGGGACGTGAACAGCGATCATGTCGGTGTCGACTCCCTCACACCTTGCAATTCGAGCGCCTCGCTGCCTACATCGCTCTTTGCCAGCCCCGACCTCACAGCCACGATAAACCTCGCGGACGGGCAATGGCATCAGGCGTCCGTGACCCTCGCCTCCGGTGCGATGTCGGTGACGGTCGACGCCAACAACATCGCCAAGAGCATCGCCCTCCCGGGGTTCACGCCGGGAACTTCCTACTACTACGGGTTCTCGGGGGCGACGGGCGGTCTACCCGGCAGCGGCGGGATGCAAACCGAGGTCAAGTCGGTGAAGATGACGTTCCCCACGCCGCGCTGCCTCTGATTCCAGGGCCTCTCGGCGGTGGAAGCCGGGCCGACGCCCTACTGGCACTCCGACCACGGCGCGCGCAGGAAGTAGAGCGCGTCGCGCGCCTGCACCTGCATCCCGCCGCGGTTCCACGTCCCCCAGCGCGTGATGTACTTCTTGCCGTCGGAACGGCGCTCGATGGCGATCGTGAAGTTGTTGCGCAGCTCGTGGTAGCAGCCCTCGAGGTTGGTGAGGGTCAAGTCGACCGCAGGCGTGTCGAACACCTCCGCTGCCTTGTTCACGACGAAGAGGCCTTCGGTGCCGCGCTCCATCGCGAGCAGCACGCCGCTGTCGATGACCCCCAGGGCGTTCTCTCTCACGTCGGCACCCGCCCGCCCGCGCTGCGCGAGTATCTGCCGGAACCGCGCGCCGAACGGGACGAACGGGCTGGCCAGGTTGTCCCGGTTCAGGACCAGAGGCGTGCCCGACGCGTGCGCGAGGACGTAAGCCGTGGCAAGGTACGAGTCGCTGGCGTCCGCGTAGGGATTGATCGCCTTGGAGTTGAGCTCGGGCACCTGGTCGTGGTTGCGCCCGAAGGTGACGCTGCGCGGGTCACCGACTGCAGTCGGCACGCGAAGCGTTCGTAGGTCGCCGCCGAACGAGAAAGCGGCCTTCATCGAGCCGTAGAGAATGAAGTCGGTGACCGTCGCCACCGAGTCGTAGGTCTCGGCGCTCGTCGTGCCGTCTTCGATGACCTCGAGGTAGTTCCAGCTGTTGCCGTGGGTGATCTGATTGACGACGGCGATGTACGCGGCGACGGCGTCGACCGACATGTGCTTGGCGGCGTCGAAGCGAAAGCCGTCGATGCCGAGGTCGACCAACTTCTGCAGGTGCGCGCGATGAGCGCTCTGGACGTCCGGCTTGGATTGATCCAAGTCGGGCAGGTCGCAGCCGAGCCAACAGTTGATGACCGAGTCGCGCAGCCCGTAGTCGATGCAGCACTGTGTATGAAAGTCTTGCGCAGCCATGCCGGGGAAGCTCAAGCCCACATGGCCAAGATTGGCCATGTGGTTGAACACCACGTCGGCGATGACGCGAACGCCGCAGCCATGGGCCTTCTGAATCAGTGCCGCGAGGTCGGCCTCGGTGCCAAGCGGGCCTTCGATGACGCGGTAGTCGACGGGCTGGTAGCGCGCCCACCAGGCCGGGTCGGGGTTCGACTTCTGCGCGGGAGAGATCTGGACATGAGAATAGCCCTGCGCGCCAACCTGGCAGACGTATCCGGCCACGTCGCTGTACTTGTCGTTGAACGCGTGAAAGATGGCGACCGGCTGGTCTGCGGCGGAGGTCAGCGGCGAGGCGGCCATCCGACGGAGGTCCAGCACCGGCGGAGACGAAGGATGCGCCTGCGGTGCGGAGCCGGGCGAGACATTCCATGCCGCAGCGCCGGCGGCGACGCCTCCCACCAGCGTCAGCGCAATGAGGACATTGCTGCGGGCGGGGGCCGCCATCTACTTCGGCGGGTCCTTGCCCGTCGCCTCGGCAAAACTCTGAAAGGCCTTTCCGCCAAGCGCCGCAGCCAAGATCCAGGCCCACGACGGATCCAGCTTAAGCGCCTCGAGCGACGAGGCCCCCCAGCCGGCCTTGAGCGTGACCAACGCGAAGACCGACACGATCAGCAGGATCGCCGCTCGCATGCTCGACATCGCGGGAACGTCGGCGGCGGTCGCGCTTCCGTCCTGAAGAAGCGTTGGATAGCAGAGGACCAAGCCCACGATGACCGCGAACACGCATGCCGCCACGATGGCCCCGGTTGCCCCTCGACCAACAATCGTGGCCGTCACGAGCGCAATGGCAGCGCCGGCGGCCAGAGCGCCGCCGAGAGTCTTCATCGCTGGATTCTCGTTCGGGTCGATCTTCTTGCCCGCTGCCGATGTCGGCACTGCCGGTGGGCTCGTTTCAGCCATCGCATCCTCCCCGTCCGGCCTGGCGGACCGCTGCTTCGAGGGACTCGTTACCCCAGAGAGTGCTCGGCAGGCCATAGACAAAACTACGACTCGGATTCCCGGCTCCGGGGCGAACGCGATTCGGCCGCGAGAATGCACCAGCTCGGCGTCTCGGCTAACCGGGTTCCGGTTTCCCCTCATGCAGCTTGCTGTGCGCAGGTGCACGTCAGCGCAGCTACGTCTCAGGCGAGCCTCCGAAGTCACGGCTATTGCGCCGACTATTTACCGGCGCGGGAGACCCCGGGGCTCCTGGAGGGAGGAGGTACAATCGCTTCAAGTGCGGCGACTATCGGTGGGACGAGGCTCATTGCGTAGAGGGTCACAAGACGTACAGCGAACCAATCCTAGAACAGCTCACCGACTGCCTCGATCGTCCCTGCAATAACTTTCGCCGGTGCATGATCGCGGTTGTCGGTGAAGACCCGTATTGGGAGGATCGCGACCGGATCGCGGAGTCCGAACGCAGTCCTATCCCCGATGCCGGCCCGGCCTCCGCATTGTTCGAGGGCCACGTCACGACCGAGTCGGACGCGGCAATAGCTCAGGCGAAGGTCTGTCTGTATCCCAAGGGTCCGTGTGTCATGTCCGACGCCTCGGGCGCATTCTCGCTTTCCGTTCCCCCGCACGACGAGATTGCCATCTCGATCAGCGCGGTCGGATTCGGCGGCCGCCTCGTCGCGATCACGACGACCGGCGCCGACGAGCACGGTTGGCGGTTCGTGCTTCTTCCCGATGCGATGCTCCGCGCGCGTTACGCGGCGCTCGGAAACGCCTACCCGGAGCCTTCCTTAGGCGTCGTCTTCGCGACCGCAGCCGCGCCCAAGGGCAGTCCGGTGGGGATCGAAGGCGTGACGATGAAGATCTCGCCGAGCTCGGGGCGAGGCCCCCTATTCTTTGCGCCCAATAGCGATCCGGACCCGCAGAGGAAAACAACATCGACCTTCAGCAGCGGCCTCTTTGCGGGCGTCCAGCCCGGCGAGGTCACGCTTACCTTCGGGCCACAGTCGGTGACATGCCTTCCAGTCTCCGGCGGCTGGCCCTCGCCGCTCCCAAACTCCGTGCGGGTCGCGGTGGCCGCGGGTTATGAGGCGCGGGTCACCATGAGATGCCACAGGTAAATGTCGACGGGAGCCAGCCGGTGTCGCTCATGGTTCGTTGGCAGCGCTGGGGATCCGTTATTACCTCTTCGGCGGCACAACACGGCCGACGAGCACGGCCGACGAGACGCGGACAATGCGGCGCTTCTAGCGAACAGCGCTGGTGCACCGTATGTTCTGGCACAACGCCACTATGGCCTGCTCAGCGCCCGTCGGAACCTTTCCGTCCTCGGCCGTCTCGGGGTGATTGCAGCCACGAAGGCCGCATCCCGGCACACAGGATTGGTAGGCCATCTCGGCGGCCGTGAACGTGGCCGTCGTGCCGTTGCGGATGGCCATCACGACAGTGCCGCAACAATCGCTGTGACGAACTAGGCTGCAATCGGTGGGCGAGGCGCAGGTCTTGACGAGGGCGCTCTCGAAGTTGCCGCCGCACGAGCCCGCGTCGCCAGAACCGCTTGCTCCGCTAGCGCCCGAGCTGACCGACGAGCCTGACGCTCCGGTGCTTGAGTTGCTACCCGAGGACGCGGCTCCGCTGGACGAGCCTGTACTTGCGCCGGTCGAAGTCATGCCGCTGGCTCCCGTGCCTGAGCTGCCACCCGAGGACGCGGCTCCGCTCGACGAGCCTGCGCTTGCGCCTGTCGAGTTTGCGCTGCTTCCTCCGGTGCTCGCGCCGCCGGTCGAGGTGCCGTTCGAACCGCAGGCCACCGCTGTTAGGCTGATGGTCAGTGTCTCGGTGAGCGTCAGGGCAATGCGCCATCGAGTTAAGGAAGCCATTGTGTCCTCCGCTGAGTGATCCGCTGCTGAGAGGCGACCGAAGGCCGGTAAGGATACTCCGAGACGCGCCGCGTCTCAGCGGGCAATGGTCGAACTTCCGAGAGAGACCTCATCGAAGAATCTGCGAGTTGAGGATCTGTGCGGGCCCCTTTGCGATGACGTAGAAGCCTGGGAGGTTGGGGGTCTCGAACGTGCCGCGAGGGTTGTTTCGAGTGATTGAATCCTTGATCGTGATGGATCCGGTCATGTTGTTGCTCACGAAGAAGACCGCGCTGCCTCCCTCGTTCGCCATGTTATTTTCGATTAGGCTGCTCGTGACGTTGAGAACGATTTCGTTGCCGTCGTTGTAGATTGCGCCGCCGTTGCCCCCCTGGCCGCTGTTGGCACCGTGCCCGATCGCGGTGTTGTCGGAGAGGACACTGTTCAAGATGTTCCATGACACTCCGATGCTGCTGAGCGCTCCGCCGTTTGCGCACGAGTTGCCGAAGCCAGGCTTGCCGCCGAAGGTGCTGCTGACGATCCAAGCCGGACGGCTCGGACCTGCACCCGGCGCGACGAGGTAGTCGAGCTTGCGAATCGCGCCTCCCCCGACATCGGAGCCGAGAGGTTCGCATACGTTGGTGAAGAATCGCGAGTTGACGACTTTGAGGCTCCCGCCCTGCGCGTGGATCGCGCCGCCGCCGCCCCCGTTGTTCGTGCCCTCCGGAATGCCCGTCGCGCTGCCATCGACGAAGGTCAGGTTCTGGACCACGAGCTGGACACCCGGGTTGGTGTTGCAGTCGCCGGGGCCGGGCGGGTAGACCTGCGCCTTGTCGCATGTGGCCATGTAGAGGATGCGGCTGGTCCCGCCGCCGCTGAGGGTCACCTTGTCTCCGCCATCAATGACGAGCTTCGCGCCCTTGTCATTGAAGACCTTCGCGGTTCGAGTGAGAACGATCGTTACCGGGTCCGGGCCGCAGTCGAATGTGATGACACCACCTTTGGCGACCGCCGCCACGAACGCGTCGCCGGTGCAGCTTGCGGGGGTGCCGGTGCCAATCACTGTGGCGGGCGACGACACGTCCTCGGCTTGGCCTTCGGGAGGGATGACCGCGTGCCCATCCGCATAGCCCGCGGGCGGGCCATACACTGTAGCGCCCGATGCGACGGCGCGGGAGGCGGTCGCTCCGGACGACGATCCTCCGCCGCTGCCACTCGACTGCGCACCCGGCTCGGCGCCGTGATTCGCGCAAGCCGCGGCGAACGTCCACATCGCGGCAACGAGAACGGCGCAAGAGCTTCTACCCATTTGTGGCAGCGATTTCGGCTCCTGGCGCCCTTGCCGCGGCGGGATGGCTAGGGCAACCTTGTAGACTCCCACCGGACCCCCCCCTCCTCCCCGCCGGGCTCTGCAAACCAGGAGAACGAAACATGGCTCCGACCGCTCCGGCTGGCAATGAGAGAAGGCGATCTCGCGACGTCGTCGTTCGTAGAGTGGGGCTCGGGGCGGGGCTCGCGCTCACGCGCGTGATCCCGTGAGCGACGAGGCATTGCGCAAAGAACTGGCGTACTACAAGCGCCATCTCGACGAGATGGCTGCCCTCCAGATCTTGGCGGAACGCCAGGGGTGGGTGCTTCGTGCCCAAGTGCGCCAGAAAAGGCAGGGGTTCCAGCTCCTCTCCAAGTTGGCGCGCTCGGTGGGGACGCAGGCCGATTTGCGGTCATTACTTCACGTCGCAGCTGTCGAAATCAACTCGGAGCTGGCGATGCATCGCACAATCGTCTTTACGCCGCCCGAGGGTGGCCCTCGGTATGCTCCCACTGTACTCGTCGGGTTCGGCGATGAAGAAGCCGAGCGGCTGAATCGCGTGCGCCTTGAGCTCCCGCCCGAGCTGGCTTCTGGCTCGGGAGTCGTCCTCGCAAGCCTTTCTTCGGAACCGACTTCGACCATCGAGCAGCTTCGCTCGCTCTCCGGACTGGCATCGTTCGTGTTCCTGCCGGTCTCGGGTCCCAAGTATCCCCTCGCTTTGTTCTTGTCCGGTCGCTTGCGCGAGGACGCGACGTTCTCCCCCGCCCTCGACGAAGGCGACGTCGACACCTTTTACGCCCTCGTCCGGGTCCTGGAGGCCGCGATTCAAGACGCGCGCCTCGTACGCCTCGAACAGACCCATCGTCTAAAGACGGAGCTCTTTGCAAACGTTTCCTCACGCTCATCATCGGGCCGCTCGCGCAAATCCTCGAGGGCCGATGGGGACAGCTCCCGCACTCCGTTCGAGAGCGCCTGGAAGTCGTTCAGCGCAATCAGGCGCGGCTTCTGGAACTGGTCAACGAAATCCTTGATCTCGCGCAGCTCGAAGCGACAGCCGCCAATCCAGGGGCGGCTCCGATTGCCGACTTTAACGAGCTGGTGAAAGAGTGCGTCAGCTATTTTCGCCTGGCGGCTGAAGCGCGCGGGATCGAGTTGCGACTCTCCCTCGATCCGGCGCTGGTTGGAGCGCCGCTCCACGCCGATCGCGAAAAACTCGAGCGGTTGTTGTTCAATCTCCTCTCGAACGCCCTGAAGTTCACCGATGACGGCTACATCGATGTTGCGACGCGCCTCGTGGCCGGATCCGTCGAGCTCGTCGTTGCAGATACGGGCATCGGCCTGGCGCCCGAGGAGGTGCCGATGGTCTTTGCGCGCTTCGGGCGCGCGTCGACAGCGCGCCGCAATCGGCTCCCTGGGTCGGGCATCGGCCTGGCTGTCGTCCAGGAGATCGCAAAGCTGCATGGCGGCACTGTGGGCGTCGAGAGCCAGCGAGGAAAGGGGTCGCGTTTTTCGGTCACCCTGCCCTTGGGGGATGCTTACGAGCACCCCGGACGCAATCAACAAGCGTCACCGCCATCGTCACGTCGCCGCCGCGCTGAGGCGCACCCGCCGGAGGAACATACCCCGCCTGTCGATCTCGCGGCGATCCAAGAGTTCAACGAGAGCGCGGAGACCAGCTTCGACTCCTCCAAGCGGATTGTCCTCTACGTGGAAGACGACGCGGAGCTCATCGAGCACGTGCGTCACGTCCTCGACGAGGAATACAACGTCTTCGTTGCTGGCGACGGCGTCGACGGCCTGCAGAAAGCACGAAAGTACTTGCCGGACGCAATCGTGGCCGACCAGACGATGCCGCGGATGAACGGCGGCGAGCTGCTGCGCGCGCTGCGCGACGATCCCGAGCTCCAGCGAATTCCGGTTGTCTTCCTCACGGCTCGCCACGGGACCGACGGGCGCATCGAAAGCCTTGACGCGGGCGCCGACGATTACCTCACAAAGCCGTTCGTGGACGCCGAGCTTCGGGCGCGAGTGAGAAACTTGATTCACGCCCGACTGCACGAGAGGCAGCTCGCAGAGTCCAATCGCCGCTTGGAGATGCGCATTCGTGAACAGATGGCCGAGCTCGTTCGCAGTGGGGAAATCAAACGCTTTCTCCCGGCCCCGGTGGTCGAAACTCTGGCGCGCGGAGCCTTCGAAAAGAGGCCGAGCTATAAGTCCCGCAGCGTCACATTGCTCGTGGCGGACATTGCCGGGATGCCGTCGATGGGGGAAGGCCACGGGCTTGCGCTGTCTCGCGTGATTGACGAATACCTCGACGCCGTCGCTTCGATTGCGGCGTCGCGCGGGGGTACGATCGACAGCCTGGCGGGTGCGCGGGCGTCAATCCTCTTTGGAGCACCCCAAGCCTGCGGAGAGCAGGAAGGCGCATTGTCGGCCGTCCAAGTTGCGATCGAGATGCGGGCCAAGCTTTCGGAGCTTGCGGCGGGGGCGCGACGTCGTGGCGTCGCCAACGACTTTCGCAGCCGCATTGGAATCGACTCGGGCGTGTGCCTCGTCGGGGCGTTCGGTGGCGAGTCGCTGCGTGCCTACACGGCGATTGGGGCGACCGCGGATTTCGCCGCCGCTCTACAAGCAGCGGCCGAACCGGGGCAGATCCTGTGCGGCACCTCCGTCCACAGCCTGCTGGGCGACGCAGCTCGAATGCGCTCCTTGGGTCGGCCGATCGGCGCTGCCGACACGGCCTACGAGCTGGTCGCGATTCCGAGCCCGACCGCCGCAAGCACATCCGTCCTCTGCTCCTCCCCCGACGAGAGTGGAATCTCCGGTGGGCGCGGCTCGGGTCTTTCGTCGCGAGGGTGACTATTGGACCATTCGCTACGGTGGCTCGGTGTTCCGGCTCCGCGATGCCAAGGGGGTTGGCTATCTGGCGCAGTTGCTCGCGCGGCCGGGCGAAGAACTCCATGTTCTCGAGCTCGTCGGATCTTTCGTCGACGAGGCGGACGCGGGGCCGCTCCTCGACGGCGAAGCCAAGGCGGCCTACCGCGAACGCCTTCGCGAACTGGACCAAGATCTCCAGGTTGCGCGGAGCTGCGACGAAATGGCGAGAGTGGTCCACATCGAAGAGGAGAGGGCAATGCTCGCCCGAGAGCTCTCTGCCGCCGTGGGCCTTGGTGGACGCGATCGCAAGTCGCTCGCGACGGTCGAACGCGCACGAGTCAACGTGACCCGCGCCATCAAGAGCGTCATCGAGAGGATTTCGACCAGCAACGCCGAGCTCGCGCGCCACTGCGAAGCGACGATTCGGACGGGGACGTTTTGCTGCTATGCCCCGGTATCGGGAACGCCCGACTCGTGGGACGTGGCGCCGGGCTGACGTTTTCGCGTTCGCGCGGGCCGCGCTTGTGGTCACTCGGTGAAAATTGCGAGGACCCCTGCGTTGTTGAGCCGTCGCACGCGGCCGCCTACTTTGGTGATCTCGCTGCCGGAATAGAGGCCGAGGAGCGGGAGCTTTCCTACGGCCGCTTGGATCTCCTCCGCCTCTTCGGCGTCGCTCCCCGTGTACATTCGGCTTCGGCCGGCGCAGTCGACGTAAAGCGCGAGAAACGGACTTTGACCGCCGGTTTCTGCAACCAGGCGGTCGGCGCGCCGGCGAATCTCTTTGAAATCCATGGCTCGGCGCATGAACTGAACTTCGACGCCCGGCCGCAAGAAGGTGTCCGACATGATCAGGGCTCGTCGTTCCCGATCGATCGCGACGCAGAGATAGTTCGCGTACTCCTCTTCCTTGAACTCTCCGAACCTGTCGCCACCGTTCACCCCGAGTGTGATGGCGAGCGGATAGTCTTCCCAGCGGAGGTCCGAGCCGATCAGATCCTCGACCACCTCGAGGGCAGGGCGCCCTTCGATTTCGAGGACGGCGGGACCGTCGGCATTGGTGATTTGGCGGTAGGTCGACATCGGCTTCAAGTTGCTCGTCATCATTGACTGCATTCGCGCCGAGCCTGACAGAACGACGGCGAGGCTGCTCTGCGTTTCCACGCCGTCATCGAAATATTGGAGGGCCGGGATCCATCGCGGATCGCCGTGCAACCCCATGCCGACAACGGCCGGCCACGAGCCGAGGGCCGACTCCATCCCCTCGAGCAGAGGTGTCGCCATGTTGAGCCTGGGGCCCTGCGGGGTCGAGGCCTTCACGGACTCGTACATCAAGAATAGGTTGGGCTTTCCGCGGAAGCTGCGCTTGGCGATCTGCGTCCCGAGCGCATGCCCTACGCGATATTCGTCTTCCGTGAGCCCGGGCTGGATGAAGGTGTGGATCTCGACCGACGAGGATGCGAGCACGGCGATGCCGACTTGGCATCCTTCGTAGCCGAGGCGATCGTTTGTGATGACGCCCGCGGCGCCTCCTCCGGCGATCTTGGTTGAGGACCCCACGACCGATCGCACCGCGCGCAGCAGGCGCGCCTGGTCGTGCTTTGCGGTGGAGAAGAGAAGGGCGAGATCGCAACGGGAGATGCCGGCGCGGTCCATGGCTGCGCGTGCAGCCTCGAGGCCCGCTGCCTCGGACTGAGGGTTCTCGCTGTAACCGACACCCGCTCTCGTGACCATCGCGTTGACTGCTCCAAAACGGGCCTTATCGACCTAGGCACGGAATCGTGCCCGCTTTCGCGCTTGGTGTCTCTCAGAAAGATCGCGCCCTAGTCCGCGTCCGGGCCCGCGTTCGCGCCCGCGACCGCGACTGCGCCCGCGCGCGCCTTGAGCCCCCGCCGGTCTGCCACCGCCCACTCATACACCTGGGCATAGCTCTTCGCGGCCAAGTCCCAACCGAAGCGCTTTCGCATGGCGCGCCGCTGCATGGCGCGAAAGTCGGCCGGGTGGTGGCGGTACGTTTCTATTGCCCACTTTACCGTTGCCACGAGGGAATCCGGATTCAAGTCCCAGAGCTTGAACCCAGTCCCCATCCCAGTCATCGGATGGTAGTTCTCGACCGTGTCGTCCAGGCCGCCTGTCGCGCGCACGATGGGCAGTGTTCCGTAGCGCTGGCTGTACATCTGGTTTAGGCCGCAAGGCTCGAAACGCGAAGGCATCAAAAACATGTCCGCCCCCGCCTCGATACGGTGGGCCAGCGGCTCGTTGAATCCGATCCAGGCGCGGAAGCGCTCGTCGCCGTGGTGAGAGCGAATCAAAAGGTAGCCCTCCGCGGCGCGATCGCCGGAGCCCAGGATGACGACCTGCGCATCCAAGTCGAGGATGCGTGTAAGAGCGGCGAGCACCACGTCGGTTCCCTTTTGCTCGCTCAGGCGCGACACGATTCCGATCAGCGGAACGTCGGCTCGCTCTGCGAGTCCCAGCTCGTGCTGAAGAGCGAGTTTGCAGACCGCTTTGCCAGACAGATCCTCGGAATGGAAGGAGGCGACGATAGCGGCGTCTTTACGCGGGTCCCACGCCTGCTCGTCGATACCGTTGAGAATTCCAACGAGGTCTGCCGCACGGAACCTCATGAGGGCGTCGAGGCCTGCGCCCCCTTCCCGGGTGCGGATCTCCTCGGCGTAGCGAGGCGACACTGTGGTGAGTTTCGTGGCGTGGTAGATGCCTCCCTTGAGCGGGTTTACGCCGCCAAAGTCTTCGAGCCCATCCGGCCGGAACTCACTCCAAGGCAACCCAACCTGGAGCAGATCGCCCGCCGGGAACTTTGCTTGGTGCGCCAGGTTGTGAATCGTCAGCACGGTGGCTGCTCGGGCGAGCGGGCCGTACGCCTCAATCGTGTTCAAATAGATGGGCAGAAGGGCGCTTGGCCAGTCGTGCACGTGGAAGACGTCCGGCACCCACCCGAGGTACTTGCACAGCTGCAGGGCACCCCGGCACAAGAAGGCGAAGCGAATGAGGTTGTCGCCTGCCACTGCGCCGGGCGGATCGTAAAGATACCCGCGACCAAAGAGTTGTTCGTGGTCGAGCAGGTAGACAGGAACGTCACTGCCCGGCAGATGCGTCTCGAGTACCGCGGACCACGCTTCTCCGCGCCCAAGTGGAACCCCGAGCGGTGTGCGATGCCGGACGAGTCCCTCGGATGGGATTACGTCGTAACGAGGGATGATCACGCGCGCGTCGTGCCCCAGCGCACGAAGCGCGACGGGCAGAGCGCCGACCACATCGCCCAAGCCGCCGGCTTTGACGAAATGCGCGCACTCGGAGGCAACGAAGAGAACGGAAGGTGCGCGGGGCATCGTCTTTTCAGGTGAATACGAAGTTGTTGAGCGCCGCCACAATGACGCCCACGATACTCTCGCCTGCAATGAGACCCGACGAGATTGGGATCACGAAGCGATCGGCGCGCCGGCTGTCGACGCGGCCGAAAGCCCATGCGGCAATCGCCCCAAGCACGAAGGAGAGAGACGTGTAGAAGGGCAAAATAAGGCCCAGGCCGATCCCCGTTGCCGAGGGCAGCCACTTCTTGTCCCGCGGGAACTTCCACTCGGCTACGGCGAGTGCGGCTCCGGCCAAGAGACCGATGGCGATCCCGTCGCGCGCCATGGGGTGCAGGTTGCCAACCCCGAGACGGAAAAGTTCGGCCACGGCTTTCCACTGCTGCGCTGCGGGCGCTGCAAATTGGGGGGGCCTTCCGGGGAGGCCCGTCAGCACGGTCGCATCTGGGACCAACAGAAAATAGCCGAGCACCGATGCCACGGTCCCCGCGAATATGCCTAGGAACTGGGCCACGAACTGCCGCCGCGGATGGGCTCCGAGGAGGTAGCCGGACTTGAGATCGTTGAGCAAGTCTGCGGCTCCGCTCGATGCGCTGGAGGTGATGGCGGCCGTCATCAAGTTCGCCGAATAGCTCTGCGGCATCAAGGCGCCATAAGTAAGTTGCATGATCTTGCCCATCGCGCCGATGGGCGTGATGTCCGTTTCGCCCGTGGCACGGCAAGCGACAAGGGCCAAGAAGAACGTCATGACAACGGCGAGCACGCCGTAATGCAGCGGAATGTCGAACGCGAGCCACGCCAGAATCACGACGGCAATTCCTGGGATGGCCGTTCCGACGACGAACCATGAGATGGGGACTTCCACCTGCTGGACAGTTTCGTCCGTCTGCCCCGCCGCCGGTCGCACCAGATCGAGGACGGCGCGGGCGACCACCTTGAATTGAAGTGCGAAGGTGATGAGCCCATAGGAGACCATGAGCGGCGCGCCGAACCAGATGCCGATTTCTTTCCAAGCGGCGCTCGGGCGCGCGACGGCCCCGACCATCTTGCCGGCAGCGTTCGTCCAGTCCCATCCCATGGCGACGGGTCCGATTACGAACGTGAGCAGAAGGCCCCCCGCGGCCATCGAGAGCGTCGTTCGCAGGCCCACGATCGCGCCGGCTGCAAAGAGCACGAGGCTATGGTCGAGCACGATGTTCCAGGCCGACAACGGATACGCCTCGCGCGCCATCGCGTGCGTCTTCGAATCAAGATGGTTGGCCGACAGGCGCGGCAGCCAGTCGAAGATGGCCGATTGTGCAGGCAAGAGTGAGCGGCTCTCGGCGTGCCCGGATGCGTCGACTGCCCTTATCGCGTTCAGGCTCGTGAGGAGCGGGACGATCGCCCCAAGGCACCCCGACCACAAGAGCGCGCGCCCTTTGGCCAGCGCCTCGGCCCCCTCGCTGTACAGGCTCTGCAAGAGGACGGCGGCCGCCGTGCCGGATGGAAACTTGAGCCGCTCGCGGTTGATCATGCCCCGCTTCATCGGGATGGCCATGCACACGCCCATCGCCGCGATGCACAGGACCCACGCGGCCACGACGTACCAGCGGAGCTGCACGCCCCGGGGATTTGCGTCTGTCACCGAGAGAAGGAGCATCGCCGGAACGGCGCTGACGAGTATCGCGCCCGCCGAATACCCAGCCGACGAGGCCGTCGACTGCATGCAATTGTTCTCCAATATCGTCATCGGGGTCTTCGCGATGCCGACCTTGAGGAACGACGTCCATACCGTAAACGACAAAATGCATGCAGTGAGCGCCACCCCGAGGCCCCAGCCCGCCTTGAGGCCGACGTAGATGTTCGTGAACGCGAGGAAAAACCCAATTACTGTTCCCATGGCCACGGCGCGCACGGTGAGCTGTGCCGCATCGCCGCGATAGGCCACTCTGTACCATTCGCGCTCGTCGATCTTCGCGACCTCCTCGGGCGGGATGGCCAGCGGCTTGTTGCGCTCGAGCTCCTCAGGGGTCAGGGGCGGATGCTGAAAGAGGGGCATGGCACCTTACGCTAGTAGAACGGTTGCTCGGAATCGATGCATTCGGAAACGTCCCGATCTTTCTTTCCTTCCCCAAAACGGGCAATAAGAGGGCCTCGCGCAATGCCGTCCGCTGTAGGAATCGATTCGATTGGAGTCTATGTGCCGCGTTTGTACATTGACCTGACGGGCGAGTGGGCTCGCGTTCGCGCGGCGGCCCTGTCGAATGGCGACGTGCAAAAACTCATCGGCAAGGTGACCGAAGGCGTAGGCGTTCGCCGCATGTCCGTAGTGGACGCGCATCAGGACTGCGCGACGTTGGCCGCTATGGCCGCAAAGCGCGCCATCGACGCGGCAGGGATTGACCCACGCGATCTCGATTACCTTGCTGTCGGGACCGAGACGACCGTCGACCAGTCGAAGTCCACCGCCGCCTACGTGCTGGGCATGCTTGAACGACACTACGGAGTCTCACTGTCGGAGGTGGGGGCTCCTCAATTTCAGTTCGCTTGCATCGGCGCGACCTACGCTCTCGAGGCTGCGGTCAGTCGCATTCGCGCAGGCGACAACGCGAAGCCCTACAGCTTGATCGTCGCGAGCGACATATCGAAATACCCGCTGGGTACCCCCGGCGAGTACACCCAGGGCGCAGGCGCGGTTGCGCTCCTTGTTTCGGAAAGGCCCCGCCTGGTCGCTTTGGAGCCCGGCCTTACAGCTACGGTGACGCGCGACGAGCGAGACTTCTTCCGGCCCAATTGGAGCTCGACGGCTGTGGTCGACGGCAAGTACTCCATCGACGTCTATCTGGATTGCATGGAGGCGGCATTCTCAGCGTACTCCGATCGGCTCGAGCGCTTTCTGGGAGCGGACGACGGGGCGCTTTTCGACGCAATCGATCACTTCCTTTTTCACGTGCCGTTTCCGCGCATGGCCGAATACGCTGCCGTCCGCCTGTTTACGCTGCAGTGGTTGAGGGATCCGCGCGCCCGAGAAAGGCTCGCCGCCGAAGTCCCTCTTGCAGGGCAGAGCCCGGCCGGGGATCTGCGCGACTGGCGCAAAGAACTGGAGCGAGTTGCCGCCCGGTCTGCCATGTTCCGGGGCGCGTTTGAGAAGAAGGCCGCGCGTTCGCTTTCGCTGGCGCGTGACATCGGCAACATCTACTCGGGTTCGCTGTATCTGGCTCTCGCGAGCCTTCTCGAGCAGTCGAGTGGCGAGTCGCTTGCAGGGCACCGCATCGTCTTCAGTTCGTACGGGAGCGGCGCGAGCGCCAAGGTCTTTAGCGGCATTGTCGCCGATGGTTACCGAGACATGGTGGGGCACCTGCGGACACACGAAGAGCTTCGCTCCGAGGATGAGGGCGGAGCGCGTGTGGAGCTCACTTTGGCCGAATACGAGCGATTGCATGGCCTCTCTGAGTGTGAACTCGAATGCGAGGCGGGTGTCCTTCAGAAGCTTCGCGACGGAGTAGCGCTTGAGTCGAAAGATATGGCCGCTTTGAGGGCCGCCTGGTGCAAGCCCGCCTGGCGCGTGCGCGCGCGCGGTTCATCCGTCCGGCCCCCGCGCGAAGAGTTTTCCCTGCTGCGTATCGGCGAGAGCTCCTCGGCTCAGCTTACCGACCTCGGCTATCGCTACTACGCTTGGGTACCTGGAACTGTGGCATCATAGGCGGCTCATGGGCAGGCGGCACTCGGAGACCGAACTTGCGGGAAAGTTGGCCGCGTCGTTGACGGCGCCGGCACCGCACTCGTCTCGGCAACCGCGAGAAACCGAGGCCTCGAGCGTGTTCGATCTCGCCCACCCGCGTCGAGGCGGCTCGGGTCGCCACCGACTCCGCAGTCGGCCCGGCACACGGCCCGCCCCTCCGCTGCCGTCGCTTGTGGTCTCTGGGGCGCCCGAAGTAAAAATTAGGCCTTTGCTCGTCGTGCCTGTGGTGCGCCCGGCTTCCCTCTACGTAGGCGCCGAGCTTCCGAGGCTTCGGTCAATGACACTGCAGGCCGACGAGTTGGGTTACGCGGTTGGTGGTGCGCCGCGACGAGGTACCGAGGGGGCCTTTGGGGTCGCCATAGCCTGGGTCGCAACGATCGCAATCGGCGTTCTCGCGGCGACCGGGTTGCCGGCCCACGTTGTGATGCGAGCGGCGCGCAGCGCGGTATTCACGTCCGTTCCTACACAATGGATGGTGGCTTCCAGCCCCCCTACCGTAACGACCGCCCCGCCGACACCTGCGATTTCTCGCCCTTTTGTCGACCCGGGCGCCGCAGCCGTCATTTCACACGGCACCGGCGGGCAAGTGCGACTGAAATCGGCTGCGCCAGCGCAGGTCCACACTGTGGCTGCAGAGCGCCCGGCGGTTGACTCGGCGAGAGCAATCTCGGCGCCCGCTGTCGCTCGGGAGGCTTCTTCGTTGGCAGACGACGACAATCCGTACGCAGGCGCCCCGGCGTCGAGCAACGCCCCCGAGCCCAGCGCATTGACGCTCGAGGATCTAATGCGACGCGCGGTCGAAAAAGAGTCGAAGCCGCGCCGTTGAGGCGTGCGAGTCCACTGACGACGCAAGCCGCCGCTCGTGCTACGAGGGGCAGCGCGCCCGGCAACCTACGAGCAAACTGTGCAAGAGCTCCTCGACGACGTTCGGCTTCTAACCCGCTTGCTCGACGACGCGATCGAGGAGCGCTCGGGTGCCAAGTCCCTGGCCACGGTTGACGCGCTTCGCAGCGCGGCGCCCGAGCTTCGCTCGGCGGGGGGAGCGCCTGCGCGCGAGGCCTTCGCTAAGAGGATGGCGGCACTCAGTGCAGACGAACTCGCCGACGTCGCCCACGTGCTGACGCAGGAGCTTCAATTGATGAATGTCGCGGAGGAGCAGCACCGTGTGCGCGTGCTGCGCGCTCGAGACCGCGGCGCAGCTCCAGTGACCGAGTCCATCGCGGCGGCTGTCGACGAATGGAGCCGCAATGGAGTCCGTGCAGACGACGTGCGCGCATTGCTCGCGCGGCTTTGCGTGATGCCCGTACTCACGGCGCATCCGACGGAGGCGCGCAGACGAACGGTCCTCGACCACCTGGCGGACGTGTCCGGTGGGCTCGACCGCTTGGATGACCCCCGCTTGGCCGCGCGCGATCGGGCCCATACCCTGGGCCGGGTGCGCGAATCGGTCAGTGCGCTCGATTGCACGGAGGAAGCGCGCGCTACGCGCCCGACGCCCCTTGATGAAGTGCGAGCGGGGCTCGATGTCTTCGAACGCACGCTGCTCGATGTCACGCCCGCGATTATCCGCGAGTTGGAGACATCGCTCGCGCGTTCGTATCCGAATGAGACCTTCGATGTGGGTCCTTTTCTCCGATGGGGTACTTGGATTGGCGGGGATCGCGACGGGCACCCCGGGGTTACGGCAGAAGTCACGCGGGCGGCTCTTGAGCGGTATCGCACGGTCGCGATTCGGCGGGCACTGCGAGACGTGGCCGAGCTTGGACGGGAACTCTCGATTTCGTCGGACCGCGTCAACGCGGCCGGGGTGGCCGAGTTGGAGGCCGCGCTCGAGGACGATCGCGTTCGATCGCCCGAAGTAAGCGTTCGAGCGCGGCGGAGCGGAATGCGGGAACCATGGCGCGAAAAGCTACGGCACATGCGAACTCGACTCGAAGCCACATTGACGCGGGGCGACGCCGCGTACCCAGACGTGGCCGGCTATCGAGCCGATTTGGCAGTGCTCCGACGCACGCTTGTGCAAGCCGGCCTCGCAAGGTTGGCGACGGGGCGAGTGCGCGACGTGGAGCGGCGCGCTGAAGTCTTTGGATTCCATCTCGCTACAATGGATCTCCGCCAACACGCAACGGTGCACGAAGCAGCCGTCGACGAGCTGCTCTTGGCCGGTGGAGTGCGTGGGTATTCGTCGCTGGGGGAGACGGAGAGAGTGTCGCTTCTTTGCGGCCTTCTCGAGCGGGCCGACGTGGCTGCTCCCAACGATCGACAGGGCCTATCGGCAGTCACACGTGATTTGCTCGCGACGCTTGACGTCGTCGGCCGTGCGCGGCGCGACCAAGGTTCCGAGGCGTGCGAGCGCTACATCGTCAGCTTCACGAGTACGCCGAGCGATTTGCTCGAGGTTTTGTTCCTGGCTCGGGCGGCACGACTTGCACCCGACGAGCTTCGGCCGATGCCGCTGCTCGAGCAACTCCAGGATCTCGCCGGCGCCGAAGCCATAGCCAGGAGCATGCTGTCGCTCCCCCCGCTGCGTGCTGCCTTGCGAGGTGAGCTCGAGGTGATGATTGGCTATTCCGACAGCGGCAAGCAGGTAGGGTACGTCTCGAGCACGATCGCGCTCTGTCGAGCTCAAGAATCGCTCGCCCGCGTTGCCGACGAGGCGGGGGTCACGCTGACAGTCTTTCACGGTCGCGGCGGCGCCGTCGGCCGAGGCGGGGGGCCACAGAATCTCGCGATTCGCGCGCAGCCCAAACAGGCGCTTCGCGGTCGCTTGAGGGTGACCGAGCAGGGCGAAACGATCTCCGCTCGATACGGCCAGGTCGAGATTGCTCGGCGCGAGCTCGAGCAAATGGTCAATGCGGTGCTCGTGGCATCGATCGATGGCAAGACGGCCACTGCTTCTGTCGAGGAGAGACGCGCCCGCGAGGCGACGCTCGACGTCGCTTCGCGCAGCGCCGGGGCGGCTTACTCGGCGTTGGTAGGGGATAGGGACCGACTCGCGCGGTACACGGTTGCTGTAACTCCGATCCGCGAAATCTCCGAGCTCCCCCTCGCGTCGCGACCCGCGGCGCGCAAGCCAACGCTCACGCTCGATGAGCTGCGGGCGATCCCGTGGGTGTTCTCATGGAACCAGTGCCGTCACGGCATTCCTGGTTGGTTCGGGCTCGGGTCAGCGCTCGACGCAATCGTCAGCGAGAACGGGATTGACTACGTCCGGTCCCTCTATTCGAACTGGCCATTCTTTCGCGTTCTGGTGGACAACGCGCAGCTTGCTCTTGTGCGCGCTGACATGGATGTCGCTGAGCACTACTCGCGTCTGGGCGATGCGGAGGGGCGCGAAGTCTTCGGACTGATTCGCGAAGAGTACAACCGTACCGTCGCCCGGGTGCTTGACGTCGCGTCTGCCGATGTGCTCCTTGCGGCATCTCCCACGCTTGCCAAGAACGTTGCGCGGCGCAATCCCTACGTGGACGTTTTGAACCACGCTCAGATAGAGCTCATGCGCCGCATGCGCGCCGCGGATTCGGCCGAGCAGCGCGAGCGGCTGCGCAGAGCTTTGTTCGTCACGATCAACGGGATCGCGGCGGGCCTGATGACGGCTGGATAACGCTACTCCGCGTCCCAGGTTGAGCCACCGTCGCAATCAGTGGCGGGCGCGACGCTACCAAACGCTCGAGAGCGAAACTCCGGCGCCGTAAAGGCCAACGGTGGGCACCATCCGAAGCTTCTTCGCCGTCGGAGATTCTGCTGCCGGCGCCTTGTCCGCCGGAGCCGTGAAGAAAAGAAACGCGCCGGCGCCCAGCGCCGCAATGCCCGCTCCGACGAGAAGGTCGCTCGCAAGCGCCGCGCTCTTCGCGTCATTGTTCTCCGCGACTGCCACGGGATCCGAGCACGTGGGTTGGGTCTTGCAAGCCTGTTTTGCATCGCTGCTCTTCGAGATGGCTTGCACTCCGAAGACGGTTCCGATCGCGAGCAAGACAACCCCGCCCCCGCCCACGCCCAGCCCAACGATTCGCTGCGTAGCGCCGCCGTGACGATCTTGCGCGGGGGCCTCTCGCCCGGCGGGGGTCGCCTCGGGAGAGGTCTCGACGGACGGCGCCGCTTCGATCGGCTTGGGCTGGTCCACGAGCACGGGAATCGCTATCTCTTTGGCATCGCCGTTCGGGTCGATGACGACGTGCGAACGCCATGGCTGTCTGTCGAGGGCAGTAGCCTCGATGACATGATCGCCAGGGTCGACGGGTGATGCCACGCCCCATGCCGCGGGGCCGATGAGCGCGCCGTCCCGACGCACCTGCACATTTGGAAGCTGCGCTGTCTCGGGCGCGACTCGGACAGTAAGCCGTGACAACCCCGGCTCCAGTGCGGCTACGTGCTGCCGCGCGAACGTCTCGCGATCGACGCGGCCCTGCTGGTGCGCTTCGGAAGCCGCTTCGACGAACTCGGCCCACGCCGTTGCGGTCTTGCCGATGTGTTCGTGGCAGACCGCCAGCGCCGTGAGGGTACCGCCGCCCGGGTCCAATCGATAGCTTTCGGCGAGCTTGGGGCAGGCGCTCGCGTAGTCGCCACTCGCCATTTTCTGCTTGGCATCGGTGAACAGCGTTTCCGCCATCGCCACGTCGCCGGCGGGCGGCTCGGCTCTCGCTGGCTGCGCGGCGAACGGACCTAGGAGCGCTGCCACCAGCAGAATGCCGCGCCTACTTGCGTGAGTCATAGACGTGGTCGAAGTCCTGCGCCCCAGGTGGCGCTGTAGCAATGGGAGCGGGCGACGTCTGCGGCTTGGGCGGCGTTGGACGGGCATGAACGAATCGGTGCGCAGGCGGTGCAGTTTGAGCGGGTGGGCTTTGGGAGGTGGGAACCGCAATCGGTGCAAGCGCCACAGATGGCGACGGCGCTAACGGCGGTCCTTGCGGCGGTTTCACGGCAATCGATTCGGATGGCTTCGATGCGATTGATTCCGTCGCCTTAGGCGCTCGTGCGGCAGACGATGCGGCGGATGGATCGGCTCCGACTATCGTTGCGATCTCGGGTACGGCGCCGAACGGTACCGGCGTTTGTTGCATGTAGCGCACGGCGAAAAATGCTCCTGCCGAGCACAGGCTCAAGACCAGGGTCAATATCGCAACAATGCGCCCGTTGGAACGCACCCGTGTAGCGGTCGACTTATGGACACTTGGGCTCGACACGCTTCCCGGGGCCGCACGTTGGTTGTTGGCGGTTGGCGCGCTCAACGACAGATGCGAAATGGGCAACGAGGAGTCGTCGGATTGCATCGGACGGGGACCCGAATCGGAGGGCGACGATCGCGCGATCATCGCCACCCGCGTCGCTCTCGTCGCGATGGTTCGTCCCGCCGTGGACTCGACCCAATCACCGACATCGTAGGCTGTTGCGGTGGGGACGAGCTTCTGCAGCGCGCGGCCCATCTCGCGCGCGGTTCGGAATCGCCCCGCCGGATTCGGATCGAGCCCGCGCAGCACGAGCGCATCGAGCTCCGGCGAGATGGAAGGTGCGTGCCGGCTGGGTCGCTCCACCTTGGGGTAGAGCACGTTGGCAAGCGTCTTTGCTTGAGTCTCCGCAAAGAATAGGCGCTTGCCCGTCAGCGCCTCCCAAAGCACGACCGACGCCGAATACACGTCGGAAGTGCGATCGACCATGCCCTGTACTTGTTCCGGGGCCATGTAGCTGATCTTGCCCTTGAGTTGTCCATTGTGTGTCGACTGCAGGCGGCCCGCGGCTTTGGCGACGCCGAAGTCGAGCACTCGCGAGACCCCATCCGTTCCCACCAAGATGTTGTGAGGGGACACGTCGCGGTGAACGATTCCGAGCGGCTGCCCCTGATCATCGGTTGCTTCGTGGGCCGCGTGAAGCCCGTCCAAAACACCAACGAGAACGGCTGAAACGATCGGCAAAGGAATAGTCCGACCGCTTTCGTGGGTCGCACGCCACAGTCGGGCCAATGATTCTCCGGGCACGTACTCCATTACGAGAAATAGCTCTCCCTCGAGAGCAACAACGTCGAGGGTGCCGATTACGTTGGGGTGTCGAATCCGAGCCGCCAGACGGGCTTCGTCCAAAAACATGGAAACGAAGTCGGGATCCTTCGCAAACTGCGGGTGCAGCCGCTTGATCGCTACCGTGCGCGAGAAGCCGACTGGGCCGAGCAAGCGTCCGATGTGAACGGTCGCCATGCCGCCCGCGGCAATCTCGTCGTACAGGGCGTAGCGCCCAAATACTTGAGCCTCGGTCTGTGGGAGAGGCACCACCTGCACCAATCTTAACAAAGGGTGGCTCGTGCGCGAAGGGGCGCAATGCGAATTAGCGCCGTAGATCCTGCAGTTCGGGTCGCGCGGTCATCGCGTAACGAAAGACATGTCATCGGCATACACCCTTCGCGTGGGGGAGCAGCATTGCACCCCCAATTGACTTTGTGATTTGCCGACCGGCGCCCCTGGAATGGAGCAACGCCAACATAAGCACTACTCTAACGCGAGTCTGGAACGTGCGGCCAGTAGTCGCATCGCTTTGCAAGCGCGTTTTTGAGGCGGATGAAGCAGCTTGAGGGTGAATGTGCGCGTTTCGTTCGCTGTTCACTAGCGTGACGCGGTCTGGTGGGGGGGAGCGAGGCCGCTCGTTCGCGGTTCACTCCCGGGGCGCATTCTGGTGGGGGGGAGCGAGGCCGCTCCGCCCCCACACCCCCCCAGCCGGACCCGTCGGCGCGTTCTAACCAACGCTTTGACGAGCGCCGGCCGCCCCAGGTCTGTCGTTTTTTTGGGCGGTCCGTCCCATGGTTTGTGGCGTGGGT
>WNFJ01513006.1_pt3 | contig 31427 bp, 27 predicted proteins | sample 5400461 | NCBI WGS metagenome assembly WNFJ01 (sample SAMN13153349, study PRJNA577476) | soil metagenome | isolation source: 115 cm saprolite on Douglas fir-dominated hillslope | place: USA:California | collected 2013-09-17
CTAAGGTAGCGGCGTACCTCGGGGACACCAAGGAAGTCGTCCTCGCTAGCTACGCGCACTTCATGTCCTCGGACGATGACCGCGCCCGGGAGACCATGGGCGCGTTCTTTGGCCAGGCTGCGGGCACCCCATGTGCCCCAGATGTGCCCGGGGTGATGCACAATGCATAGTCGTCCCAGGTCAGAGCGTTGGAGTGTCATTCTCCGTGAGAGCAATCCGCCGGTTTACGATCCGTCCGGCCCTGCCCGAGCCCCTCGCCTCGCTACGCGGGCTGATGCTGAACCTGCGCTGGTCCTGGCATCCCGAGACGCTCGACCTGTTGGCGGCGATCGACCCGGCCGGCTGGGAGCGGGCTGGGCGCGAGCCCGCCGCGCTGCTGGCCGAGGTGCCGCCCGAGCGCCTGGCCAGCCTCGCCGAGGACCGCCGGTTCCTGCGGCGGCTCGGCGACGCGGTCGACGACCTGCGCGAGTACAACTCCGGCCCGCGCTGGTACCAGACCGCCCCGGAGCTGGGCGGAGCGCCGGCGACCGTGGCGTACTTCTCGCCCGAGTACGGAATCACCGCCGCGCTGCCGCAGTACTCCGGCGGCCTGGGCATCCTCGCCGGGGATCACCTGAAGGCCAGCAGCGATCTCGGCGTGCCGCTGATCGGCGTGGGCCTGCTCTACCGGCACGGCTACTTCACCCAGACGCTGTCGGCCGAGGGCTGGCAGGCAGAACGCTATCCGGCGAGCGACCCGAACGGCCTGCCGCTGACCCTGCTCCGCGACGGCCAGACAGAGGGCGGGGAACCGGCGGGAGCGCCGGTCCGGGTCACGGTCGCCCTGACCGACGGCGCGACCATGGCCGCGCAGGTGTGGATCGCGCAGATCGGCCGGGTCCCGCTGCTGCTGCTCGACTCCTACGTTGAGGAGAACGACCCGGTGCTGCGCGAGGTCACCGACCGGCTCTACGGCGGCAGCAGCGAGCACCGGCTCCGCCAGGAGCTGCTCCTGGGCATCGGCGGCGTGCGGGCGGTGCGCGCGTTCTGCGCGATCACGGGGCACCCCGAGCCCCAGGTCTTCCACACCAACGAGGGCCACGCGGGCTTCCTCGGCCTCGAGCGCATCCGCGAGTACGTCGGCCAGGGCCTGGCCTTCGACGAGGCGCTGGAGGTGTGCCGGGCGGGCACGGTGTTCACCACGCATACCCCGGTACCCGCGGGGATCGACAGGTTCAGCCGGGAGCTCGTGGCTCGCCAGTTCAGCAGCGGCGCGGACCCGGCGCTGCCGTCCGACCGGGTCCTGGCGCTGGGCGCCGAGACCTACCCCGGCGGGGACCCCGATGTGTTCAACATGGCGGTCATGGGGATGCGGCTGGCGCAGCGGGTCAACGGCGTCAGCACCCTGCACGGCCAGGTGAGCAGGCAGATGTTCACCGGCTTGTGGCCGGGCTTCGACACCGCGGAAGTGCCGATCGGGTCGGTCACCAACGGAGTGCACGGGCCCACCTGGGTCGCCGCCGAGATCATGGGCCTGGTGCCCGGAGGCCAGCCGCCGGAGCTCGCCGAGGACGGGCCGGTCTGGGAGCAGGCGGCGGCAGACCCAGCGGGGATCTTCCGGGTCCGTCGGCTGCTGCGCGCCCGGCTGGTCGCTGAAACCCGGCGGCGGCTGCGCGCCTCCTGGCTGCAGCGCGGCGCCTCCGACGCGGAGCTGACGTGGGTCGAGGACGTGTTCGACGAGAACGTGCTGACGATCGGCTTCGCCCGGCGCGTTCCGTCCTACAAGCGGCTGACCATGATGCTGCACGACCCCGTCCGGCTCACCGAGCTGCTGCTCGACCCGGAGCGGCCGGTGCAGATCGTGATCGCCGGGAAGGCGCATCCGGCGGACGACAGCGGCAAGCTGATGATCCAGCAGATGGTGCGCTTCGCCGACGATCCGCGGGTCCGGCACCGCATCGTCTTCCTGCCCGACTACGACATGGCGCTCGGCCGCACCCTGGTCCAGGGCTGCGATGTCTGGCTGAACAACCCGCTGCGGCCGCTGGAGGCGTGCGGCACTTCGGGCATGAAGGCCGCGCTGAACGGGGCGCTCAACCTGTCGATCCTGGACGGCTGGTGGGATGAGTGGTTCGACGGCGGCAACGGCTGGGCCATCCCGTCGGCGGACCGGGTCGATGATCCCGCGCGGCGGGATGAGCTCGAGGCGTCCGCGCTCTACGACCTGCTCAGCCAGTCGGTGGGGCCGCTGTTCTACGACCGGGGCCCCGATGGCCTGCCGCGCCGGTGGCTGGAGATGGTGGCGCACACGCTGCGTACGCTCGGGCCGCGGGCCCAGGCGACCAGGATGGTCCGCGAGTACGTGACCGAGCTGTACCTGCCGGCGGCACGGGCCTCGCAGGCCCTTGCCGCCGGCGGACCAGGGTATGCCGGCGCGCGTCAGCTCGCGGCCTGGAAGGACCGGGTCACCAAGGCCTGGCCGGGCGTCGGGATCGAGCACGTCGAGGCGGACGAGAGCGCGCAGAGCCCGGGCGCGAGGCTGGTCGTGCGGGCGAGCGTCGCGCTCGGCGAGCTGTCGCCGGACGACGTGGCCGTGCAGGTGGTCTACGGAAGCGCCGGGGACGACGACGAGATCATCGACCCAGCCTTCGCCAATCTCGCGCTGGATCCGGAGGCGAGCGGAGGCTCGGCCGCGCGCTACATGGGCGAGGTCGAGCTCGGGCGCCCGGGACCCTTCGGCTACACGGTCCGGGTGCTGCCCCGGCATCCCTTGCTGGCCGGCCCGGCGGAAATGGGCCTGGTAACGGCGCCTGTCGCGCCGGCCGGTATGGTCAACGGCGATCTGCGCTAGAGGTACTTCCCGGGGGGACGACCGCTCGCAGCCCTGGTCACGGTCGGCGCGAAAGGCGTCCTGCTAAGAGGACAACTCAGCCTGGCCCGGGAAATTTCTCCTGCGCCAGGCAGAACGCCAGCAAAACCCTGGGCCATGTGACATCCTGTGATAGAACGCTGGCGGAAAGTTACGCGCTACTATCGTTACGTTCCGTCATCAGGCAACTACCCCCCGAGCGTGAGAGGACCATCCGTTGTGAGAACGCAGATCAAGCCGGACAATCGCCTGCTGACCCCGGCCGAGGTTGCCGCGATGCTTCGGGTAGACCCGAAGACCGTCACCCGGTGGGCGAGGGGCGGCAAGCTGTCGTCGATCCGCACCCCCGGCGGCCACCGCCGCTACAGCGAGAGCGAGGTCCGCGGATTCCTGGACGGATGGCAGCACGTGTCCATGCCGCGCGCGTCCGGCGAGTAAGCCGTCCGCGCCTGCCCCAGCCGCGCCTGGGGCAGGCGCCGGCCGTGCTCGCGATCGAAACGACATAGGATCGTGCCTCGGCACCAACCCAACTCAGGTGCAGGAGGCTGGCGAGTGGCCAGGACAGCCGGAGACAGCCGGGACAGCCGGGATGGCTGAGTGCGTACGCGTCGTGACCGATGGGGCGGTGGCGACCATCCGCCTCGACCGTCCCCCGATGAACGCGCTGAACGGCCAGGTCCAGGAGGAGATCGCCGCCGCGGCGGCGCAGGTGGCCGCGGATGAGAGCACCCGGGCGGTCGTCATCTACGGCGGCGAGAAGGTCTTTGCGGCCGGGGCCGACATCCACGAGATGGCCGAGGCCAGCTACGGCCGGATGGTCGTGGCCACCGCGCGGCTGCACGCCGCGTTCACCGCAGTGGCGGAGATTCCGAAACCGGTAGTGGCCGCGATCACCGGCTACGCGCTCGGCGGCGGCCTGGAGCTTGCCCTGTGCGCGGACTTCAGGGTGGCGGGCGAGAGCGCGCAGGTCGGGCAGCCCGAGATCCTGCTCGGCATCATTCCCGGGGGCGGCGGCACCCAGCGGCTGCCGCGCCTGATCGGCCCGGCCAGGGCGAAGGACCTGGTGTTCACCGGCCGGTTCGTGGGCGCTGACGAGGCACTCGCGTTCGGTCTGGTCGACCAGGTAGTCCCCGACGCCGAGGTGTACGACGCCGCCCGCGAGCTGGTGGCGCGCTACGCGCGCGGCCCGGCGCTGGCGCTGCGGGCCGCCAAGCAGGCCATCGATCGTGGCCTCGGCGTCGACCTGGCCACCGGGCTGGAGATCGAGCGGCTCAACTTCGCCGGGCTGTTCGCTACCGAGGACCAGCGGACAGGAATGCGTAGTTTCATCGAGAATGGACCCGGGAAGGCGACCTTTGCGGGACGGTGAGCGCTGCCGCGACGGGGGTTGCCAGTTGCTGGCGAAAGAAACAAATCAGTTGACGACGATATCGAACATGCGCACTGTTCTTGCCGTCCGATCCGGGGGTGGAGGTGTGACTGCACCCGACCAGTGGATCGAAGCAGCCCGCCGGGTAGCTCCCGGGCCGGTGCAGAGAGCAGGACGCGACGGGCGGCCGGGGCCATGACCGAGCCGGACGACGGCCCGGGCGGTCCGTCTCTCGATATGGTCACGGCCGCGCTCCGCGCGGACAGTGCCGATGTCGCGATCTACGCGCGGGTGCTCACCGAGTCGCTGGGCGAGGCGCTCCCGCCCGGGTGCGTCACCGTGGATCGGGAGCGGAGCATGTCCGACCGGATGCACGGCCGCCCCGGCCAGGTGTCGAAGGTCACCGTCCGGCTGGGCGACCGGGTGATGACGCTCGGCATCCAGCGCGGCGTGCCGGTCGCCGAGGTCTGCAGCGAAGTGCGCGGGGTGGTGCTGTCGCGGCAGCAGGTGCAGCCGGGCGTATGGGCGGAAGAGCTGGCCAGGGCGCTGGTGGCGCACGCAGAGCAGAACGCCGCGGCGGCCAGGGCGCTGCGTCGGCTCGTGACGGGAACCTAGCAGGGGGCATGCGGCGGGGGCCGCCCACCTTCCGCCACGGCCATCCGGTGCGACAGGATGGAGTTCCGTAGTCTGGTGAGGTCATGACAGCGCAGAACCATTCGGGGGACAAGCTCGGGCCTTATCGCCTGCTTGAGCGGCTCGGCGAGGGCGGGATGGGCGTTGTCTACCTTGCGGCCGACTCGGACAACCGCAAGGTGGCGCTCAAAGCGCTTCGGCCCGCGGTGGCTGTCGACCCGAACGCCCGGCGGCGGCTGGCCCGCGAGGTCGAGACGATGCGGCGGGTACGCAGCCCGTACGTCGCCGAGGTCATCGACGCGGACGTGACCTGCGATCCGCCGTACATCGTGACGAGGTACGTCTCCGGCCGGACACTCGAGGAAGTGGTGGGCGACGGCGGCCCGCTGACCGGCCAGGCCCTTGCCCGGGTGGCCAACGGGCTGGCCCTCGCCATGGCCGCCGTGCATGCGGCAGGCGTCGTGCACCGTGATCTCAAGCCGGGCAACGTGATGCTCGCCCGCGGCGAGCCGGTCGTGATCGACTTCGGGATCGCCCAGGTACCGGACTCCACCAGGCTCACCCAGACCGGGATGTTCATGGGCACACCCGGCTACCTCGCGCCGGAGGTGATCGAGGGCAAGCAGAGCGGCCCGGGGTCCGACGTGCACTCCTGGGGCGCCACCGTGGCGTTTGCGGCCACCGGACGCCCGCCGTTCGGCAGCGGCGGCTTCGAGACGATCTTCTACCGGATCATTAACGGGCAGCCCGACCTGGGCGGTTTCCCGGCGCCGCTGCTCTCGCTGGTCGCCCAGGCCCTGTCCCGTGACCCGGCCCGCAGGCCCACCGCGGCCGAGCTTTGCCAGCGAACGGCGGCGCTCGACGCGTCCGCCCTGGTGCCGAGCGTGACCGCAGCGGCGGGCGCGGTGCCCGCTGTCGCGCCGGGAACCGTCGCGGACATGCCCGCACCGACCGCGCTGCCCGGCGCCGGCGCTGGACCCATGCCCGCGGTCGGTCCCGTGGCCCCGGTGGCATGGCCGCCGTCAACCCGGCCGCTGGTAGCCGGCGGCTGGGGCGCAGGGAACGGCCCTGCCGCGCACATCCCCGTCGCAAACGGCCCCGCCGGGATCGCGGGCAACGGCGCGGGCGGATTCGGTGGCGGCCGCGCCATCTCGGACTATCGCGACATGCTGCCTCCGGTGCAGTACCCGCCGGGCGGGCCGGCGCCACCGCGATCGGCTCAGGCGAGGGACGCGGCGGCCAGGGGCACAGGCCGGTCCGCGGCGGGGCCGCTGCTCGTCCTGGCCACGATCGCCGCAGCGGTCGGGATCAGCATCGTCTTTCCGCTCGCCGGGACAGTGATCGCGCTCATCGGGCTGATGGCCCTGCGGGCCTGCGGCCAGGCCGCAGGGAGCGTGTCGCGCCGGCGATCGCGCCAGGGCGCGCGGGCCAGCGATTCGCTGCTGGCCGTGCTCGTCTTCCCGCTGGCGCTGGCCTGGTCGGCGATCCGGTCGCTGCTGCTCGCGCCGGCGGCGCTGGCCGCCGCCGCCGTGGTGGCCTCCATCACCATCGTCGCCGAGCCCCAGAACGTCGTCATCCCGCTGGCCTTCGCCTACGCGGCCGGGGCCCTGGTCGCGTTCTACGGCCTAGGCCCGGGCTCCGGCGGCTCGCGCAGGCCGCTGCGGAGGTTCTACGACACGGCCGCGGGCACTCCCCTCACTGCGGCGGTCGCGCTCCTCGCGGTGGGCGCCGTGGTCGCCGCGACCGCCGCGGTGGCCGCCTCACATGACCCGATCTTCTGGCCGTTCAGCAACATGGGCACCTGGCTGTCACATTTCACCTCGATGCATAACCTGGTGCACCACGTCCGGACCTATCTGCTCAAGCTGGTCGGCCGGTAGGCCGGCCGAGACTCGCCGCGGCGACAGCAGGCGGCGCCGACGACGGGGGCGGGGTCGGTGCCGGGCCCGACGGCGCGGGGGACGGCTGAGCCGGGACGGATGGCGCGGGCGTCGCCTGAGCTGGGACCGAGGCGGCCAGGGCCGGTGGTGCGGGCGCCGACTGGGCCCGCTCGGCCAGGCCTGACCTCTCGGTCGGCGGCAGTGTCTTGTCTGTCAGAGGCAGCGGCCGGACCAGGCCGAGCGCCACCACCTCATTGGCCAGCCGGACCCGGCGGTTGGCTCCCTCCGGGATCCGGAACTTCTGGTATAGCCGGAGCAGGTGCTGCTTGACCGCCGCCTCGGTCACGACCAGGTCGGCGGCGATCTCGCGCGCGGTCGCGGGCGCGACGAACGCCTCGTCGGACAGGGCCGGGCGGCACAGCGAGGTGACCACGTCAAGCTCCCGGCGGGTCAGCTCGGGGGCTGCCGGGCGCCGCAGCTCCACCTCGGCGGTGAACTCCTCCGCCGCGATGCCGAACACCCGGCAGCGGGCCGACCCGAAGGTCAGGACGTCGCCTTCCTCAAGAACGCGCCGCGCCACCAGGCGGCCGTTCACCCGGGTGCCGTTGCGCGATAATCCGAGGTCGGTCACGTAGGCGTAAGGCCCGCGGCGGATGATCTCGGCATGCAGCCTGGATACGCTCGGATCAGCCAGGTGAACATCGACGGACCGGCCGCGCCCGATGGTGGTCACATCCTCCCGCAGCGGCATTATCAGCCCGCTGTCCTCGACCCGGATGTAAGGCCCATCCATGACCCGTTCCTCCTGCCTGTCGGAGCAGCAACTGATATCTCACTGTCCAGCTACCCTCCTCGGCGGCCGTTGTACCGCGTCACGCCCAACGGATTGTGCGGCCAGCATGCGGATTGCGCTGGCCGGCGCGCGGTCGCAGCGTGATGGCATGACCTGAGACGGCTGGGACTCAAGGCGCCAGAACGCGCGCAAGTACACTGCCGAGCGAGCCGTCCGAGAGGAAGACATATGCCGGGAAAGCCGTCCACAGGACTGGCCGATATCGTTGCCGCGTCGACGGCGCTCAGTGACATAGACGGCCAGGCGGGCCGCCTGTTCTACCGCGGCTACGACATCAACCAGCTCGCGGACTCCGCGACGTTCGAGGAGATCGCCTACCTGCTGCAGCGCGGGTCGCCGCCGAGCCGCGCCGAACTGGACGGCTACCGCGACGAGATCGCCGCCGGGCGCACGCTGGGCAAGCTGGTCGCGGGCTGCCTGCCCGAGGTGACCCGCAGCCAGGAACCGATGGAGGCGTTGCGCAGCCTGGTCTCGCTGGCCAGCGCCGATGACCCCGACTCCGGCTCCAACGAGCCCGGGCCGAACCTCCGCAAGGCAGCCAGGCTGACCGCCCAGCAGCCCGTTCTGGTCGCTGCCTACGAGTCGGCGCGGCAGGGCCAGCCGGCGCCCGAGCCAGACCCCGGGCTCGGGCTGGCGGCCAACTTCCTGCTCCAGATCACCGGCTCAGGGCCGTCGGAGCGGGAAGCCAGGTTCTTCGACACCTGCCTGGTGCTGCACGCCGATCACACCATGAACGCCTCCACCTTCGCGGCCCGGGTCTGCGCCGCGACCCTGTCGGACATGCACTCGGCCGTGGTGGCCGCCCTCGGCACGCTCAAGGGCCCGCTGCACGGGGGGGCCAACGAGCAGGTCATGCGCGGGCTCGAGGCCACCAGGCAGGCCGCGGAGGCCGAGGGCGGAGACCCGGTCGAGGCGGCGGGCTCCCGGACCGCCGCCCGCCTGCAGGCCGGCGAGAAGATCATGGGCTTCGGGCACCGCGTGTACAGGGTGGAAGATCCGCGCGCCAGCTACCTGCGGCAGATGTCGGCCGAACTGGCTGCGGCCTCCGGCGACGAGACCTACTACCGGATGTCCCGCCGGATGGAGGAGGTCGTCTTCGCCGAGAAGGGCCTCTACCCGAACGTCGATTTCTTCGCCGCCACCGTCTACCACTACCTGCGCATCCCCACGGACCTGTTCACCCCGGTGTTCTCGGTGAGCCGGATGGCCGGCTGGACGGCGCACATCATGGAGCAGCACGCCGACAACAGGCTGATCCGGCCGGACAGCGAGTACATCGGCGAGAGCGGGCTGACCTGGATCCCGCTGGATGCGCGATGAGGCACTCCGCGCCGCCCGAGCCGTGGCTGCGCAGGCGGCGCCGGGAACCCGGGCGCGGGCGGTGGCAGCATCAGGTTCCCTACGGAATCGTGATCTGCGGCCTGGTGCTGGCGCTGGTGTGGATCCGGCACAGCGGTCAGAATGTCAGGGGGGGTACGTTGGCGGTAGCTGGGACCCTGCTCGCCGCCGCCCTGGTCAGGCTGGCGCTGCCGGAGCGCCGGGCGGGCATGCTCGTATCGAGGGGCCGACTGGCCGACGTGGCGGTGCTGGGGGCCTTCGCTATCGGACTGCTCGTCGCCGGGCTGGTGCTGCCCGCGCAGTGATCCGGCCGGCCCGGGGCGGGATCCCGGGCCAGGGGCTACGGCGGGTAGCCTCGCGTCCGGGTGTGCCGGCCCGGGCCGTGCAGCCTGAACAGCAGTGCAGCCCGAACGGCGGTGCGGCCCGAACAGCGGTGCGGCCATGAGCAACGGCGCTTGCAGGACGAAGGGAAAGTAGCGGCATGTCCAAGATCAAGGTAGCGAATCCCCTGGTGGAGCTCGACGGCGACGAGATGACCCGGATCATCTGGCACTTCATCAGGGAGCAGCTGATCCTGCCCTACCTGGATATCGAGCTCGAGTACTACGACCTGTCCATCCAGAACCGGGATGCCACCGACGACCAGGTGACCATCGATGCGGCGAACGCCATCAAGCGGCACGGGGTGGGGGTCAAGTGCGCCACGATCACGCCGGACGAGGACCGGGTGGCCGAGTTCGGGCTGAAGCGGATGTGGCGCTCGCCGAACGGAACGATCCGCAACATCCTCGGCGGGGTGGTCTTCCGCGAGCCCATCGTCATCTCCAGCATCCCGCGGTTCGTGCCCGGCTGGACCAAGCCGATCATCATCGGCCGCCACGCGCACGGTGACCAGTACCGGGCGACCGACTTCGTGGTTCCCGGGCCGGGCACCGTGAAGATCTCCTACCAGCCCGATGCCGAGACCGCCGCCAAGCCCACCGAGCTCGAGGTGGCGCGCTTCGAGGGCGGCGGCATCGCGATGGGCATGTACAACTTCGATGACTCGATCCGTGACTTCGCCCGCGCCACGATGCGTTATGCGCTGGACCGTGGCTACCCTCTCTACCTGTCCACCAAGAACACGATCCTGAAGGCCTACGACGGCCGGTTCAAGGACATCTTCGCCGAGACCTTCGAGTCCGAGTTCAAGTCCGAGTTCGAGGCGGCCGGGATCAGCTACGACCACCGGCTGATCGACGATATGGTCGCCCAGGTCATCAAGGGCGACGGCGGCATCGTCTGGGCGTGCAAGAACTACGACGGCGACGTCGAGTCCGACATCGTGGCCCAGGGCTTCGGCTCGCTCGGGCTCATGACCAGCGTCCTGATGACGCCGGATGGCTCTACCGTCGAGGCGGAGGCCGCGCACGGCACCGTGACCAGGCACTACCGCCAGTACCAGCAGGGCAGGCCGACCTCGACGAATCCCATCGCCTCGATCTTCGCCTGGACCCGGGGCCTCGCCCACCGCGGCAAGCTTGACGGTTCCCCGGAGCTCATCGCGTTCGCCGGGACGCTGGAGCGGGTGTGCGTCGACACCGTGGTCACGGGGAAGATGACCAAGGACCTGGCCCTGCTCGTGGGCTCCAGCACGCCGTTCCTGACCACCGAGGGGTTCCTGGACGCGCTGCACGAGAACCTGCGGTCCGCCCGGGACGGGTCGTAGCCGCGGCATGATCAGCATCAGCCCGGTCAGCATCAGCCCGGTCAGCATCAGCCCCGTCAGGATCAGCCCCGTCAGCATCAGCCCCGTCAGGATCAGCCCCGTCAGGATCAGCACAGTCAGGATCAGCACAGTCAGCATCAGCACAGTCAGGGAGCAGGAAACATGACCCGCAGAGGCAAGGTGACGGTCGTCGGAGCCGGGTTCTATGGCTCCACCACGGCGCAGCGGCTGGCCGAGTACGACATCTTCGACGAGGTCGTGCTGACCGACATCGTGGAGGGCAAGCCCGAGGGGCTAGCGCTCGACATGAACCAGTCGCGCCCGGTCGAGGGCTTCGAGACGAAGGTCACCGGGCAGACCACCGGCCCCGCGGGCGAGGGCTACGAGGTGATCGCCGGATCCGGCATCGTGCTGATCACCGCGGGCCTGCCCCGCAAGCCGGGCATGAGCCGGATGGACCTGATCGGGGTCAACGCGAAGATCGTGCGCAGCGTGACCGAGCAAGTCGTCAAGCACGCGCCCGACGCCGTTCTGATCGTGGTCTCCAACCCACTGGACGAGATGACCGCGCTCGCAGCGAAGGTCTCCGGGTTCCCCGCGCACCGTGTGATGGGCCAGGCGGGCATGCTGGATACCGCCAGGTTCAGCTATTTCGTGGCCGAGCGCCTCGGCGCGCCGGTCGGGTCGGTGCGCACGCTCACCCTCGGCTCGCACGGGGACACGATGGTGCCGGTCCCGTCCGCCTGCACAGTGGACGGCAAGCCGCTGGCGGACCTGATGTCCGCCGCCGACATCGAGGCGCTCGTGCAGCGCACCCGCAACGGCGGCGCCGAGATCGTCGGCTTGCTGAAGACCGGGTCGGCCTACTATGCGCCGTCGGCCGCCGCGGCCCGGATGGCACGGGCGGTGGCCGAGGACTCCGGCGCTGTGCTGCCGGTCTGCGCCTGGGTGAACGGCGAGTACGGCATCTCCGGCGTGTACCTGGGCGTCGAGGCCGAGATCGGCCGGACCGGAGTGCGCAGGGTGGTGGAGCGGGACCTGACCGAGGCCGAGCTGGCTGCCCTGGTGCAGGCAGCGGAGGCGGTCCGGGCCAAGCAGGCCGACGTCGCCAGCCTTTGACATCGCGGAGCTTGCTCCGCAGTGCTGGCGGTAGAAGGGGGTCGTTCCCGTAGGCCTAGGGCAAACACAGCGGCCTGCAGGCCGGGCCCGGAGGAGTCAGTCCGCGGCCAGGCGGCGCAGCGCCAGCTCGGCCAGCAGCGTCGCGCCGTCGGCCAGCACCGCCTCGTCGAACACCGCCTCCGCCGAATGATTGAACGGGGCGACGGCCGGATCGGTGTCCGGCGGGCAGGCGCCCAGCATGATGAACGCTCCCGGCACCTGCTCCAGCACGTAGGAGAAGTCCTCCGACGCGGTGATCGGGCTGGGGGTCCGCAGGAAGCGCTGGCTGCCGAAGAGCTCGGTCACCGCGCGCTCGGCGAAGGTCACCTCGTCGGGGTGGTTGACGGTCAGCGGGTACCCGTCGACGAACCCGGCGGTTGCGGACAGCCCGTGGGCTGACGCGACGTCCCGCACCAGGCGCAGCGCCGCGTCCTGCACCGCGGAACGCGCTTCAGGCGAGAACGACCGCACGGTGACCTCCAGCCGGGCCTGATCGGGGATCACGTTGCTCGCGGTGCCCGCGTGGAAGGTGCCCACGCTGATCACGACCGGGTCGAATATGTCGAACCGCCGGGTGACCATGGTCTGCAGGGCGGTCACGATCTCGCAGGCGGCCGGGATCGGGTCGGCGGCGCGGTGCGGCTGCGACCCGTGCCCGCCGCGGCCGTGAACCGTGATCTCCAGGGTGTCGGACGCGGCCAACATCGCTCCGTCACGCGCGGTGTAGATCCCGAGGGGCAGCAGGCTCGAGGCGACGTGCAGGCCGAAGGCGGCGACGGGTCGGGCTCCCGCCGCGTCGAGCACGCCCTCGGAGATCATTACCCTGGCCCCGCCCCCGAGCTCCTCGCCCGGCTGGAACATGAAGATCACATTCCCGGCGAGTTCCGCTTGCTGAGAGGACAGCAGCCGCGCGGCCCCGGCCAGCATCGCGGTGTGCAGGTCGTGACCGCACGCGTGCATGGCCCCGTCGACCTGCGAGGCATAGACCAGGCCGGTGCGCTCGGTTACGGGCAGCGCGTCCATGTCGCCGCGCAGCAGGACCGTCCCGCCCGGCCTGGCTCCGCGAAGCACCGCGGTTACCGAGCTGAGCGCCTGTCCCGTGGTGATCTCGAGCGGCAGCCCGTCCAGCGCGGCCAGCACTTTCTCCTGGGTCCTGGGAAGCTCGAACCCGATCTCAGGCTCCCGGTGGATGGCGCGGCGCAGCTCGGCAAGCTCACCCGAGATCGCCACGGCGTCGTCATGAACCTCGGCCACCACAAAGCCTCCCTCCGCCGCGGCACCAGCCTGGCGCGGCATGCCGTTCCAGGGTCCCACGACCAGTCCCGCTCGCAGCGAACACCGGCGGCCGGTCCGGTGCGCTCGCTATGATCACAGCGGGATATATGCTCTACATCGCAGGAAATCAACCATGATCACGGAATGGCGGCTGGCATGGAGCGCCGGCGATCCCTGGGAACGTCGGTCAGCTGACCTAGACTGTGCGGACACCGCGCCGTGCGGTGCCCGCCGGAGTAGACAGCGCTGTCGGCCGCAGTCGACGCCGACGGGCCGATTGCCGAGGTCAGGGATCCATAGTTGAACGCCGTCGGCTGGGACGTCGTCATTGTCCTGGTCATAGTGCTTATCGGCGGATTCTTCGCCGCCGCCGAGATGGCCCTGGTGTCGCTCCGCGACGGCCAGGTGCGGGCGCTCGCGAAGCGGGGCCGGCGCGGCCAGCGGGCGGCCAGACTCGCGCAGAACCCCAACCGGTTCCTGTCCGCCGTCCAGATCGGCGTCACGCTGGCGACCCTGCTGTCCGGCGCATACGGTGCAGCCACCCTGGCCAGCGACCTGAAGTCCGGGCTGGCCCACCACATGTCGAAGGGGCTGGCCTCCGTGCTCTCGATCGTGGTGGTCACGCTGGCGATCTCCTTCTTCACCCTGGTCTTCGGCGAGCTCGCGCCCAAGCGGATCGCGCTGCAGCGCTCTGAGCGGGTATCACGGTTCGCCGCGCCCTTCGTGGACGGGCTCGCGACCGTGGCCACGCCCCTGGTCTGGCTGCTGTCGAAGGCCACCAACCTCGTGGTCACGGTCCTCGGCGGCGACCCGACCGCCGGCCGGGGAGTCATGACCGAGCAGGAGCTTCGCGACGTGGTGGCCGGGTACCAGGCGCTGAGCGCCGATCAGCGGCACATCGTGGGCGAGGTGTTCGACGCCGGGAAGCGGCAGATCCGCGAGGTGCTGGTGCCGAGGACCGAGGTGGAGTTCCTGCCCGCCACCATGGCGATAGCCGAGGCCGCGGCGATCGTCAGAGCGGCGCCGCATACCCGGTTCCCGGTCTACCAGGAGTCCTACGACGACGTGATCGGCTTCGTGCACGCCAGGGACCTGTTCGGCCCCGACGCCGACCGCGAGTCGCTGCGCGTCGGAGAGGTCTGCAGGCCGGTGAAGTTCCTGCCGACCAGCAAGACCGTGCTGTCCGCCCTGTCGGAGATGCGGCGGGAGAACGCGCACCTGGCCATCGTGATGGACGAGTACGGCGGCACCGCGGGCATCGTCACCCTCGAGGATCTCGTCGAGGAGCTGATCGGCGAGATCCGTGACGAGTACGACGCCGACGAGGGTCAGTCCCGGCAGCTGCGCGGCGGCGAGCTGGAGGTCGACGGCCTGCTGAACCTGGACGAGTTCGCCGAGCAGACCGGGGTCGAGCTACCCGAGGGCCCGTACGAGACCGTAGCGGGCTACCTGCTCGCCGCGCTCGGTCACCTGCCCGGCGAGGGCGAGTCGGTGGAGGTCTCGGGCCGCAAGCTGGCCGTGACCCAGCTGGACGGCCGGCGGATCGCCCGGGTGCGGGTGGGCCAGGCTGTGCCGATTGCCGCCGACGGGCGGCAGGAACAGGCAGGCCAGGAGGCCGACTAGACTGGCAGCCTGCGCCGCGTGGCGCCCGCGCAGGCCCCATCCCTGTACGATCCCGGAAGGCAGTTCAGTGCGCTCACCTGCGGGGGACAATGGCGGCGCCGCAGAGGCGCCCGACATCGTTCTCGTCGTCGATTTCGGGGCCCAGTACGCGCAGCTGATCGCGCGAAGGGTCCGCGAGTGCCAGGTGTACTCCGAGATCGTCCCTCACACTATGCCCGCCGCCGAGATGCTGGCCCGACGCCCCAAGGCCGTCATCCTGTCGGGCGGCCCCGCGTCGGTGTACGCCCCGGGCGCCCCGCCCGCCCCCGAGCGGCTGTTCGAGGCCGGAGTCCCCATCCTCGGGATCTGCTACGGCTTCCAGCTGATGATGTCCGGCCTCGGCGGCTCGGTGCGGCGCACCGGCGGCGGCGAGTACGGCGCGACCGCGCTCGACGTGCTTCCCGCCGGCCTGCTTCCCGCCGGCCTGCTTCCCGCCAGCCCGCTCCCCGGCAGCTTGCCTCCGGTCGGCGGCACCCTGCTCGGCGGCCTGCCCGCCCGCCAGCAGGTGTGGATGTCGCACGGTGACGCCTGCGCCGCCCCGCCCCCCGGGTTCACGGTCACGGCCACGACCGCCGGAACGCCGGTCGCCGCGGCCGAGGACCAGGCCAGGCACCTCTACGGGGTGCAGTTCCACCCCGAGGTGCTGCACACCGCGCACGGGATGGAGATCCTGCGCCGGTTCCTGGCGGCGGCCGGGTGCACGCCCACGTGGACCATGCGCGGCGTGATCGAGGAGCAGACCGAGCGGATCGCCGCGCAGGTCGGGAAGGGCCGCGCGATCTGCGGGCTGTCCGGCGGCGTGGACTCCGCGGTGGCCGCCGCCCTGGTCCAGCGCGCCATAGGATCGCGGCTGAGCTGCGTGTTCGTTGATCACGGGCTGCTGCGCACGGGCGAGGCCGAGCAGGTTGAGCAGGATTTCGTCGCCGCCACCGGGGTGGACCTGACGGTGGTGGACGCGGCCGCCGAGTTCCTGGCGGCGCTGGCCGGGGTCACCGACCCGGAGGAGAAGCGGAAGATCATCGGGCGCGAGTTCATCCGCGCGTTCGAGCAGGCGGCGCGGCAGATCACCGGCGCGGCGGTCGGCTGCCGGCCTGGAGAACAGCCGACCTTCCTGGTGCAGGGGACGCTCTACCCCGACGTCGTCGAGTCGGGCGGCGGCACCGCGACCGCCAACATCAAGTCCCACCATAACGTCGGCGGGCTCCCGGATGACCTGGCGTTCGATCTAGTGGAGCCGCTGCGCACGCTGTTCAAGGACGAGGTGCGCGAGGTGGGCCGCCAGCTCGGGCTGCCGCCGCGGATCGTCTGGCGGCAGCCGTTCCCCGGCCCCGGCCTGGCGATCAGGATCGTCGGCGAGGTCACCAGCGAGCGCCTCCGGATCGCCAGGGACGCCGACGCCATCGCCCGGGCCGAGCTGTCCGCGGCCGGCCTGGACCGCGAGATCTGGCAGTGCCCCGTGGTGCTGCTCGCCGACGTCCGCTCGGTCGGTGTCCAGGGTGACGGCCGCAGCTACGGCTACCCGGTGGTGCTCCGCCCGGTGACCAGCGAGGACGCGATGACGGCCGACTGGGCCCGGCTGCCGGACCCGGTGCTGGCCGCGATCTCGACCCGGATCACCAACGAGGTGCCGGAGATCAACCGTGTCGTGCTGGACGTGACCAGCAAGCCCCCGGCCACCATCGAGTGGGAGTAAATCCCCAAGCCCAAGATCCATAACGTAACGTCGCCTCCCGCAGCCTGATCTGTCAGCCGGGAACTGTCGGCACCCCGTGCCACGGTGACACTCATGTTAGATAGGAGGCACCATGGGTGTTATGACGATCGCGGAGGCGTGGCCGGCGACCGGTCGGCTGTTCACCGTGGACGACCTGGACCGGATGCCCGATGACGGGCGCCGGTACGAACTCGTGGACGGCGTTCTCATGGTGAGCCCGGCCCCGAGCCTCCCGCATCAGGTCGTGCTGAAAGAGCTGGTCGTTCAGCTGCACGGAGCCTGCCCGCCTGGCCTGTTCGTCGTACCAGGGCCGGGCGTTCGGATGTCGGACGACACTGAGCTGATCCCGGATCTCGTAGTGATCCGGAAGGACCAGCTCGCCGCGCGTAGGGTAACCCGCCCGCCCCTGCTCGCCGTCGAGATCCAGTCGCCCAGCACCGCGCTGTTCGACCTGAATACCAAGAAGGCGGTGTACGAGCGGTTCAGCATCGAGTCGTACTGGATCGCGGTGCCAGACGTCGACCAGCCTGAGCTGATCGCGTTCGAGCTGTGCGATGGCCTCTACCAGCAGGTCGCGCACGTCAGCGGCGGCCAGGTGTTCCGCGCGGAGCGGCCGTTCCCGGTCGAGGTCGTGCCGGCGCGCCTGGTGGCAGACCTGCTGCCGGACTGACTGGCCCCGGCCGCCTCGGCCTGGCGGCCCTTCCGCACGGCACCCGATTCGCGCCCTCTCCAGTTGGCCCAGTTTCCGGCCGTTTGCCGTCGGCAGGCACGCGCATGCTCAGGTCACGACGGAGCGTGCGGCCGGGAAGTCCTGATAGGCCTGGTCGGCCATGATCTGGCGCAGGATGTCGAGCGCGTCCCAGACGTCAGCGAAGCGGGTGAAGACCGGGGCGGGGCCGAGCCGCAACCGGTCCGGGGGGCGGTAGTCGCCGATCACTCCCGCCCGGATCAGCGCCTGGCTGATCTGCCAGGCCTGCGGGTGCGCGAGCGTGACGTGCGCGCCGCGCCGCGCGTCCTGCCTCGGCGAGGCGACACAGATGCCGTAGCGCGCCAGCCACGCGTCGGCCAGGCCGATGAGATACCCGGTGAGCGCCACGCCCTTGGCCCGCAGCCGGCCGATGCCGGCCTCGGCGAGCAGCCGGGCCCCCTCCTGCACCGCGACCGTCCCGATGACGTCGGGCGTCCCGGTCAGGAACGGGCCGATGCCCGGCGCGGGATCATAACCCTGGCCCATGTCGAACTGATCCCGCTGGCCGAACCAGCCCCACACCGGCTGCCGCAGCCGCTGCTGCAGCTCACGCCGCACGTAGAGGAACGCGGGCGCGCCGGGCCCGGCGTTCAGGTACTTGTAGGTGCAGCCGACGGCCAGGTCGGCGCCGGCGGAGTCAAGGTCCACCGGGACGGCGCCGACCGAGTGGCACAGGTCCCAGAGCACGATTGCCCCGGCCTCGTGCACGATCGCGGTGATCTTCGCCATGTCGGCCAGCGCGCCGCTGCGGTAGGCCACGTGCGAGAGGCTGACCAGCGCGGTGCGCTCATCGAGGGCGCCGCGCAGCACGTCCTCGTCGAGGCCCTGGTTCAGGTCGGAGCCGATCATGCGGAGCTCGCCGCCGCGCTGCGCGGCGATCCCCTCCAGGACGTAACGGTCGGTCGGGAAGTTGTCGTCATCGGTGATGATGACGTTCCGGCCGGGCTGGGCGTCCAGCGCGGCGCAGGCCAGCTTGTACAGGTTGACCGTGGTCGAGTCGCACACCGCGAGCTGGCCAGGCGCCGCCCCGACCAGGTGCTCGCCGACGATGTCGCCGACCTGGCGGGGCAGCTCGATCCAGCGGCTCCACGAGCGGACCAGTCCGGCCCCCCACTCCTGGCTGATTACCTCGGCGATGCGCGCCTGCGTGGCCCGGGGCAGCGGGCCGAGCGAGTTCCCGTCCAGGTAGATCAGCGACTGGTCGTCGCACACGAACCGGTCACGGAACCGGGCCAGCGGATCCGCCGCATCCAGGTCCTCGGCATGGGAACGGTCTGCGGGAAGCGTCGCCACGGCCCCACCCTAGCCGCGCCGGCCGCCGTCGGCTCGTGGCCCGCTCGCGCGGTGTCCGCCCGCGCCGCTCCAGCTCGCTCGTGACATTGACGCACAGGCGGAGGTGCCTGCTGGTCAGGCTCCGGCGGCGGTGACGATGGCGTCGGTGGCGAAGCCCAGCAGCACGCCGAACAGGATGCCCCAGGTCGTGATTTCCTTCAGGCCCTGCTTGCGCGCGACCGCCAGCAGCTCGATAACGACATAGAGGATGGAGCCGGCGGCCAGGGTCAGGAACCCGATGGACAGCGTGCTGTTGACCACGCGCTGCCCCACCAGGGTCCCCAGGAAGGTAGGGCCGCCGCCGATGAGCCCCAGCAGGAACAGGTAGCGCCAGGACGGGCGACGGCCTTCGGCGGCCATGGGCGCGACGATGCCGAAGCCCTCCGTAGCGTTGTGCAGGCCGAACCCGATGACCAGCAGGACAGCGAGCTGCAACGCGCCTCGTGCGGCTGAGTTGCCGATGGCGAGGCCCTCGGCGAAGTTGTGCAGGCCGATCCCGATGGCGATCATCATCGGCAGGTCGCTCAACCGGGCGAGACCGGTCTGCCTGGCCCGTAGCTCAGCCACCGACGCCGCTCCGGGCCCGAACGACCGGGCCGCGCGCCGGGCTACCCACCGGTCGAAGTAGACCAGGCCCGCGAGGCCGACACCAAAGCACAGCGCGAACACGGCCCCGTTGCCGGCCGCTGAGCCGTACCTGTGGCCGCTCAGCGCGGCGTTCACCGGGGCCCACGCATGGTCCAGAACATCCCACAGCAGAAAGATCAGGATGCCAGTGGCCGTCGCGCTCAGCATCGTCCGCACCTTGGGCATCGGGGCACGTAGTCGGCCGACCGGCAGGCCCAGGTAGATGGTGAACCCGGCTATCGCGCCGAGCACGGCGATCTGAGCTGAACTCACGACAGAACCCCCAGGGGTGAACGATAAAGCCGCGGCACTGATCGCTTTAGGCAAGGCTAACCTAAGCGGGCGGCCCGGCTCGCGTCAACGGCCCGTCTTTCTGCTGTCGACTTCCAGACACTCGTGACGCGGGCCGCTACGCGGCCAGCCGCCCGGGCCGGGGCAGGGCGGCCGCGGCGGCTGGCTCGGGGCCAGTGGGACTGTTGAGGCACCAGGGGAGCAGCCCTGCTAGCCAGCTGGGTGGCCGGCGCTCTAGCTGTGTGATCTCCTTCGCTTACCGCGGAGCCGCAGCACGATCACGACCGCGGCGGCGATGGCGGCCGCGACCGGGAGCGCGCGTTTGAGCACGGGCAGGCCGGCCACGCTGAGCAGGTCGATCGCGTCGTCGTCGGTCGGCCTGGCGTTGTCGCGCGCCGCGCCGTAGCTCGCGGGGGCCGAGGCGGGAACGGACCTTGCCGGCCCGTCGGGACCAGCAGCCTGCGTGGAGGTGCCGGGAGGGGCCGCCATGGTGATGCGCGACGGGACTGTCGCGGGGTGGTCGGCCGGGGCTGTAGGGCGGGCGGGCGTAAGGCGGGCGGGCGGGGCAGTGGAGCCCGGCGCAGGCCCCGGGAGGCCGTTGCCGCTGGGCAGCGGCAGCGGGGAGTCGCTGAGGGTCAGCCCGAGGTCGGCGAGCTTCTGCCGGATCTCCTCCACCGACGCCGGGCCGATGTGGTCGATGGCGAGCAGGTCCTCCCCGGTCTTGGCCGCCAGCTCCCCCACCGTGTGGATGCCCTCGCGGCGCAGGCTGTTGTAGGACCGGAGGGAGAGGTTCAGCTCCTCGATGGGCCGGGCGAAGCCATCCTCCTGGCCGTCGCCAGAGCCCTCGTCCGGGGACTGCTGGGCGGGCTCGGCGGCGAGCATGTCCGCGAGATTGGACGCGAACACCCCGATCAGCTTGCCGCCCACCTCGGCCATCACGCCCCGGCCGAACTGCGCGGGCCGCCCGGTCACGTTGAGTGTCGTGTGCACGACCACGTGAGTGTGGCCGTTCTGGCTCTCCAGCGTCGAGCGCACTTTCGCCGACGCCGTGCCGGCGCCCCGGGTCTCCTTGCCCGACGCCTCCAGGGTGATCACGTGGGCATCCGGATCACGCTCGGTGAAGCGCGCCGTTCCCGCGTACGTCATGGCGATCGGGCCGACCTTGACTTTGATCCGCCCGCTGATCACGTCGCCGTCCACCGAGTCGAGGGTGGCGCCCGGCATGCAGGGCGCCACCCTCTCCACGTCCATCAGCACTTCCCACGCCCGCTCCTCGGGGACCGGGACGGTGAACGAGTGCTCTAGCTCCATCGTTTAGACTCCTGCCGCAGCCGCCAGGGCCCTCCCCGTCAGCACCCGGGCCAGGTGACGCCGGTAGTCGGGGGCGCCGTGCAGGTCGCCGGGCGGATCAGTACCCTCGCCCGCGTGGGTGGCCGCCGACCGCAGGGCATCCCTGCTGGCCTCAGCTCCCGTCGCGGCCGTCTCCGCCGCCGTGGCCCGCACTGGCACCGGCCCCATGTTCGTCAGGCCGATCTTAGCCTCTGTCACTTGCCCGTTCGAACGCTTCGCCAGAGCGGCGACGCCCACGATCGCCCAGGCTTGCGCGGTCCGGTGGAACTTCTCGTAGCGGTAGCCCCAGCCGCCGAGCTTGGGCACCCGGACGCCGGTCACGATCTCCGCAGGCTGCAGCGCGGTGGTCAGGTAGTCGAGGAAGAAGTCCGCCACCTCGATATCCCGGTCGCCGCCCGGGCCTCGGGCCGTGAGCGTCGCCTCCAGGGCCAGCGCGACGGCGGGCAGGTCGCCCGCCGGGTCGCCGTGCGACAGTGAGCCGCCGATTGTGCCGCGGTGCCGCACCGCGGGATCGGCGACCGTGCCCGCGGCCTCGGCGAGCAGCCCGCAGTGCTCGGCGATCAGCGGGTCGTGGACCAGCTGGTAGTGGGTGGTCCCCGCCCCGATCAGCAGCGAGTCGCCGTCATCGCGGACGCCGCGCAGCTCGTCGAGCCTGCCGACGTCGACCAGCAGGCTGGGGTAGGCGAGCCGGAGCCGCAGCAGCGGCAGCAGGCTCTGCCCGCCCGCGATCACCTTGGCATCCTCACCGGCATTGCCGAGCACGTGCACGGCCTCGTCCAGGGACCCGGGCCGGTGATAGTCGAACTTCGCCGGGATCATGCCGGGTCACCTCCTTCCTGGGCTCCGCCGGCCGGCGCGCCAGCTTGCGCCGCCTGTATCGCGCGCCAGACTCGTTCCGGGCTGCACGGCATCGTTATGTCCCGGACCCCGAGCGGGCGAAGGGCATCGATGATCGCGTTCACGACCGCGGGCGTGGAGGCGATCGTGCCCGCCTCGCCGACGCCCTTGACGCCGAGCCGGTTCCCGGAAGGGCTCTCGGTCCGGCTGGTGACGTAGGACGGGAGGTCGGCCGCTGACGGCACCAGGTAGTCGGCCAGGGTCGTGGTCAGCAGGTTGCCGGCATCGTCGTAGACCGCCTCCTCGTACAGCGCCTGCGCGATGCCCTGCGCGATGCCGCCGTGCACCTGGCCCTCGACGATCAGCGGGTTGACCACCTTCCCGACGTCGTCGACCGCGACGTAGGAGCGGATGGTGACCATCCCGGTCTCGGTGTCGACCTCGGTCGCGCACAGGTGGGTGCCGTGCGGGAACGAGAAGTTGTCCGGATCGTAGGTCGCGTCGGAGTCCAGCGAGGGCTCGACGCCGTCCGGCAGGGCGTGCGCGGCGAAGGTCGCCAGCGCGATCTCGCCGATCGTGACACCCTTCTCAGGGTCGCCGCGGACCGCGAACCGCCCCGGCGTCCACTCCATGTCGTCGGCCGAGGCCTCGATCATGCCCGCGGCGATCACCCGGGCCTTCTCGATGACCTTGTCGCAGGCCGCGACCAGGGCCATGCCGCCGACGGCCAGCGAGCGCGAGCCGTAGGTGTCCATGCCCTTGGGCGAGATCTGGGTGTCGCCGTGCAGCACCCGGATGTCCTCGAACGGGACGCCGAGCTGGTCGGCCACGATCTGGCTCCACGCGGTCTCGTGGCCCTGCCCGTGCGCGCTGGACCCGGTCACCACCTCGACCTTGCCGGTCGGCAGCATCCGGATCGAGGCGTGCTCCCAGCCCCCCGCGCCGAAGGACAGCGAGCCGAGCACCCGCGATGGCGCGAGCCCGCACATCTCGGTGAACGTGGAGATGCCGATGCCGAGCCGGACCGGGTCACCCCGGGAGTTGCGTTCCGACTGCTCCTGGCGGAGCTCGTCGTAGCGGAACAGCTCCCGGGCCTTCGCGGTGGCCGCCTCGTAGTTGCCGGAGTCGTATTGCAGCCCGGCGAGCGTGCTGTACGGGAACTCCTCGTGGGCGATCCAGTTCCGCGCCCGCAGCTCCAGCGGCTCGATGCCCAGCTCGGCCGCGAGATCGTCCATGATCCGCTCGATGCCGAAGGTGGCCTCGGGCCGGCCGGCGCCGCGGTAGGCGTCGGTCGGCATCTTGGTGGTGAAGACGCCGGTGCAGCGGCGGGGAACATGAACCCGCCGAGCAGCGGCACGCCGGGCGTGAGCAGCATCAGGTAGGCGCCCATGTCGGCCAGTATGTCGACGGACAGGCCGCGGATCCGGCCGTCGGAGTCGGCGGCGATCCTGACCCGCTGCCACTGGTCCCGGCCGTGGTGCACGGTCATGTTGCCCTCGCTGCGGGACTCGGTCCACTTGACCGGCCGGCCGAGCCTGCGGGCGACCAGCACCGCGAGCACTTCCTCGGCGGTGACCTGCAGCTTCGAGCCGAAGCCGCCGCCGACGTCGGGCGCGATCACCCGGATGTCCTGCTCGCCGATGCCGGTGACCAGGGCCAGCATGACCCGCAGCACGTGCGGGATCTGGGTGGCCGACCATAGCGTGAACTCGCCGCCCACGCACGAGGCCACCACCGCGCGCGGCTCCATCGCGCTGGGGATCAGCCGCTGCTGCCGGTAGGTGCGCTCCAGCACCACCGGCGCGTCGCGGAACGCGGCATCGATGTCACCGTTGGCGAGCGTCCACTCGTAGGACTTGTTGCCCGCCTCGTGCACCTTCGGCGCGCCCTCGTCCAGCGCCGTCCTGATGTCCAGCACCGGCGGCAGCGGCTCGTAGTCGATCTCGATGGCCTCCACCGCGTCGGCGGCCGTGTACCGGTCCCGGGCGACGACGACGGCCACCGCCTCGCCCACGTAGCGGACCTCGTCGACCGCCATCGGCGGGTGGTTCGGGATCACGATGTCGGGCGTGACCGGCCAGGCGCAGGGCAGGCTGCCCTGCTCGTCGGCGAAGTCGGCGCCGGAGAACGCCGCGATCACGCCGGGCACCTGCCTCGCCGCGGTCACGTCCACCGACGTGATCCTGGCGTGCGCGTGCGGGCTGCGCAGGAAGGCCATGTGCAGCAGGCCGGGCAGGATGATGTTGTCGGTCCAGTTGGTCTGGCCGGTGACCAGCCGGGCGTCCTCCTTGCGGAGGCGGGCCTTGCCCAGCTCGGGTGCTGGCGTCTGCGGGGCCTCGGTCTGCGCGGTCATGGCGTCACTCCTGCCTCGGCGGCGCGCTGCACGGCGCGGACGATGTTCTGGTAGCCCGTGCAGCGGCAGAGGTTGCCCTCCAGGCCCGCGCGGATCTCCTGCTCGCTCGGGTGCGGGTTGTCATTAAGCAGGTCCGCGGCCGCGATGATCATGCCCGGCGTGCAGTAGCCGCACTGCAGGGCGTGCTCCTCGTGGAAGGCCCGCTGCAGCGGGTGCCATTCGCCGTTGGCGATGCCCTCGATGGTGGTGATGTCGGCCCCGTCCGCCTGGACGGCGAGTACGGAGCAGCTCTTGACCGAGGCGCCGTCCATCAGCACGGTGCACGCACCGCAGTTGGAGGTGTCGCATCCGATGGGTGTTCCGGTCTTGCCCACAACTTCCCTGAGGTAGTGGACAAGCAGCATTCGTGGTTCCACGTTGTCGACGTACCTGGCGCCGTCGACGGTGACGGTGACTTCCATGCGCAGGCTCCCTTGGAGACGGCGATTGCGGCCTGATGCAAACCTAGGGCGGTCAGCGCCGCCGCACCACCCCTCCCGTCCGCCCGCCGGCTGCTATCGTTCATGATCGCGGGGAATTCTCGGCGACCCCCTTGAACCCGCGGGCCGATTGGGATCACGTGCCAAAACCGAATGGACCTGCTTCGCCGAACCAGCCCGACGCCCGATCTTCGAGTGGACAGCTCAGCTTCCAGCTACCCAGCGCAACTCCGCCGCACGGTTACGCCAGACGCGGGCACGGTTAAAGGCGCCGAAATCGACCTGCTGGGCGCTGATCGCGGCGATGCCCGCGCTGCTGCGAGGAGGATGATCGCGGTGAAGGTGGCCTGGATGGCGCAGTGCACTGGGTGGCGGGACTGAGGCCCGGGCCGTACGTGATGCGCTGACATGGGGTGTTCCTCTGCTCGAGATCCGGGGCGAGTTAGTGCCGCTGGATGTCTCGGACCCAGGCCTGGGCGCCCATCTGGACCGCTTCCCAGGGGCTGCCCAGCGGCGGGGTGTAGGACAGGTCGAGGTCGCCGAGGCCATCGACGGTCATGTGGTTGAAGATCGCGGTGGCGGCGATGTCGATGCGTTTGGCGATCTCGGCGTGGCGATGGCCGAACAACTGGGTGCCGAGGAGGCGCCTGGTGATGCGGTCACCGGTGAACCGCATGGTGATGCGGTGGCTGCCGGGGTAGTAGGCCTTGTGGTCGTCGGCCTCTGACTCCACGGTGAGGGGGTCGAACCCGGCCGGGGCGGCCTCGTGGTCGCGCAGCCCGGTGCGCGCGGCGGCCTGGTCGAAGATCTTCACTACCTGGGTGCCGAGGCTGCCAGCGAACTCCCGGTTCCCGCCGAGGGCGTTCTCCCCGGCCACGCGGCCCTGCTTGTGCGCTGTGGTGCCGAGCGGCAGGTAGGTCTCCCCGAGCAGCCGGTGGTGGGTGACGACGCAGTCACCGGCGGCGAATACATCCGGCAGATTCGTCCGCATCGCCGTATCTACGGCGATCGCGCCCCTGGCGCCGAGCGTGGCTCCGGCTTCCGCGGCCAGGGTGGTGTCGGGGCGGACGCCTACGACCACCAGGACCATGTCGGCCGTGCGCGTCACGGCTGTGCCGTCGGCGTTGGCCGCCTCGACCTGCAGCCGCCCCGCCGCGCTGGCCGGGGCCCGGGTGATGTGACGGACGGTAGTGCCGGTCAGCACCTCGACGCCGTGACCGGCGAGTTCGGCGTGCACCAGGGCCCCGAGTGCGGGGTCGACGGTGGGCAGCACCTCGGGCAGCTGTTCCATCTGGATGACCGACAGCCCGCGGGTGACCAGGGCGTCGGCCATTTCCAGGCCGATGTAGCCGGCCCCCACGATGACCGCGGTGGCCGGCGCGGCGTTCTCGAGGGTGCGCATGACCTCGAAGGTGTCGCCCATCGAGTGCAGCAGGTGCACGCCGTCGCCGGGCCCGAGCGCGCCGGGCCCGCCGAGGCCCGTGATCGCGGGCCGGACCGGGACCGCGCCGGTGCCGATGATCAGCTTGTCGTAGGCGAGCGTTTCCTCGGCGCCGTCGGCGGATGTCACCAGGAGCTTGCGCGCGGCGACGTCGATCCGGCGGGCGGTGGTGTCCAGCCGCAGGCCCATCCCGGCGGCTTCCAGGTCGGCGATGCTGCGGTGGGCGAGATTGCGCCAGCGGGTGACCTCGCCGGAGAGGTAGTAGGGGATGCCGCAGATGGAGAAGTTCGGGTAGGCATCGGCGAGCACCACGGTAACGTCTGCGCTGGGGTCGAGTTCGCGGGCTCGCAGCGCGGCGCTGATCCCGGCGTCGCTGCCGCCGATCATGACCAGGTGCATGGCAGGCTCCCGTCAGTAGGGCTGGACCGGGCCGGAAGGCCGACCCGCAGCAGGCGAAGCGCCGTCCTCCGCTGCGGGAGCGGCCGGTCTGGCCTGGCCGGTGTGGTGAGGCAGGATGATGTCGGCGGCCTGCGCGGGGGTGACGCCGGGATACAGCGCCTTGATAACCGCTACCGCGAGGGCGCCGCCGATGACCTGGGCGCCGATGAACGCGGGAGCCGACGACGGGGCGATGCCGGCGAAGGTGGCCGAGAACATCCGGCCCACGGTGATCGCCGGGTTGGCGAAGCTGGTCGAGGAGGTGAAGAAGTACGCCGCGCCGATGTAGGCGCCCACCGCCGCGGGCGCGGACCGGCTGCGGCCCGTCCGGGCCAGCGCGAAGATCACCACGATCAGCCCCAGGGTCGCGACGACCTCGGACAGGAAATGGGCCGGGGTGGCCCGGTGCTTGGCCGAGATGCTCACCGCCGCCGAGGCGAACATCAGGTTCGCGATCACGGCGCCGCCGATGCACCCGGTCACCTGCGCGGGCAGGTACGCGGCGGCGTCGCGCCAGCGCAGCCCGCCGAACGCCGCGTCGGCGAAGGACACCACCGGGTTGAAGTGACCGCCGGACACCGGCCCGAACATCAGGATGATGGCGAACAGCCCGGCCGCCGTCGCCGCCGCGTTCTCCAGCAACTCCAGCCCGGTAGCTCCCGGCGACAGGCGCTGGGCCGCGATGCCCGAGCCGATCACCAGCGCCGCCAGGAACGCGCTGCCCAGAAACTCGGCGGTCAGCCGTCGCCACAACGCCACGTCGCTCATCGCAGGGTCCGACCGGCCAGGCCCGGGCAGTGAACCTGGCGCCCAGGTTCGCCTGCCCTGCAAGCCTTCATGCTCATGGGTGCTTTCATTGATAGGCGTCAATGCAGCTCTAGTCCAAGCTTGCCAGCCTGGATAGACAGGCGTCAAGATAGACCCATGTCCATGCAGGCAGGCCGGAAAGCCCTGGACCTCATCCCCGCAGCCCGGCTCGAGGCCGTTGTCGAGGCCTGCGCCATACCGCTGGTCCGCGAGCCGATGGGCGAGACCGCGGCCGCGGGGCTGGCGCAGGTGTTCAAGGCCCTGGCCGACCCGGTTCGGCTCCGGCTGGTCTCCCTGATCGGGGCTCATCAGGGCGGCGAGGTCTGCGTCTGCGAGCTGACCACGGGCTTCGACCTCACCCAGCCCACGATCAGCCACCATCTGAAGGTGCTGCGGGAAGCCGGAATCATCGACTCACAGCGCCGCGGCACCTGGGTCTACTACCGCCTGGTGCCCGCCGCGCTGGAGCGCATGGCGGCCCTGCTCTCAGCGCCCGCCAAGGAAGCGCCCGTGCCCTGACAGCGACCTCAGCCAGGCAGGGAGCCGCGACGGTCGATGCGCCGGGCTCGGGGAGCAGGGCCCATAGCATCTGCCCGGCTCCGGACGCGCCGGGCCGGGCAGACGGCAACCGTAGCCGTGCGGGCCACCGGGCCCGCTAGCAGCACGCGGCGGCGGAAGCAGTCGATTCCTCAGAGTGGGGCCCGTTGCCGCCGCAGCACTCGGGGCCGTGGGCCTCGGCGTAGAAGGTCTGGCTGTCGGCCAGGACGGTGTAGATCTCCCAGGACTCGCCGTCGGGCGCGCCCTCTACCCAGAACTTGTCCTGCCGCGCGTAGCAGCAGGTGGTCTCGCCCGCACTCGCTTGAGCAAGACCGGTCTGGGCGAGGCGTGCGTGCTCGGTCTCCACGGTGTCGGTGTCGGGGACCTCGACGCCGAGGTGGTTGAGGCTGCCGCCCTGGCCTGGGTTTTCCAGCAGGACGAGCTTGAGCGGTGGCTCGGCGATCGCGAAGTTGGCGTAGCCGGGCCGGCGCTTGGCCGGGTCGGCGCCGAACAGCTTGCTGTAGAAGGCGACGGCCTCATCGATGTCATTGACGTTGAGTGCGAGCTGCACGCGGCTGGGCACGGGAACCTCCTGGGTCTCGGACTTTGATGAGCATCTATGTCTTGCCCGTGCTGCCGAGCTTGCCACAAGACTTCGGGGTCTGTCAATATAGACGTATGTCGAGGTCTCTGATGGTGCTGAGCCCGGCCGATCCGGCGGCGTGCTGCCCGCCGCTGTCGGCCCAGCCGCTGTCGCGCGCCCAGGCCGAGCAGATCGCACCGCTGCTGAAGGCGCTGGCTGACCCGGTGCGGCTGCGGCTGATGTCGCTGGTGGCCTCGCACCCGGGCGGCGAGGCTTGCGTCTGTGACCTGGCCGGCGCATTCGACCTGTCGCAGCCGACGATCAGCCACCACCTGAAGGTGCTGCACGACAGCGGCCTCATGGACCGCGAGAAGCGCGGCGTCTGGGTCTACTACCGGGCCCGTACCCAGGCGCTGGCCAGTCTCGGCACGCTGATCGGCGACCCGCCGCCCCGACCAGCCGCGGACGCGTCCGCCCCCGGCCCGTGACCGCATCCAGGCCCGCGCTCCCCGGGTCGGCTTCTGGCGCCTCGCGGGGAGTCGAATAGACCGCGATGATTGCGTGCAGCCGAACGGCCCTTGTCATGCCGCCGTCAGCGAGGCTTCTGGAACCGCGCAGTTAGCTACGGCACTAGCATCCACAGCCACAGGATTTTCCGGCCCACGCGCGCCGCCCTTCTACTACCGCCCAGGCTGCGATCCCGAGCGCGACTACGGCGTCGAGCCACCAGGCGCCCAGCAGCGTGTTAGCGGCCAGCCCGGCGAACACTGCGATCGCCAGGCAGGCGCACAGCAGGTTCTGGGTTCCCTCCCCGGCGGTGGCCGCTGATCCGAGCCTGGCGCCGATGCGCCGCTTTGCTACCCCGAGGGCAGGCTCGAAGACAGCCGTACCCGCGGTCAGGACTAGCCCGGCGAAGAACCCGGCTTCAAGGTCAAGCCAGCAACTCCGTATGATCCTTGGCCTTGTGCCCATCCTGGTTTCTGCTACCAGCTGGCTCACGGGCCCCACGCCCCAGGGACACCGCCGGTCTAGCCGAAGCGGCCTTGCACGTAGTCCGCGGTTCTCGGGTCGGCTGGGGCCTCGAAGACCTGAGCCGTCGGCCCGGCCTCGACGATGTGCCCCGGGGTGTTCTCGGCGGCGAGGAAGAACGCGCAGTTCTGCGACACCCGCTGGGCCTGCTGCATGTTGTGGGTGACGATCACGATCGTGACCTGGCTTGCCAGCTCGCCGATCGTCTCCTCGATCCGCCGGGTGGACGTCGGGTCGAGCGCCGAGCACGGCTCGTCCATCAGCAGGACGTCCGGGGAGACCGCGAGCGACCTGGCGATGCACAGCCGCTGCTGCTGGCCGCCGGAGAGCGCGCCGCCCGGCGAGCGCAGCCGGTTCTGCACCTCGCCCCACAAGCCCGCGCGGCGCAGGGTCGCCTCGACGACCGCGTCCTTGTCGCGCACCCTGATCCCGGCCAGCTTCAGGCCCGCGGCCACGTTGTCGTACACGGACATGGCCGGGAACGGGTTCGGCTTCTGGAACACCATGCCGATCCTGCGCCGCACGTCGACGGGGCGCTGGTGCGATTCGTAGATGTCCTGGCCCGCGAGCAGTACCTGGCCGCCCAGGCTCGCCCCCTGCACCATCTCGTGCATCCGGTTGAGTATGCGCAGGAAGGTGGACTTGCCACAGCCTGAAGGCCCGATCAGGGCGGTGACCGATCCCGCGTCCATCCGCAGCGACACGCGCTCAAGCACCTTGTGCGCGCCGAACCAGGCGGATACGTTGCGCGCCTCCAGCCCGATCAGGGAGCTGGCCGTGATGACCGCACTGTTGAGACCGCCGGGATCGAGCATGGCCGTTTCCGGCATGACCGTTTCCGGATGGTCGGCCGGGCCGGACCAGGCGCCCGGCGGGGGGTATTCCATGGCGTCGCTACTCATGTGTCTGGCTCCACTTCTTCCCCGTGCCGCCCGGCCGGGCCTCGTCTAGTACACATTGGGCAGCAACGCCGCGAGGCCCTGGTAGAGGTTCCAGAGCACGGCCAGGAGCACGGGCGCGGTGACCAGGTAGGCCGGCCAGCGTGACCACCGGGTAGCCGCGATCGTGCCCGCGGCCGACACCAGGGCGAGGGCCAGGCCCCACGCCATGATCAGCCCGAGGGCCCCGCTGTCACCGGCCAGCGGCAGCTCCGGCTCGCTGATCACCTGCGGCACCGGCGGGCCATTCTGGACGGGCGAGGTCAGGCGGGCGTCGACATCGATGTAGTACGTCGGGACGGTCGGCGAGGAGGCGGTCAGCAGCACCAGCCGGTTCGGCGCCGGATCGCTGATGACGTATGCGCTGTTGCCAATGGCCGCTACGCGGTACGTGGACGTTCCCTGGCCGGTGATGACCTGGATGACGTCTCCCGGTCGCAGCTGCCCGATGCGCGCGAACGGGGCACCGAAGGTCGCCCGGCGCCCGAAGATCTCGGAGACGCCAGCCTGACCGGGCAGCGGGGTATCGCGCAGGTGCCCGGGGCCGAGGGTGAGGTCCTCCGGGCTGGTGCCCTCCACCACCACCATGTCGTGCACCCCGATGGCCGGTATGCGCAGGACGGCGACCGGGACGCCCGGAGTGGCGAGCGGGGTTCCGGGGCTGGCGGGGGTGGCGGCCGGGGCGCCGGGGGTGGCGGACCCCAGCGGCGCGATCTGGTTGGCCAGCTCCAGCTGCAGCCGCTGGTACAAGATGGACTGACTCCTGGCCTCCTGCACGCCGGACAGGCCGTACAGGTAGACGGCGAATCCCAGCACGACGAGGCCGAGCAGGATCAGCGCCACGCCCACGCCACGAAGAATCTGCTCCCGCAGTCCCATCGCTGGCCTGGGCTCGGGCTCGGCCGGAACGATCGCCGTGGCCCGCGTCCCGGGGGCCGCGGACTGCTCGGACCCGGGCTCCGCGATGGGGGCGGCGGCGGACCCGGGCTCGGCGATCGGGGCCGCGGCGAACTCGGGCTCGGCCTGGGCGGCCGGCGCCGCCTGGGGCCCGTGTCCTGTCGTCAGCTCGGGTCCCGCCGCCTGCTCGGGTCCCGCGGTCGGCTCGGGTCCCGCGTACTGCTCGGGCGCAGCCGTCTGGGTCGCCGCGGTCACCGCGCGGCCGGAGTCAGTCATTCTGCCTGCGGCGCCGCAGCCACGCG
>WNFJ01481653.1_pt1 | contig 31416 bp, 23 predicted proteins | sample 5400461 | NCBI WGS metagenome assembly WNFJ01 (sample SAMN13153349, study PRJNA577476) | soil metagenome | isolation source: 115 cm saprolite on Douglas fir-dominated hillslope | place: USA:California | collected 2013-09-17
CGAGCGGCATCCAGGAGTGGGCCGGCAACAACGGCATTGGAACCGGGCAATCGGATGTGCAGGACCTTCTCAACCCTGCTGGATCGCGTGGGTGGTCGACTGGCCATACGCGCAACAAGATCACCGCTGCATACACCGTGACGCCGCCTGTGCCTGGATTTGCGCGAGCAAACCGCGTGGGCCGTGCAGCCTTCGGCGGCTTCAGTCTGCAAGGTATTATGGGCTTCAATACCGGCACGGTAGGAAATGTGCTGGCAAACGTCGATCTCGTTCGCAACGGGAGGACAGCGGGCGATCGCCCGGATCGCGTACAGGGTGTGTCACTGTATGGCTCGGGTGTCGATGCTTCGGGCTATCCGATCTGGTTGAATAAGGCAGCCTTCGATTCTGCCACTCCTTATGCAGCGCAACGCTATGGCAACCTTGGATACAACGCGATCTACGGTCCGCATCAAGTGACGTTGGATATGTCTGTAATTCGGCGTATCACACTGTACAAAGAACATTCTCTGAACCTGCGCGGCGAGTTCTTCAACGTGCTGAACCACTCCAATCTGAACAATCCGACACTGACACGAACTTCGGCAAGATCCTCGCGCGATCAGGGCCGCGCAATATCCAACTCGGAGCGGAGTATCGCTTCTAGAGTTATCAACTACGATTCCCAGCGGGATTGCATCACTACTTCCCTTAGGGTCCCCCCCCCGGGGGGTATCTTGGGCGCAAGATGCCTGAATTGAGCAACTTAGATGACATTCTCCTTCGCAAAATATTCATTCTAAATGGGTTGCGGCTAAAATATTCTTTCTAAACGCGTTATTGGCTTAAAGAGAAAAGCCCCGGTTGGTGGCCGGGACTTTTCTGACTCTGTATTAACTATAACGGATTGAGTGAAACTAATATGCCAGTTTGCGGAAGATTATTTCCGGAGGCTAAGGATTTGTTTTTGTTTGGTTTGCGGGCGGAGTTGCGTATTAGTTTCTGTTGGAGGGGCTTGACAAGGAAAAACAGGGCTGAGGGAAGAGGCGAAAACAAATAACAACGGCAAAGACAGAAGCAGATCCCTACGGATGACAAACAAAAGAACAAGCAACAACAGCGGCAACGGCAAAGGCGATAACGGTTGAGGCGCAGGCCAGTTCGCAAGGTTCATCACAGCTTATAGCTAATGCAGATTCTTCTGAGACTGGCCGCCGCTGAGCTGGTCATCTTATTTTTAAGATGGCAGTCACGGACGCTACTCCGCGATTGAAGGAGGGATGACGGCTTCTGGGGTGATGTGCTCATTCACGCCGGTCGTTATGCGTTTTTTGTCACGCGACAGAAGAGCTTCGAGCAGTTTTTTATGCGATTTCACAGCGGACTTCATGGTCTCGCCTGCGGCGTGGCGTTTGAGACTGACGAAGGCGTAGACAGCGATGCATAGACGCTCGAGAGTCTTCTCCAGCACTTCGTTGCCCGATGCCTTCCATACCGTCTGGTGAAAGCTGAAGTCTTCCTCGGCAACGCCGAAATGATCTTTTTTTGCTACCAGCACCTGCATTGTGCGGAGGTGGGCGCGCAACTCGGCTTCAATCTCAGGTGTGAGATGCGTAGCGGCGAGTTGGAATGCCATCTCTTCGAGGTGTCGCCGTACCTCCATCATCTGGATGATCTCCGCGCGCGTCAGCTTGGTGACCGTGGTGCCGCGATCCGGCACGCGAACTACAAGTCCGAGGTGCTCCAGCTGTAAAAGGGCTTCACGCACTGGAACCTGACTTACGTTGAGCTGCTTAGCGATGTGCGCCTCCCGTAAGGGAGTACCTGGAGGGAGGTCTCCGGACCAAATCGCCTGGCGCAGTTGCTCAAAGACCTCGCGAGATTTGCTGAGCGTGCGAATGGGGGTAAGTTCTCGAGTCACCACGCACCTATCCTATCGGATGCCGAAATCCACGAGCAATGAGATCCTCGCTGTGCGCACGGTATCAAGCGGAGATCGCGCTGGGCCAACGAATGAGCTCGGCAACCTCTGTCGGCATGCTGCGATCAAGCTCCTCTATAAGGCGCGTGCGCTGCGCGGAAGTGGTGAAGTCTTCGCCGCTTAGCAAAGGGCCGCAGTCGAAGCCCCTGTGCTGCATGACAGCGCGTAACGCAGGGAAAAAGGGATACTTGAGCAGAATGTCGAGCACGGCATTCGATCGCGACTGCCAGGTCCGTGCCGTCTCCCAATCGCCACGTTGCGCAGCTCGGAAGATTTCGATGTAGACCTGCGGCATGACATTGTATGTCGAGCCGATCCCGCCCTGCGCGCCCATCAGAAGGCCGGCGGCCAAAGCTTCGTCGTAGCCGTTGAAGACAAGCTTCCCGCGTTTCACGAGACGCTGCAGAAGATAAACATTAAAGTCGGTGAATTTCACGCCCAGAACGTTGGGCAGGTCGCAGGCGTTCAGAAGCTCCTGCGGATCGAGAAATGCAGTGGGCGTTGCCTTCGGGAAGTAGTAGAGGATCAGCGGCAGGACAGATTCTTCCGCCAGCGCCTGATAGTACTCTCGGACGTGTTGGGCATCACCCTCGGGCGGAAGGCTGCTGACGGCGTGCGCGCCTTGTTCTGCAGCGTGGTGCGCGAGTGCGATCGCGTCTTCGACGCGTTTCGCTCCTACATGCACAATCAATCTCTTCCCTTGCGGCAAGACTGGCATCAGCGTTTCCACAAGCGCTTCTCGGTCTTCCAGCGGAAGGAGTAGCCCCTCACCCGTGGATCCGGCGACGTAGGTGCCGTCGACACCGGTGGATAGAAGGTACTGCAGAAGGACCTCTGCTACTTTGGGAACGAATCGGCGGTTGGCATCAAGCGGCGTGAGAAAGGCAGGATAGATACCGCTGAGGGATGCGGGCATGGATTCTCCAAAAAGGTGATGACTAATAATAATGATAATTGATAATCTATCAAGCGACAATGGGAAAGGTTGGTGGAATGCCCCATGAGAACGCAAGACAAAAGCCGATGAACGTTTCAAAGAGATCGTATGCCTGGATCGTAGTGGCGCTGCTGCTCGTGGTGTGGATGCTCAACTACCTGGACAGGCAGGTCATCTTCTCCATCTTCCCGCTCCTGCAGCAGGAGTTGCATGTCTCCACGTTCCGACTTGGGCTCCTCGGTACGGCGTTTTTGTGGGTCTATGCGCTGTGCAGCCATTGGGCGGGACATCTTGCGGATCGCTCTGGGAAAAAGCGGCTGATCTGCGGCAGCCTGCTTGTCTGGTCTGCAATTACCGTGCTGTCTGGACGCGCTCACAGCTTTCGCGAGTTGATCGTTCTTCGGTCGCTCATGGGGATTAGTGAGGCGTGTTATCTGCCTGCTGGCCTGGCCCTGATCGCAGCCTTTCATAGTGCGCGGACGCGGTCGCGCGCCATCAGCCTGCACTACAGCGGCACATACATCGGCACAGTCCTGGGAGGGGTGCTGGGGGGATGGATAGGCGCTCACTATGGCTGGCGGTCCGTCTTCTCCATCTTCGGCGCCATCGGCTGCGGGTATGCGGCCGTGCTGTTCTTCGTGCTGCGCGAACCGGACACTGCGTTGACGGAAGAAACGACGAAGAGCGATATACGACTGCGCGAGGCGCCGGGGTCATCTTCGCAACGCCGGGATACCAGGCCGTCCTGACGGTTTTTGCCATCGCATCTATCTGCGATTGGGCGATCTACACATGGATGCCGCTGTACCTCTTCGAGAGCTTCCACTTCTCACTTGCGAAGGCGGGATTCACGGCGACGTTTTACATTAAGGCCGGAGGATTTGTGGGATTGCTGCCCGCGGCCGCGTTTGGACACAGAGCGTGGGTCTGCTATGCGCAGCTCCTTGTCTCATTGCGAGCGGGATGACGAAGACGCCTCTTCTGCTTTATGCCGCGATGTTGATCTTTGGTGTTGGCAAAGGAATGTACGACGGCAACACCATGCCTGTGTTGTGTGATGGCATACCATCCCAGCTACGAGCCACCGCGTTCGGTTTTTTGAACTTCGCCGGAACATTTGCCGGCGGAGTGGTTGCGGCGCTGGCAGGCGCGCTGAAGGCAACGATCGGCCTGGGCGGGACGTTTCTTGCATGTGGGGTGATCCTGGCGATCGCAGGCTTACTCATGACCAAGATCCGCATGCATCGCAGCGCGCCGGAGCAATCTGTTGCGCTATCCATGTGACGGTATGCAAAGCGACGCCTCTAGTAGGAAGCCACGCGTAGCGTGAGTCCTCAGCCGTTTTAGGTTGCAAGCAGATCGCGGCTAGCGCGTTGAGAACGCATCTATTGATAATTCATTATTTTGCACACAAAATACATTATTTTGCATAATCGATGACTTGCTGTAAGTTTATCCCTGCGCTCAGTTAGACGAAAGTTGTATGTCATTTTCCCTGCACGCCATTCACACTAAGGGAGATCTAGAAGAGTTGGGAGTGGCTGTGGAAAACATCGTAAACTGGGGTACGTTCGTCATTTTTTCGTGCCTATTCCTTGGCGGTTGCGGTAGCGGCGTCAGTGGGAGCGCGCTGAGCATCCGTACAAAATCAATCTCCTCCGTCACCGTGGGTGCGCCATATAATGCGTCCCTGGTTGCCTCCGGCGGAGCACCTCCGTATCGGTGGTCTGTCGACTCGGACAGCCTACCTCGCGGCCTGTTTTTGAGCAGCTCCGGCATACTCTCCGGGACAGGAACGGCCGCGGGATCCGCCAATGTCACCTTCACGGTTCGCGACTCGATCGCAGACTCGATCAGCAAGGCCATCGTCGTCGTCGCCACTGCTCCCTCCGTCCCCACTGCTCCCTCCGCCCCCACTGCTCCCCTTGCCATCACTTCGACGGCGAGCCTGCCTTCCGCAACCGTAGGATCGCCCTACAGTTTCAGCGCCACCGCAACCGGCGGAGTCCCACCCTACACCTGGAGCGTCCCCACCGGAGGCCTACCGTCCGGCCTGACCCTATCCGCCGCCGGCATCCTCTCTGGCACCCCAACCACCGCGGGCTCAACCACGCCCTCACTCCTCGTCTCCGACTCTACCGCCTCAACCGCATCGGCACCCGTCCAGATCACCATCAACCCTAGTCCTGCCATCAATGCCAGCCCGGCGATGACGTGCGTTGCCACGCCGGCGACCGTGTCCCAGGGAACAAACGTAACCATCGTTGCTACGGCCGGCAAGTCTGGAGGTTCGTCCCTCACCTACAGCTTCACAACCACAGCCGGTACAATCACCAGCTCAGGCAAGGTAGCCACGCTCCGCACCCCCGGCTTGACGGCGGGTAGGGTCTCGGTGGGCTGCACTGCGTCCTATGCCAACGGCACAACTTCGGCTGCCAGCACATCCGTTACGGTTACGCTTGCCAACACCTCGACCAACCTGCTGGCGACCCCCCATACTGCTGTCATCGGCCAGGCTGTCGTACTTACCGCGCAGGTCGCCGGTAGCGCCGGAACCCCGGCAGGCAGCGTCAGCTTCTTTGACGGAGCTATCCCATTGGGCACAACTTCGCTCAACGCCAGCGGAACAGCCACTTTTACTACATCGAGCCTGACCGATGGCTCCCACCTGCTGACCGCGCAATTTACTGGGAACAGCCTCGATGCGGCCTCCACATCCCAGCAGCTTCAGGTCAACGTGGCACAAGCAGCAACCGGAGAGCAGGCACTCCAGGCAGACTCCTTCGTAGACTCCGTAGGGGTCGCCACCCACCTCGCCTACGACAACACCCCGTACTACACCGGATGGCCGCAGGTTCTCAGTGAACTCCAGTCCCTCGGCGTCCGCCACATCCGAGACGGCTTTTACAACTGGCCGTCCTCCTCGCCGTACATAGCCGAACACCAGGCGCTGGCCACCTCCGGGATCAAGTGCACCTATGTGATTTCTCTTGATAACACTACAACCCCGCAGATTGTCCAGAGCTTCGCATCCAGAGTCCAAGACCTCGAGGCAGTCGAAGCGCCCAACGAGTGCGACGCGGGCGGCAACTGCGGCGGCGGAGGATCGACCGGGGTCAATAACGTCGTCGCGTTTCTCCCCACCGTCTATGCCGCCGGTCAGGCCCTGCACGTGCCTGTCCTCGGTCCGTCCTTCACGGTCAACTGGTCCTATGTCACCGCGGGCAACATCGCCTCGCAGATGACCTACAACAACCTGCATGTCTACTTTGGAGGCCGCAATCCCGGCACTCTCGGATGGGGCGACAGCGATGCACAGGGGCACTCCTACGGCAGCCTGGACTGGTGGATCGACCAGGGCAATATAGACGCCCCCAACGTTCCGTCCGTCATCACCGAGACCGGATACATCGCTTATCCATCGACCGTCATTCCCTATACTCTTCCAGAGAGCGTCGAGGCTTCTTACACCCCGCGCACGTTGCTGTTGGCATTCAATCACGGCATCAAGCGCACCTTCGTGTATGAACTCCTCGATGAGATCTCATCCCCCGGTTATGGGCTCTTGCGATCCGACCTCTCAGAGAAGCCCGCGTTTACTGCCGTCAAAAATCTCCTGTCGTTGCTGTCCGACAAAGGCGCGGTCTTCTCTCCGGGAATGCTTAACTACACCATCACCGGCGCCGACTCCACGCTGAACCACACGTTGCTGCAGAAGCGCGATGGCTCCTTCTGGCTCGTTCTATGGTCGGAGCAGAGCAGCTATAACCCCGCTACCAATCGGTCTGCTACCGTGACTCCGCAGAACGTGATGCTTCAGATCAATGGATCGGTCGTGGCGAAACAGGTGGTTCAGTTCGACAGCACAGGCAACACGACGACAACCAGTGTCACTGGTTCAGGCTCAACCCTCCCGCTGACTATCAACGATCAACTGACCGTCATCCATATCACCCCGCCGTGATCGCTAGCCGGGTTTGGAATGGACTCAATAGTGCCCGGCAGCGTATCGATTCGCTCGCCGTCCAAGACAAAACGCTGCACAGCCTCTAGTGTCTGCGCAACCGACTCGACCGAGCCGCTCTCGCAGCAGACACGCGGCAACGGGCGTCCGTGCCGGACGCACGGAACTGTAGCCGAATCTCCGTCGCATTCTTCTTTCGTAGAATCCAACTACCGCACGAATCACCTGATTTCAACACCGAGCTGCGCAACGGCTTCATCAATCGGTGCACCGATCCGGCGCAGAAACCTGGTGAATCGTTCCCGGAAGGCCTCAGAGCTGAACCCCTCCGCGTGTCTCCGCATCACGGACGAAGGCCACTCCCGCTGTTCAAATCGCTCGATCGCATCCATGAGGGCCTCCGTCGTCTGTTCGTCGAAAAACACACCCGTCACATCCTCCACTACCGTCTCGATGGCACCGCCGGCTCGAAACGCGATCGTCGGACGACCTGCGGCGGCCACCTCAAGGGGCGCCATTCCAAAGTCTTCCTCCCCGGGAAAGATCAGAGCTCGGCACCTTGATACATAGAACTCAACCTCCTCGTCAGGGACTCGTCCGAGGAACTGGATCGTCGGCCCAGCTTTAGCCTTCAGACTCTCAAGAGCGGTCCCAGAACCGATCACAACCAGTTTGCGTCCTAGTTGTGTGCATGCGCTCACGGCCAGATCGATTCGCTTATAGGAGACAAGCCGGGACAACACGACATAGTAATCATCCTGCTCCCGCGAAAGTTTGAAGCGATTGATATCGATAGGAGGCACAATCACCTCCGCGGAGCGGCCATACGCGCGCTGGATGCGGGCAGCTACCGTCTTCGAGTTCGCCACGAAGTGATCTGGCTGCCTCGCGGCGCTCTCATCCCAGTAACGGAGGCCGCGAATCAGCGTCGGCAGCACCGCTCGCACGCCAGCACCGAAAGACTCCCGCGCGGAATAACTATCGAAGCTCCACACCCAACGCATCGGAGTATGGCAATAACAAACATGGATAGCATCGGAACTGGCGCGTACTCCCTTCACATAGCCGGACGAACTCGAGATGACCAGATCGTATGCCGACAGGTCCAGCGAACTCACCGCAAGGGGGTAGAGCGGGAAATACAGCCGGTAATACTCGTTCATCTTCGGCAGCTTCTGCATCCATGACGTCCGGATGGGCACGCCGCGAAGGGAATCCGGCATCCTGTTCGTCAGGGCAACGGTCGCAAACAGGTCTGCGTTCGGCAGCATGTTGTAAAGCTCTTCAGCAACCTTCTCGGCACCCCCTAGTTGGGTAAAGTAGTCGTGCACTATAGCGATCTTCATCATTTCGCGCTCCACGTGCAGACATGCACCGCACCTTACATAGCTCCGGAACGCTTGAGCACTGCGCTCACCGTTCGAGCCAGAATCTTGAAGTCAAGCAGCAGCGACCACTCGTCGATATAGCTGAAATCCATCTGGATCCACTGATCGAATCCCACTCCGCTTCGTCCGTTCACCTGCCATAGACCCGTCATGCCCGGCTTCACGCTGAAGCGACGCATCAGTGTAGCTTCGTTGAACAGGGAGACGTCGCGTACGCTCATCGGGCGCGGTCCAACCAGCGACATCTCACCTACCAGCACATTCCACAACTGCGGCAGCTCATCCAGTGAGGTGCTCCGGATAAATTTTCCGAACTTCGTCACGCGGGGATCGTTCTCTATCTTGAAGATCGGCCCAACGGCCTCATTCGCGTGCTCCAGATCGTCAAGCAGTTGCTCCGCGTTGTTCACCATGCTGCGGAACTTGATCATCGGGAAGCGCCGGCGGCGATAGCCGTATCGCTCTTGCCGGAAGAACACAGGCCCCTCGCCACTCAGCTTGACGCCAATGGCAATGCACAGAAACAGCGGCGACAGAACGATGAGTCCGAAGATTGCCCCCAAAACATCCACCGCCCGCTTGATCGCACGCCGCACCAAGTAGCGTTCATGTTGCGGGGCCAGTTCACTAAAGATGATCCGGTTTGCATCCACACTCGGCCTGCGCGTCGTGTAGATGTCCTGCAGATAGATAACCTGGACGCCTACATCCTCTGCGATTTGAATGGACCGCTGCATCAACGTATAGCAAGACTTGATCGGCATCGCGACAAGGATGATATCGACAACCTCATTCAGAAGCAGTTCGTTCAGCTCATCCACTCTGCCCAGATAACGCGTCGCCACATCTGGCGGCATCTCATCCGGGTCTCTATCATCCACAAAGCCCAGCAGCTTGATCGACGAGTGATATCGAGTGCGGATCTCGCGCCACGCCTTGCTCGCCCTGCGGCCGCTACCCAGGATGATCGCTCGCTGCGGGTCGCGTGCAGCCAGTCGGTCCAGCAGGTGGTCACTTATAGCCACGCGATCGATCTCATAGCAAAACAGAGCGGCCATCACGATAAACGCAGTGCGGATCGTTATCCCTGGCGGGTGAAAGATCATGAGATGGATGACGACAGCGACGGTCATGATCGACGCTCCCTTGAACGTCGCCAACATCTTGCTCGGGATCGTCGCAAATTTGTCGTAGAGATTGAGAACCGAGAAGCAGTACTGCCAGGCTAAGACGAACGAGACGCCGAAGGCGGCATCGACGAATCGGATCTGGAGCAGGGACAACTGATGAAGCGCCGCTAAGGAATGATTGCTGACCCTCACGATGAAGACCGTGATGGTAAGAGCGATCAGACCGTCAATAGCAACGACAAGACCGATGTGATTCGGGGTCCGGTTGGTCATGGAGCACCTCTCAATTCCTTAACTTAAGGAGATTAAGGACAACAAGTGCACGCTTGCGCAATAGCGCGAGCAATTGCTTCTGAAAAGAAGCGGTGATTGCAATGACCAAGACCGCGAATAGAAATCAAGCTCGATACAAATCTGGGCTATCAAAGCTAAATTAATCAGTTACTTACAACAATCATAAACCCGTTTTTAATGACTACTTTTAGTTTAACTAGAATGAGCTATTCAACGCAATAACAGATTTGAAGTTTAAGTATGAGGTGGATAACCGTCGGCATTTCGGCCTCAGCGAAGACCGCTCTATATTTTTGATCTTCGCGTGCGAACAGTTGTTCTTCCGGTTTATGCATCTCACTCTTTTAATTGGTAATTGGCATTTTATCGACTGCCCACGGGCTAAAGTTTCCAATGGCTTATACATCAACAAGGACACCCCATTCACGATGAACTCTTACAGGAACTACCTCAAGGCATTTGCTTTCTCACTTGCCGGATTACTGTTAGCCATCAGCCCGAAGGGCAGATCGTCCACGCCGCTCGACGCACAGCCATCGTTCCATACTGAGGTCCCGCACACTTCGCAGGATTTTGTTGAAAGCATCGGCGTCAATACCCACATCAACTACTTCGATACTTCTTATGGCAACTCCGCCATCCTGATACGAGAACTGAAATCGCTGGGGATACGTCATCTAAGAGACGGATCTGCTCTGCAAAACGATGATTACAACAACGCGGTCTATAGCATATGGCGGTCATTGGGTAAGCTTGGTATTCGTTTCAATATGGTTTTTGATCCGCGAGGAAGCATTAGGGTTGTACGCCCCGATCTGATCGAGCGTCTTTTATCGCTGTCGGGCAACTCTGTCGAAAGCATAGAAGGACCTAATGAACTGGATCTAAGTAAGTTACCTAATTGGCCTGAACTTACAAGGACTTACCAGCAGGAGCTCTCCTCTGCTGCTCGTCGCCTGCCAAACAATCCAACCTTGCCGTTAATTGGACCTTCCATGGCCTTTGTCGCTGCAGGCAAACAGGTTGGCAGCATCAGCCCCTTAGTTACCTACGGCAACCTGCACTCCTATCCGGCTGGTCATCTTCCGTCAGACATGTTGCCGGATCAAATCGCTGGAGCGTCAGCAATGTATCCCGGCAAACAAATAGTCATAACCGAAACGGGCTATCACAATGCAATCAATGACAGAAACCAGCAGCCGTCAGTCTCTGAAGCGGCAGCCGCAAAATATATTCCGCGGCTTTTATTTGAAACCTTCAATCATGGAATAGTCCGCACCTATCTCTATGAATTTGAAGACGAATTTCCAGACCCCGGCGCGAAGGAACAAGAAAAGCACTGGGGTCTGCTACGCAATGATGGCACTGAAAAACCATCGTTTATAGCACTGCGGAATATTATTGCCACACTGACTGACGACGCCAACCCTCCCAGGACCAGAACCCCGCATCCACTCGCCTATGCCCTGCAGGGAGATACCGCCCTGATCCATCACACGCTGCTGGAAAAAGCAGATGGACGATATTATCTAGCGCTATGGCAGGAAGTTCCGAGCTTCGACGTTTCTCAAAGAGCAGATATCTCGGTCGCGGCAAAAATGGTTACGATCGCGTTGCCTCGGCCATTGACAAGGGCTCGCCTCTACGACTCCCTGCAAGGGACTGCGACAGCAGTCAAGCCAACCACAAACTCCTCTATCACCGTAGCAGTTCCAGACCACGTCATTCTGGTTGAGATTCTGCCATCTTAGGTTGCATCTCCCGTCGATCTGCGCTGCTAAAGGCATCTGGCACCAACTCTCGGTAGACCTCTTGCACTTCTGCCGTCATACGGCTGCAGGAAAAAACCTCGCAGCCTTCGCGGGCTTTCAGTTGCCAGCTGCGCCGCAGAGTATCGTCGCGGAGGAGTTCACGAAACGCATCTGCCAGCGCCACCGGGTCTTCTGCGGGAACGAGAACTCCAGCCCTCCCATGGTCGAGCGCTTCAGGAATACCATCCACGGCCGTCGCCACGATCGCGCACCCGGCCTGCCGCGCCTCCATCAAGACCAGCCCGATTGAATCTCTCCGCGATGCAAGAACAAAGATGTCGGTGGCCAACATATACGCCTGCGGATCGCTCTGGCAGCCCTCGAAATGAATCCTGTCACGAGACGCCAGGCAGGCAGCCTGGCCCTCAAACAGAGTCTTCTCCGGACCATCTCCCACAAGGTAAAGATGAGCATTTGGGAACTCGTTTGAAATCAGTTCAAAGGCTCGAAGCAACTCAGCGATGCCCTTGCGATGGTTCATCCCGGCGACAGTGGTGATCGCCGGCCGTTGCAGCGTTCGCGGCTTCAGCAAATCAATCGCAGTGTTGCGAGGACTGTCAAGCGGACCGTTCAGAACCACCCGGAACTTTGCGACAGGAATGGCATCGCGGGACATCGTCTCCTTCACCGATTGACTAACAGCAATCACACGATCGGCAATCTTCATGATGCGTGACTCGAGATCATGAACGTTATGCAGATGTCCCACCAGCGGCACACGAGGAAAGCGTGAGCATATCCATGCAAGAATCAGACCGGTGCGCATGTGGGCGTGAATAATATCCGGCTTGAATTCGCGGACGATTCGCCGCATCCCGGCAACCGCGCTTATGAGGTTGCCAGTGCTACGCGATTGTTGGAGAAAATAATATTGGACGCCGAGCGCTCGAACTAATTCTGTGAACTCACCTCCACCGGCCACGATTGCGACGTCATGTCCATTCTTCTTCTGTTCCGACGCCAGATCAATTGTCACGTTGATAATGCCGTTCCCGCGATTCGTAAGGTTATTCACAATGTGGAGTATTCGCATATCTATGAGACCGATCCTGCTCGCGATGGCGTCTGGAAATGAGAGATAGCACCGACCACCTGCGAGCCTTTACGAGCTTCCGCATTGGCATATCCCAAGCCGATCGCTGACCACGTCAAGAAGGCAACTGGCCCGGTCAGGACGTTGTTCAGAGCCGCTTCCGCCATCAGCGCGACGAGGGCGGCCTGCAATGCCGTCAAACCTGCTGTGTCGCGCCCCCCCTCCGCCAACAAAATCTTCGCGAAGAGCGTCGCCAGTCCGAAGGCAAAGACGGCAGAACCCAGGACTCCCAACGAGAGCAGCATATTAACGATCGTGCTGTCATGTTCAGCATCGCTCACACTCGCGCGGCCTTGAGCTTCGACCCCGATTCCCAAACCAAACGGAGACCTCGACAGATTTTGAATGACAGACTGGTATGTCTCGGCTCGATCGTTCGCGCTTTCGTCATGCTTGACATCCGTAAGGCTGTCGAACCGGGACGAAATGGCTTCATTGACGGCGGGAATCTGCGCCGCCGCCATCAATACAATGACGCAGCTGGCCGCGACGAAGATCAACTTCGTCCGCTCCCGGTTGGGCAGGCGGAAGCAAAGGTACACGGCCCCAACTGCCATCGCAAGCCATGCGGAACGGCTCATCGAGAGGACGAGCGAAACGACTCCGACAGGTATCGCCACAAACTTCAACCTGCTGGTCGACCGAAAGGTCACCAGGATGCCTACGACCAGGAAGGCTCCCAACACCTGTGGGGCGTTCATCGTGCTGAACACGCGAAGTTGCATGGGATCTGCCGGCCCAATCGAGATAAGGTGATTCACTTCCATCCACAAACTATCCCAGGCAGGCGGGAAGAAATATTGGAAGATTCCATACCCCCCAGCCACCAGCGTGCCGCCTATCATGGCACGCTCGAAGCCTGCGTACAGCTCCTTCACATTCTGCCGCTCAAGATAAAGAAACAATCCGAAGAACAATGGGCCCAGCCAAAGAGACAGCCCCATGAAGAGTTCCGAGACACGCAGTTGGAGAAGAGTTGTAAAGCCACCGTAGAAGATGGCGCCAAGCACGTAAATCATGGCCGCGCTTCGGCCATTCAGCACCTCGGACCAGCGTGGTAGCAGCGAAATCATGCATACCAGGCTTGCAAGAAAGGGTGCGAGCATCGATGTCGTCTCCGGAGAGCCTGTTTTGTAGTCGATGACGCGCCGGACGAATGGTGTCAGGATGTAGAGCCAACACACAAACCCCACGTAGGACCCCTTGTCCTTTCGCAGCAGATACACCGCCAGGACCAGAGAAGCCGCTGGAAACGCGTAGACCAGAAGCCGGCTCGCTGGACTGAACAAAGCCGCGCCGATCAGCACAGCGAAGACGAGCATGATCCTGCCTCCGCGTACGCGGCGCTTCTTCGCTCGCCCCCGCGGAGAGATCCCATTCCTCATAGCGCACCTTCCCATAATCCGGCCCGAAGACGAACTTGATCAACCAGCGCCCGTATGTCTTCAAACTTTGGTATTAGATCGGGTGGCCGCGTCTTTAGGAACAATCTGAACGAGACGTAGATGAACATGAATCTCGCCAGCGTCGAAAACATCAACGCAGTCGCCGCCCCCAGAACGCCCCACTTCGGAATCAGCCACAGCATGGTCGGGATGCTCAGGGCCAGGCCCAACGCCTGCAGAATCGTCACCAGTCCCGGTCTTCCCAGCGCCATGAACGCCTGTGCAAGCAGGAACCCGGAACCAGACAGCGTCATCTCCAGCAGCAGCACTCGGAAGGCTCCAACGCTATGCATGTACTCCTTCCCATAGAGCAGCCGAAGGAGCCAGGGACCTACCAGCGCCACGACAACTCCCCCAAGGGCAGTAACGCTGGCACTCACTCTTGTTGCGCGTCCGGTCAGCGCAATCACCTCGTCGGTCGAAAGCGCCGCAGCCTTCGGGAAGAGCACAGTGACCACCGATGTCTGGATAATACCCAGCATGCGCGACAGGCTCAGCATCACGACATAGAACCCCATATCTGCCGGCGTAAGCAATCGAACCACTAGAACCTGATCGACCTGCCCGCCGAGCGTGCCCAGCAGGTCGATACCCCAGGAACGGATGCCATAGCTGAGCAGTATCCTGCACGCCCACAAAGTTGGAAGATGCTTTTTAAGCGGCAGCAACGGCTTCAACTGCTTCAGCATCAAGAGAAACGTCGGAACAGCGGGAACGGTATAGGCCAAGGCTGCCGTGTTAACGGTAAGGTGGCCAACCGACAGCGCAATCAGCAACCCGATCAGCGTCAGAAACGGAACCAACAGTTGCTGAGCGTTGGATTTTCCAAACAACCCATTCGCTTCAAGGACTGATCGCCCGAAAAGTGTCACCGAGCAGATCGGAGTCAAGATTAGAAACCAGCGTGCATTTGTAACTACCCATGCCGGATACTGATGTAACCAGGAAGGTAGAAAGTAAATCCCTGCCAGCATAGTAACTGCGCCGGCCACGACACTCATCGCCAGACCGGAGATAATTAAATCGGCACTGCGTTCCGGCCGTCTCTTCGTGAAATAAATCAGCGAAGTCGGAAGTCCAAAGGTGGTCAGTCCGGCCAGAAACAGGGACCACAAAATCATTGCGGCGAGCTGTCCGCGTCCGCTCGGCATCAGCGCGCGAGCAGTAATAATTCCCGTTGCTGCGTTCAAGCCTTGCTGCAGTATTCTGCTGCCCAGCGTATGCGCGACAGCCTTTGTTCCGCTGCTCTGGGCCGCTGGAGTTGATACAGAGACAACAGCAGACTCTACCGAAACGCCGTCCGGTACCCTCTCGTCCAGTTCCTTGGTTTCGTCGGAAATGGGAAGTCCTTCCACAATCATTGAGTCACCGACCGATATATGCATTGAAAACTGACGATTCAGCGAGCAAGGCCTCGAAATATCAACTACATATCCTTACAAAGGATGCTGAAGTTATGTGACTGGTTAGCTGCCACATCCCAGTGCGCCTCACAGGCTGACGGTGTGGCTATGGCCCGTGTAAATGTCATGAACGATTAGTTTCATGGCGTGAACCTAAAAATCATTCGGGTGGTGTAAGCCAAGGAAATTTAAGTAATTCTTGCCGTTCAGAGTGAAATTGCCGAGGTTGCCTCGGGATGGTGCGATCTGTCGTTCCGCGTACAAAATTATGCTTAATCGTCGATCTGCATTGGCCACAGTATAACCGCGACGCTGCTGCACGGCCAGTGGCGGGGTCGCAACATGCAATGAACTCCTTTGCTTTCTTGATATTGTTTATCTCCGGAGCAACTGCGTCTACATCGCACAAAAAGATGCAACCCTCTTCTCTTGATAAAAAACATTGAGGGCAGCGAGGACCAGTACACCCTGAATAAATTGGTGGCAGGTCGAGCGCAGTTTTGATAACGTCCTGTTAGTCGAGCATCTCAAGATCGAGTCGATCCGGAATCAAGGAAGAAGGCCTTGATGAATATTGTCTTCGAGTACGATTACTGGAAATCAAGGATTGCTGGCCGAAGGACACCAGTGCCCATTATTCCTTATCTTCCAGCGCATCTTCAGCTTCCAACAAGAGTCTTGCCAATCCAGTCGGCATGGCGAGGACTTGAGTGCATCCTGGCGGACATCATCGAGAAATTTCAGCTCGATACACATCGCTGTCTCGAATTTGGAGTCGAATTTGGATACTCGACCGCTGCCCTGTCGTCCTTTTTTGATTCCGTCGTAGGGGTCGACACGTTCGCCGGGGATAAGCACACCCGTCTCAAAAAAGACATCTACAACGAGACCATAAGCAGATTGTCCGGTTTTGAAAATATACGCCTGGTACGAAGTGACTATCGCGATTGGATCAAGAGCGACGACAGCTTTTACGACTTTATCCATGTAGACATCATTCACACCTACACGGACACTTTCGCGTGTGGACTGTGGAGTGCCAGACATGCGAAGTGCGTGATCTTCCATGACACCGAGAGCTTTACTGCGGTGAAAAAAGCAGTCGTCGAAATCTGTCGCCAGACGGGCAAGACTTTTTACAATTTCCCCGACAGCAATGGGCTAGGGATTATCGTCTGAATCCGCGGCTCCCATCGGTGGAATGGGCCGGCCACTTGGAGACGCGGATCGACAACTTCACGCAGAACTATCTACAGCGCAAAGGGTGGAAAACATGAAGCGGATTCTGGCGATCATTGTGCTTTATAAAATGACGGCCGAAGATAGTCCGACGTTCGTTGAGCTCAGCAAGTTCCTGAAAGGTAACGACGCTGCATCTGAATCAATTGAGCTTATGGTTTGCGATAACACGCCTTACAAGCAAACCGCTCCCGTAGATTTTTCCGGCAGCTACATTCGAGATTCTACGAATCCGGGTCTAGCGGAACATTATAACCTCGCCTTGCGCAGGGCAGAGGAATTAGGCGGGTCGTGGCTGATGCTTCTCGATCAGGACACGACTGTAACCGCTGAATACGTTGAAGAAGCGTTGCAAAGAACAGCGACCCTTGCCACGGACGACCGGATCGCAGCACTTGTACCGAAACTGGTGATGAATGGCATACTGTTTTCCCCGCATCTTCCGGGATACGGCAAGCGAGCCCATCCTGTGGACAGAAACCTTACCGGGGTTCCGGGGACGCGACTTGTGGCGTTCGGTTCGGGCGCTTTGGTGAAGGTAAGCGCGTTGCGCGAGATTGGTGGTTTTCCAGAAAAATTTTGGCTGGACTTCCTCGATCACGCCACGTTCCTGTCCTTGCAGGACACGGGACGTGAGATTTTTGTTATGCACTCCGCGTTAAGACATGATGTGTCGGCAGAGAAACCGGACAAACAGAATGATCCTGCATATCCAGCACGGTTTGAGAATGTTCTCGATGCTGGGCTCGGCCTTTTCCAGGAGTATGGCTCTTTCCGGGATCGGCTTCTCTACCGAATAGGCTTATGGCGACAGGTAATTGGAAGTTTTAGACGAGGATGGTTTCGGCTGACACTCCGAGCGCTCAAGGTGGCGGTTCGGCATACTCCTCATCTGACTCGCCCCCGACCGATGAAACTGCATCGGAGCGACGTTACAAGAGGATCGACGACAAAGGCGATGCGGGACAAATGCGATGAAAGTGCAGGACCACCGGCTGTTCGATGAGTACACCCCTTACTCGATGATTCGCATCAAATTGTATGCGTAATTTAACGAGATATTCGTGCGCATCTTCTTGTGGAACGGATACCGGCGCTTGGAATCGCTATCCGTGAAAGCGAGCGTTTCACAGAAACGGTTCTTTTTGAAGTGACTCAGTGTGAAATGAGGGCTGTCTTGGAACGCAGGATCCGCATTCTTTTCATCAATCACACCGCAAAGTTGGGCGGCGGTGAACTCGCCCTGTGCGCGCTGATCCGCCATATCGATAAGGACAAAGTGTCACATCAAGTCCTGCTTTGCGCGGATGGACCTCTCGTTGGCCGTCTCAAGAACATCACGGATGTCCACATCGTGCCCCTCTCCGAAGAGATCCGTGAAGCAAGAAAAGATGGACTTGGCTCCGGTGGACTCGCGCAGTTGAAGAAGATGAGCAGTCTGCCCGCTTACATCCTGCGGCTGCGCAATGAGATCCGTCGCCTCAAAGTGGATGTGGTGCACACAAACTCTCTGAAAGCCGACATCATCGGCGGCATCGCGGCCAGGCTTGCAGGCAAGCGCGTCATCTGGCATGTGCGCGACAGAATCGAATCCGACTACCTGCCCGCAAAGGTGGCCCGCGTATTTCGAATGCTGGCTCGGCTGGTGCCGCACGCAATCATCGCGAACTCGCGCGCCACACTGGAGACATTGCAGCTTGGAGACGCTGCCGGCGAGGGGCGGTCAGCTAAGGGCAAGTGGAGGGGGATGGCTCGCGTCGTCCACGACGGCTTCGATTTCTCCGAGATCGCGTCCGTGCCCTCCGCACAACGGGGCTCGGCCAAGGTAGGACTGATCGGTCGCATCTCCCCCTGGAAGGGCCAGGACATCTTTCTGCAGGCAGCGGCAACAGTCCACCTCCGGTTTCCCCAGGTCCGTTTTCAGATCATTGGCTCCGCTCTCTTCGGCGAGCACGAGTATGAGGCCTATGTCCGAAAGCTCCGCACCGATCTGCAGCTTGAGGACTGCGTCGAGTTCCTGGGATTTGTGAACAACGTCCAGGCGTGCATCGACAAGCTCGACATCGTCGTTCATGCCTCCACCGTCGGGGAACCCTTTGGACAGGTCATCATCGAAGGGATGGCTGCCCGCAAGCCCGTCATCGCTACTCGCGGAGGCGGCATCCCCGAGATCGTCCTTGACGGCGAATCCGGTCTGCTCGTACCGATGCGAGACCCGACAGCTCTTGCTGAGGCCATCTCTACCTTGTTGGCCAATCCAGCACGAGCCATCGCCATGGGTGCAAATGGCCACCAACGAGTGCTCGATCACTTCAGAATCGAAAAGACCGCGGCCAGTGTCACTGACTTCTATCGGGAGGTCCTCACTTGAGCCTCGCAAGGGTTGACGCGCGCAGTCCTCTCGCTCTTCACATCGGCATCAAATACGGCAAGGGTGGCGAAGGTCGAGTCTTCTCCGAACTCGCGAAGTTTCTTCCCGCAGCCGGCATCGATGTCATTGGCGTAGTTGCAGGGCCCGACAACGTCTCCGAAGTCACCGAAGGAAGAGTCGTCAACTTCGCGCCAGATGGCGCTGGCATGAGAACACGGCTTCTCGGCGTCCGGACGACCATCTCTCAACTCCTGCGCGATGCAAAGCCCGACCTGGTAGGTTCACACTTCGCCCTCTACACAGCCCCGGCCCTCGATCTGCTGCGAAACATCCCCAAGGTCACGCACTTCCACGGACCTTGGGCGGCTGAATCCAAGCAGGAGGGTGCCAGTACCTCCGCCATCTTCGCGAAGTCGCAGCTCGAACATCTCGTCTATCGCCGGGCCGACCTGGTCATCGTTCTCTCAAAAGCATTCGCCGAACTCGCCGCGTCCCGATACGCCGTTCGACCCGAGCGCATACGAATCGTCCCCGGCTCCGTGGACGTGGCGCGCTTCTCCTTGACCGAAACTCGACAGCAGTCTCGCTCTCTGTTGAACCTTCCCACGGATAGGCCTCTGCTTCTCTCCGTGCGCCGCCTGGTGCAGCGTATGGGACTTGCTCAGCTTGTCGAAGCGATGAAGACTGTCTCGGCCAGCGTCCCGGATGTGCTGCTCTGCATCGCAGGCGAAGGACCGCTCAAGATCGATCTCGAGCGGCAGGTAAAAGATCTGGACCTGACCCGACATGTTCATTTTGTCGGGTATGTCGAGGACGACCAACTTCCGCATCTTTATCGCGCTGCGGACATCAACGTCGTTCCCACCCTCGCGCTCGAGGGCTTCGGACTGGTAGCTGCAGAGGCCATGGCCGCAGGCACTCCATCCATGGTGACTCCGGTCGGAGGTCTTCCGGAAGTCGTCTCCGATCTCTCTCCAAATCTCATCTTTGAGTCGTCCTCATCCGCTCACCTTGCACAGGGCTTGATCGACGCTCTCCTCGGTCGAGTGCAACTCCCCGACAGTGTCGCATGTGAAACCTTTGTAAACACCAACTTTACTTCTGCACTTATGGCCAGCCGGACAGCAGCTGTTTATAAGGAGCTTATGTAATAAAATGATGAGACCAGTTAGAGCTTTTGCTCATGTTTTATTTCTAATGGCTTCTTAGGCGCTAGGTAGCGTTGTCTTTGGGATTGACCAGGAACGTATAAACCTTGCTGCCTACGAGGGAAACAATGGCCGAACCGCCTCAAACCATCGGGGTCCTCATCCCCACCTACAAGCGCTCCGAAGAGCTGCTGCGGTGCCTCGCTGCTCTGGAGCAGCAGACCCATCCTGCAGACGACGTCATTCTCGTCGTAAGAGAAGACGATCTTGAAACCAAAGCCGCCGTCAATGGCTGTGCCACAAAATCGCTTCCGATACGAATCGTTGGCGTGACGACGCCTGGCCTCGTCGCCGCGCGCAACGCTGGCATCGACGCCTGCAAGACGGATGTGCTTGCAATGATCGATGACGACACCTCGCCGCACACTCACTGGCTCGCCCGCGTTCTGGAAGACTTCAGGAATGATCCTGCACTGGGAGGTCTGGGAGGAAGGGATCGCTGCTTCGACGGTGAAGCCTTCGATGAGCGTCAGATGCCTGTCGTAGGAAAGCTGCAGTGGTTCGGCAGAGTCATCGGGAATCATCACCTTGGCTTCGGCGACCTGCGCGAGGTCGACGTCCTTAAGGGCGCGAACATGAGCTACCGGGCCCAAGCTCTGGAAAACACTCGTTGCGACCAGCGTCTGAAGGGCTCGGGAGCGCAGCCCAGCGAAGACATCAGCCTATGTGTCGCTGTCAAACGCAACGGATGGAAGCTGGCCTACGATCCCCAGGCAGTTGTGGATCATTATCCTGGCAGGCGCGCCGAAGTGCGGCACTATGGCGGCGTGATGGCCATCAAAGACCCAACCGCATTTCAAAACTTCGCCTACAACGAAGTGCTTGGCATCTGGGGCGCTCTAAGTCCGCTCCGCAGAGTCTTCTTCTTCGTATGGTCCGTGCTGATAGGAACCGGAGTCTGTCCCGGCTTCGTGCAAGCAATCAGATTTACCCCGCACCTGGGATTGCAGTCATGGCGCCGTTTCTTCATCGCGCAGCAAGGCAAGCTGCACGCATTTCGCGACCTCGCAATCTGAAACTGACAACCAGTCACATGACGGAACGCAACTAATAGACATAGGACTCGAGGTTTTATCATGGGCAGTACAGCTGAAATCCGGTCAAGGGTGAAGATCGCTCACGCTTCGCGCTGGAGCATCCGAAACTTCGACGACCTGGTTCGCTTTCCTTCTTTCAAAAAAGCATCTCTGGTCACGTTGGATGTCTTCGACACTGCGCTGCGCAGATCCGTCGCGCGTCCTGAGGACGTCTTTCTCCTCGCCGCACATAGGATTCAGCAGCGACGCTGGAGCGCAATAGATCCCTGGCAAGTTGCATACGCCAGGGAATCCGCAGAGGCCCGCGCCCGCGCGCATGCAGGAATCGGCGAAGTAACTCTCGACGATATCTGTTCCTTCCTTGTTGCGGAGCTTGGCGCGGATCTGACAGAAGCTTTTCGCGGAGAAGAGATTGCGACCGAACAGGACGTCTGCCATGCAAACCCCGAAATTCTCCCGATCTATCAGGAGCTCCAGCGCCGCAATATCCCTGTAGCCTTTGTTTCCGATACCTATCTGCCTCATGAAGTCGTCGTCAATCTGCTGGCAAACAGCGGTTATCGATCCAGCCATCAGGTATTTGTTTCCAATACTTTTAATGCCACGAAAGCGACGGGACAGTTGTTCTTCGCACTGATGAAGCATCTATCTGTCGCCCCAGAGAGCATATGCCATCTCGGCGACAACATGAGCTCCGATGTCGTCAACGCGCGCCGTGCCGGCTGGAATGGCTTCTGGTATAGCGCGCCCTTGGCATCGTTGCGGGGGGAGGCAAGCGAGGATTCCTCAAGCTACCTTCGTCGATCGCTCCAGAGAGGCATCGCCCATTCGCTCCCACGCAACCATCACGTCTCCTCCAATCCTGTATGGCACGACATAGGAGTCAAAGTTGCCGCTCCCTTGTATCTAGGCTTCGCGCAATGGCTGATCGATCAGCTTCGCACTAACCCAGTCGACAGGATGTACTTTTGCGCAAGAGACGGAAAGATTATCAAAGAGGTCTTCGATCAGCTCAGGCGCAACTATTCTGATCTGCCCCCGTCCACATATCTAATGATCTCCCGGCGGTCCCTGGTATTTGCAAGTATCGACTCACTCGGGGAAGATGAACTCAAGTTTCTCGGCACCAACTGGGCAGACCTGCAACTGCGCGACTATCTCACCAGAATAGGCCTGGATCCGGACGAATGTGTTCACGTTGCGGAAGAGCATGGCCTCACGCTCGACACTGTCATCGACAACGAGAAGCGGGCAGTCCTGAAGAGCGTGTTTCAAAGCCTCGAAGAGAAGATCATCGCCATAGCCCGGGCTGAAAAGCAGCTTCTGTTGCAATATCTGGAAGAGCAAGGCTGTCTCTCAATAAAACGAATCGGCTTCTGCGACATAGGCTGGCATGGATCTCTTCAACAGGCCTTCGCAAAGGTCATCGGCCCTCTCAATTCCGACAGCCAGATATGGGGCTCCTACGTGGGGACCTCCAAAACCTTCAAGGAGCGCGGCTCGGCCTTCGGCTCTGTCACCGGATGGCTCCTCAATAACGGTGAGCCTCGCGAACGTCGCGCCGTCCTCAGTGGCTTGCCTGTCCTGGAGCTCTTATTCACCGCGCAACATGGCTCCGTTCTTGGCTATCGGCCCGGCCCGGACGGCATGCATCCTGTCTTGCACGAGCGCGGCGACACTGAAGAATATGCTCTGGCGGCTGCGGAGATACAGTCCAGTGCCCTTGCGTTCATTGACAGATACGTCAAAGCCTTTGGTGACAGAGAGCCCTTGAACTTCGGAGTGTCGGAGGTCTTTGGCTCCTTCCGGCGTCTGGCTGAAACTCCGACCCGCGCTGAGGCTCGCAGCATCGGCAACCTGATTCACATTGACGGTTTTGGCGAAACCAGGAGCGGTCGCGCTCTCGCAAGACCTCCCTCGATCGTACAGTCGCTTGCTAATCCACTTCGCCTCAAGAAAGAATTCATCGATTCGCACTGGCAATTTGGTTATTTAGGAAGAATTGCCGGACCGTCTGCGATGAGTGCCATCCTTAGGGGATGGCGTACCGTAAGCGGCAAGTCTGTATAAGTAGCTCTTTATTGAAGTTTTTATTACCAGAGTTCTGTGTTCGTCGCCTAAGTCGAAGCTGATTCTTCTTGTAACTGAACTGGCAGCTGAGCTGTCGGAGCGGTGAACGGCATTACACAGGCCAGGCTCTACTTGCGAGAGGAGGTCTTCCGAATGCTTACGTTCGAGTCGCCCGCTGTAATCGTCCCCGAGAAGGATACCCTGGCGTTATCCTGGCCACAGCCATTGCTCCTCGTCCTGATCTACTCGCTCAGCTTTCTCTTCCTTGGCACCGCGCTGCACGTGCAATATGGCTTCCCTCTGGATGACTCCTACATCCATCAGACGGTGGCGCGCAATCTTGCGCACTATGGAATCCCCGGCTTCATTCCTGGGCAGCGGTCCTCTGGCGCGACCAGTCTCATCTGGACCTGTCTTCAGGCTGCCAAGTACAAGTTCCTGCCGGGCGTCGATCCCGTCGCCTACAACTTCTTCTTCAGTTGGATTATGCTGTGCCTCATCGGGCCTCTTCTCTTCGCCATTGCCCGCCGGGATGGGCTGCCCCAGCGCACCTGCTGGCTGCTTGCCGCTACACCCGCGCTCTGTGGAAACTTCATCTGGCTCGGCCTGATCGGCATGGAGCATCTACTCTTCGTCGTGCTCTCCCTTGCGGCGATCTACTACTGGTTTGACCCATCTCCAAACCATCTCCGCTCGGCCATCTGCGCCGGTTGCGCAGCCGGCCTTCTGGCTATCACGCGTCCAGAGGCCATGATCTTCGCTCCTCTGTTGATCTTCTCTTCCCTGCTCAGGATCAGGCGATCCCGGACGGATATCGTCGCAGCTCTAAGTATCTGGGCGGTATTCCTCGCAATGATTCTCGGCGCCAACCTCTACACCTCGAACGCGCTCATGCCCGCCACGCTCAAGGGCCGGACCTGGCTCTACTTCCACACCAGCGGCGGTCCACACTCCATCCACTCTGTGGAGCGTTTCCTTGGTGCCTGGGTCCAGCGTCTACCCCGGATGTTCAGCACTCGCTTCGTGAATCAGATCAGTTCGCTCGATCAGGTTCATGGCTACTTTGTCTTGTTTGGATTTGCTCTCGCTGCGGTTGCGCTCTTCGGCATCTTCTACCTGCTCTCCCAGCACCCCCTTCGTGTCAGCTTCCTGATCGCCTGGGCAGCCATCCACTGCTTCATCTATCTAGTCACCTTCCCCGCAGGAGGCCACGGCGGCCGCTACCAGCCACTCACTCTCCTATTATTCTTTCCCCTCCTCTTCCTCGGCATACTCGGCATCCTTCAACGGCTCTTCCGTATCCAAGGTCAGCCACTTACCTTCGCGATGATTGCCGCTATCTGCCTGGCCGGCCTGTCGTCCCTAACGACCTGGCGCACGGTCACCATCGACGGCATCGCACACATCAACGACACCCACGGCCAGGTCGTTCTCTGGTTGAAGAAAAATGCTCCTCCCGACGCAAGGATCGCCGCCTTCGATATCGGCCGCATCAGCTACGGCTGGGGCAAAGGCATCACCGACCTTGGAGGCCTCGTCGATCCCTCCTATCTCCCCTATCTGACCAACGGTCGTGTCGCACAATACCTCCAGCTTAAACACATTCAATATGTCGTCTTACCCAGTCAGGGCACGGAAGACCTTGGATTTGAAAGCGCCGATACGACCGACATGACGAAAGTGGCCGAATACTGTAGCCCAATCGCTCCCTGGCTCCTCGGCTTTCGTTACACCATCCACGCCACCCAATGTCAGGAGCTGTACCAACTTCCCAATCCCGCCGGCCTGCAATAGGCAAGTTCCCCGCAGACGCCGGCCAAACCCACGAACCATTGAGCGTCCGGTAAATTAATTGAGAGCAGGCGTCACCTTACGCGCCACTTTCAACTCAATCTTCCGATACGTCCTCGTGCAACCCGCGACATTTATCCAGCGGCAGAGCACCACGTAGCGCAACTTCGATTTTTCTTATGAAGTGAGGGCCCCGAATGAGTGTGACTCAACCCGTTGGCAAAAACACACGCGCGACCGACAACAGAACCGCGAGTCGTTTCTACCAACCGGAATTGGATGCACTCCGTTTCCTGGCGTTCACGCTGGTCTTTTGCCGCCACGTCATCGCCGGCTTCGGTTTGGCAAAGCAGCACCAGGCCACGGGCTCGGCAGCCGCGGCTACCATCCCTTCGGCGGGCACTATGCCGTCCGCTTCTTACCACTTGTCTCCCGTGTGGGAGATCGCTCAGAGTCTGGCGCAGTGTTGCGACTTCGGAGTATGTCTCTTCTTCTTCTTGAGTTCTTTCCTCATCACACGTCTGCTGCTGATCGAACGGCATGCAACGGGCACAGTAGCGATTCGTGACTTTTATCTGCGCCGTACCCTCCGCATCTGGCCGCTATACTTCTTCTTCCTCGCCTTCATCGTCCTGCTCTCCCATTGGATTCCATCCTTCCATGGCGGATGGAGCAGAGTCCTCGCCAGCATCTTCTTCGTGGCAAATTGGCCCATAGTCCTCCACGGCTGGGCCGGCACTCCCATCGAGCCGTTATGGAGCGTCTCCACGGAAGAGCAGTTCTATCTCATCTGGCCCGGCTTCGCTCGACTCGGAAAGAAGAGCGTCGTTGTCATCTCGCTCGTCCTCGCACTCGTGCCCATGGCCACCCTGATCTACTTCGGTCACCGTCCCGGAACCCTCAACACCGATATCTGGCCCAACAGTCTCATCCAGTCTCTCTTCTTCGCTGGAGGAGCACTCACGGCCGCCTTTGGCGCTCCCGAAACTCGAAGGTCCGGGACATGGCAGCGACTCGCCCTGCTCTTCGCCGGCTTCGCCTGCTGGCTCGTCGCCTCAGGCGCCTGTCATGTCGTGCAAACCATCAGCCCAGGACCGCTAAGCCTCGCCCTCGGCTATCTCCTCATCCTCGCCGGAACATTCCTCATCTTTCTCGCCTTCGCCGGAGCGACTCCGTCTATCTTTCCGAAGTATGTCCTCTATCTCGGCAAGATCTCCTACGGCCTCTATGTCTTCCACGTCCTCTGCCTCGCGCTCACGCACAAAGCTCTATCCGCGGCACTGCCCGAGACAAGTCTCAGCACGGCAACGCTCGTCATCCAGCATCTGGTCTCCGCCGCCCTGGCCTTTGCCCTGACCGTACTCTGCGCCACCGCGTCCTATCGCTTCCTGGAGACGCCGTTCCTCAACTTGAAGAAGCGCTTCACCGTCGTTCGCTCCCGCCCAGACTGAAGGAGCGACATGCAATATCCACACGAACCTGAAAGGTTCATAGCAACTCTGGAAGCTGTCATGAACCTTGCGAGCTAGCCTGCGCCTCAACCGTTGTCGCCTTTGTCATTGCCGCTGTTGTTTGCTTGTTCTTCTATTTGTCATCCCGTAGGGATCTGCTTCTGTCTTTGCTGTTGTTATTTGTTTTCGCCTCTTCCCTCAGCCCTTTTTTCCCTTGTCAAGCACCTTCAACAGGAATTAATACGCAACTTCGCACGCAAACCAAACAAAAACAAAGGCTTAGTCTCAGAAAATAAACTTCCGCAAAATGGCATATTAGTTTTACCCAATCGGCTATAGTTAATACAGAGTCAGAAAAGCCCCGGCCAACCAACCGGGGCTCTTCTCTTTAAACGAATAAACCTTTTAGAAAGACGATTTTAGCCGTAACCACTTTAGAATGACGATTTTGCAGCGATGGCTCCATCTAAGTCATTGAATTCAGACAACTTGCGGTCAAGCACCCCCCCGGGGTGGGGTACCCCTTAAAGGAAGTCGTTATGCAATCCCCTGGGATCGAAGTTCATACCAGGCCCTAGTAGATCGGAAAGCCCGTAGACGCAGAGAAGTTCGGAACCCTCATGAGACGGCTGAACTGCGTCAGCATATTATTCGGAACATATAGGATGTCGCCCGGCTCAAGCGCCATATCCTGCTCCAGTTGCATCGTCTTGTGAACCCGGTGCAGGTTCAGTTGTCGCACTTCGGCCATATCTGAACCTTGGCTAATGCGGCGGAAGACAACGATCCTGGTCTCCTTGGCCGAGTCCCTGAACCCACCGGCCAGCATGATCGCCTGTAGTGCCGTCATGTCCTCGCGCATCTCGATCTTGCCCGGCGTGTACACCTGCCCCGCAACCATCACATAAGGATGCTGAAAATCTTTCAGCTCCAAATTGAGTTCAGGCTGGTTCAGGTGCTCTGAAGCCTTTTGGACGATCAGGTCATGCGCCTCCTGCAACGTCAGCCCGGAGACCTTCACGCTTCCGGCCACGTTGAGGTCGACATAGCCATCGGGACCGACCATGGCCGTCTGGTTCAACTCAGGACTGAGCCGATATTGCAGCAGAAGGGTGTCGCCCGTATGAAGCCGGTATCGCGCACGGGTATGCAGCTTATCGTCGGCGGCATGAAGCGAACCTGCGATAGCCAGGCTAAGCGCCAGTGCGACTAATATGCGTTTCATGGGTTCCTCCTTGGGTTATGGACGTCCATACAGCCATTTGGGAAACGGATGTCTCAGTCTGTTCAGAATGTGCCCTTCCAACTTGCCGCCTGCTGCCGTTATCTGCCGTTCCGCGAAAGCGATATCCAACTTCGTCGTCTTTCCCGCCTCGACTACCAGGATCACCCCATCGACCGCAGCGGCTACACTAAGCGCCTCTCCCGACCGCCGCAACGCCGGGCAATCGACCAGGACGAAGTCGAAGCTTGAACAAAGCTGCCGAATGCACTCCTTGCGATACCGCAGGCTTCCATGCCACTGGCTCTTAGCCCCATTGTTACCGTTGGCATGCGCCTCGCAATACAGTTCACGAAGAATATGATGCCCATCGACCGTGTCCGAGGTGCCAATGATCTCGGTCAGCGAGTCAGACTCGTGCTGCAAGAAGTCCAGGTCCACCAGCACGACCCGATGCGCTGACATCATCTCGCCGAGCGCATTCGCCAGGCCCCTGGTCGTGTAGGTCACGCCCTCCCCAGGATTCGCCGATGTAATGGCAAGCGACAGACCTGAATGAGGATCTGCTCTGGGGCGTTGAAGTATGCCATACAAAAGGCTCTGATAAATCCTGACCGGATTGACTAGGGTAGTCTTTGTCATATCTTCACAAGGCTACTGGCAAGATGGTCGTTTTTACTGGCCCAGATACAGCTTACTGCATGACCGCAGGACAAAAGGCTTACTCGGAAGATGTGACGAAGTCTGAAGGCCCGGACGCGGACCTGGATTGGCCCATGGAGCGAGAGCCCCCTGCGAAGGTTATCGAGGGAACAGTTGCAAGAACCGGATATCGAGTTGCCTCTTCGAGCTCGCGCTCGTTGGCAATGGTGGAACGCCCATTGTCGAGGACGAACACCGCGAACGATGCCATGAACAATGCCGTGAAGATAGTCAGGATGCTGTCGGTCACCGGCCGCGGACGGGCCGGTGTCATGGAGAACGTAGGCTCTTCCGCAACCGCCACATTTAACAGTTCGTGCTCGTCCATCGCATCGGTCATTCTGGCTTCGTCGCGCTTCTGCGCATAGAGCCGATAGTTCGACTCTAGCTCCGCAACCTTATGTTGCAGCGTGTTGAAGGTTTGAGTCTCTCCTGCGGTAGCGGCGAGCTTCGCTTGCAGGCTTGCAACCTGCGCCGACAAAGCCTGTCGACGCGCCATCACACCGGCGAGCCGCGCGTGATTGGAGCTAAGATCCTGTTCCGCCATTTGCCATGTCGGATTGACGTCGCTTGAGGTCTCGGCAGAGTAGAACCCGCGAGACTCTCCCAGAGCCGCCTGTATCTGGCTGATCTGTTGGTCAACCTGCTGAACCAAACGGTCGTCCGGCTTGTACTTCGTCAGCAACTCAGTCCGCCTCATCGTCAGTTCACTCAGCTTTGTGTGCATCTGGTCGATCGAACCCGTTGCGGGAATGGCCGTCTCTCTGGTCGATCGCCGACTCGGCACACTGCTGAGTTGCGCCTTGTCCCCTTCAATCTTGTGTTCGATCTCTGATATCTCCACATTTGAATCACGCAGCCGGCTGTCCGCCTCGAACAGCTGCTTCTGGATGTCTACCTCCTGATTGTTGATGGAGACCAAGTTCTTGCTCTGCTGATATTTGGACATAGCATCCACTGCGTCTTGCCATTCCTTCTTAAACCGGTCAGCCTCTTGCGCGAAGAGCTGCGTCGCCCCCGATGGACGGTTGATCTCCCGCTTCTTGTTCAGAAAGGCCGCTAATAGTTTTCTGAGCATAAGGGTTGATTCGTTCGGGTTGCGAGTCGTCAGTTGAACCGAGATCAGATGCGACTTGCGAATCGGTGACACCACCAGGTTCTTGCGGAGTGCCGCGACCGCACTCTCATGCCGTCGCTGCTCGGCCCTGGAACGTTGGTACGGTGGAATACGTCCCCATCCGGGATCCACCACTTCGTCCAGCACATCTGAACTCTGCAAAACCTCCAGTTCGGAGTTCAGCTGTTCCTCCGACACCTCGCTCACTACCGCAGGTGCCTCCACCCGCCCGGCTGTGATCACCTGGGCACTGCGGGAGTTCTGCACCAGCAGTTTCATCTCCGACGCATACTTCTTATGGCTGCCCAAGATATAAAGCGCGCCGAGGAGCGCAACAACCGAGAACACGATCAGAAAGCCGCGCCGCTGACGGAAGAGAGCTTCCATCACAGTTCTGGCAGAAACCTTATTTATCTCCCCACGTTCCTCGATGAGCGAGAGGGGAGACTTGACAAGATCAAGATCAAGTTCATGATATTGACTCATTCTCTGCTCCTCATAGTCAGGCTCACCCACGAGAGACCGACAGTAAATTTGATGGCAAGGTGAAGTCGATGTAGTTTACTACAGCGAGGAAAATCCGCAGCCGCTTTGCTAACTCATGAAGATCAACTTGCTAACTCATGAAGATAGTGAGATTCAATTTACCCTCTTCGGGTTTTCCGGATACACCTAAGTCTTTTAGTTGTAATCCCATTAATTTGGTTTTGGGGCAGAGATAACGCCCAACATAGGTGATAGACGAATTTCCAGAGCCTGCGTCACCGGCGACAAATACAAATGTCAGATATTAGCGACAACCTTCTCTCCTGGCTCCTGGCCCACTTAGACGGAAGTCATTGCTGCTACACGGTTTGCCTGCAAAATGCTTTTTGATACGAAGAGATCCTGGGTTCCGCGTGACCTTCTCACCGGAAAACGTAGTCCAACTGGCGTCAGATTGCACATTTCCCGAACGCAAGCCGTGCTTGCGCTCGTTAACCAGAAACTGAGTTCCGACGGGCGTTGCTCAACCGTAGAAAACAACGTAGAAAACAGCGAAGCCTGCAGAGTAGATGTACGGAAAGGGATGCGTGCAGCTCAATGTTTACGTCGCGGTCGAAGACCAGATCGGTCGGTGGTTCTATTCCCGAATTTCGGCTGTCAGCCTCTTACCCGAAATTCCCGCTACGCAGCCTTTGGGGTTGGGAGCAGTCAACTCGGTTTGATGGCTGCTGCACCTAAGCCGTGCCGGTTCAGGGAGGTAACAGCGCTGTACCAACGATGAGGGTTGATAATCTAGAGGCTTGTGGGCGCTGCCGATCCTCGCCATCACCGGCATTCCCATGAGCCGCGTCATGGGCTTCATGGTGGTGACGTTCCTCATCGCATTGGATCGTCTTCGGAGCATCGCTTCTGCTTCTCATACCCGCCTCAAGCTGAGAAGGCCGCGTCTCGAGCACCGGCTCTAACCTGGCAGGTTGATCTCGAAGGTAAATGAAGAGGTGACGGGATCGGCGCGTTCGGAAACTCGAAGACGCGACGGGGCGACCCGGGCAAACTAACCCGAGGGATCGAGATGAGAGTCGCACGTTATAGCAGGGGTCATGCAGCGGCTAGAGTATCCCATTGCCGAGATTGAGATAGATATTGATGGATCTACATTACAGGTCAAATCAGTAACTTCTTGATAAGTAAGTTTTTGTGGTGGCCCGGGCAGGAGTCCAACCTGCGACCTTCGCGTTAGGAGTGCGCTGCTCTATGCAACTGAGCTACCGGGCCAGTAAGGGTAGTGTATCGCGAG